>Ga0209643_1000140_pt1 | contig 171461 bp, 171 predicted proteins | sample AutmiccBRH37_all_FD_187383 | JGI IMG/M metagenome (GOLD analysis project Ga0209643, IMG submission 187383) | Deep subsurface microbial communities from Mt. Terri, Switzerland - Autotrophic microbial communities BRH/37_all (SPAdes) (version 2) | ecosystem: Environmental > Aquatic > Deep...
CATAGCACCGCTTATCTCCCACTTACGACCGTAGTTCTAGCATTGTGTTTTAGCAATGCGTAGAAATACTAGTGCAAGGCTAGAAGATGGGAGTCTTGGAGTGAAACTTGTCAACTTGTTGACATAGCTGAACCCATGCAAGGCTAGCGGTGATAGTCATCGGATAAAGTATCTGTATTTTACTTGAAAAGTTGTGAATTTAATATTGAACTTTATTAAAAATTGTGGTCTAATTATTCTTGGTAGATATTGTTTTGTAAGAAAGGCGGTGAGCTAGATGTTAAATCATCAATCTAAAACTCCAGTTTTCGATGCAGTAAAAAAATATATGACAGACGATACAATACCCTTTCACGTACCAGGTCACAAACAAGGCAGAGGAATACCAGAGTTTTGTGAATTTGTTGGTAAAAATACGTTGGGTATTGATTTAACATGCTTGCCAGATACCGACAATATTTGTAACCCAATAGGAGTTATTGCTGAAGCAGAAGACTTGGCCGCTAAAGCCTTTGGAGCTGATAAAGCTTTTTTCCTTGTAAATGGAACTACAAATGGTATTCAGGCTATGATTATGTCTGTTTGTAAACCAGGTGATAAGGTTATTTTGCCAAGGAATGCTCACAAATCTGCATTTGGCGGTTTGATTATCAGCGGTGCTATTCCTATTTATGTAAGACCTGAAATGGATTTAGAGTATGGGATATCCACAGGAGTCTCAGTAGAAACTATAAAAGCTGCCCTTGACGAGCATCCAGAGGCAAAGGCTATCTTTATGATAAATCCCAACTACTATGGTACATCTTCTAAATTAGAGGAAATAGTAAAATTAGCTCATAGGTATGAAGTTCCAGTTTTAGTAGATGAAGCCCATGGTGCCCATCTCCATCTTTCAGATGACCTTCCATTATCAGCTATGCAAGCTGGTGCGGATATAGCTGCTAGTTCAACCCATAAGCTTCTGGGATCTATGACCCAAAGCTCTATGTTGCTTATTAAGAGTAAATTAATAAGTTCACAGAGGGTTAAAGCAGTTTTAAATATAACTCAAACAACAAGTCCATCGTACGTGTTAATGTCATCATTAGATGTTGCTAGGAAACAAATCGCACTAAATGGGAGAGAAATAGCAACAAAAACCCTTGAATTAGCAAGATGGGCAAGGGAAGAAATGAGAAAAATACCAGGAATTAAACTATTTGAACCTGAAGAACAAACTTCTGGATGTCAAAAATATGATATAACAAAAGTGACTATCAATTTAAAAAGCCTTGGTTTATCTGGATATGATATGGAAAGAATATTAAGGCGAGATTACAAAATCCAAGTAGAACTAGCCGACTTATACAATGTAATATTTTTACTAACCCTTGCTGATGATGAGCATACTATCCAATATCTCATTAATTCCTGCAGGGAAATTGCAGAGGGAAGACAGCTTGAGAAACTTCTTAAATATGTACCTCCATGGCCTGCAATACCTACAGTATCTGTATCACCCAGGGATGCCATGTATGGTGAAACAAGAAGGATACTACTTATAGAAGCTGTCGGGGAAATTAGTGCAGAAATGATTATGGCATATCCACCTGGAATTCCTTTAGTCTGTCCTGGAGAGTATATTAGTCAAGAAACCATTGATTATGTTCAGGTTTTAAAAAATGAACAGGCAGACTTACAAGGAACAGAAGATCCAAAGATAGATTATATTAAGGTTCTAAAACCTGTTTTGACACTAGCTAAGACAGAGGATCAGATAAGCTAAACAAGTTGATACTAACGGAGGGGTCATGATGAGTACTTGGGGTGTAGTTTTTGGGATAGGTGTAATCGTAGCGGTTTTTTATTATGTACTAAGACAAAGTAAGGATCTAGGTGTTAATATATTTCCTCATAATGTAATTGAAACAGCAGATACTGGAACCATAGAAAAAGAACAATTAATAGAAAAAGAACAATAAAGCATAAAAGCAGTTCATGGGGTTACCATGTAACTGCTTTTTTTCATTGAACTGTGCCTATTCTGCTAATCGGCCAATACCTATAAAAAACTTTTCCTTTCACATCGCCTATAGGTAACCAGTCAACCCAAAGGTGGCTGTCAAAACTATAATTTCTGTTATCACCCATAACAAACAGACTATTGTCTGGTACTTGTGTGGCTGGAAATTCATAATTCGGAATTTCATTTATATAGTCCTCTTCCTGGGGCTCTCCATTAACATATAGAATACCACTTTTTACTTCCACTATATCACCTGGCATTGCGATTAGCCTTTTAACATAATCGTACTCGGATTCTACACTTGGAGGTGGCTGAAAGATTATTATGTCACCTCTTTGCATCTCACCGAATTTGTAACTGAGTTTGTTTACAAGTAATCTATCGTTAACTTGCAAGGTAGGGTGCATTGAAGAACTAGGTACATAACGGCTGTCCATTATGTATGCCTTTAATAGTAGTGCAAATATTATTGCAAGTACAATTTCATTTAAAAGTATCTTTTTCGCAATTGTTCTAAAAGTTCCCATTTACTAAGTTGCCTCCTTTGTATACGCAACATTATACTATTCTATTTATGTTATGGAAAGTCCTTTATATAACCTTGACTTTCGCAAAAACTTGCCATATTTTCAAGTTTGCCCTAAAATGATTAAAACAACTAAACAGCACAAAATTTTTGGAGATTAAGCTGCATTATGGCTACTGACTCCTGAATTCTATACCATAGGAGGTTTTTATGATGGATTTTAAGAAAGTTGCAGAAGAGAGAAGAAGCACTCGTAAATTTAAATCAAATAGTATTCCCAAGGAAGACATAAAAGAGATAATTAGAATTGGGACATTAGCACCTAGTGCCCATAATACACAAAAGTGGTTTTTCAAAGTAGTTTATAATAAAGAAATTAACACTAGGGCTTCGAAAACTGTTTTAGCTAAGATAAATTCCTTGGTTGAAAGATATGAAGTCAAGGAATCGGTTAAGGGGTGGAGATTTTACAGTTCGTTTTTTAATAATGCTCCTGTTGTGATTTATGCCTTTCATAGTCCTGCAAAGGGTTTCTTAGAAGATTTAGTCGGGGATAAAATGGGCCCCCATGAAATAGCTAAGGTAAGTGCTAATCCAGGAATTCAAAGCATAGCCGGTGCGATTCAAAATATACTCCTTGCTGCCACTTCTATGGGTTATGGTGGTTGTTGGATGACAGCGCCAAATGTAGCTGCAAGAGAAATTGAGAAGGTTTTGGGGGTTGTAGGAGAATGGAAGCTAGCAGCAGTTATTCCTGTAGGGGTTCCTTTAGAAGTTCCCCAGGCACGTCCTAGAAAGCCTTTGAATGAAGTAATGGAAATAGTAGAGTAATGGTAAGGTTAAATTCTAAAGATTTGCTTGAGATTGGTTTACATATTGCAGAGGAAGTTTCCTTTTATGTAAAAAAACTTTTAAGTGATAAAGTGCAATTACATACCCATTTTGATAGGGTTAATTCATGTGGGGACAAGATTACCCTGTTTGATGAAAAGGTAAATCAGAGAATTATTGATATATTCAAGAGCACTACCAAAATCCACCCACTTCTAATAATAAGTGAAGAGACTGGAGTTGAATTCATGGGTTCTGGGTGCCCTGAATATTTTCTTATTCTAGACCCAGTAGATGGCTCCAATAATATAAGATCATTTTTTACCCCTGCTCCGAATATAACCATGTCCTTAGCAATTGGCTATGTAAGTGACTTGTATGAAAAACTTATGGCAGATGCAATAACTATCAGTCTCCATAAGGAGATTTTTAGAAAATGGGTATTTTATGGAATAAGTGGTGAGGGTGCTTATTTTAGTGATGGGTATTCTACAATTCCTATTAAGGTATCTCCAGTAAGAACTCTAGAAGAAAAATGTATTATTGGAATTGATTTAGATAATATAAGTGAAATCTCTCAACCCTTATACAGTTTGATTTCTTCACATATTATCCAACGTAGATTGGGAAGCTCACACTTAGATTTATGTCAGGTTGCTTGTGGTCAATATGATGCTTATATTTCTGATTCGGGGAGATTAAAAGTAACAGATGTCTGTCAATCCTATCATCTGGTTAAGGAAGCAGGAGGTATTTATGCTTTTCAGATATTAAATAAAGGAAAAGCAGCTCCTGAGTATTCCGCTGACTTTTTGACCAGGATAGTAAATGATCACAGTCTTTTAAAGGATTTGAGATTTAAAGTTATTGCTGCAGGAACCCATGAATTGTTTGAAAAAATAAGTGTCTAACACCCCCAGGTGGGGGTGTTAGACTGCTCTAAACTGGCGGGATAATAATAATCAAGCCTGGAAAAATGAGATTTGGGTCACTTACTTGAGGGTTTGCTTCAATTAATTCATTAAGACTTACTCCAAAACGTTGGGCTATGAAGAAAAGGGTATCACCGGGCTGCGCAATATAGACAGAGCCGCCGGATGGAGGTGGAGGAAGCAGATCATCTGTAGGAATTCTAATAAACTGACCTGGGAATATAAAGTTAGGATCTGCAATTTCAGGGTTAGCAGCAATTAGAGCATTAAGGCTAACTCCAAAAAGTCCGGCAATGACAAATAATGTGTCACCAGGTTGAACAACATAAGTGAAACTTGGTGGTGGTATGGGTGGTGGTGTGGGGCCTGTGGGAATTGTTATTACCTGACCTGGAAAGATAGCGTTAGGGTCTTCAATTTGTGGATTGGCAGCCATCAGGTCATCAACGCTTACTCCAAAACTGAGGCCAATGGAAAATAATGTATCTCCTTGTTGTATAATATAGGTGATGCCGGGAACCGAAGGTGGTGTAGGACCGGGTAGCGGGATACCTATTATTTGACCAGGAAATATCAAGTTAGGGTCAGTAATTTGCGGGTTATCTGCTAGTAAGGCTTCGATACTGACGTTGAAACGTTGTGCAATGACAAACAGGCTATCTCCAGGTTGAACTACATAAATCATATTATTCACTCCTCTCTTTTTAACTCTATAGACCACATTATTCCAATTATGTATCAATGGTTCCTCTGGTTGTCTTTACCAGGGGAATTTCTGCTGAATTTTGATTTTAAAACCTTTATATAAAAGAAGGATTTTAAACAAAAAAAGAGAAGTTAACTCAGAGAAAAAAATGAACCGCCGTTCATTTTTTTAAAAAGCAGTTTCACTTTAGGTTAAAGGAGTAGTGATTAGAATGAAAAAGAAAATAATTATAACAATTTTAACGGTTTTATTGTTGCCCATTCTACTTGCTGGCTGTGGTAATTCACAGTCGAGCGGGCAAAATGGGGAAAATACTATCAAAATAGGTGTCTTCCCAATTGGGGATATGCTTCCCCTTGTGGTTGGAATAGAGGAAGGTTACTTTAAGGAAATAGGTGTAGAAATAGAATTGGTCACCTTCCAAAGTGCTGTAGAAAAGGAAAGCGCCTTTCAGTCAGGCAACCTTGATGGTATAATTACTGATGTAATTGTGGCATATTCATTAGAGGGTGCAGGAGTACCGGTGAAGATTGGATCTCTTTCACTAGGTGTTACACCAGAGGAAGGACCCTTTGGTATAGTAGCAGCCCCTGGGTCAGAAATTAAGAATCTACATGACTTACAAGGAAAAAAAGTTGGCATGTCGTATCATACAATTATAGAATATGTTTTAGACGGACTATTGGAGCAAGAAGGTATAGATGATGAAAACTTTGTTGAAAAGGTTTCAGTTCCCAAAATACCTGTAAGGTTAGAAATGCTAATGAGTGGACAGCTCGATGCAGCTATTTTACCAGAGCCACTATTATCATTTGCCCAAATCCAGGGGGCAACATTAATTGCAGATGATACAGAAGGCAATAATCTGTCCCAAGTTGTACTCTTATTCCAATCAGGATTTGTGGAAGAGAAAAGAGATGTTTTAAAAAGTTTTTATAAGGGATATTCAAAATCAGTAGAGGCAATTAATTCCAATCCAGAAAAATATCATGAGCTTTTTATAACAGAGACTGGGGTTCCTGAAGCAATAAAGGATACTTATTCTGTTCCTGTATTTCCCGAGCCTAAAGTACCTGAGCAAAATGATCTGGACAAGGTGTACGATTGGCTTGTAAAAAAAGAATTGCTGGATACTCCCATCAAATATGAGGATTTGATAAGTAATGGACTTTACTAAAAATAAAAACAACAACAGCTCGTTTGTACACGTGAAGTCATTAAATGTGGTCTATCAACAAAAGGATGAACAAGTAGAAGCTGTAATGGATGTAAACTTAGACATTAATCCCGGAGAATTTTCCGTAATAATTGGGCCTTCAGGATGTGGAAAAAGTACACTATTGTATGTTTTGTCTGGACTATTAAAGCCACAGGAAGGGGAAGTCTATATTGATGGTCAACTCCTTCTGTCAAGAAGAAATGACACAACGTTAATCCTTCAGGATTATGGTTTACTACCATGGAAAACTGTCGAACAGAATGTGGTACTAGGCCTTTTAATTAGGGGTGTATCCAAAAATGATGCACGACAAAGGGTTAATTCCATATTAACTGATTTAGCTATTGATAACCTTGCTAAACGTTTTCCTGCCCAACTTAGTGGTGGTCAAAGACAAAGGGTTGCTATAGCAAGGAGCCTGGCTCTGCAGCCAAGGCTTCTTCTTATGGATGAACCTTTTTCCTCTCTGGATGCGTTGACAAGAGAGAGCCTGCAAGGTTTATTGCTAAGCATATGGGAAAAAGCAAAAATTAGTATTGTACTTGTGACTCATAATATTGAAGAGGCTGTTTTAATGGGGCAAAAGATATTTGTCATGTCCAAAAATCCAGGGACTATCATAAACGTAGTAGATAATCCGCTGGCAGGAGATATTTCTTATAGAGGAAAAAAGGAATTTTATGATGGGTGTGCTTTTTTAAGATCTCTGCTTCAGTAATTTAATAAATGCAGAATACGGGTGAGAAATTTGCAAAAACTTTTACAAAAAAGCATTAATAAAATATTTGCCTGGCAACCTTATTATATAGCAGTAGCAGTACTGCTTATATTATGGTGGCTTGTTTCTGGATTAGTCGATAAGCCAGTATTACCACCTCCAGGAGCAGCATTACTGGAGTTTGTCGCCCAAATTCAAATGGGACTGGCAACACATGCCTGGGTAAGTTTTTATAGGATTGGTGTGAGTTTACTTTTTGCACTACTGGTTGGAATACCCTTAGGTATATTATTTGGAACTCATAAAAAGCTAGATTCCTATATTGCACCTATGATCTACCTAACCTACCCAATACCCAAGATTGTCTTTTTACCAGTACTTTTAATTTTGCTTGGTTATGGTGATAGCTCAAAAATATTTCTAATCTCACTTATTGTATTTTATCAAATACTTGTTACCACCAGAGATGCAGCAAGGGGTATAGATCCAGGTCTTATTATGTCTGTTAAGTCCCTAGGCGCAGGAAACTGGCACTTGTATTTTCATGTATATTTTTTGGGGTGCCTTCCTGAAATATTAACTGCTCTAAGAGTTGCCCTGGGCACTTCCATTGCCGTACTTTTTATAGCAGAAGCCTATGCTACCCAGGAAGGGCTTGGATACTATATAATGGATTCCATGGGTAGGTTTAATTATTCTAGGATGTTTGCAGGAATTATAGGAATGGGAATGTTAGGATTTTTCATGTATATTATGATAGACTTATTTGAGAAGATGTTCTGTAGATGGAAACACCTAGAAAAATAATATTTTGTATGATAATCTTTGAATGGAGTATTAAATATGACTAAAACTAATCTTCGTAACATGGTTTTCTTATTTCTAATAACATTTAGTTTTTTCGTAAGCCTTGACATATTACAGCTTCCACTACCTCTTTATATTGAAGGCTTAGGGGGAAGCCCAAGTACAATTGGTTGGTTGATAGGTATAACTGGAATTGTTACAGTTATAGTTCGACCAATAATGGGTACGTGGAGTGATGTGAACGGCAAAAGGGGAATACTTATTATAGGAATGCTTGCCTCCTTCTTATCTCCAGTATTTTTGCTTATGGGAGATAGTTTTCTGTGGATAGCCCTGGTTAGGATATTTCAGAGTATAGGTATGGCAGGTGTAGTGCTTGCCACACAGGCCCTTATGGCGGAACAAGTTGACCAACAAAACAGGGGGCAGGCGTTAGCTCTCCAAGGAATAGGAGATGCATCTGCCATTATTATAGGACCTCTTATTGGCTTTTGGCTAATGGACTTCTATGGCTTTAATTGGGTTTTTGCTGTGTCCGCCTTAATTGCAGCAGTTGGTCTACTAATAATCTCCTTTGTAAAAGAAGAAAAGACATCTACTAGCTTCTCGAACAAGGATGTTCCAAAAAGCTCTTGGCAAGACCTTGTGCAAGATCCCATTTTATTTGTACCAACTATGATTGGTTTGGGGTTAGCTTTTTCCTTTGGGAGCATTCTAATTTTCATGGCGGTTTTTGCTAATCAGCTTGGAGTAGGCAATATTGGATACTTATTTGCTTTCTTAGGAATCTTCTTGGTGGTAGGTAGGTATATTGTTGGCAGGGTTTCAGACAAGATAGGGCGAGAAATAGTTATACTACCAACTATCCTGGCAACTGCTGCTGGCATGTATATTATTGCTTTTTTTACAGGTGACATGTACTTTTATATTGCCTGTGCTCTAATAGGTTTAGGATTTGGAGGAGGACACACCGGGCTTTTAGCATTTACAATAGATAAATGCTCACCTAGAAACAGAGGATTTACTATTTCTTTTTTTGGAAATGCATTTGACCTTGGCATCTCTTTGGCTGGCTTTATACTGGGCGTGGTAGCAAGCATTATGTCATATAATATGGCATTTTTTGTTGGGGGAACAGTTACACTGCTTTTAGGATGTTTGACATGGATTTACTATTGGTCCTACAAAAGTAAAGTATTACAAACTAAGTAAATTGATAAATAATGGGGTGGTAATCATGGATGAAAATATGATAAGGCAGTTACTTTTATCTGTAAAGTCAGGAGATACTGATATTGAAAAGGCTATTTGTGAGTTTAAGGATTTACCCTTTGAGGATTTGGGTTATGCCAAAATTGACCACCATAGACAGCTAAGAAAAGGGTTTCCAGAGGTGATTTATGGTGAAGGAAAGACTCCTGAACAAATAGTAAACATAATGCTCAAGCTAAAGGGCAAAAGCTGTAGCAACGTACTAGCAACTAGAGTTAAAAAGGAAGTATATGAATTAATTAAGGATCGGCTTCCAGATGCCATATATTATCCACAATCTAATATACTCATAATAGAACAAGGTGAGAAAAAAAATAAGGGGTGTATTGTCATACTAAGTGCGGGTACAGCAGATTTACCAGTTGCGGAAGAAGCTGCCATTACAGCTGAAGCAATGGGGAATAATGTTGTTCGTATCTATGATACAGGAGTTGCAGGAATACATAGACTACTAGCACAACGAGAAAAGCTTAACCACGCAAAAGTCATTATTGTTGTAGCAGGCATGGAAGGGGCGCTAGCAAGTGTTGTTGGTGGCTTAGTAGATAAGCCTATCATAGCTGTGCCTACTAGTGTTGGCTATGGCACAAGCTTCAACGGTATATCAGCTTTACTTACAATGTTAAATAGCTGTGCTAGTGGAGTTAGTGTTGTAAATATTGATAATGGCTTTGGGGCGGCGTATTCAGCATCCTTGATTAATGCCCTTGGTGAAGAATAGGTAAAAGATTAACGAGGAGGAGCTTTATTGAAAAAGATATTATTTTTTGACTGCTCAGCAGGTGCAAGTGGAGATATGACATTAGGTGCGCTTTTAAGTCTAGGAATAAGTGTAGAAGAACTAAATTCTGAGCTCTATAAACTTCCATTAAAGGGTTTTGAAGTTGCAGTGAAAAAGGTAAATAAAAGGGGAATAGAAGCCACAAAAGCTGATGTAGTAATAACGGAAGAGGATTCTCCCCATAGGGGACTTACAACAATAAAAAATATCATAAATGAAAGCTCTCTTAATCAAAAAGTGAAAGATACTGCAGTTAAAATTTTCACTAGACTAGGGGAAGCTGAAGCAAAAATACATGGAACAACAGTAGATAAAATACACTTTCATGAAGTAGGTGCCATTGATGCAATAGTAGATATAGTAGGTACTGCAATTCTATTGGACAAGCTTCAAGTGGATGAAATATATATTTCATCAATACATACAGGTAGTGGTTTTGTTGCCTGTCAACATGGGATGATGCCTATACCTGCACCAGCCACTCTAGAACTTTTAAAAGGAGCATCTATATATTCTACTGAAATTAAAGGTGAACTTATAACTCCTACAGGAGCAGCCATCCTTAGTACATTAGCAAATGGATTTGGTAAAATGCCACTAATGAAGGTAGATAGAATTGGATATGGAGCAGGCACAAAAGACCTGTCAATACCCAATGTCCTTAGGGTATCTCTTGGGTATTTACAAGCGGGAGAGCGGAGTAAAGTAAATAATGTCTTAAATGAAGAGAAACAGTGGGTTCTTGAGTGCAACATAGATGATATGAATCATGAATTTATGGAATTTGTCATGGAAAAACTGTTTCAATCAGGAGCAAAGGATGTTTACATAACACCCATTCAAATGAAGAAGAACCGCCCTGCATTAAAACTGAGTGTATTATATGCAAAGGATATAGAGCCTGCTATTCTTTCGGTTATTTTTAAAGAAACAACTAGTATAGGTGTAAGGATATATCCTGTTGAAAAGATAATGCTTAAACGAGAATCCCAAAAAGTAGAGACTCCATGGGGTGAGGTGAATATAAAGCTAGCTTTTTACCAAGATGAATCAGTAAATATTTCACCAGAGTATGAGGACTGTAAAAAAATAGCCCAAGAAAAAGGAATTCCACTTAAAGTTATTTACCAAAAAGCAATTGTCATATACGAAAATAATAAGGATATATAAAAGACAGGCATCTAGAAGGATGCCTGTCTTTTATATATTATATATTTGAGTGAGGAGGAGGCGTATTAGAATAAATAACACCCATATTTTGTTTCATAATGCGAAATCGAATTTCTTATATGGTAACTTTATTGTAGCATGGGTACTTTGCTTTGCCAACATTTATTTTTCTTAACCATTAGTAAGAAAATTAAAAAGAATATAATTTTTTTTGTTTTTGGGAAGGAATTTTAAAAGATTCAGAGAATATTATTGTTCAACATGATGAATTATAGTTTCGTATTATGCAACAATGGAGGCGTTGTGACTTGTTTGAATTAACTTCCCGTGAAAGAGTATCTAAGGCAATTAAATTGGAAAAGCCTGATGTAGTTCCTGTTGCACCATACATGGGCAACTATGGGGCTAGATTAGCTGGTGTACCAATCTCAAAATATTGTACTGATGGAGAGAAGATGGCTGAAGCGCAATATACAGCCTGGACAATATTAGGACAGGATATGTTGGTTGTCCAAAGTGACAATTATTACATTGCTGAAGGTTTTGGAATTACGATAGATTTAGAATATGATTCTACACCGACATTAAAAAAACCTGTTATAAATGAACTAGAAGATATAAATAAATTGAAAGTACCAAATCCTTTATCTGATGGAAGAATGCCTGTATATTTAAAGGCAATCAGCATCTTAGCAAAAAAAATGCAGGATAAGGTGACCATTCGTGGTACGGGTACTGGCCCATTTTCATTGGCTTCCCATCTAATGGGCACAGAAAGATTTTTGATGGAATTGGCAATGACTAAACATGACCCTGATGGCAAAAGTGCTAAGCTTCTTAGAAAACTAATGCAATTAACAACAGAAGCTTTGACTGAGTTTGCAAAGGCAGAAATTGATGCTGGTGCACATATAGTACAGGCAGGAGATTCTCTAGCATCTATTGATGTTATTTCTCCGAAAATGTATGAAGAATGGGCATTTCCCTACGAAAAACAATTCTTTCAGGAGATAAATCAGTACTCCAAAAAGTACGAGGCTTCTGCCGTATTACATATTTGCGGTAACACTACAAAGGTTTTGGGTCTGATGGCTGATACAGGGGCTCCAATTATAGAAATTGATTATAAGGTGGATTTAAAAGCTGCAAAGGAGGCTGTTGGACATAGGGCGTGTTTATTAGGAAATCTTCACCCTACACAAGTCTTACTGCAGGGAAGTCCAGAGCTTGTCAAGCAAGAGGCCGAAAGATGCATTGAAAACGCAGGAGACAATGGTGGTTTTATACTAGGCTCCGGCTGTGAAGTAGCCGTTGATAGTCCGCTGGATAACCTAAAAGCAATGATTACAACAGCTAGAAACCACAAGTACTAAGTATTTAACCACCAAGTTGGGGACATTCCTGTCCATGGAAGTGCGAAGTGGGATGTTAGATGTGAGAATTCAAGAGCTGCTTCGTAGCAATACTCCCCGTACACCAAGTTGGGGACATTCCTCAGCTGCAGAGTACATTATAAGGAGGAAAAAATATGGAGCTAAAGTCTCAAGAACTTAGGAAAAAAGGGTGGGAAATTGATCCGCTAAGATTAGCTATGGATTGGACTGAGGATGATTTAGATAAGCCACAGATTCTCATAGAATCAACCTTTGGGCATAGTCATCCAGGTAGTTTTCACCTGGATAAGTTGGTTGATTATGCTTCAACAGGTATATTAGAAAGCGGAGGTAAGCCATCTGTTTTTTATGTTACAGATATCTGCGATGGAATAGCTCAAGGCCATGATGGTATGAACTATTCTCTGTTATCAAGGGAATTAATTGCTGGAATGGTGGAAGTTCATGTCAAATCAAATGTTGTTGATGCATGCATTTTCATTTCGTCCTGTGACAAGTCAGTACCTGCCCATCTAATGGCTGCTGCTAGATTAGATAGGTCCATCATCCATATTCCTGGTGGCACTATGACAGCTGGTCCTGACAATTTAACTTTAGAACAGACAGCAACCTATGGTGCTTTAAAGGAACAAAATAAGATATCAGAAAAGGAATACAAGTATTATCAAAAGGAGGCGTGCCCTACATGTGGTGCTTGTCAGTTTATGGGAACTGCTAGTACCATGCAGGTAATGTCTGAAGCATTAGGGCTAGCTTTACCGGGTACAGCTTTAATGCCAGTTGCTTTAAATGCACAAAAGTATGCTGTTAGACAGGCTGCTCGCCAAATTATGAGTCTCCTAGAAGGTAAGATAACTACAAGAATGATACTAACTGAAAAGGCTTTTTATAATGCATTAATGATACATGCCGCAATAGGTGGGTCAACTAATGCATTATTACACATGCCAGCAATAGCAAAGGAAGCAGGCATTTCAATTAAGCCCGAAACATTTAATGAAATCAATCAGAAAATACCATATATAGTTAATGTTCGGCCTTCAGGTCAACATGCTACCGAATACTTTTGGTATGCAGGAGGTGTCCCGGCAGTAATGCTTGCACTACGGGATTATCTTTACTTGGATGTTCTCACCGTGACAGGCAAGACAGTGGGAGAGAATCTGGAAATGATTGAGGAAACAGGCTTTATTGAGAAGAACAATGCTTATTTAAGAAAATATTGTTTAAAACCGGAAGATATTATTAGACCAATAGAAAACCCAATAAATGCAAAGGGATCAGTTGCAATTCTTACTGGAAACCTGGCACCAGAAGGTTCTGTAGTAAAACATATTGCCATTGCAGCAGAAATGAAAAAACATAGGGGACCAGCAAGACCTTTTGACTCTGAAGAGGCAGCCCAAGAGGCTATCAGAACTGGAAGCATCAAACCAGGGGATGTGTTGATTATCAGATATGAAGGTCCCCAGGGTGCAGGTATGCCAGAGATGTTTTATACAACTGAAGCACTAGCTTCGGATGAAAAACTGGTTTCTACTACTGCCTTAATTACCGACGGACGTTTTTCGGGGGCAACTAGGGGTCCGGCTATAGGGCATGTGTCACCAGAAGCTCTTGCTGGTGGACCAATAGCTTTGGTTGAGGAAAACGATATTATAGAAATAGATATTGAAAATAATTCATTAAATATAGTAGGTGTTTCTGGTCAAATTAAGACATTAAAAGAAATTGAAGTTATTCTTAGTGATCGCAAGGCTAAGTGGCAGCCTCCTGATATAAAACACACCGGTATCCTAGATGTCTTTAGGAAATTAGCTGCATCTCCCATGAACGGCGCATATTTCGATACGAATAAATAGGACACGAATGTATTCAGGGAGGAAATTATAATGATTAATAATGTCGACGTGAAAATTGAAGGTGGCTATGATATAGAGCTACCTAAGTTAGTTCCAATACAACAAAAATTTAAAGCACATAAATTAGAAAATATTCCTATGGCCGTTGATCTAGAGTTTTCTAAAGAGGCAGTAAAAAAATCTATAAAACCAGGTAGTAGAATAGCAATAGCTGTGGGAAGTCGTGGAATTGTAAATTTGGAAGAGATAGTTAAGCAAACGGTACTAAACCTGAAAAAACTTGGCGCAAAGCCCATAATTATTCCTGCGATGGGAAGTCATGGGGGTGCTACAGCTGAGGGCCAGATTAAGGTGATTAAAGAGTATGGCATTACTGAAGAAAGGATTGGTGCTCCAATAGTATCCTCAATGGAAACGGTAAAAATAGCTGAAACTGAGCATGGAGTTCCTGTTTATTTTGACAAAAATGCCTATCAAAGTGATGGAATTATTGTAATAAATCGCATAAAGCCCCATACAGACTTTAAGGGATCTTTTGAAAGTGGACTTATGAAAATGTTGGTAATTGGTCTAGGTAAACACAAGGGCGCTTCCTATATTCATAACATGGGATTTAAGCAATTCAACACTATAATACCTGAAGTGGGGAAACAGATTTTAAAAAAGACAAATATATTATTTGGAATGGCAATCTTAGAGAATGCTTGTGATGAAACTGCTAGGCTTGAGGCAGTTCCTGCAGATACTTTGTTTATAAGAGAGCCTGAGTTGTTGAAAGAAGCAAAGTCTTACATGGGTTATTTAATACCTAGAAACTTTGATGTTCTTTTAATTGAACAAATAGGCAAGGACATTAGCGGAGCAGGTATGGATCCAAACATAGTAGGAAGGCCAGGTTCTGGTTTGCCAGGTTTTGATGGACCTTCCTTCCAAAAGCTAGTTGTATTGGACTTGACAGAGAAAACAAAAGGTAATGCATGTGGCATAGGCATGGCTGATATTACTACAAAGAGTCTAGTTGAAAAAATAGATTTTACTTATCTCTATACAAATTCAATAACATCTACAGTTCTAGACCCTGCAAAGTTGCCAATAGCCATGAATACTGAGAAGGAAGCTTTGGTTATTGCACTATGGACCAGTAACATGGTAAAAATACCTGATGCCAAGGTTGTATTCATTAAAAATACATTAGAACTAAGTAAAATCTTAGTCTCTGAGCCACTTTTAAATGACATTAAGGATAAGGATATTGAAGTTCTTGGGAAGGAACAAGCAATTCTCTTTGATGCTAATGGACGATTGCAATTAAGACCTTCACAGCTATAATAATTTATTCTTTAAATTTTTATCTAGTTTTTGAAGGGGGTGGTAGGAATAGATTAAAATGCTATACAAAGTTCTAAGATTTATGAAAGACAGGCATTACAATTTGAAGAGAAATAAGAGGAGGTAGTTTAATTAATGAAATCTTTTAAATTAAGAGGGTTGCTATTACTGGTAGTTATGTTGATTATGGCAGTTGCTTTAGTTGGATGTGGAGGAGCAGCAAACGATAATGAAGGAAATGCTGAACCAAATGAGGAGCCTCAAGCTAAAGAAGTTAAAACTATCAGAATTAGTAATGGTATCAATGATGCACACCCAACGTACTTATCGGGTCTTGAATTTGAAAAATTTGTAGAATCAAAAACAGATGCTTTTGATGTTGAAGTATATCATAGTGGGCAACTAGGTGATGACAGAATAGCTATGGAAGCTTTACAATTAGGAACATTGGAAATGGTTATTACATCAACTTCACCGTTAGCAAACTTTATACCAGAATATATGATTTTTGACTTTCCATTTATCTTTGCTGATGGTCAGGTTGCAGACTTTGTTTTAGACGGTCCATTTGGTGACACCATGTTAGATATGCTTCCAGCCCAAGGTTTAATTGGTTTGGGATTCCAGGAAAATGGGTTCCGTAACTTGACGAACAGCAGACACGCAGTAGCTGGTGTAGAAGACCTTGATGGTTTAAAAATCAGAACTATGGAAAACAAAGTTCACTTAGATGCATGGAGAGCCTTAGGTGCAAACCCAACTCCAATGGCATTTACTGAATTATTCACAGCTATGCAGCAGGGAACTGTTGATGGTCAGGAAAATCCACTAATCACTATTGAACTTTCAAAGTTCTATGAAGTACAAGATCACGTTTCACTTACTAACCATGTCTATACACCATTTGTAATGCTAATTAGTAAGATTTTCTGGGATGATTTAAGTGCTGAAGAGCAGCAAATTCTTCAAGAAGCGGCAGATCATGCCAATGCTTGGCAAAGAGACGAAATTAGAAGACAAGAGCAAAATAGCGTAGAGGTTCTAAAAGAAAATGGTATGACTGTAACTACTTTGTCTGATGAAGCTAGAGCTGAGTTTCAAGCTGCTGTACTTCCAACTATAGAAAAATATAGTGAAGAAGTTGGAGAAGAGTTAGTTGCACAAATGTTTGAACAGATTGAATTAGCTGGTCAGCAGTAAGCAATTTTATGGATAATTTAAGAGGGGTCTTACTAAGACCCCTCTTTTTAAAAAAATGTGATTAGTTATTTATGAATTGAGGTGATTTTATGAACGTACTTAAATTACTAGATAAGTATTTAGAGGAAGCATCATGTGTCGTGATTTTTGCAACAATGACTACGTTGACTTTTTTTCAAGTACTATCGCGGTTTCTATTGAATTACTCCCTATCTTGGAGTGAGGAATTGGCAAGATTTTGTTTCGTATGGCTGGTTTACCTGGCGGCTAGCATGGCAATCAAGCATAGGAGACATATTCGGGTACAGATAGCAGAGATATTTCTACCTGTAAAAGCAGCAGCTTGGTTAGGGCTGGTATCAGATTGTATATGGCTATTTTTAACATCTGTTATGACTGTGCAGGGTAAAAACGTTGCAATGATGATTCTAGGTCACGGGCAGACATCTCCAGCAGTAGGGCTAACCATGGGATATGTTTATGCGGCCATTCCTATTGGATTTGCATTAATGTCAGTCCGGTTAGTGCAGCAAGTAATTATTCGTGCAAAAGAGATTAAAGGTGGAGAGTTTGAAGAAAGACAAATTGTTATAGATTAAAGGGGGTAAGAGAGTGTCTGCACCAGTAGTTTTAGCGTTAACCTTCGTTATATGTTTAATTATGGGAGTTCCCATTGCATTTACCATTGGGGTTTCAACTATGGCAGCATTGTGGGTTGGGGGAATACCCTTTGCTTTTTTAGCACAAAACCTTTTTTCTGCTACAGATTCATTTGCAATTATGGCGGTTCCATTTTTTATTTTGGCAGGCGCTTTAATGGAAACGGGAGGCTTGTCTAGGCGATTAATTGATGTGGCAAATGCTGTTGTTGGAAGATTTACGGGTGGCCTTGGTATGGTAACAATATTAGCATGTGCTTTTTTTGCAGCCATTTCTGGATCTAGTCCTGCCACAGTTGCTGCAATTGGAACTATGATGATACCGGCTATGGTTAAAAGGGGTTATCATAAAACATTTGCTTCAAGTGTTGCGGCATCAGGTGGTGGTTTAGGAATTCTGATTCCTCCATCTATTCCTATGATTATTTATGGTGTAGTTGGAAATGTTTCAATAGGACAGATGTTTTTAGCTGGATTTCTTCCTGGACTATTTATTTCCAGTATTTTATTAGGAACTGTATATTTCATCGCTAAAAAGAAGGGTTATAAAGGTTCGGGAGAGCCTTTTATAATGAAAAATTTCATGAAAGTTGCAAGAGAGGGTTTTTGGGCACTATTAGCACCTGTCATTATCCTCGGTGGTATTTATAGTGGTATTTTTACCCCTACTGAATCAGCGGTAGTAGCAGTTGTATACGGTCTTATTATAGGTATTTTTGTCTACAAAGAGCTTAAATGGAAGGATCTTCCTAGAGTATTTGTTAACTCAGCAATGGTTACAGGAAGCGTTATGATTATTGTAGGAATGGCGGCAGCTTTTAGCAAATTAATTACCATGTACCAGATTCCTAATATGTTAGGCCAAATGCTTCTAGGGGTTTCAGAACACAAATTGGTTGTTTTGGCTTTGATAAATTTAGTTATTTTGTTTGCCGGAATGTGGATGGAAACCTTGTCTTTGATAATTATCTTTACTCCTCTATTCTTACCAATTGTATTGAATTTGGGTGTAGATCCTATTCACTTCGGAATTATGTTAGTTATTGCCGCGGAGATTGGTCTAATGACGCCTCCAGTTGGTGTGAATTTATTCGTTGCTTCCGGAATATCAGGAGTTCCCTTGGAAAAATTGTCAAAGGGTATTTTGCCTTTTATTATTGTGATGATTATAGGGTTGTTTGTAATTACCTATATTCCACAGATATCATTATTCCTTCCTCAACTTTTTAGATAGTAGATAATAGGAGGTTTATACATGTACGGTTTAGTTAAGTATGGAAATGATGCAGATCAAGTGAAGCTTATGGAAGTTCCAATTCCAACTAGTCCATCAGCCGGATTTGTAAAGATAAAAATAATGGCTGCTGGAATATGTGGAACAGATATTCACTTATATCATGGAATGGTTGAACCAATAAAAGCCGTTCCTCCTGTTGTTTTAGGTCATGAGTTCTCAGGTGAAATAGTTGAAGTCGGCGAAGGAGTTAATAGAGTTAAGGTAGGGCAAAGGGTCACAAGTGAAACTCAGAGTTATATCTGTAACAAATGCATTTATTGTAAAGATGGATTTTATAATTTATGTGCTGACAGAAAAAACATAGGAGTAAAATTAGATGGAGCTTTTACGAATTATATTGTTGTACCTGAGAAAAACGTACATGTCTTACCAGATAATATTTCTTATGAAGAAGGTGCTTTAATTGAGCCCCTTGCATGTGTTGTTCATGGAATTATTGAAAACACCGGAATATCTGCAGGAGATTTTGTTGTAATTTCAGGTCCAGGCCCGATTGGTTTATTAGCACTTCAGGTTGCTAAAGCTGAAGGAGCTTTTGTTATTGTCTTAGGAACAACTTCAAGTGCACAACGTCTTGTGCTGGCAAAGAAGCTTGGTGCAGACGTAGTATTAGATATTTATAAAGATGATTACAAGGAAAAGATTTCTAAAGTTACCCATGGCTATGGTGCCGATGTGGTATTAGAATGTGCAGGAAAAGGCCAATCTGCGAATCAGTGCTTAGAAGTAGTAGCTAAGAGGGGTAAATATTGTCAACTAGGCCTTTTTTGGAGTGCAGTTTCAATCAACTTTGACCTGATAGCTTTTAAGGAACTCAAAGTAACTGGAGAAATCGCTCATAAGCCATCTGCATGGGAAAGAAGTATCAGACTCATCAGAAATAATCAGGTTGATCTAAAACCTCTTGTAACACATTCACTACCGCTTATTAAGTGGGAAGAAGGGTTTAGGCTGTTCCAGTCAAGAGAGGCATGTAAGGTTATGCTAATTCCTTAGAAATATTAAAGGGGAAGGTTAGCTTTGGCAAAAAAGATTTATTGAAAGGAGTATGCTAATGGATACTACATTTGTTCCACCTAAATATTTTAGAGGAAGAAATGTTATAGCAAAAATGGGAGAGGTATGTAAACCCATTGGGAATAAAGTGGTAATAATCGCTGGCAAGAAATCACTTGAGGCTGTAAAGGATAATTTAATTAAGTCTCTTGAGAAATCAGGTATTGAGATCATAGATACGTTTTGGTATGGAGGAGAGTGCTCCTGGGATAACATTAATAAACTAGTTGAAAAGGTGTCTGCAACTGATGCTGACTTAGTAGTAGGCATTGGGGGAGGAAAATCTATTGATACTGGTAAAGCAACTGCTTATAAAGCAGGACTGCCTATGGTAACAGTTCCCACCATTGCAGCAACATGTGCTCCTTTTACACCTTTGTCAATAATCCATACACCAGAAGGTTTTTATTTAGAAAATTGTCTAGAATCAGCTATTCCGCAGGCGATTTTCGCTGATACAGATATTATTTCTGCTGGTCCTGATAGGCTGCTGTTTGCTGGAATGGGAGATACACTAGCAAAATGGTATGAACTACGAGCAACTACAAGTAGAATACCAAAAACTAGTTGGACAATCGCAGCAGTTGCTCTTGCAAAGGCTTGTTATGATGTAATAGTTGAGTTTGGTCCTGATGCCAAGATATCAGTTGAGAAAAATGAACCATCAAATTCTCTAGAGCAAGCAGTTGATGCTATTATCTGGCATGCAGGAATGTCTAGTGTATTAGGTGGCGATAAGTGCAGGGGAGCTGCAGCCCATGCGATATACTTTGGTTTTACTAATATTGATGAAGCCCATAAAAAATACCATGGTGAGCTTGTAGGGTATGGTAACTTGTGCTTATTAGAATTAGAAGGAAGACCAGAACAAGAAATAATGGATGCCATTAAATTAGCAAAATCAATTGGTGTTCCAATTACATTAGATGAAATTTGCCAGTTAACAGATAAGGATATTCAGTTGGTAGCTAAGGTTGGTGTCGCATCAAATGAAATGGGTTATATGCCTGTGAAGGTAGATGTGGCACAAGCTAGCAAAGCTATCTATGCAATAAATGAAAAAGCAAAACATCTAGGTCAATAATGGGGGGTGTCCACAATGATGCCAGAAAAAATAACAGTTCTACAAAGAATTATTTCAAATGGTGTGATTGCAGTAGTAAGAGCAGAAAATAGCCAAAAAGCGTTATTAATTGCAGATGCTGTGAAAAAAGGCGGCATAAATACCATTGAAATAACCATGACAGTTCCTGGTGCAATTGATGTAATTAAAGAATTGACCAATCACTATTCTAAGGATGAACTACTGATTGGAGCAGGTACTGTTTTAGATGGGGAAACAGCTAGATTGACGATACTTGCAGGAGCCCAGTTTATAGTTAGTCCATGTCTAAACTTAAACGTGATACGTACAGCTAACAGATACCAAAAAGTTGTAATGCCAGGAGCTATGACTGTAAGAGATGTGGTTGAAGGTTTAGAAGCTGGGGCAGATGTAATTAAAATTTTTCCTGGAGAGATATTAGGGCCTGGGATTATTAAGGCAATAAGAGGACCAATACCATATGCCCCTTTGATTCCTACTGGGGGAGTATCAATTGATAATGTAGATAAATGGATAAGTGCAGGAGCTTTAGCCGTAGGAGTTGGAGGCGCTTTAACAAAGAGTGCTGAAATAGGGGATTATGAAACCATTACTGCCTTGGCAAAAGAGTTTGTCAAGAAAGTTCAAAAGGCGAGAGCTTAGCTTAAGGAGGAGAAAGATGAAAAGGGTAGTCACATTTGGAGAAATAATGCTTCGTTTAGCTCCACCTAACTTTCAAAGGTTTATACAGACCGATTCCTACCAAGCAATCTATGGTGGTGGAGAAGCGAATGTAGCAGTAAGCTTATCAAATTATGGACTAGATTCTTATTTTGTAACAAAGGTACCCGATAACGACTTGGGCCAGAGTGCCATAAACCAATTAAGGCGTTATGGTGTTAATACTAGTTATATTAAACTTGCTAAAGAGAGATTAGGTATCTACTTCCTGGAATATGGTGCTTCCCAGAGAGCATCCAAGGTTATTTATGACAGAGACAATACAGCTATTAGTAACATCAAACCTGGTGATATTATTTGGCAAGAGGTATTAAAGGATGTTGATTTATTCCACTTTACAGGAATCACACCGGCTCTAGGCGAGGGTGCTGCTGCAGCAACTCTAGAGGCTTTGAAAACAGCAAAAAAGATGGGTGTTACAGTTTCTGTTGATTTAAACTACCGTAAGAAGCTATGGACTCCTGAAAAAGCAGGAGAAGTTATGGGAGAATTATTGCAGTATGTTGATATTGTAATTGGCAATGAGGAAGATGCAGAAAAGGTATTTGGAATTAAGGCAGCAGGAAGTGAAATATCTGCCGGTCATTTGAGTGATGATGGCTACAAGCATGTAGCGAGTGAATTAGCAAAAAGATTTAATCTGAAACATGTAGCCATAACTTTAAGGGAAAGCTATTCAGCCTCTGATAATGGCTGGAGAGCCATGCTTTATAATGGTGAAGATTATTTCTTTTCTAAAAAATACGATGTCCATATAGTAGATAGAGTGGGTGGCGGAGATGCGTTTGCAGGTGGACTTTTATATTCATTGTTAGAAGAATACTCCCCACAGTATGCAATCGAGTTTGCTACAGCCGCTTCATGTCTGAAGCATACAATTCATGGAGATTTTAATCATGTTTCTTTGGAAGAGGTTAAAACATTAGTCAATGGAGATGGATCCGGAAGGGTGCAACGCTAATCTAGAGACCAAGAGCAAATGGGGGATTATACTATGGAATGGAGAAGTAAAGAATTTAGAAACAGCTCAGCTGGTGCACTTACAAGAGCACTATATAAAGGAATGGGCTATTCAGATAATGATCTGCGAAAGCCAATTATAGCAGTTGTAAATTCTTGGAATACAGTTTGTCCTGGACAATTTAACTTAAATCAAGTAGCTGCTGCGGTAAAAGAGGGTATTCAAGAAGCGGGTGGTATGCCTGTTGAATTTGGAACTATAGGTCCTTGTGACGGAATAGCTCAGGGGCATAAGGGTATGAAATATATTTTACCGTGTAGAGATGTAATTGCAAATAGTGTAGAATTAATGATTGAAGCACACCAAATTGATGGCATGGTTCTTTTAGGTTCATGTGACAAAATAGTTCCGGGTATGTTAATGGTGGCTGCAAGACTAAATCTACCAACCATTGTTGTTACCGGTGGGCCAATGGAAACAGGTAGATATAAAGGCGAAAATGTGGATGTAAATACTATAGAAGTAGCAACAGGGGCATTCAAGGCTGGTAAAATTAGTGATCAAGAATTCAAAGAAATTGAAAATAGTGTCTGTCCTGGTCCAGGTTCCTGTCAAATGATTGGTACAGCAAATACTATGTGTTGTTTAACAGAAGCATTAGGATTATCTCTTCCTGGTAGTGCAGCAATACCTGCAGTATCTGCTAAACGCATGGTAATAGCAAGGGAATCAGGCAGACAAATAATAGATTTAGTAAACAAAGCTATTACAGCAGGAAAAATTATTACGCCAGAATCCATTGAGAATGCAATAAGAGTAGGGCTTGCCATTGGTGGTTCAACAAATCTTGTACTTCATATACTGGCACTAGCCCATGAAGCCGAGATTGAACTTGCGATAGAGGAATTTGACAGACTCAGTATGGTTACTCCATATATTGCATCCTTGGTTACTGCCAGTAAATACGACATGGTTGATTTTTATAGGGTGGGTGGAATACCCACGGTAATTAAGGAGCTATTGCCTATCTTAAACGGAGATTGCTTGACAGTTACTGGTGACTCAGTAAAAGACAATTTAGATAAACTTACTCCTCCAGATGCTGATGGGGAAGTTATAAAAGGACTAAAAGATCCATTTAAACCTACTGGTGGATTAGCAGTATTAAAGGGCAATCTGGCTCCTGAAACGGCTATAGCAAAACCTGCAGCTATTCCAGAAGACAGACTGGTATGCTCAGGACCAGCAAAGGTTTTTGACGCAGAAGAGGAATTAATTGCTGCTATATATGATAATGCAATTCAAGAGGGAGATATGATAGTGGTTCGCTATGAAGGACCAAAGGGCGGTCCAGGGATGAGAGAAATGTATACACCATTAAAATTACTAGATGGATACGGGCTAGCTGAAAGCGTATATTTAATTACTGATGGTAGATTTAGTGGATCTAACAAAGGCGGATTTATTGGACATATTTGTCCAGAAGCAGCAGATGGAGGTCCCATAGCTTTAGTGAAAAATGGAGATACCATATCAGTAAATATTAATGAGCGGAAATTGAACTTAGAGATTTCTTCAGTAGAATTTGAAACTCGCAAAAAACAATGGCATCCAAAAGAACCTAAGATTAAAAAAGGATATATGGCTTTATACGCAAAAATGGTTAAAGCAGCAAACAAGGGTGCGATTTTGGAATTAGAAGACTAAACCAAAGTGGTGATAAAATGCTTTTTGAAGAGATTAAAAAATTCAAAGAAAAATTAACAAATGAAGCAGTATATGGACCTTTTTCTAAAACTAGTGATCCCGGTATTATTGAGGCTGCTGGTTATGGAGGTTTTGATTTTATAATATTAGATTTGGAACATGGTCCAAATAATGTGCAAACTCTACAGAATCTCATTAGGGCTGCACAAAATTCTAATATTTTACCAATAGTTAGGGTAAAGGAGAACTGTGATTCACTTATTGGTGAAGTGCTTGATGTTGGAGCAGCAGGAATTCAAGTACCACAAATCTCAAATGCAGAAGATGCCAGTAGAATCATTAGACTGGCAAAATTTGCGCCCCAAGGAATGAGGGGTGTGTGCAGATTTGTTAGAGCGGCAAACTACTCTTCGATGGACAGATATGAATACTTCAAAAAATCCAATGATGCATTAATTATTATGCACTTGGAAGGTCAAGAATCCATAAACAACTTGGATGAGATAATGGATGTAAGTGGTATCGATGTTTTGTTTATTGGACCATATGATTTGTCACAATCTCTAGGTGTGCCAGGGCAAATTGATCATCCAATAGTTGAAGAGAAAATGAAGCAGATAATTCAAAAATGTAAGGAAAAGGGCATCTATGTGGGGACATTTGTTGATACCCTAGAAAATGCAAAGAAGTGGGAAAATGCAGGGGTAAAGTACATTTCTTATTCAGTAGATATTGGTATCTTTTACGAGCAATGTAAAAATATAATGCAGAACTTAAAAGGAGATTCCCATGAAAACTAATCAACGCCAAATGCACAACGCTTTCTGGGCAGGAGAAGAAATGAGTAGACCCCTATTTGGATTTAGCCTAGGACCTTATTTTCCTGCAAAAAGATATTCAGGTGCTGAAAATCTTTTGGTTGATGGTTTACGTATTACTCCGGAAATGATAGTAGTTGAAGATTTTTTCAATGACTATGAAAGAATGTATCAAGAAACTATGGAAGTTCAGCAGGATCTGACCTTGGTTGCAAGTCCATTTACTGGCATTCCATGGATGGAGGCAATGCTAGGATGTGAAATCTTTGGCGGAAACAGTTCTTTTATAGCTGAGGCCAGGGATTTAGATTGGGCTGATATTGGGGAAATTGCTTTTAATTCAGCTAACCCATGGGTTCTGAAATATATGGAGTTTATAGAAAAACTGATTAACTTATCTCAGGGGAGATTTCCAATAGGACAGCCCATATTAAGAGGCCCTTCAGATATGATGTCCTGTTTAAGGGGACATCAGCAGTTTGCTATTGACTATATTTTGTATCCTGAAGAAGCCCTGGAACTACAGGATAAAGTAACAAAACTCTTTGTTGAGTTTATAAGACTTCAGCAAAAAAGGATTGAGTGTTTTGCTGGAGGTACAGGTTTTGGTTTTTACAGCTTGTGGAGTCCAGGTAAAGCGATTTGGTTTCAGGAAGATGCCTGTGCGCTACTTTCTCCCAAGTTATATTCCCAATATCTAAAGAAAGCAAATAAAGAAATATCAGCTATATATCCAAATAGTTTAATTCATTTACATCCAGCATCACTATTTGCTCTAGATGAAATACTATCGATTGAATTACTTAAGGTGATTCAGATAAATAAAGATGTAGGTGGCCCTACAATAACAGAACTGATACCTTATTTTAAGAAAGTTGTTGATAGGGGAAAAAAGTTGGTAGTGTGGGGGGACTTATCTTTAGAAGAAGTTCACGAAATATGTACACAAGTACCAATCAGGGGAGTTTGTTTGCATATCGTAGCAGAAGATAAAAATATGGCTATTGATATTAGTGAATTTATTCGATCTAGAGAATAGTATGGTAAAATATTCTATAAATAGCAACAAAATTGTCAGTATTATTCTATGAGGATCTATCAAAGGGGAGAAGTAACAATGGAGCAAATGGAGCAAAAGAATCAGATTAATTCTGTAGCTAAAGCATTATCAGTATTGGAGATTGTAGGTATATCTGAAAAAGAACTCACACTAACAGAGATAGCAAAGAACCTTGATATGCATAAGAGTACTGCTTTTCGACTCCTTTCAACTTTGGAGAGTAGAGGTTTCATATCTAAAGAAACCTCTACTGGGAAATATACATTGGGGCTAAAAATACTTCGGCTCGCAGGTGAATTGTTGGATAATATTGATATCCGTAAAATTGCCAGGCCAATACTAGAAAAATTAGTAGAAGACTGCAATGAAACTGTTCATTTGGTTGTTATGGAAAGTAACAATATTATCTATATTGATAAGGTTGAAGGCTGTAATACAATAAGGCTATATTCCCGTATTGGCATGCATGGCTTTGCCCATTCCACTTCAGCAGGTAAAGTTTTATTAGCATTTTTGCCAGAGAGAAAGATTAAAAATCTGATTCTAGAGACAGAATTACCCAAGAAAACCCCTAAAACAATAGTGGACTATGAAACCTTAATGGAACATTTGGAAGTGGTTAGAAAACAAGGTTATGCTATTGATGATATAGAAAATGAAGACGGCGTTAGATGTGTTGCAGCCCCAGTTCGAAATCATCTTGGCCAAGTTGTTGCAGCAGTTAGTATTGCTGGCCCATGTGATAGAATAAGTATAGAAAGAATAGAAAATTCTTTAGCTAATAAAGCCATAGTGTCTGCCGAAACAATTTCCAGATTACTAGGTTACAGGTCTTCCTATTGATCAAAACCGAAGTTTCACTTTGTTGGAGTAAGAGTTGGAGGTGATGTTTTGTTAAAGTTTAAAAAGGATAAATGTGTTGGCTGCAGCATTTGTGAGATTATATGTTCTATGGAACATGAAGGCTGTGTCAATACTAAAAAAGCGAGACTGCGTTATAGAGATAATTGGCCACAGATAGGCAGAGTTGATTTTTGTAGGAATTGTGCCGCTAAACCATGTGTAAAAGCATGTAAAGAACAAGCGTTGTCAATGGATAGCGAGAAGAATTTACAGTTTAATATTGATCTTTGTACAGGGTGTCTTGATTGTAGTGAGGTTTGTCCATTTGGAACACTTCCTACAGATGGCAAGTATCCATTGTTTTGTGATAGCTGTAATGGAATGTATCAGTGTGTAAATTGGTGTCCAACTAAGGCTTTAGTTAGGTAGGTGTATATTATGAATGATAAACTTCCAGGTTATGCAGGTAAGATTTTAACTATAGATTTGACTGAAGGATCCTTCAATATAGAAGATTTACCCCAAGAATTAGTAGAAAATTATCTGGGAGCAAAGGGTTTTGGAGCTAAAATACTACATGATGAATTGCCAAAAAACTGTGACCCTTTGTCGCCTGAAAATATGCTTATCTTTGCAACAGGACCACTAACAGGAACACTAACCCCTGCTAGTGGTAGATCCGTAATTGTGACAAAGAGTCCATTAACTGGCATCTGGCTTGACAGTAACTGTGGCGGAAGCTTTGGCCCAGAGATGAAAGCAGCAGGCTTTGATATTATTAAGATAAAGGGTAAGGCAGAAAATCCTGTAGTGGTTCTAATCAATAATAGTGAAATAACGATAGAAGCCGCCGAAGATTTATGGGGAATAGATACCTTAACAACCCACGAATTACTAAAGAAAAAGCACGGTGAGGATTACAAGGTTGCCTGCATTGGGGAAGCAGGAGAAAAACAGGTTCTGATGGCAGGTGTAATAGCAGAAGGACGAGCCTACGGAAGAGGCGGAGCAGGAGCAGTTTTTGGTTCAAAGAATCTAAAAGCTGTTGTAGTTAAAGGAAACAATGGAATAAATATTGATAATTACCAAGAGTTTATGATCGCTAACAGGGAAGCTAAAAACGAGATAGCAATTAGTCCAGACACAGGAGGATCTAGACCCAAGTTTGGAACTAACAGTATTTATTCGTTTATTCGAGAAGCCGGAGTGCTGCCTGTCAAGAATTTCCAGGGAGGAACCTATTCAGGTGCCGAAGAAGTGGATGAGCATGAACTTGTAAAAGAGCTATATGAACAGGATAGATCCTGCTTCGGATGCCCAATTGCCTGTTCCAAATATTCAAAAGTGAAAAAAGGAAAATATGTTGATAAATATGTAGAAGGTCCTGAATATGAGAATGTCTGGGCGTTTGGCGCTCATTGTGGAAATAGTGATATGGGTGCGGTTGTCTATGCTGAATACCTTTGTGATTATTATGGAATTGATTCAATTTCTGCTGGTAATGCAATTGGCTTCATAATGGAATGTTATGAGAAGGGCTTAGTTAGCAAGGAACAATTAGGTTTTGAGTGTTCCTTTGGAAATGATGACGCAATAATTAACCTAGTACATCTAATGGGAAAAAGGGAAGGCTTTGGTGAGACCTTAGGAGAGGGAGTTAGGCGTGCTGCCAAGGTTTTGGGGCATGATAGTGAAAGTTTTGCTATGCATGTAAAAGGGTTAGAACTTCCTGCATATGACCCAAGAGCATCCTTTGGAATGGGACTCGCTTATGCTACTAGTGATAGGGGTGGATGTCATTTAAGTGCTTTTCCAGTAAAGGCAGAGGTACTAAGCAATAACCACAGGATGGATCCTTTATCTACTGAGTTTAAGGCTGAATTGGTAAAGAATGAGCAGGATTGGTTTACTATTGTAGATAGTTTAGGCATTTGTTTGTTTGCAATATTTGCCTTGGGGCCAAATCAAATTACTGATTTACTATATTCACTTACTGGACAGAAGATTTTTTCATCAACTGAAGAGCTAATGAAGATAGGTGAAAGAGTTAATAACCTGACACGTCTTTTCAATTTAAGTGAAGGTATTACATCCAAGGATGATACACTTCCTGCACGACTATTAAAAGAAAGACTTTCAGAAGGTCCTGGCAAGGGGCAGATTGTTCCTCTTGAAGAAATGCTTCAAGACTATTATCTCGTTCGGGGATGGACTAAGGACGGAAAACCCACTTCAAAAAAGCTTAATCAATTGGGATTAAGTGATAATGTCTAAGGCTAGAATTAAAATAAAGTTCTTTGCCGTTACAGCAATTGAAGTAGGTGCTAAGGAAAAAATCTTAACTGTTAGTAAAGATTTAAATGAAGCATTAAAAGAGATTGAGAAAATTATTAATTGGCCATTAAAATCTAATTTAGAGAAAAACAGGATTTGCCTTATGTTAAATGGTAGGGCAGTAAAAATGCCTATTGAAAAAAGGGCTTTGGTTGATGGAGATGTAATGGCTTTGATTCCTATAATGGGGGGCGGATAATATGAATACAAAAGAGAACTTTTTTAAACCTGAGGGTGTTTATCCAGCGATGATTACTCCCTTTGACAATGAAGGGATAGTAAATGAAGAGCAATTAAGAAAGTATGTGAGCTGGCTGATAAAAAAAGGTGTAACTGGATTATTCCCACTAGGTAGTGTGGGAGAATTTGTTCATATGAGTTTTGATGAAAAAGTTAGAGTAATGGAAATTGTAGTTGACGAAGCTGCCGGTAGAGTCCCAGTAGTGCCTGGGACAGCTGATAGCTGTGCGGCTAAGTGTATAAAGCTAACTAAAGCAGCTAAGGAAATTGGTTGTAAATCTGTAGTAGTAGCACCACCATATTATTATCCTGCGACACAGGAGATTATTGAAGAGCATTATACACAACTTGCAAAGGCGCTACCGGATTTTCCAATAAATTTATACAATATACCTTTATTTGCGCAGCCCATTAGCTATGATGTAATCAAAAGATTAAGCAGATTGGATAATATTATTGGCATGAAGGATAGTAGTGGTAGTATGGTTGATTTGATGCATTTCATGGACAAAATAAGCATTGCGGGAGAAGACCTTAATATCCTAATTGGTAGAGAAGAAATGTTTTTAACAGGACTTATGGCAGGAGCGAAGGGAACAATGTCAGCCACAGTAGGTGTTGTCCCAGAAATCATGGTTGGAATTTATGAAGCTTGGCAGAAGAAAGATTATGAAAAAGCCCAAAAACTCCAAATGTCTATTCTTAACTTAGTTAGGGCAATGTTTTCGTTACCATTCCCCATAGGTTTTAAGGCAGCTCTTGATGTTAGAGGCTTTAACTTTGGAAAACCGAAACAGCCTCTTTCACCTGCTGATCAGTATAATTATTCTATGGTAAAAAGCAGAATTCATAAGATTTTGGATCAGAGGTTAGGGGATAAGATCCAGGCAGTAGAATAGAGAAAGGGGGATTAGCAATGATAAATGATAGAATAAAGGCTCTTTTAGATAGGGTTGATGAGCTTATTGAAAACGGCGAAAACAACAGAAGGATTCAATTATGGAAAGAGGCACCTACCTATAGTAGAGATAAGTTTAGACATCCTAGTAGAAATCAAAATGCGATTAACAATAAAATACCAATTGTTGCTGATCCAGGTCCTACGATGTTTGCAAAAATTTATGGTTTTAGTGTGAAGGATTATTACACTAAACCAATGGTGTATCTAGAACATTATCTGCAAAATGCTATTGATTTATTTCACATGGGCGAAGATACTTTTTTAACTAGAACCATTCCCATCTACTTTGGTACTAGTTTTGATGCTTCATTTTTTGGAATAGATACTATCTACCATGACGATGATTACCCATGGATGGGACATAGAACACCAATGAAGAAGAAGGATATGCTCGATAGTCTTGAAATACCAGTATTTGAAAAAGATGGTCTGGGTGCATTAGGAGTATATTTTTATAATGAGCTATCAGAAATTCTAAAGGATAGTGGCTTTACCGTTGCGCCTCCAGAGCTTCTCAGAGGACCATTTGCATTAGCATTTCATGTCAGGGGCTTTGAAAATTTTGCTATAGACTGTATGACTGATCCTGGCTTTGTTCATAAATTAATAAGATATTTAACAGATGCCCATAAGGACTGGTATGTACAACGCAAAAAAGTTCTAGGCAGTCCAATTGGTAAAGGGTTGCTGTATAATGATGAAGTAGACTGTAATGTTATAGGACCAAATCTATATAAGGAATATGCGCTCCCCTATGAGCAGGAGTTATCTGAATTTCATGGCGGGATATCCTACTGGCACAGCTGTGGAAACATTAATTTAATGCTTCCGTATATAAAACAGATAGCAAATATAGATCTTTTAAATGTTAGTGCATGGACCAACTATGAAACTGCAGCTAGTAGCTGTCCTAATATACCTTTAGAGTTTTGCTTAAAGCCTACCTCTGATGTATATACTGCATCTGAAGATCATATTTTTCATAAAATCAATGAAGTAAGGAATATTTGCAAGAGAAATGATGTTCAATCATTCTATATAAATACAGGTAGTTTACAGCAGTATAATAGTGACATCAACAATGACTTTGACATAATCAAAGCTTGGATAAAAAGAGCCCAGGAAACAGTTAAATAAGGAGCCAAATAATATGCATTTTAATGGTTTTGTTAGAGAAAATGGTGATGTAGGAATTCGAAATCATTTACTTATACTTTCCTCAGTAGTATGTGCCAATACAGTTGCTGCAAACATTGCCTCCGGAATACCAGAGGCACGTCTTATTACCCACCAGCATGGATGTTCCCAAATTGGTGTTGACAAGGAGACCACTCTAAAAATATTATCAGGAATGGGCAAAAACCCCAATGTGGGTGCAGTATTGGTTGTGGGTTTGGGATGTGAAACTATCCATGCCGGGTTAATTGCACAAGAGATAGCAAAAACAGGCAAACCTGTTGAAACACTAGTAATACAAGAAGTAGGGGGAACTTTAGCAACTACTGAAAAGGGTATCATGATTGGTAGGAAACTGATGTTAGCTCTAGCCGAGCAGAAAAGGGAGAGTATTTCAATAGAAAGGCTAACTCTTGGTACTGAATGTGGTGGCTCTGATGCATACTCAGGACTTTCAGCCAATCCGGCACTAGGAGCTGCTTCAGACATGCTGGTTGATCTTGGTTCACGTGTTATTTTAAGTGAAACTACTGAATTTATTGGTGCTGAACATATCCTTTGCAAAAGAGCTGTTAACAGTCAAGTAGCCAGTCAGATTAAAAGAATAGTTGCAGACAGGGAAATGGACTGTTTAAAGCTGAAGGTAGATATTCGTGGTGCACAACCTTCACCTGGCAATATTGCAGGAGGTCTAACAACAATTGAAGAAAAGTCGCTAGGGTGTATTTACAAAGGTGGCTCAAGGCCCATTGTTCAAGTAGTAGGTTATGGTGATGAATCTACACAACAGGGTTTAGTAATAATGGATACTCCGGGAAACGATGTTGAATCTATAACAGGTATGGCTGCAGGCGGTGCGCAACTAGTGGTGTTTACTACTGGAAGGGGTACTCCTGTAGGTTGCCCAATAGTCCCAGTAATAAAGGTATCTACCAATAACAAAACATATGAACTTATGGAAGAGAATATTGATATAAACGCTGGCACAATTATTTCTGGTGAAGGGAAAATAGATCAAGTTGGAGCCAATATTTTTGAGGAGATTCTTAAAACTGCTAATGGGAAATTAACAAAGGCTGAAAAGCTGGGTCATTTTGAATTTGGTCTCAGCCGTTTAGGGCCTAGCTTATAACAGTAATTATTTAACAATACCATACTGAGTAATGTCTACAGATACATTAACATTGATATCTACGTAGGGATAATGCTCCCTCCAGTTTATTTCATTGAAGACGTCAAAGTATTTTGCGCGAAATCTTTTACCTAAACCCAGGGGATCAGAGTTAACCTCCTGCATCTTTTGGACAGTCTTTTTGAATTCTGCTTTTAGATATTCTGCTACCTCAGCTTCAAGCTTTTTCTTGAAATCGTCATTACTTAAATCCATGGATAGACTGCTGGTGGATTGGTCTAGCCTTAGTTCCATATCCACATCCATAGTGAAGGAAATGTTTCCATCAACTAATTCTGGTGTAATCTTCCTGGTGGTTTTTTTTGTGATAAAACCATATTCATTATCTACCCTTGGGTAGAAAAAAGTTGGTTGTGCCCCTTTCGCTAGAATAGTGAACCAAATATTTTGCTGACCTTCTAGATAACCAACAAGCTTATCCTTCTTAAATAGTGCTATATTTTTTATATATACTCCATTTTCTAGAACTATTATTGCAGGTGCGGTAGGATCTCTACCAACTTCGTAGTCCATTGCCTGTTGTCGAAAGTGGAGAAGTAGTGTTGATGGCATTATTTCATCGGCTAAAACTAGGGTATCTAATAAAGTTTTAATATATATGCCAACTCTTGGCTTATCCATGAAATTGGTGGCAATTATTTCTTTTGCAGGATCTTTACATATGACCAAATCGGCTAAACTAGATACCTCGGGATCCCTGTATAAGGTATCAAATAAGGCAAGTAAGCCGCCTTTTTTTGCGACATTTTCATGAACCAAGAGTACCTGCAAATGATCAGGTACATACACCCTTCCTCCTACCTTATGGATGAACTCTACAGCATCCAGGATAGACCTTGCTTTAGTACTTAATACCTCAATGTTTTCCTCTGCATCTTCACTAAAAACAGGGCTACTAAAAGTAAAAATGTATAGTTCTGGATCATCCTCATCCAAATCAATTCCAAGGGATATTACAAAGCCCACCGTCTCTACGGGAGTTGTATCCCAACAGCCAGTGAGTGTAAAAGATACAATAATAATCAAAATAATTATTGATATAAGTTTGAGTTTACTTGTCATGTTTTTTTGACCTCCATTTTTTGAGGTAATAGATTATCAAAAGCATAAAAGGGATTATGGAGATTAAGGCAATGCCAACGAACCCAAGTGAATCTAGTATACTTAGTACCTGATTTAGGTCTTTAATTAATATTGTAGAAACAATATATATAATTCCACCAATAGAAAGCACACTAATTTGAAAACTTTTTAGATTGAGAAGCTTATGCAATGTATATGCAGCCCCCCACTGATAGGCGGCTACTGTAACAATAACAAGAAGTAGCCAAAAGCTTAAGACTAGCACCTCGAACCTTTGGAAAAAGGTGAATTGCAGAATCTTCAACATTTGGAGTGAAGGCCAAATCTGTTTGACAATATCCATTGGAGAAAAGAAAATAGTTGAAGCTATGACAGTCAGTGCATAAGCTGCTATTGTAAGCCAATTTCCAACGGAAGCAGCGATAAGTACATCCTTCTTTCTATCCACAAAGGGATATAAGAGAAGTAAAAACTCAAGACCTACCAATGCGAAGGAAGCTCCAAGTGTTCCTTTAATTATGCCGTAGAGTCCAGATTGACCCACTGGTAAGATATTTAGAATATCTCCTTGGGTAATTGGTACAATAAGTATCAATATAATCCACCAAGTTAAAGCAAATACAATAAAAGAAAATCTGGCCAATACCTTTACTCCATTAGCAATTATGTAGGAAGCTGGCACTAAACTGAATAAGACAAGAATAAAAAATGGTGTTTCACGTAAGGCCCATATCCTAAGAACGAACGCAAAGACGTTGGCGATAGAAGCCGAAGTGATTATGAAATACAGCATAATTCCAGCAGAAAAGAGCTTGCCAAGAAATTTTCCCAAGAGCTTGTTTACATAATCTATAAGGCTGTCTTCTGGAAAACAGCTTGCCAAATGGATCATTAAGAAAATAGCTGTTTGAGCCAGAAATCCCACAATGATTATAGAAATCCAAGCATCAGGACCAGCACCTGCTTCGAAAACTGTTCTATATAGGGACAAAATACCTACACCAACTTGAATGCCTGGTATCAAAAAAATTAGTTGAAAGCTTGTGATTGTATTTTTCCCACCTAACTGCTTCATTTTTTCCTCCGATTATTGACAATTCTCTTTGAATCCCTTGCACTAGCAGGTCGCTTGGTCATTAAAAAAGGGGGCAAGCGTAAGAATGTGTCCTGCATATCTCTTGTTCTAAAGGGTGATATTGAGGTTAGATATGGTATGCCAACGGTTTCTATAATGCATAAGTGTGCTATCATAAATGCAAGACCCAATAATAATCCCACAAAACCAAAGAAATATCCCAGTATCATAAGTGGAAAACGGATAAATCTAAGAGTTAAACCAAATTCAAAGGTAGGAAGTACAAAGGTAGCAATGGTAGTAACGGCAACAACAATAACCATAATATTACTTGCTAGCCCTGCTTGAACAGCTGCATCCCCTATAACTATGGCTCCTACTATACCTATAGTTTGACCAAGTGGTCCAGGGAGTCTAATACCGGCTTCTCGCAAAATTTCGATGGTAATCTCCATTAAAAAAGCTTCAATTAAGGGCGGAAAGGGAACTCTAGATCTAGATTCTGCTATAATCACTAGAAACCCAATAGGCAGGATCTCGTGATTTAGAGATATTATTGCAATATAAAAACCTGGGAGACTTGAAGCTATTATGAAACTGACCCACCTAATAAGTCTAAGCAAAGAACCAAATATCCAAGGTGTATTATATTCGTCTAGTGTTTGAAAAAAGACTGTCATTGGAGCAGGTATTATTATGGCATCAGGCTGACCATCCACCAGGATTACTGCCCTGCCCTCCGACAGGTTTGCTGCAGCCGAGTCAGGTCTTTCTGTCCTTAACGTTTGAGGAAAAGGAGAACTAGGGTGGTCAGTTATAAACTCGTTAAACTGACCTGTACCTACAATTACATCTGTTTTAATGGATTTTAGACGTTTTTCTATTTCCTTTAAAACGTTTTGCTCTATTAGCGTTTCTATGTATACAAGTTGAATCATTGTTTTGGATTTTGTACCAATAACAAATGTTTTAAATTTGAGCTCACTAGATTTTATTAACCTTCTAATAAGTGCAGTATTTTCCCCTAGGATCTCGGTAAACCCTATTCTGGGTCCCCGTGCCTGGCCCTCATTTTCAGGATCCTTTGCAGGGCGCTTTGGAAAGCCTTTAAGTTCTATCATCCAAGCTTTTTCATAACTTTCTGCGAAGAATAATACAAACCCCTGCACTAAAAAATCCATTGCTTCATCCAGATTACATACTTCACTTATATTACCAATGGAATCTTCTAATTCTGAGATTACAATTGCTTGAGCAGAGCCCTTTGACACATGATTTCTGATGGGTTTTAATACATCTCTGTTAAGGAGGTTTATGTCAATTGAGTTATCAAGATATGCTATTCCATAGAGTGCTTTTTTGTTGGAGGTATTGGTTATTCTTTTGCATATTATTTCACTATTAACAAAAAAGTACTCAAGTACTGATAAATTGTTTTCTACTTTTTTATCAATGTAATGGATCTTATCTTTATATTCCTTTAGCTCATTTAGGTCCATTTTGTAATACCTCCCCTAACCCTCTTTAACCATAAGTTGCACATCTAAACTTTACTTCTAATGCATCAGTTACTTACTTCATTGCTGCAACTTTTCATTGATTTCTAAGTATAAGCTTCACCATATAATCTTTGTTTTTTGGAGGGGTTTTATGCGTTCTTGGGTAACCAGGATAAACAAGGGATATTTCAATTGCCAAGCATAAGAAAAAGGTATAACTATATAAAGCATGAATACAGATTTAAATTACAAGCATGAAAACATTGGGAACATATAAAAACTAAATATATTAAATTTATCCATAATAATTATTTATAGCAGCAGGAAAACAAAAAGCAATGTAGAATAATCTTAGATAGAGGTTGGACCACCGACCACAGACTTCTTACCAGTTCAAGGAAAGTACTAATAAGATATATGGTAGTAGTACTTAACTAGGGGAGATACCTCAGCAAAACAATTTAAAAAAGGAGGAATATTAATGGCCACAAAGATTTCTTGGGTAGTTGATGAAGTAAAGGACAATGTAGCTACAATTTTAAGTAATGATGTAAAAAAGGGTATGACAATACCTGTAACTGTACTAGGAGAAGACCTGCAAATTGAGGTTTCTTCTGATATACCTTATGGACATAAGGTGGCAATAAAACCAATTAAGGTAGGAGATATAGTCTATAAATATGGGTTAAGTATAGGCAGAGCAACAGCAGACATAGCTGTTGGTGAACATACTCATATACAAAACATCGAACCTTTAAGAGGTAGAGGAGACTTAGCAGCAAAAGAGAAAGGATGTGCATGTTAATGGGTAAATGGTATGGATATTACAGACCAGATGGACAAGTAGGTTCAAGAAACTATTTATTAGTATTATCAGCTACTATTTATGCAAATAGTGTTGTGGAAAGAGTAGCCAATACTATTGAAGGGGCTGTTCCAATCACACACCACCTTGGAAGATGCCAGACAATGTCCGATCTTAAAATGACATTCAAAACACTTTGTAATCTTGCAAAAAACCCAAACGTTGGTGCAGTACTTATAGTAGACCATTTTAAAGAAGCTTATTGCAATATTGATGAAATGACTGAAGAAATAGCTAAGTCAGGAAAACCTGTAGAATCAGTTAACATTAGAGAAGTAGGAGGAGCCATTGAAGCTACTGCAGTTGCTACTAGAAAGGCTATGAATCTAAGAAGAATGCTTTCTACCATGAAAAGAGAGGAAGCCGATGTTAGTCAATTCCTGTTTGGACTTAACTGTGGCACTTCCGATACAACCTCTGGAATTTCATCTAACCAAGCCTTAGGTTTTTGTTCAGACAGATTTATAAGAGAAGGTGGAAGATCCATCTTAGCTGAATTTCCAGAATTAATGGGTGCTGAGGAGTGGTTAACAGCAAAAGCCAAAAATTCAGAAGTTGCCAAGAAGATAATGGATGAAATAGGTGCCTTCGAAGCTAGAATTTTTGCTACAGGCGAAGATATCAGAGGTTCTCAGCCTACTGGTGACAATATAGCAGGTGGCATTAGTACGATAGAAGAAAAATCACTTGGTGGTGCTAAAAAGAGTGGTTCAGCCCCAATCATTGATGTTGTTAAGCATGCTGACATAATCACAAACAAAGAACCAGGTGTTTATCTTATGGCTACTCCTGGACATGGAGCAGAATCCATTACCGGCATTGCAGCATCTGGAGCACAGGTGTTGGTGTTTTCAACAGGTGGAGGCCACACTATATCAAATCCATTAATGCCAACAATTAAAATAACAGGTAATTTTAATTCTTGGAGACAAATGAATGATACTGTAGATTTGGATGTAAGTGGTATTCTTGCTGGAGAAATCTCTTTAGAAGAAGCTGGGGATATGATTTACAATGAAGTAGTTGAAACCCTCTCAGGAAAACTTACTAAATGTGAGATTTTAAAAGAAACAACAGGCTTTGCAATTCATAGAGTTGGCTTAAGCATTTAGTATCTTAGGAGAAGGTGTAGATTATGTGGGTCGAAGAAAAAACATTATTTAAATCAGTCAATGAAAACTCTGCCAACGTCTATGAGAAGGTAATAGCAGAATTAAAGAAGGGTATTTTGCATGGGGACTTAAAACCAGGTGACAAACTACCTTCAGAACGAGAATTGGCAACCATGCTAGGCGTTAGCAGAACTTCCCTTAGAGAAGCATTGCGGCTCCTTGAAGTATCAGGAGTAGTGAGTATTAGGCACGGACAAGGAGTTTTCATAACAAATAATGACCCTGATGAGTATATGAAGAAATTTATCTCTCAGATTTTTGTAGACCAGAGAAAAATTGAGGAGCTCTTCCAAATAAGAAAGCTAATAGAAACCGAGGCAGCAGTATGGGCTTGTCAGAATGGAACAGATGACCAGTTAAAAGAGATATATAATTTGGTGAACGAGACTATATATATATTAGAAAAGGGTACCCATAGTGACTTTTTAACTGTTCTAGCCAAACAGGATGGGGTGTTTCATCATTTACTTGCAGAAGCTGCTAACAATAGTGTTCTTGAGAATATTATGGATAATTTGTTGGACTTGCTCTCTGACTCCAGGGCAAGAGCCTCTATTGTTGAGGGTAGGCCATTGCGATCATTAAAGGAGCACCTCAAAATAGCAGATGCCCTTATGGCTAGAGATGGAGAAAAAGCAAGAGAAGCTATGCTAGAACATCTTAAAAATGTTGAGAAAGATGTTTTAATAGAATAGACTAGAAACCTTTATCTGGTAAGAACAACTTTGTTTTAAAGGGATAATTCCTTTAAAAATAAAAAAGAGATATTAGGAGGAGGTTCATTAAATGCGTAGGGTTAAATTATTAGGTTTGTGTTTGTTGATTTTATTGTTGTCCATGGCTTTAGTAGTTGGTTGTGGCGGAAACAACGGTAATGACGGAGGTAATGGTGGTAACGTAGAAGAGCAAGAACCTGATGAGGGTCAAGAACAAGCAACTGTTGATCCAAATTATCCAGATGAAGCCATCACTTATGTAATTCCATTTGATCCAGGTGGACAGTCGGATGTTGAGGCTAGAAGGCAGCAACCATTGTTAGAAGAGATTCTTGGAACTAGTGTTGTTGTAACGTATAAAGCTGGTGGTGGTGGAGCAGTTGGTTGGTCAGAAATGGTGAATGCTAAACCAGATGGATACACAATGACTGGAATTAACATTCCTCACATTATATTACAACCATTATCCAGGGATAATGCAGGTTACACAACTGATCAGATAGAGCCTGTAGCTTTCTTCCAGAGAACTCCAGTTGGTCTTGCTGTTCAAAAAGATAGCCCATTTGATACTTTAGAAGAGTTTATTGAATATGCTACTGAAAATCCTGGAGCTGTTACAGTAGGTGGTTCAGGAACATTCTCAGGACATCACATTGCAGCTATCGAATTTGAAGCATTAACTGGTGTTACTATGACGTATGTTCCATTTACTGGAGCTGCTCCACAAATGCAAGCGTTTTTAGGTGGTCACGTCGCTGCAGTAATGGCTAACTCTGACGCCTTAGTAAAGTATGAAGATAGTATGAAAATACTAGCCTTTGGCGGTACTGAAAGATTTGAAGCTCTTCCAGATGTTCCAACCTTTATTGAAAAAGGATACGACATGATTCCAAGTATTGATAGAGGTGTAGGAGTTCCTCCTGGAACCCCTGATGAGTACAAACAAGTTCTTTCTGATGCATTTATGGAGATTGCAAATAATGAGAGTCTTAGAGAGCAAATGACAGAACAAGGTTTTGTGCCTGTAGCAATGGGTATAGATGAAGCAGAAGCTTATCTAGATGCCATGACAAAAACATATACTGAGTTATTAGAAAGCTTACAGTAATATGGTGGATTTTTTCCCGGGTCTTAAGTGACCCGGGAAAATCACTATTTATGAAAGGAGATGACGTATAGATATGTTGGAGAATTTCATCGTGGCACTAGGAAATGTTTTTGATCCATTAAGCTTCTTTCTAATGATTGTAGGACTATCGGCTGGGATTATAGTAGGCGCGCTGCCAGGTCTTACTGCTACCATGGCTTTAGCAATACTTGTCCCATTCACCTTTACTATGCCACCTACTACAGCTTTGATGGTTTTGGGTGGAGTATATGTGGGTGCAATCTATGGTGGATGTATTGCGGCAATTCTAATAAATACTCCAGGGACACCTTCATCAATTGCAACAACCTTTGATGGTTATCCTCTAACAAAAAAGGGGAAGGCAGAACATGCCCTAGTTGCAGCAGCCTATAGTTCGAGTGTAGGTGGCCTCATAGGAGCAGTTATACTATTATTATTCTCACCACTATTAGCAAATGTAGCCCTAAAATTCGGACCTCCTGAATACTTTTGGCTAGCTATATTTGGTTTAACCATCATTGCAACACTCGCATCTAAATCAATCATTAAAGGTTTGATTGGTGGTGCACTAGGCCTTCTGCTGGGAACCATAGGTATCTCCCCAATAGGAGGGGACATGCGTTTTACCTTTGGATTTCATCAATTACAGGCCGGCTTACAGCTAATAGTAGCCTTGATAGGTTTGTTCTGTATCCCTGAGATATTTAATATGGTAGAGCGAACTGCTGACAAGGCTAAGATTAATATTTATAAATCCCAAAAGGGTGTAGCATGGTCTGTTATTAAAGAGCTAAGTAGTAAACCAATGCTATTATTTAGGTCAGCAATAATTGGAGCTTTTGTAGGAATTGTTCCTGGTGCAGGTGGTAATATCGCAGCTCTGGTATCTTATAATGAAGCCATAAGGTTTTCAAAAAAACCTGAGGAGTTTGGTACTGGAATAATTGAAGGCGTTGCTGCTGCAGAAGCATCAAATAACTCAGAAGTCGCGGGTTCTCTTGTGCCGTTGTTAACTCTTGGTATACCAGGAGCAGCACCAGCTGCAGTCCTCCTAGGTGCCCTAATGCTTCAAGGTTTAAGGCCTGGACCTGAACTTTATACCGTATTTGGTGAGATAACTTATACGTTTCTCATTTCTTTAATCTTCGCAAATATTGCCTTATTCTTTCTAGGTTTTTACGGTTCGAGATATGTGGCTAGAGTCATTAATATATCACCTTCATATCTAGCACCGTTAGTTGTATTCATGTGTGTGATAGGCTCTTATAGTATTCGTAATAATATGCTTGATGTATATATTATGGTACTGTTTGGCTTAATAGGATATATAACTCGAAAACTTGGGTATCCCCCAGGGCCCATAGTACTAGGTTTAATTTTAGGTAGTATTGCGGAAAATGGACTGGTTCAAGCAATGCTAATGGGAAAAGCCTCAGGTAACACATTAGCAATGTTCTTTACAAGGCCTATTTCCCTAGTGCTAATAGTAATGTGCATTATTTCCGCCCTTTGGCCTTTTATTTCAGATAAACGTCAAAAGAAGATAGAAGCAATGAAAAAAAGACAGGAGGGAGAAACCCATGTTAACTAATGAAAATATCTTTTCTGTATTTCTACTTGCTGTTTGTGCTGTAGCTTGGAATTCTTTAGCAAATGTAAGTTATCTTGGTTCTTTCTTCCCCAAGGTCATTATAGTTGTGTTGGCATTTTTTACAATAATACAGTTGGTAATAGGTATTAAAAAACCAAAGCATATCAAGACTTTCGATGGTGACAGACAGATTTATATGTTTGCTATGCTCCTTGGTATGATAGCTTATGTTGCATTAATGCCAATTTTAGGGTTCCTTCTGACTAGCATGCTCTTTATGGCGGTATTCTTCTGGTTCTTGGCAGAGGATCGTTCACCTAAAAGTGCCTTAAAGACCACACTTCTGGCAGTTGTCGTCTCTACCGGGTTTTATACATTATTTGCTAATGTATTTCTAGTACCATTGCCTAAAGGAATATTTTTCTAGTAAATAGGAATCTAAACTAAAAGAGACCTTGCCCAAAAAAGGTCTCTTTTTCTTTTGATTTTGGGGCAGGATAATTTCCTTGCTGCATAGAATTAGAATATATTAAATTAAGGGAAGGAACTAAAAATGCCAAAAAAAATGTTGCTAGTAATTGATATGCTAAATGATTTTATGCATCCTGATGGAAAATTGAATTGTGGTGAAGATGCTGAAAGTATTACCCCCTTTGTGATCCAGAAAGTTAATGAATTTATTAAAGCTAACGAGCCTATTGTTTTGGTAAAGGATGCGCACATCATAAATGATTTGGAATTTGAACGTTTTCCAGCTCATTGTATTAAGGAGACCTGGGGCGCAACAGTCATTGAAGAATTAACTTTTTTAGAAATGTATCCCAAGGTGAATAGCATAGAAAAGAAACGTCATAGTGCATTTCACAACACAAATCTGGAAGAAATACTAAAAAGGGAAAATCCTGATGAGATATATATAACAGGCGTTTGCACTAATATTTGTGTACTTTATACTGTTGAAGAGCTTTGCAACAGAGATTATAGAGTAATCGTATATAAGGATGGGGTAGCAAGTTTTGATACCGAGGCCCATAGGTTTGCACTTCAGCAAATGGAAAATGTATTGGGTGCAGAAATTATATAGACAGATGGAATGAAGGGATGATCATAATCTATGAAAAAATGGCTATTGACCTTGATGTTAATAATTCTATTGACCATAAATGTCATTGGGGGCTGTGGGACTGACAATGATAATGATAATGACTCAGATAAAACAGATGTGGATAATGAGATTTCAGAAGAAGCTGTGATAGATATACCTGAAGAACCCTCAGGAATATATAATCCATTGACAGGGATGCAGGTAGAAACAACAGGAAACCTTATAGCAGTTATGGTGGACAATCTTTCTCCTGCGAGACCACAATCAGGGCTGATAAAAGCAGACATAGTCTATGAAATTGAGGCGGAGGGCTTAATAACTAGGCTTATGGCACTATTTTATGGTAATCCTCCTGAGTTTGTTGGCCCTATAAGGAGTGCTAGACCATACTATATGCAGCTAGCTAAGGAATGGGACGCCTATTATGCACATGTAGGGGGATCTGATGATGCATTTGCAAAAGCTGTAGAGTGGAAAATTAGAGACATAGATGACACCAGGGGGCACAGAGGATTTTTCTTAGATAAGCAAAGACAGAGACCGCATAGTACATATCTAAACTTTGCAGAGGCTTTAAAGGGTAAAGAGGAAAATGGGAAGTTCAAGGACTGGGTCTTCGTAGATATACCAGAGATAGAACCTACATATACAGAGATTAGCGTTCGCTACACCGGATCTAACAGGGTTAGATATGAATGGGACAATGATAATAAGGTTTACCTGAGATTTATAAATGACAAAGTGCATGATGATAGAGAAACAGGTCAACAAATTTTTACAAATAACATAGTTATTCAATATGCTAATCACCGTAGTTTACAAACTAAATTGCTGCACATCTGGGTAGATGTTGTTGGTGAGGGTAAAGCTGAATATTTTTTAGGTGGGCAGTATTATCAAGGAACATGGGAGAAGAAAAACATGACAGGACCCACAATTTACTATAATGACAACGGGGAACAAGTTAGCTTTGTGAAGGGAAAGACCTGGATACAAGTAGTAAGACCAGATGTACAAATATCTAAAACATGATTTGAATTCAGAAGACAGAATACAGGAGTTCTTCCATGACCTCATTCTGACCACTAACTCCTGTATTCTATATTCTAAAACTGTATTCACTTTTAGAATATATTAAGGATTTTCAGGGATTCTTTTTTAGCAATATGTAAAACCATATGCTTTAAAACTGCTATTTCCGCAAGGGCTAAATCAAAACTTTCAGCCTCTATAAACTTAATTGAACGAGTTAAGGCCAAATCAATTTCATCCATTTCTCTGTGGTCTACTATAATATCCCAGCTTTCCTCTATACTGGACCAATCTTTCTGTATATTATCTATTAATTGGGATGCCTCATCCCAATCTCTATTATTAATCATTTCTTCAAGCTTGGAGACTTCTATTGAAATTTCTTGGGCAGTATTTGAAATCCATATTTCACTATATAGACCTATTCCAAGAAAAACAATTAAGGCAACAGCCATAGTAAATACTAGGCGCATAATAAATCATTCCTTGTCAAAGATTCTCCATCACATTTCCCGATGTTCAGCTTTGGCTGAACGAGTTTACTACAGGGTGCCATCTTTATTGCTTTTTGTACCTTTTTTTTGTATATACAAATCACCCTTAGTATCAAGAGATGCCAATAAAACTTCCGTAGAGCTATGAATACCAAATTTATTTAATTCGTAATTTAACCATTTTGTATCAAGGTTAAATTTTTTTAGATTGTTGTGTTTTATATGCCCATCCATTATTAAAGGAAGTGCAAGACCTTCATATGGAGTGTCAACCTTTAAATCTTCTGGTGTAAGCGGCCTTTTCTGGGATTTAGGTATGATACTTAACTCGCCACTAGTTTCTAAGATCGCATATTCAACATCTGCAATATTTGGGAAATCTTTTAGACGTAGCTGTTCAAGTAAGTCAGTAAGGTTATAGCGGAGTTTCCTTAATTCATCTTCTATTATTTTACCATTTTCAATTAGAATGCTAGGTGTTCCACTTATAACTCCTCGTAAGCGGTCACTTCTTAAAGAAATGAAGGTTATTACAACCTGGAGGAGCAACAATGTAATGATTGGAATAATTCCATTTATTAAAGGTATTTCTTTGTCCTCCATTGGAACTGTCGCTAGTTCTGCAATCATAATAGCCAGAACTAATTCAAAAGGCTGCAGTTCTCCTATTTGCCTCTTACCCATTACCCGGATAACAATCATTACAAGGAGAAAGAGAATAATAGTCCTGGCAAAAACAATCAGCACGATAAATTCTTCCCTTCAAAACTAAGCTTCTCCTAATAATTTTAACCGATTCCGATTTTCTTTATTCGAACTAAAACTCAAGGGTGAGTCCATCAGTTGCTGCAGTTACACTTAGATTTGTTTTTTCTGCAAGATATTTAGCTATACATTCAGGTCCCTTTTGGAAAACTTGAATCCCAAAATGAGTTAAGATAGTTTTCCTTGGTCTAATAGAATTAATAATTTTTTCTACATCATTAACACAAAGGTGTAAAACTGGACTTTTTTCCAGTCGCAGCATGGATATAATCAAAACATCAGTTTTATAAAAATCTAGAAGTTCAGGGAAAAATGCTGTATCAGGGATATAACCTAAGGTAGTATTACTGCCGTGAAATATAAAACCATATGTTTCTTGCTTACCATGGTGGTGTGGCATTGAAGTGGTAAAAGCTAGATTGTTTATATGATAATTCGACAGGGGTTTTATAGGTGATACTTGTTTAACATAAGATCTAAGGTATTTAAGGACAACTGGGTCAATGTCCAGTGCATCTGAGGGGGCAAAAACCTGTCCTTTTTTCTCTAAGCCCCCTTTAGTCATTGCTTCTATCATCACATTAATATCTGCTGAATGATCTAGGTGTCTGTGGGAGACTATTATTCCATTTAAAGTAGTTGGTCTAATCTTATGCCTAAAGATGTTGATGAGGGCACCTGGACCTGGGTCAAGAGAAAAAAGAGTATCATCAAGTTTAACAACCATTCCTCCAGTAGCTAAAATTTGTGTAGATAACATTATTCTAGCGCCGCCGCTTCCTAAAAAAGTTATACGATTCAAAACAAATTCCCCCAGTCCCATTTAGTGTATATATGTAGTATACCTCTTATTATTGTAAATTGTTATTATTTGAATTACTCTGTTAGAATATTCCATGAATCGTCATTTGTAGTTAAACCTTCTCACAATTCGCAGTATTACGCTAAAGGTATTATGAGGCTTGTCCAGAATTTCCATAAAGTAGGAGGAAAAAATGTTTATTAAAGGAGTGAGCAAGTTGTCTTCCAGGAGCAAAACATGTTTAAGAATTCTTGATGAAGTGAAAAAATGCATAGAGGAAGAGTTTGGAAACAGAATAGCTGCAATATCCTGTGGGGATGTTTCTAACCAGTGGGTTTCCTCTCATACAATCATGGAGGTGCGAGTAGTTGTAAGGAGATTAAATCCGGATATTACTAATAGTATTTATGATGTCGCTTACAAGATTATGTTAAAAAATGGCTTTAATTACCTAATCTCATTAAGAGTCGCTTCATATGAAGAAGGCCTCCATAGAGGTCATAAAATTATTAGAGGCAAGCTGTTGTCTGATATTGAATGTCAGGAGGCAGACGTATGGAAAGCAATGTAAACCAGAGCACCATTTGGTTAGACAAATCTCAATCTTCATTACAAGCAGCATCAGTACTATTTAGAATTGGACATTATGGTGATTCAATATCCAGATCATATTATGCAGTTTTCTACAGTATGAGAGCACTATTTTCTCAAGATAAGATTAATGCCTACAAGCCTACAACCATGTTAGCTGCACTTGGCAAATATTATGTAACTAGTGGAAAAATGGAGCCATGTTATCACAAGTCAATCTTTCAGATTTTTGACTTGAGATTCCAGACAGAGTATGAATGCCTATCTATAGCAGATATAGATAATTCTAAGTTTGCCTTAGAAACTGCATTTACAATAGTTAACGAAATTAAAGGTCTTCTTTATAATGAAGTAGGTGAAACTGAAAAAGAAGAAGCTATCATAACCACCTAAAAGAATGGTGGTTATTTTTTGTATTATATGTTGCATTAAATGGAACTTACAGGGTAAACTCTTAGTAAAGGAATACATGAAATAATTGTTAGGGAGGTAATGCTATGGAAAAACTTGATAAAGTTGAATTAGTTAGAGACAGAACAGGTGCAACATACGAGGAAGCTAGGGATTACTTAGAAAGTCATCATTGGGATGTGGTAGAAGCAATTGTAGCTATTGAAAAAGAAAAGACTACATTTGATAGTGAATTTAATACAATGAAAGTTAAAGGGCAAGACTTACTAAACAGAATTAAAGATTTAATTAAACAGGGAAATGTGGCAAAAATAATAGTGAAAAAGGAAGGCCAAAAAGTTATTGGCATTCCAGTTAATGGTGGTATTATATTAGCCTTGTTTTTCCCATATTTTGTAGCTTTAAGTGCTGTTATAGTTTTAGTGGCTGAGTATGAGTTAGAGGTGGAGAAAATAAAGAAGGATATAGATGATATCGATATTGATGAAGTGTAAAAAAAGGTTCGCTCGGGGGAAACGAACCTAAAATTCGGGTGTTTAATTTTTGTGTTATTTAAAACCTAAAATTAGCATTTTGCTTCAAAACAATCAACACAGTCCGAAGCGCCTTCTTTTAAACCGGAAACACTATTTTTAATGTTTTTCATTTGTTCGTTTGCACAGGTTCCATTGTCAAAATGTTTACAGTTTGTTAATGGGCAGTTTTCAGGCATATAATTTATCACCTCGCTTTCTAATGTTATTGTTTCCTTGTGGTTTAGACATAATGTCATGTAGTATCAACCGATTGAGTTAAGAGTTTACAAAAAAGCCAAAAAGAAATTTTTAAAGAAAAAGGAATTAAAATAATAAAATTGAACATAAGTAAAGGAAAGGCTTTGGTTAACCAGAAGCCTTTTTTTAAGCATGTAAAGCCGGAGGTCAAAAAATGCAACTAAAACAAATGACAGAAAAGGTATATGTTATTGAGAGCAGAACAATTAATTTGGGTTTAATTATTCAAGGTAAAGAATGTATAATCATAGATACTGGTCTTGATAAAACATCTGGACAAAAAATATCCAATCTTATCTTAGAGCATAATTTTGAATTGCAAGCAATAATCAATACCCATGGACATGCCGATCATTTTGGTGGTAATCAAAGACTGGTGAAACTCACAAATGTACCTGTTTATTCATCTGCTTGGGAAATAAACTTTTTGAAAACACCTAAACTGGAGCCTTTTAGTCTTTTCTGTGGGGCAAATCCTCCACGTATTCTGCAGAATAAATTTTATATGGGACCTAAAAGCCCAGGAGAAGATATCTCGTGCAACAAGGATTTTATAGATTACTGGGGACTTGATATTATATCTTTGCCAGGTCATAGTTTAGGAATGATAGGCATAAAAAAAGATGGTATCTTATTTGTTGGAGATGCATATTTAAGTGAAGGTCCACTAGCTAAGCATCCTGTTCCATTTTTGATGGATGTGGATGCTTCAATAGAGACCTTGTTTATGCTGCGAGATGACCCTGATTGCAATTTTCATGTTAATTCACATCAGGGCATATATTCTACCCGAGGAGAAACTGGACAGGTCATAGAGGCTAATATAAGGCGTTTAGAGGAGATTTATGTACTTCTTGAGAACACTATAGCTAGTAGCCCAAAAACATCACAGGAGTTAGCCAAAATCGCTTTAGATTACTTTAATGCAGACTGTAATACATACTTTGTCTACCAGTTAATAATTGTTACAATAAATGCTTATTTATCCTCTTTGTTAGATAAGCAGAGAATACAACCCATTATGAAGAGTAATGTTTTATATTGGTCTAAATAAGGAGTGGGAAGAATTTGAATGTGCATAGGGATTTCGAAATTATTTCACGCGCATGGCAAAGGTTTGTTGATAATGGAGAATTGTTTGGGGGTATCTCTCCTTTAATACTACGGTCATGGATTCGTTCAAAGAATAACCAGGTAAGCCGTTGTCAAAGTGTAGAAAACCTATATTATCTAAATAATGATAAATTAGAAGATCTTCAAAGAGCTTATAAAGATTTACGAGAAGCTGCAGGAATTACTGTAACAAGGTTAAAAGAATCTTTATATAATCATGACTTGGCTGTTTTGCTATCAGATCCTGAAGGAAATATTCTTGATGTTTTTCATACTAGAGATGGTTCTGACGCTTTAAAAGGATTTAGACCAGGTTTAACCCTAGCAGAGAACCTAGCTGGTACTAACTGCATAGGTTTATCTGCATTAGACAAAGATCAAGTTTCTGTTTGGGGTGCTGAGCACTATAACAGTCTGTGGCATAGGCTTTTTGGTGAAGCTGCTCCTATAATCACAAAAGAAGGTGACTTAAAAGGTATTATTGCTTTAATAGGTAATATAGCAGATAAGCAAACAAGCTTTAATAATATAGTTTATTTAAGTGCTCTTAGTATAGAAGATCAGCTTGAAATATGGGAATATAAGAAAATGACAGACTTGGAAAAATCAGTTTTTGGGGTAACAAAAAAAGTTGCGTTTTCTGATTTAAGAGGGGAAGACAGAAAGTGGAAGGATATAATTAAGCTAGCAAAAAGAGCTTCTGAAGGTGAGGGGAATCTTTATATTACAGGAGCTAAGGGAACGGGTAAGGAATCCTTAGCACGTGCAATTCATTTCCAGAATTCAAACAGCCCTTTTATCACATATGATTGTGAAAAACATAATAACGATAACCTATTACTTATTAAGGCATTAGAAATGTCCCAAAAAGGTGCTCTCTACCTAAAGAATGTGAATTACTTAACGAAAAAGGAGCAATCAACTCTTTTAAAAGCCTCTAAACAAAAAACATTTGTTGATGTATACGGGAAAACAAAAGAAAGAAAATTTAGGTTTTTTGCTTCTTCCATAGTAAACATGGAAAAAATGGTCAATGAAAGGCTCTTTGATCAGGATTTATACTATAGGCTATCAGGGCATCATATTTTAATACCACCCCTGCAGGAGAGAATTGGAGATCTTGAATGTCTGGTGAACTATAGATTAGAGACATTGATAGGGACAAAAAAATCCACTATGCTAGAGGTAACTGATGAGGCGTGGACGAAACTAAAAAATCACTCTTGGCCAGGAAATGTAACTGAATTATTCTGGACATTAGACCAGGCTCTTGAAAAAATAGAAGGAAATACAGTAATTGATGGTAAACATATACTTGTTGGAGGATCTGAAAAATGAAGTTTTCTGCAATTATTTTAGCTGGGGGCAAAAGTTCCAGGATGAAAATTAATAAGGCTTTGCTCCCAATAAAAGATAAAACTTTTATTGAAGAAATTGCTGAACAATTAAAAGATTCCTTCGACGAAATTATTGTGATTACAAATACTCCTGAACAATATGAATTTCTACCCTTTGAAAAGTATCCGGATATTGTCAAAAATAAAGGGCCCTTAAGTGGAATACATTCAGGACTCACCCATGCCAGAAATAAGTACTCATTTGTAACTGCATGTGATATGCCTTTCATTGATGGAACAGTTGCTCGGAATCTATGTGACATGACTTCCGATTACGATGGAGTTGTACCAAAAAATGGAGAATTTCTTCAACCTCTTTTTGCGGTTTACTCAAAAAATTGTATTCCTTATATAGAAAAATGTTTAAATGATGAACAGTATAAAATAATTGCTTTCTATCCTTATGCCAAGATACTATATCCAAAATGGAGTAACCTTTTAAGTGAAGAAAAAGCTACTAAAAATTTTTTTAATATAAATACCCCAGAAGATCTGAAAACATTTAGGAAATATCATGAGAATTAAGTGGAAGCTTCTGTTGATAGATAATTGACTTGTGAACTAATAATTTCTAGGATTTGCTTCACATATAAATTAGATAGTGTGGTATAATGTTAGTAAATTTTTCTAAGGAGTGATAGACATATGAAAGAAAAAGTGATAGCAGCTTTAGATAAAGTTCGCCCATTTCTTCAAAGAGATGGTGGGGATGTTGAATTAGTTAGTGTTGAAGATGATGGTACTGTAAAAGTTAGACTAAAGGGAGCATGTGGTGGATGCCCAATGGCCAACCAGACTTTAAAAAATGGAATTGAAAAAGTATTAAAAGAAGAAGTTAAAGAAGTTAAAGAGGTTGTTTCAGTATAAGTACATGTGTTTAGATATGATCCTACACTCCATTGTGTAGGATTTTTACTTTCTACAGTTGTTACTAGCTATTACTTTTTATGGGTGTATTTGTTAATAGCTATCGATATATTCCACGCTCTCAATAATATCTATAACCTGAAATTTTCACCATTTTTTTGCTTCCTCCTTATATTAATTAAGATCTCAGCACATACAGTACCAATCCAAACTGCAAACAATCCTAGAACAATGCTTCCGACAGTATTCAACAAGGCAATTTTTATGTTCCCGGCTTTTATAATATTCAAAGTTTCTAGACTAAATGTAGAAAAAGTGGTAAAAGCACCCATAAACCCAACGGCCAAAAATGCCCTGACGTTCGGACTGATAACCAATTTCTCGGTGCCCAATACATAAACCAGTCCCAGAAAAAAACATCCCAGGACATTGACAGCAAAAGTCCCCCATGCGAAAACAAAATCACCTGTATTATAAATCCAAGTAGAAATGACATGTCTGGCTATAGCACCTAGCGCACCGCCCATGGCGATGAAGGCATATAATGCGTAGTTCAAATTCGACCCCTCCCATAATGCACAAAGACTCCTACCTTTAATTTAGCTCTTCATCTTGACATTAGTTCTGCAATCATCATGCCTAGCCAAACTGCAAATAAGCATACCACTAAGCTGCTTATGATGTTCAAAAGAGCAATTTTTATTTCACCCTCTTTAATTATATTTAATGTTTCCAAACTAAAAGTGGAGAATGTTGTAAAGGCTCCAAGGAGACCCACAGCTAGGAATGCCCTTATATTGGGACTGATAATCAGCTTTTCTGCCCCCCATACATAAAACATTCCAAGAAAAAAGCAGCCTAATACGTTGACTACGAAGGTGCCCCATGGGAAAATGAAATCACCTTTGTTATAGACCCAGCTGGAAAGTAAATATCTACCTAAAGCCCCTATTGCACCACCCAAGGCGATGAAGCCGTACAATGCAAAGTTCAATGGCAAAACCTCCTATCTCAATTTTTGACCAAATGCCTTACCTGGTCGTTAGAGCTATTAGCTGTTTTGTCAGCGTTTAGTGGTGAGCCTCAAGATAATTCTATTTTTTAATATATCACAGTTTGTTAATTATTTATATAATTTAAGTCTTTTCATTGAATGACCTACTTTATACTTCTTAATTTCTAAAATTCTGCTAATATGGCCTGAACTTTACCTGCCTGTACCTGGAAGACAGTAATCTAAGATTGTTTGTCTCAGGCAATTCGTTAATATAAAAAAGGATTTTAGAAGATTATGTCGAAAAAGGAAAATGTATTCCATTAAGGGAAACTGGAGGAATTCTGTATGCGTAAAGTGCCCGCTGATTATTTACGCCAAGGTATGAAGTTAGGCAGTTCTGTTTATACAAATGAAGGTATTATGCTTCTACGGTCTGGAATGATTCTCACAAAAAATGCAATTAACCGTTTAAAGCTTATGGATATACCCAGCATCTACATAGATGACGGGTTTATTAAAGATATAGAAATTGAAAATGTTATTTCAGATGAAACAAGAAACGATGCTATTAAAAAAGTAAAAAATATATTTAATAATGTGGAGAATAAGCAGAAGTGTGGAAGAGTATCCTTTATTTTAAATGAGTCTAAAATAGTTGGTGTTGTTGAAAAACTTCTTGAAAACCTTCTTCAGAAACCTGATATTTTAGTGTCCTTATCTGATATTCGTAGTTTTGATGACTATACCTTTGGACACTCTGTTAACGTTTGTACCCTTGCGTTGCTTACGGGTAATGCATTAAAACTACCTCATAGTTCATTGGTACAATTAGGGACTGGTGCAATACTACATGATTTGGGTAAAATACTTACTCCAAAAGAAATACTTAACAAACCAGGAGCATTAACAGATGAGGAGTTTAATATAATAAAAATGCATTCTGAAGATGGCTATAACCTGATTCGAGAAAAAAGTACAATAGGGAACTTGGCTACTTCTGTTATTCTTCAACACCATGAAAGAATAGATGGCAGCGGTTACCCAAGCGGCCTAAAGGGCAATAAAATACACTTATATAGTAAAATTGTTGGTTTAGTTGACGTCTATGATGCATTAACTGCAGATAGAATATATAGAAAGGCATTTATGCCTCATCAAGCTTATGAAATGATTGCTGGTTCTGGGGATGTTCACTATGACTTTGAAGTTGTGAAAGCCTTTCTTTCTAAGATAGCAATGTATCCAATTGGGAGCCTTGTAGAAATAAATACTGGTGAGGTAGGTGTTGTAATAAAAACAATTAAAGGATTAACACATCGCCCAATAGTAAGAATATTTTTCCAGGAAAAGAATGTTCCATTAGGTAAACCTTATGAACTGGACCTATCAACACAATTGAATATAACAATTACTAAAGTGTTAGATTTTAGTGAAGTGGATAAACTATCTTTAAAAATGAAGCAATATAAAGAAGGTTAATTATTGGGTAAAAGGAGGTTCATTTATGCCCACGTATGACTATAGATGTTTAAAATGCTCAGAAAAATTTTCAAAATTTGTATCTTTAAAAGAAAAGGATCAGGTAAAATGCCCTAAGTGTGATGGAGATACTCAGCAGTTGTTTACAGGGTTTTTATATAAAAAAACTGGTGGTGGAGATAATAGCACACAGTCTTCTAGTTGTTCTAAAAACTCCTGTTCAGGGTGTAAAGGATGCTAAGATTAGATGGTAGCAAACTTTCATGTATAGTCCTTGCTGCAGGCAAATCAAGAAGGATGGGTAGTAATAATAAGCTGTTGTTACAATTCAAAGGAAAAGAACTCATTAAGCATATCTTAGAAAAAATTATAAAACAGGATTTTTTTGAAATAATAGTTGTGTCCGGATGGCAGTCTCAAGAATTGGAAAAGGTTTTAATGGAATACCCAGTAAAAGTAATATATAATCCTAAATACTTGGAGGGGCAGTCAACTTCCTTGAAGAAAGCCTTAGATACCATTTCGGATAAAACGCTAGGGGCTTTTTTTGTTTTAGGGGATCAACCACTAGTAAAGGAAGATACAATAAAGGATTTAATGGGCAAATTTTTAAAAAACCCAAATTGTCTCGTAGCGCCCTATTATAATGGTAAGAGGGGAAATCCAGTAGTTATACCTAGAAGACTATTTTCAAAACTAAATAATCTACAGGGAGATAAGGGAGCAAGGAATTTATTTTTAGATCAGGATAACATTATAAAATTGCAAGTTGAAGATAAAGGTGTAGTATTAGATATAGATACACCAGAAGACTACGAAAAGCTACTTGAAGATAATTAATTTGGGGACATTCCTCGAGGACGAAGCATGACTCGAAAAGAGGTGTGTCCCCTTAGATTAATGGAGGGGGTAATCATGAATGATTATTTACCAGGAAATTATCGTGGGGCCATCACAAGGGCACTAGAAATTTTTAAGAACGCAAAACCTGAAGATATGATCATAGGAAGTGGAGCTAGATTCGATAAGGAGAAATCAAGTTTTTATCTAAAATATTGCAATATGCCCATTGAAGTTCTCTATCCGTCAGGTTATGCTTACTGGTTATCAAGAAAAGAAAGAGTTATTGATGTAAGTGATAGATACTTAATTTTATTGTATTTAGCAGAAAGTAGTGGGTTGCCCTTGCGGAATCATTGGCTGACTTTTCTCGAGTTACCAGGCGGGCCTCATCATTATGTGCCTTTTCTAAAAGAAGCTGTAAATCCGCTTATTGATACCTTTGGCAAAAATCCTGAAGAGGCATGGGAAATTGCTAAGAACCATGGAGCCATCAGAACATCCATGGGGAGTGTTGGTTTCATTATACCTGTCTTTCCGAAACTTCCATTGGGCTTTGTTTTTTGGGAAGGGGACGATGAATTTCCACCCAAGGCAAATATTCTCTTTGACCAAATTTCGTCAGCTTATCTAGATACAGCTTCTTTATATATGTTAGGTATAAATACCTCTCTTAAATTGGTATATTCAAGAGGCAAGAATTAAGATATCTATCCTGCATCCTGCCTCCTGAAGGTTAGTCCGGTTTTCTAAAAGCGATTACAAATACTGGATCAGTAGTTTCTTGGTTAATATTGTCTTCTGCACTTAATAGTTCCTTTAGTTGCTGTTGGTTCAAATTTGCAAAATTGAAGTCCTTTTGACTTGTCAATTTATCACCTCCAGATTTAAATAATCTTAGGAAAAATTTCTGCTATCTATTATTAGTATTTAACTTGAGATTTAAACTTATTCTATCTCTAAAACAAATAATTTATTTCACAAGGCTTTTTTCTATTGACAGGGTGTTATAATTTTAGATATACTTATTTTTAATAATTGTGGATACAAAAAAATAATAATGAAAGCGATGACAAAAGACAAGCTAACTATTTGTCAATGGGTTAACAGAGAACCGGGTAAGGTGAAAGCCGGCACCTATACAGTATTTAGTGTCACTTTTTAGTTCTTTGTCGAAAAGTATTCTTAGTAGGCGAAGACGGAGGGCCAACCGTTAAAAAGGCAGGTGTCCAAAGAATAAGTGGCTGCATAATGCAGCAATTAGGGTGGTACCGCGGGAGTAGTCTTCTCGTCCCTGTAAGTGGGGCGAGGAGTTTTTTTATTCTTTTCAGGAATTCTAAAGAACATGAAATTAGATTTAGAAGAATAAATTGGGGACATTCCTCAAGGACAAAGCCTAGCTCGAGAAGAGGTGTGTCCCCGTACATTATTACATTAAAAAAAGGGAGGAAGTTAAGGTGGGATTGCAAATTTACTTAGATGGAAAGTTCGTACCAGAAGAAGAGGCTAAACTATCAATTTTTGACCATGGATTATTATATGGAGATGGGATATTTGAAGGTATTAGAATGTATCATAATAGAGTATTTAAGTTAAAAGAACACCTTATTCGATTATACGAATCGGCAAAAACACTTAATCTTGACATTGAACTCACAATAGAGGAAATGGAAGAGGCAGTTTTAGAAACTTGCAGGAAAAATAATTTGAGGGATGGATATATACGCCTTGTAGTTACAAGGGGAAAAGGAGACCTTGGATTAGATCCTCGAAAGTGTCCAAAGACCTTGACGTTTATAGTGGCAGCAGCTATTCAATTATACCCAGAAGCACTATACGAAACAGGTCTGGAGGTTATTACCGTCGCAACTAGAAGAAATGTAGCAGAGGCATTAAATCCAAGAATTAAATCCCTAAACTATCTCAATAATATTTTAGCAAGGATAGAGGCAAATTTAGCAGGAGTACCAGAGGCTGTCATGCTGAATCAAGATGGATTTGTAGCAGAAGCTACTGGTGACAATATATTTATTGTAAAAAATGGAAGATTAATAACACCCCCAGTACATGTTGGTATCCTCGAAGGAATAACAAGAAATACAGTCATGGATCTTGCAAAAGAAGACGGTATTGAAGTTGCACAAGAGGTGTTTACGAGACATGACATGTATAATGCTGATGAATGCTTCCTAACAGGGACAGCAGCTGAAGTAATTCCAACGATACGAATGGACGGCAGAGCTATTGGCTCAGGAAAACCTGGACAAATGACATTAAACTTGATTAAGAGATTTAGAGAATTAACTAAAGTGGACGGACCCAGAATTTTTGCAGAGGGGGAATAAAAATGAGAAGCAAAGCAATGAAGCAAGGTTTAGAAAAGGCACCTCATAGGTCTTTATTTAAGGCATTAGGGTTAACTGATTGGGAATTGGAAAAACCTATAATAGGTATTGTAAATAGTCACAATGAGATAATACCTGGACATATGCATTTAGATCAAATTGCTAGCGCAGTTAAAACTGGGGTACAGCTCGCAGGAGGAGTTCCCCTAGAATTTCCAGCAATAGGAGTTTGCGACGGTATAGCCATGAACCATGAAGGAATGAAATATTCTCTTGCAAGTAGAGAATTAATTGCTGACTCTATAGAAATTATGGCAAAGGCTCATCCATTTGATGCATTGGTTTTCATACCAAACTGTGACAAGATAGTACCGGGTATGCTTATGGCAGCTGCACGCTTAGATATTCCATCCATATTTATAAGTGGTGGTCCAATGATGGCTGGAAAATATAAAGGGAAGAAAGTAAGCCTTACAAATATGTTTGAAATGGTAGGATCAGTTAAGGCAAATAAAATGACTGAGGAAGAACTTGCAGAGGTCGAAGATGTTGCTTGTCCAGGATGTGGTTCCTGCTCAGGAATGTTTACTGCAAATTCAATGAACTGCTTGACTGAAGCCTTAGGAATGGCATTACCTGGAAATGGTACTGTTTTGGCTGTTGAAGCAGCAAGAATCAGGCTTGCCAAAGAAGCTGGAAGAAAAATCATGGAGCTTCTAGAAAAGGATATTAGACCATCTCAGATAATGACCAAGGAAGGCTTTTCAAATGCTCTCGTAGCAGATATGGCTCTAGGTTGCTCAACAAATACTGCATTGCATTTGCCTGCTATTTCCCATGAAGCTGGGATAACATTGGACTTTAACATTTTCGATGAAATCAGCAATAAAACTCCCCAGCTATGTAAACTAGCTCCCGCAGGTAATCACTTTATGGAGGATCTTGGAGCCGCTGGTGGAATCCAAGCTGTAATGACTGAGTTGAATAAACTGGGATTGCTAAACTTAGATGTTATGACTACTACAGGTAAAACATTAGGTGAAAATATTAAAAATGTTACAGTCCTGGATGACACAATAATTAGGCCTGTAGATAATCCATATAGCAAAGATGGTGGCATTGCCATCCTTTGGGGAAGCTTGGCACCTGAAGGAGCAGTTGTTAAGAAAGGTGCAGTTGCAAAGGAAATGCTTGTTCATAAGGGACCAGCCAGGGTATTTAATAGTGAAGAAGAAACAGTTGAAGCAATCTTTGGTGGAAATATTAATTCAGGTGATGTAATAATAATACGTTATGAAGGTCCAAAAGGTGGTCCAGGCATGAGGGAAATGCTGACTCCAACTAGTGCAGTTGCAGGTATGGGATTAGGTGAAACAGTTGCACTCGTCACGGATGGAAGATTTTCAGGAGCAACTAGGGGAGCATCTATAGGACACGTATCTCCCGAGGCTGCTGAAGGCGGACCAATCGGATTAATTGAAGAAGGAGATATCATATCAATTGATATTCCAAATAGAAGCTTAGATGTTGTTTTAAGTGAAGAAGAACTAGAGGTAAGAAAAAAGAATTGGCAAAAGCCAGAACCAAAAGTCACTAAAGGTTACTTGGCTAAATACCAGAAACTAGTTAGCTCAGCAAGCTCAGGAGCGATTATTAAATAATAAACTATAGAATTCAGAATACAACCTATTATAGATTGAGACTTTATTCTGGCTACTGGCTCCTGTATTCTGCATCCCACATGCACCAATGGACAATTAGTGGTTAAACTAACAAGCATATACGTAGGAGGTAATGATAAAATGAGTGTTCTAAAAAATACGGAGGTGAATGAAGTTGGGGATTGCTTAGAGAACTTTGGTAAAGGTGAAGTTTTATCGGGCGCTGAGATTTTGTTAAGGGCATTAGAAATGGAAGGTGTTGATACCATTTTTGGTTATCCAGGTGGTACAGTACTTCATATATATGATGCTTTATACAGTTGCACAGCAATTAAGCATATTTTGCCTAGGCATGAACAAGGTGGGGTCCATGCTGCTGACGGATATGCTCGCTCCACAGGAAGACCGGGAGTAGTATTGGCTACTTCGGGACCAGGAGCAGCAAATCTGGTAACAGGAATAGCTACGGCCTATATGGATAGTATCCCAATGGTAGTTGTTACAGGACAGGTGGCAACTCCTTACATTGGAAAGGATTCCTTTCAGGAAGCGGATATTACGGGAATAACCTTGCCAATTACTAAGTATGGATTTTTGGTAAAGGATATTAAGGATTTGGGACGCTGCATCCATGAGGCCTTTCATATAGCTACTACGGGAAGACCGGGGCCGGTAATTGTTGATATTCCAAAGGATATAACTGTACAAACTACAGAATTTTTCTATCCTCCAAAGCATAACTTACCAGGCTACAAATTAAAGCCAAATGGTATAGCAAAGCAAATAGAAGAAACAGTAAAACTAATTTCTGAAGCAAAAAGACCGGTTTTATATGTAGGAGGTGGCGTTATAGCCTCCGGAGCAGAAAAAATCTTGGTGGAATTTGCTGAAAAGTTGGATATACCCGTAACCTGTACACTTATGGCAAAGGGTGCTATTCCTGATACTCATCTTTTAGCACTCGGCATGCCAGGAATGCACGGTACAGTATATGCAAACTATTCAATTACTGAATCAGATTTACTATTAGCAGTAGGAGTAAGGTTTGATGATAGGGTTACAGGCAATGTGAAAACCTTTGCTCCTAATGCAAAAAAGGTTCATATAGAAATTGACCCGGCAGAGATTAACAAAAACGTTGTAGTTGATGTTGCAATTATAGGAGATACAAAAGATATACTGGAAACGCTTTTTAATAAATTAGACAGTAAGAAAAGACCAGATTGGATTAAAAGGATAAATGGTTGGAAAGAAGAATATCCATTAAAGTTTGTTCAGGAGGAAGGAACCTTAAAACCTCAATACGTAATCTCCTCCGTTAATGAAATTCTTGAAGATAACTCCTTTGTAGTAGCTGACACAGGGCAGCATCAGATGTGGTCAGCCCAGTATATAAAAACCAGAAGAGGCAGGGGATTTTTTACATCAGGTGGTTTGGGAACAATGGGATACGGATTTCCGGGTGCTATGGGGGCCCAAGTAGCAAATCCTGAAGCTTTAGTTGTAGCAATAGTAGGCGATGGAGGATTTCAAATGAACTGCCAGGAACTTGCTACAGTTGCTATATATAATCTACCTGTAAAGATCTGTATCATTAATAATGGATACCTGGGAATGGTTAGGCAATGGCAAGATCTATTCCTTGAAAAAAGATATTCTCATACGGATATAAACCAAGGGCCGGACTTTGTTAAATTAGCCGATGCATTTGGAGTTAAGGCTATAAGGGTTACAAAACCAGAAGAAGTCCTACCAGCACTTCAGGAAGCTAAAGCACATCAGGGACCTGTACTCATTGATTTCGTGGTGGAAAAAGAGGAAAATGTCTATCCCATGGTGCCAGCTGGTGGATCAATTAATGAAATGCTAGGGAGGTAACAAATATATGAAATATACCTTAGCTGTATTGGTAGAAAACAAACCAGGTGTTCTAACTAGAATTGCAGGGTTATTTGCCCGAAGAGGATACAATATTGAGAGTCTAGCAGTAGGAGAAACGGAAGATCATACTGTTTCAAGAATGACGATTGTTGTAGGTGGCGACGGTAAAGTAATAGAGCAGGTAACTAAACAGCTACACAAACTTGTGGACGTAATAAAGCTGACAGATATTACTGAAGAAGAGAATGTTGATAGAGAATTGATTCTTATCAAGGTAAATGCAGACGCCTCAGTAAGGGCTGAAATAATGCAAATTGTGGATATTTTTAGGGCAAGAATTGTTGATATAGGAAGAGGATCTCTGATAATAGAGGCTACAGGAGATTCAGGAAAAATAGAAGCAATTGAAACCTCTTTAAAACCCTTTGGAATAAGAGAGTTAGTCAGAACTGGCAAAGTAGCAATGGTTAGAGGTGTCAAGGGTAAAAACGGGAAAAAATAGCCCTAACCTTAGGAGGTGTTTTAATTATGGAGATTACAGGGGCACAATGTTTAATGAAAGTATTAGAAGAGCAGGAAGTGAATGTAGTTTTTGGATATCCTGGAGGGGCAGTTCTTCCCCTATATGATGCTTTGTTGGAAAGCTCGATTGAGCATGTCCTTGTAAGGCAGGAACAGGCAGCAGTTCATGCAGCAAGTGGTTATGCCAGGACTACAGGAAAAGTTGGCGTCTGTATGGCTACCTCAGGGCCCGGGGCTACTAACCTTGTGACAGGTATAGCTACGGCATATATGGACTCAATTCCTATGATAGTTATTACGGGTCAGGTATCTACCCAGATGGTTGGAACTGATGCTTTTCAAGAGGTTGATATAACAGGTATTACAATGCCAATTACAAAGCATAATTATTTAGTGAAAGATATAAGAGATCTCTATAAAACTATTAAAGAGGCATTTCATATAGCTACTACAGGAAGACCAGGTCCCGTATTAATAGATATTCCGAAAAATGTTAGTGATAGTATGGTGAAATGCTCCTTGAATAATAAGATTGAATTAAGGGGATATAAGCCTACTTACTATGGGCATCCTTCACAGATAAAAAATGCAGCATCATTAATTAATAACAGCACAAGACCAGTAATCTTATCAGGTGGCGGGGTTATCAACGCTAAGGCATCTGAACAAGTTAAGATTTTGGCTAAAAGAATTCAGGCACCTGTTGCAGTAACTTTAATGGGTCTTGGATCCTTTCCTGCAGATGATGAAGTATTTTTAGGAATGCTGGGAATGCATGGTACAGCAGTTGCCAATTATGCAGTCAGTAATTCCGATTTAATTATTGGTCTAGGAGTTAGATTTGATGATAGGGCAACTGGTGCAATTGAAAAATTTGCTCCCAAAGCTAAGATCATCCATATAGATATTGATCCAGCTGAAATAGGTAAGAATGTGCAGGCTAATTTACCAATAGTGGGTGATGTACGGCTTATTCTAGATGACCTAATACCTAAAATTACTGAGAATTCAAATCCTACATGGCTTGAGCAAGTAGGTGAATGGAAACATTATCATTCATTAAAGTTTCCGGATGATGTCCTCACTCCTCAGTATGTGTTAAGTGTATTAAGTGATATTGCTGGTCCTGATGCAATTTTATCTACGGATGTTGGTCAGCATCAGATGTGGACTGCATTATATTATAAATTTATTAAGCCAAATACACTTGTAGCATCAGGTGGACTAGGAACTATGGGCTATGGTTTTCCTGCAGCGATAGGTGCTCAATATGGAAATCGTGATAAGAGAGTTATAGCTATAACAGGAGATGGAAGTTTCCAGATGCATATGGCAGAGATGGGAACAGCTATGGAAAGAAACCTGCCTATTAAAATACTTTTATTTAATAACAATTGTCTTGGGCTTGTACGTCAGCTTCAATACTTCTATTGTGAAAAAAGGTATAGTGCCATAGATTTCAGCTGCAATCCTGATTTTATGCAATTTGCAAAATGCTATGGAGCAGCTGGCTATAGGATTACAACAAAAGAAGAGGTCAAACCAATGCTAGAGGAAGCATTGAACAATGAAAAGCTTACGATTATTGAATGTATGGTACCCAAAGAGAATTTAGTCCATCCCATGGTATTAAATACAAAGGGTTTGGACGAAATGGAAACATATTAATTGAAGGTACCTTGACCGGAGGTGGTCTATTTGGATACAAATAAAGTTTATATTTTTGATACTACCTTGCGAGATGGAGAACAGTCGCCCGGAGTCAGTTTAAATATCCAAGAAAAGCTGAAAATAGCTAGGCAGCTTGCAAAATTAAATGTGGATGTTATTGAAGCAGGTTTTCCAATAGCCTCTCAAGGGGATTTTGAAGCAGTTCGAGCTGTTGCTCAGCAGATAGAAGGACCAATTGTAGCAGGTCTAGCAAGGGTAGCTACAAAAGATATTGATAGAGCATGGGAAGCTCTACAGTATGCCAAGAGACCTCGTATTCATACATTCATAGCTACATCAGATATTCATTTAAAGTATAAATTGAGAATATCTAAGGATGAGGTTTTAGAAAAGATTGCTTTTGGAGTAGCATATGCTAAAAAATATACTAATGATGTTGAATTTTCTCCAGAAGATGGCTTTAGGACAGATATTGATTTTATGATTAAAGTTGTAGAAACCGCCATTGAGGCAGGGGCAACTGTAGTGAATATTCCAGATACAGTAGGTTATGCAACACCCCAGGAATTTGGATTATTTATCAAAAACATCAAAGAAAACGTATCCAATATGAATAAAGCTATTCTCTCTGTGCATTGTCACAATGACCTTGGTCTTGCAGTAGCTAATTCGCTAGAAGCAATTATAAATGGTGCTCAGCAGGTTGAGGTGGCTGTCAACGGTATAGGGGAAAGAGCGGGCAATAGTGCCTTAGAGGAAATTGTAATGGCGCTATATACAAGACAGGACTTTTACAAATTCTATACAGATCTCAAATTTCAAGAACTCTATAGAACAAGTAAATTAGTCTCAAACCTTACTGGTATGCCAGTTCAGCATAATAAAGCAATTGTGGGTAAGAACGCTTTTGCTCATGAATCTGGAATTCACCAGGATGGGGTACTAAAAGAAAGAACCACTTATGAAATTATGAATCCTGAAATGATAGGTATAGTTCAAAATAATATAGTTCTTGGAAAGCATTCAGGAAGACACGCTTTTCAGACACGACTTGAAGAGCTTGGTTTTTATTTAACCAAAGAAGAACTTGATAAAGCCTTTACTAGATTCAAAGAATTGGCTGATAAGAAAAAAGAAATTACTGATAATGATCTTGAAGCAATTATTGAGGATGAAATTAAAGTTATTCCTCAAAAGTATCAGCTCGAGCATTTGCATATATCTAGTGGCAATAGAACTATTCCAACAGCCACATTAGGAATTATTGATGACCATGAGCAACTTCACGAGGAAGCAGCATGTGGTGATGGACCAGTAGATGCAGTATTTAAAGTAATTGAAAAGATTACTGGGGTTAAGGTGAATTTAAAATATTATGCCCTAAATGCAATTACAGGTGGTAAAGATGCCATTGGTGAAGTTACAGTCAAGGTCAAATATGAAAGTAATGTCTATACTGGTAGAGGCCACAGTACCGATATTATTGAGGCAAGTGCTAGAGCTTATCTAAATGCAATTAATAAAATTTGCTACGAACAATTGGGGAAATAGAATTGGGGACATTTTCAAACAACAGAGGATGGCCTAAAAAGGGGTGTGTCCCCCGTACACCAAGTTGGGGACATTCCCCAACAACAGAGGATGGCCTAAAAAGGGGTGTGTCCCCGTACACCAAGTTGGGGACATTCCCCAACAACAGAGGATGGCCTAAAAAGGGGTGTGTCCCCGTACATTAATAGGAGGAATGAACTATGGGAATGACAATAACTGAAAAGATACTGGCAGCCCATGCAGGTCTTGATCATGTGGAACCAGGACAGTTGATAAATGCTAAGCTTGATATAGTATTAGGCAATGACATTACATCACCTGTAGCCATAAAAGAGTTTAGAAAAACTGGAAAAGAAAAGGTGTATGACAAGGAAAAAGTAGTTCTTGTTCCTGACCATTTTACCCCGAATAAGGATATTCAGTCAGCTGAACAGGCAAAAATGCTTAGAGAGTTTGCAAAGGAACAAGAGCTTACCAATTACTTTGAAGTTGGAAAGATGGGTATAGAACACTGCTTGCTTCCTGAACAGGGTATTGTGGGGCCAGGAGATGTAATTATTGGTGCTGATTCTCATACCTGTACCTATGGAGCTCTTGGAGCATTTGCAACTGGAGTTGGAAGTACAGATATGGCAGCGGGGATGGCCTTGGGAGAAGCATGGTTTAAGATCCCTGAGAGTATTAAGTTCATCTATCATGGTAAGAGGCAAGATTGGGTTTCTGGGAAAGATCTTATTCTATATACTATTGGTAAAATAGGTGTTGATGGTGCTAGATATCAGGCAATGGAATTCACAGGGGAAGCCATTGAAAACCTATCAATGGATAGCCGCTTTACAATGTCAAATATGGCTATAGAAGCTGGTGGAAAGAACGGAATTATCGCACCTGATAAAATCACAGAGGAATATATTAAAGGAAGAGTAAAACGAGAGTATAAACTCTACTTTAGTGATGCAGATGCAAAATATAATAGAATTATTGATATTGATGTAGCTACTATTGAGCCACAGGTTGCTTTCCCTCACTTACCGGAAAACACAAAAGGAATTAGTGAAGTTGGCAATGTTTCCATTGACCAAGTGGTTATCGGTTCCTGTACTAATGGAAGGATAGAGGACTTAAGAGTAGCCGCCAGCATTTTAAGAAATCAAAAAGTACATTCTGGAGTCCGATTAATTATTTTTCCAGGGACACAGCAAATTTACCTGGATGCTATGAGAGAAGGACTTTTTGAAGTATTTGTTGAAGCAGGGGCAGTTGTAAGCACACCTACCTGCGGACCTTGCCTCGGTGGGCATATGGGTATCCTAGCCAAAGGGGAAAGGGCTTTATCTACAACTAATAGAAACTTTGTAGGACGTATGGGTCACCCGGAGAGTGAAGTTTACTTATCGGGTCCAGCCGTAGCTGCTGCTAGTGCAATTAAGGGTAGACTAACTGCACCTCAGGAGGTGGTATAGATGTTATTAAAAGGAAAAACATGGAAGTTTGGGGACGACATTGATACGGATGCTATAATTCCGGCAAGATATTTAAATACATCTGAGCCTGCCGAGCTTGCAAAGCATTGCATGGAGGATGCTGACCCAGAGTTTCCAGCTAAAGTTAGGGCAGGTGACATTATTGTTGCAGGTAAAAACTTTGGTTGTGGTAGCTCTAGAGAGCATGCTCCGATTGCTATTAAAGCTGCAGGAGTATCATGTGTAATTGCAAAATCCTTTGCCCGTATATTTTTCAGAAATTCTATCAATATAGGACTTCCAATTTTAGAATCACCAGAGGCAGCTACTGCCCTTGAAGAGGGCAATGAGGTGGAAGTAGATGTTGCAAATGGAGAGATAAAAGATTTAACTACAGGTAAAACTTATCAAGCAGTTCCTTTTCCAGGATTTATGAGAGATATAATTTCTGCAGGTGGATTAATGAATTATGTAGCTGAGAGGGTGGAGGAAAAATGATTAAAGTAGCAGTATTACCTGGAGATGGGATAGGTTCTGAAATCATTCCTGAGGCTCTTAAAGTACTTGAAATAATTGCTCCTAAATACGGTATGGAATTTGAATTTGTAGAGGGCCTAATTGGTGGGGCAGCCATTGATGCTGAAGGTGTTGCACTTCCAGAAGTAACTCTTAATTTATGTAAGGATAGTCAGGCAGTTTTATTGGGTGCTATTGGAGGACCAAAGTGGGATACCCTTCCTGCCCCCCAGAGACCAGAGGTTGCAGCACTTCTTCCTCTTAGAAAACATCTTGGCTTATATGCAAATGTAAGACCAATTGCTTTAAATACAGCTTTAATGGGTGCCTCTCCTTTGAAGGAAGAGATAGTAAAGGGTACAGATATGATTGTTATCAGAGAGCTTACAGGTGGAATATACTTTGGTGACAAATATAGAGAGGCTCATGTATCAGGAGAGAAAGCAGTAGATATCCTTGAATATACTAGTGAAGAAATCGAAAGAATTGCCAAGCTTGCTTTTGAAATTGCATCCAAAAGAAGAAAAAAGGTGACTAGTGTAGACAAAGCTAACGTTTTGGAAAGCTCTAGGCTTTGGAGAGAGACAGTTTCTAAACTTGCACAGGATTATCCTGAGATTACCGTTGAGCATATGTATGTAGATAATTGCGCCATGCAGTTAATTAGGAATCCACTTCAATTTGATGTAATTCTTACTGAGAATATGTTTGGTGATATTCTAACTGATGAAGCTTCTATCTTAAGTGGTTCAATCGGCATGCTGGCTTCATCTAGCTTTGGAGGTAATGTGGCCTTGTATGAACCTGCCCATGGTTCTGCACCTGATATAGCAGGTCAAGACAAAGCTAATCCCCTGGCAACCATTCTTTCAGGCGCTATGATGTTAAAATACAGCTTTGATTGTTCAGAAGGAGCAGAAAAAATAGAAGCAGCAGTCGCCAAAGTACTTGAAGAAGGATATAGGACAGGAGACATTATGGAGCCAGGAAAGAAACTGGTTGGGACGAGGGAAATGGGTAATCTGGTATGCAAAAAACTGGGAGAGTAGATACTATGAAAGTATTTTTATTTGATACTACCTTAAGAGATGGAGCCCAAGGAGAAGGGGTCAATGTTTCTGTCAAGGATAAGGTAAAGATAGCGGAAAAGTTAGATTGGTTCGGGATGGATTTTATTGAGGGGGGTTGGCCCTCCTCCAACCCTAAGGATACAGAATTTTTTCAAAAGGCTGCCAAAAAGAACTGGAGAGGGAAGATTTGCTCCTTTGGAAGCACTTGCAGAGTAGGAGTAAAAGCTGAGGATGATCTAAATCTGCAGGCTCTTGTGACCTGCGAAGCACCTGCTACTGCTATTTTTGCTAAAACCTGGGATTACCAGGTTACAAAAGTATTAGGAACAAGCTTAGAAGAGAACCTAAGAATGATCCGCGATAGTGTTGCTTTTTTAGTCAATAATGAAATTCAAGTGATCTTTGATGCCGAACACTTCTTTGATGGCTACAAAGCAAATCCTGAATATGCCTTGTTGTGTCTCGAAAGTGCACAACAAGCTGGGGCATCTTGGCTTGCTCTATGTGATACCAATGGTGGAACCCTTCCTCATGAGGTTTTTGAAATAGTGCAGCTTTGCAAAGAAAGATTTACTATTCCTATTGGCATCCATGCCCACAATGATTGTGAGCTTGCTGTGGCAAATAGTATAGCAGCAGTTCAGGCTGGGGCAACAATGGTCCACGGAACATTCAACGGCATAGGAGAAAGATGTGGTAATGCTAATTTATGTTCAGTAATACCTAATCTTGAATTAAAGATGGGATATGAAACTTCAACTAGAAATAATTTAGATTGTCTCACAGAAACAGCAAGGTATGTAGCTGAGGTTGCAAATATTGCCATACCAAATCATCAACCCTTTGTGGGACATAGCGCTTTTACTCATAAAGGGGGAATGCATGCTAATGCAGTATTAAAGCATCCTAGAACATATGAGCATATCACTCCTGAGACAGTAGGCAATGACAGAAGAATTTTAATGTCGGAGCTTGCTGGAACAAGCAATTTAACCCATAAGCTTGAAGAGATGGGAATTAATATAGAAGACAAGGATATACTCAAAAAAACTATTGAGCAGGTAAAAGAATTGGAGCATAAGGGCTTCCAATTTGAAGGGGCCGAAGCTTCCTTAGAGTTGTTACTCTATAAAATAGCAGGATCATATAAGGAACATTTTCATCTTGAAAACATTAAAGTAAATGTTGAAAAAAGAGGGGAAGAGGACTACTATTCAGAAGCAATTATTAAGCTAAGAATTGGAGATGAAATAGTTCATACTGCTGCTGAAGGAAATGGACCGGTCAATGCCTTGGATAATGCTCTCAGAAAAGCTCTTGACGAAACTTATCCATGCATTACTGACATGCATCTCTTAGATTATAAAGTAAGGGTATTAGAAGGAAGCCAAGCAACAGCTGCTAAGGTTCGGGTTCTTATTGAGTCAAAGGACAAGGAAGATCATTGGAGTACAGTTGGTGTTTCCTCCAATATTATTGAAGCAAGCTGGGAGGCTTTGCTAGATAGTATGGATTATATCTTACTTAAGAAGCATCTTAAAGACTTGGGGGAAAAGGGGGAATAAGAGATGACTTCTCTTATTACCACACTATTGGCATTTATAATTGTCGTTTTCATTGTAAACATAACAAAAGCTACGTGGATAGCTATGATGGTAGGTTCTTTTGTGGCAGCTTTGGGGACTGGATTATCCTTTGAGGCTGCCTTCAAAATTGCCCTGAATGTTCTGCAAAATCCCTCTACGTTATCTCTTATTGTAACTGTGGTATTAATTAAATCTTTGGGAAACATAATGGAAAAGGCTGGACTAATATATAAAATGGTATCTTCCCTGCAATCAGCAATAAAAAATCCTAGGATTATTGTAGCTGTTATCCCTGTATTACTTGGTTTATTACCAATACCGGGTGGAGCTTATATGTCTGCACCGTTAATTGAAAAAGCTGGAAGAAAAATACAATTAACAGGCAGTAATCTTGTTGCAGCAAACATAATTTTTAGACATATAGTTTATTTTGTATTTCCTTTATATCCTACTTTAATCTTATTACAGTCTTTTACTGGTATTAGTGTATATAAGGTTATAAGCTTTTGTTTTGCACCCATGTTAGTTTGTGCCATTTTGGGATTTCTTGTTATTCTTCCACAGGGTTTAAATGTGACTGATAAAATTGAAGGAAGCTCGGCGGATGACTGGAAGGAGTTCTTAAAAGCCAGTTTCCCTATAACACTACTTGTGGTATCAGCAATTATTTCCAACAATTTTTTATTTGCTGCTGTAGTAGCTGTTATAACTAGTTTGGTGTTATCTCAAAGGTTATTTTCCACGAGCTCAATTAAAAGGAATCTGATTGATTCATTAAAGGAGCTTGACTGGAAGCTGGCATTAACTGTATTAGGAATACTTTTTTTTCAAAAGTATATTGAAGCAGCTGGAGCTTTAACTTATATGGCTGGAATTCTTACAAATCAAGGTGTACACCTTAATGTTTTACTTTTAGTAGTTTCATTTGTTACAGGACTATTAACTGGTTCTACCCTTGGTGCAGTGGGAATAGGGTTAAGTATATTTGTGCCGTTGTTTAGTAACCATTCAAATTTAGTGGTTGTTGTTAGTTTATTATATTTATTTACAATGATCGGATATTTCGTTTCTCCTCTACATTTATGCTTAATATTGACGCAGGATTATTTTAAGGGGAATCTAAAAAGGGTCTACCAATTAATGGCAGTACCCTTGTTTGGATTATTATTTACTGGACTTATTCTAGGGCTACTCCTCGGTTTTTAACTGCAGGAATGGCTATATTATCTCTGGGAGTAATTGATGGGTAAATCCCATATAATATGCTCCAGTTTTCTACTAGACCACCAGTAAAGGTTAACCCTTTTTCTAGAGTATGGGGGTCACCGATTGCCTTTATAATACACGGAAATAATAGTTTCTCATCATTCACAAAAATTTCATCTGAAGAATAAGGTTGAATATAGGTATTAACAGTTATTCTGTGATCATTAATAGCTATGGCTTCAGCTCCTGTAGCCCATAGCTCATTGACAAGATCTACTAAATCATAATGTAATAAAGGAGCATCCCCTGTTATGGTTACAGTAATACCAGGACCATTAACAGGCAATTCACCATTAAGCATCTGTAATTGCTCAATTTCCTGTTCGGTATTATCGATTCGCTCGATTCCCCTAGCTGTTTCATACTCAATAGTGCTTTTTCTTTGTCTTAATTCTTGAACAGTTATTGACAAGTCATCTTGTTTTTCTTTCATAGTATTATATAGAGTAATTAAATCTCTAGCATCCTGGTAGGCAAGGGAGTTTATCAATTGTTGCTGAGTTTTAAATTGCATACTTATAAATATACCTAAGACTAACAAGACAATGGTGAAGGAGATAATTGACTTATTCATGGATTTGTTCCCCTCTTTCTAGATGGGATTGTCTGAAGTTACCCTTGTATTCAGGAATCTCTACTTCTCCAACTTCTATTTTTACTGGAAAATTGCGAGCTTTTAGATAGGGGATTTCATCACCTAATAATAGTTTTTCCTTAATCTCTTCAGGATCACCCAAAGCTTTGATTTGGTATGGAGGTGCCATAGGTGTAGTGTTAACTAGTATTACAGTACCTACACATCTAATATCTGAACTGGAAACAAGTCTTTGATTATTAATTGCGATAGCCTTCGCTCCAGCAGCCTTTAATTCATTAACTAGATATAAAACAGTCTTATCGTGAATTATATAATCCTCTGGTCTAAAGGATGCAAAGTCAGTACTAGCAGAAGCAGCACCCTGAACATTATCATCTAAAGTTATTGTAATTCCTGGACCAACTACAGTAGTCAAAGAATTTATTGACCTTTGAAGGTGGAGATAGTCTTGTAAGAACTTTAAAGTACCTGCATCCTGATCTTCAACCTCTTGATACTGGGATAATTGATTTCTAATGGTACCTATCTCTTCTTCAGTATCATGTATATCTGTTTCCAATTGCTGAATCATTTCAATTATATTTTCATGCAGTATGGAACTGGAACTGTCTGCTTCTGCACGAGTAGATTTGTACTGCCAGGATAGAAGCAAACCCAAAATTGTGCATACTATAGTTATATTGAACATCCAAGTTTTTTTCAAAGAGATTCACCTCGAATTTTTACTTATTATTAACCTTTAAAAAGGTTAATGGCGTATATATGTCGAAAGAATTATGGTGATATATATAAAAGTAATATAGTATTATATAGATAGTTATATGCACATTATTAAAAGGTGGTTTCCTTTAATATGTTTTCTCAATTTAATTTTCTCATATATTTAAGTCCATGGGAAATATTTTTAATAATTTTAGATATAACAGTAGTTTCATTTGTTATATATAAGGGCATTATGCTCATCAAAGGAACAAGGGCAGTACAGCTAATTAAAGGCTTATTCGTACTGGTCGTTGCCTTTTTTATTAGTGATTTGCTTCAGCTTACCACGGTTAATTGGTTTTTGCAACAGATACAATTGTTAATTGTGGTAGCCTTACCCATCGTATTTCAGCCTGAGTTGAGAAGGGCTTTAGAACAATTGGGTAGAGGTAAGATTTTTAGCAGCTCAATGACGTATTTGGCAGTAGAAGATCGTTCTCGCCTAATTAATGAACTAGTACGGTCGGTACAGGCACTTAGTAAAAATAAGTATGGTGCTCTAATTGTAATAGAAAATGAAACTGGTTTATCTGATTTTGTAGAAACAGGTGTAAAACTCGATGGTGTAATTTCAGCAGAGTTGCTGGTAAATATATTTGTGCATAATACTCCTCTCCATGATGGAGCAGTTATTATCAGAGGTGACAGAATTGCAGCTGCAGGTTGTTTTTTACCGCTAACAGATAGTCCTTATTTAAGTAAACAACTAGGAACAAGGCACCGAGCAGCATTAGGTATCACAGAAACTTCAGATTGTGTTGTGATAGTAGTTTCTGAAGAAACAGGTACTATCTCGCTTGCCCATCAGGGGGAATTGACACGTTATCTCGAAGAAAAGAACCTTAAAGAAATGCTTGAAGACGTTTTACTAACCAAACAGAGTAATACATCTATCTTCAATATCTTTAAAAGATCATCTTAAAGAGTAGTGAGGGATTAATATGCTTGGACATTTTCGCAATAATATGATATATAGATTGATTTCAATTTTTGCTGCTATTACAATCTGGTTTTTTGTCTTTTCGGAAAGAAATCCCACTACGGAAGATGTAGTAACTGTGCCCTTAGAGGCTTCTGGTTTAGCAGAAGATTTAGTAATTGCAGAAAAACCTAATACTGTTAACATTCGTTTTCAAGGGAAATCAAATGTTGTAGATAAGATTAGCTCTAGGGATTTCAGAGCACATATTTCTCTTGAAGAAATTGGTGCAGGTATTAGGTCTGTCCAAGTAGCTACAGAATTCCCAGCAGGGGTAAGAATAGTTAGTGTTCAACCCTCATGGGTACAGGTTCAAGTTGATCAGGTTAGTACTATACAACTACCAGTAGAGTTGGCAATAAGTGGTGAAGCTGCTTCAGGATATCTCTTGGAAACTCCTAAATTAACTCCCTCCCAAGTAATCGTAAAAGGCCCAGAAAATCATCTAGAAAATATAGGGAGAGTATATGTTAATGCAAGTTTTAATAATATTTCCATGAACTATGTTCAATCCCTGCCAGTTTTAGTTGAAGATAAATCTGGTAATCTTATCTTGGATTGGCTTGAGGTTGTTCCTAGGAATGTTGATGTATTAATACCAGTTGTAGAAGACATACCTAACAGGACAGTTCCCATAATAATTGATCTTATTGGGGAACTTCAACCTGGAATAGAAGTAGACAAGGTATTAGTTAATCCAGCTACTGTAAGAATTTATGGACAAAGGGATATAATAAATGATATGGGGTATTTAACACTTGAATTAGACATTAGTGAGCTTGAAGAGAGTACTAGCTTTGAGATTGAAATAGAATTGCCTGAAGGAATAGAAGGTCTAAATGAGAATACGGTTCAAGTTATAGTGGAGGTTGTAGATGAAAATTAGGATATCTGAGTTACGAATAGGAATTGATGAGGATACAGAAATACTAAAAAAACTTGCCTGTGAAAAACTAAAGATATCAAATGACATGGTAAAAAGTTGGTGGATCGAAAGACAATCCTTAGACGCGAGACGGAAAAAGGAAATTGCTTTCGTATATACTGTTGTACTTGTTTTAGAGGATGTGCTAAATCAGATTAAAACAGTTCTTCCACCTAAAAGTAGTATTATTGACCAGGAAGATGAAAGTTTAAATATTCAAAGAGGAGACGGGTATCTAAAGTACCCACCCCTAGTCATTGGGACCGGCCCTTCCGGTCTTTTTGCCGCTTGGCTCCTGGCAAAGTGGGGATATAATCCCATTGTTATAGAAAGAGGAAAAAGTGTCTTTGCCCGCCAGAAGGATGTTGCAAGGTTTTGGGATGAAGGAGAATTAGATACTGAATCAAATGTTCAGTTTGGTGAAGGAGGAGCAGGTACCTTTAGTGATGGCAAATTGACCACAAGGGTTAAGGACAAAAGAGTTAAGCTAATTTTAGAAGTATTAGCAGAAGCTGGAGCCCCCGAGGAGGTTATGTACCAGGCAAAACCCCACCTTGGAACTGACAAGCTTAGAAATATTGTTGCAAACATAAGAAAAGAAATAATTAGCTTAGGCGGTAAGGTTTTCTTTCAAGCCAAGGCTACAGACTTTATTATAAAAAATGGAGTCCTAGAGGCTGTTGTAATAAACCAAAAGCATGAATTTCCTGTATCTAGATGTATTATTGCAACTGGCCACAGCGCTAGAGATACTTATGAGGTTTTATGGAAAACACAAGGAGTAAATCTAGAAGCAAAACCTTTTGCAGTAGGGTTACGAGTCGAGCATCCTCAGCATATGATAGACTGTGCTCAATATGGGCAATGGGCAGGAAACCCCAGACTTGGTGCTGCTGATTACCATCTTACTTATAGAAATACTGAGCTAAATAGAGCAGCCTATAGTTTTTGTATGTGTCCAGGTGGATATGTTATTGGAGCAAGCTCAGAGCCAGGTACGCTTGCTGTAAATGGCATGAGCTATCATGATAGATCATCTGGTACGTCTAACTCAGCTGTAGTTGTTTCTGTTGGTGAAAAAGACTATGATTATACGGATCCCCTATCTGGCATGAAGTTTCAGAGAAAGTTGGAGAAAAAAGCTTTCCAGTTAGGTGGAGGTAGCTTTACAGCTCCTGTCCAGACAGTAGATGATTTTATAAATGACACCATAAAAGAAACTCCATCTAGGTTAAACCAAGCTACATATAGGCCTGGAGTTAAAGAGGCAAACCTCAGAGATTGTTTACCTAAAGAAATTGGTGAAGTTCTTGGCGAGGCATTACAGGATTTTAATAAGAAAATATGGGGTTTTGGAACTAATAAAGGGATTCTCACAGGTGTAGAAACAAGAACATCTGCACCACTTAGAATACCAAGAGATGATAAATTTCAAGCACTTGACATTGATGGATTATATCCAACAGGTGAAGGGGCAGGATATGCTGGAGGAATTATAAGTGCGGCAGTAGACGGAGTTAGAGTTGCCCAGTCAATTATTGAGACATATGGATTACCAAAAGATACAGTACCAGCAAATTTGATTGAAGTACTGGAGGGCTAGAGATGGCTAAATTATTTGGAACAGATGGAGTACGAGGAATAGCCAATAAAGAATTAACTGCAGAGCTAGCATATAAATTAGGTAGGGCAGGAGCTCATATTCTTTCAAAAGAAACAGCTAATAAAAAGCCCCTGATTGTAATAGGCCAGGATACTAGAATATCTGGACATATGCTTGAGGGTGCCCTAGTAGCAGGAATTTGCTCTGTAGGTGGAGATGTAATAAAAGCTGGCATTATCCCTACTCCTGGAGTATCCTACCTTATAAGGCAGCTAAATGCTAGTGCTGGAGCTGTGATATCCGCCTCCCATAATCCAGTAGAAGACAATGGTATAAAGTTCTTTTCATCCACAGGATATAAGCTTTCAGATGCTATAGAAGAAGAAATTGAAAAGCTTGCTTTAGGTGAGGATAAAATGCCCTTCCCAACCGGAACAAATCTTGGTTCAGTAAAGGCTTTAGAGGATTCATGTGAAAAATATATTAGCTTTGCAAAAAATACCATTGACACTAATTTGCATGGTGTTAAAGTAGTAGTAGACTGTGCTAATGGTGCAGCCTATCAGGCAGCACCTCAGGCCTTAAAGGAGCTTGGGGCCGAGGTGATTGCTATTAACAATCAACCCAATGGAAGTAATATTAATCAAGATTGCGGTTCAACTCATCCAAAACAATTACAGAGTGTAGTTTTAAAGCATTGTGCAAACATAGGAATAGCCCATGATGGTGATGCCGATAGGATGATTGCAGTTGATGAAAAAGGTAATATAGTTGACGGTGATCAGATTATGGTTGCCTGTGGTCTATACTTAAAGCAAAAGGGATTATTAAAAGATAATTCTTTAGTGGTAACTGTAATGAGTAATATCGGCTTACATCTAGCCTTAAAAAAGGCAGGTATCACAGTTCATCAAACTAAGGTAGGCGACCGTTATGTTCTTGAAAAGATGATAGATACAGGTTGCAACCTTGGTGGAGAACAGTCAGGACATATTATCTTTTTAGATCACAACACTACAGGTGATGGGCTCGTCACAGCACTTCAATTGCTTCAGGTTATGGTAGACACGGGCAAACCCTTATCAGAGCTAGCAGCTCAAATGGATGTATTTCCACAAGTCCTTATAAATGCCAAGATAAAAAGTAAGGATAAGGTTATGTCTAATCCATTATTCCTAAAGAGTATTGAAGAAGTTGAACAAAAACTTAAAGGTGAAGGGAGGGTTTTGGTAAGACCTTCAGGTACAGAACCTTTAGTTAGAGTGATGGTAGAAGGACCTGACAAAGATACCATAAGCAAAATGGCACAAGAACTAGCGGCTTTAGCCACAAAATTGGATGAAAAGCTTTAATAGATGATTGGGTTGGTTATGATCAAAGCGCCAGGACCGATTATTTAATCGGTTGACGAGGAGAGGGTTAATCGAGCTTTCGGCGGATTCCCTCCGGTATTGCCACAACCGACAAGGTATTTCAAAACCGCAAAGCAATTTGCGGGACAAAAGATATCTGGTGGTATAGCTCCTAATACTTCTAAGGAGTGATTAGGATAAATGTGTGGAATAGTTGGTTATATTGGTAAAGCGAAAGCAGTTCCTATTCTAGTGGAAGGTCTAAAAAAGCTAGAGTACAGGGGATATGACTCTGCTGGTTTGGCAGTTCTGGAGAATAGCGTGTTGGAGGTTGTAAAAACAAAGGGTAAAATGAAGGTTTTAGAAGAAAAGATAAATGGTAGTCTTAATGGATGCAATATTGGAATTGGCCATACACGTTGGGCTACCCACGGAAAACCTTCTGATACAAACTCCCATCCTCATAAGGACTGTAGTGGTAAACTAGCAGTAGTTCATAATGGTATCATAGAAAATTATCAATCACTAAAGGAATGGCTTCAGGAAAAAGGTCATAGGTTTGTTTCTGAGACTGATACTGAAGTTTTGCCTCACATCATTGAAGAGTTCTATAGTGAAACTAAGGATTTATTAAGTGCAATTAAGATGGCAGCTGCAAAAATTGAAGGCTCTTATGCAATGGTTGTACTATGTAAGGATTACCCGGGAGAGATTTTTGCAGCACGTAAAGATAGCCCTTTGATTGTAGGCTTAGGAGAAGGAGAGAACTTTTTTGCTTCTGATATTCCTGCAATATTAAACCATACAAGAAGGATATATATCTTAGATGATGGAGAAATTGCTAGGATTTCTCATACTGAAGTAGAGGTTTTTAGCGCTAATGGTAGTAAGGCAGATAAAGTTGAAACATATATAGATTGGGATGCCGAAGCAGCTGAAAAGGGTGGATATAGCCACTTCATGTTAAAGGAAATCCATGAGCAGCCAGAGGCAGTACGTAAGACATTATCAGGAAGAATAGATGCATGTGCAGGTAAAGTAAACCTAAGTGAGATCTCACTTTCACAGGAATATCTAAAAGGCATTAAGAATATTGCAATTGTGGCCTGTGGAACTGCATCCTATGCTGGTTTAGTAGGAAAAAATGTTATTGAAAAATTAACAAGGATACCTGTAATGTGGGATATTGCTAGTGAATTCCGCTACAGGGACCCCTTAGTAGATGAAAAGACATTAATGATAGTAATTAGCCAATCAGGTGAAACTGCAGATACACTAGCAGCCTTAAGAGAAGGAAAACAAAAAGGTGCTAGAGTTCTAGCAATTACAAATGTTAATGGAAGCTCCATTTCTAGAGAAGCCGATCAGGTTTTATATACATTGGCAGGACCTGAAATTGCAGTAGCATCTACAAAAGCCTATGTAACTCAATTAATAGCTATGTATTTATTAGCTTATGATATAGCTGATAAGGTAGGTACATTGGCCGACGTTGAAATAGCTCAAGGAGTTTATACTCTTACCAAGCTTTCTGAACAAATCCAGGAAGTACTCAAGTGTGAAGATGCTATTAAGGAGTGGGCAAAAGAAATTTCTAATTGGGATGATGTATACTTCCTAGGCAGAGGCATTGACTACAATGTAGCCCAAGAAGGTCAGTTAAAGCTTAAAGAAATTTCATATATTCATGCTGAAGCACTAGCTGCAGGTGAAATGAAACACGGCACCATAGCTTTAATTGAAGACGGAACTCCAGTAGTGGCTCTAGCAACCCAGAATGCTCTATTTGACAAAATGCTAAGCAACATCCAGGAAGTTCAGGCACGAGGTGCAAAGGTCACAGCTTTAACCTTTGAAGGAAATACTGAAATTGAAAAATCAGCAGAAAGGGTAATCTACATCCCAAAAACACTTCCCATCATAGCACCAGTACTAACAGTAGTACCACTTCAGCTACTGGCATATTACACAGCAATAGCCAGAGGCAGCGACGTCGATATGCCAAGAAATTTAGCAAAATCAGTGACAGTAGAATAAATAAAGTCTTTCCAGGGCTGGATGATGTTCAGTAATAATAAAGTTGTTGACGGCTGCAATAAGGTTTGTCAGTAGTTGCAATAAAATTAAGATAATGTCAGTAAGTGAAAGTGCTTTGTAGCTATTCCATGAAGTATTTCTACAAGACTAGAATTAATTTAGATTATTATTTAATGGTTATTAGAAAAGAGCAGTATACCTTTTCTAATAACCATTTTTATTAAGACTCGTCCATTTAGATCATAAGGAAATTTCTACCGAAATCCATTTATTGTGCTATTTACTAATGTTTAACGCTGCTTTATACAAGATGGAGCAATCAAAAAATGGAAAACTGTAGAGAGATATCCTCCATCACATAATTATAAAGAAATGTGACCATTAAACCTAACTAGAATTAGAGTAATTATACCATGGACTGGGAATAATATTATTATTCTAATTTAAGGCAGGTAATATATAAATGAAAAGTGATAGAGCCACAGCAGGAGCTATAGCAGGTATATTAGGTGCTATTACACAAGATATTTATGGTTTAACTGTAAAAGGGATTGGATTAACAGATAGGGCTTTTATAGATTTTGCAAAAGTAATTGCTTTCAGGACTGCAACAAGTGGAACACTATCATTTATTACAGGGTTGGTTGTTCATCTAACTTTGGGGATGATGTTTGGGTTGTTATTTTCATATATAATTTCAATGACTTCCAGCAACTTCTATTATTATAAGGCAATTGGATATAGTGCTGGATTATGGTTTTGGACTTTAGCAGTAGGATCTATGGTTAATCTACCATTATTTGCTGGAATACCAGTTATTTCTCAGATTACTACATTTGTTGGGGCGCTTATATTTGGCTTAGCCATGGCTTATTCTTTAAAGTTATTGGAAAACAAAACAGAAATTGTTTAACCAGGGTGATTAAATAAAATTTATTTGTTGATTTACAGTTTAAGTAGTAGGTGATTATTAATTAATCATCTTAATATGGGAACACTTTAAAACTATAAATGTTTGTGATACCTTATTGTATATGTCTCTGCGTTTAGATGAAATAGCATTATTGGATTATAATGTAAAAGTTCTTGTTCCTAAATTCAGGAAACTGTCTTATAACTACTATCTAACCAGCCAAGAGCACCAGACCACATCAATTGTAATAATGTATAAAATTCTTCCCCAAGAGTTTTTGGCAATGTTCCGTATAACATTACTGCTGACCAGTCGAGAAAACGCATTGTGGTTAGATGTAGCAACCCAAGTCATCTATTTTCTTTATTCCCATTTAGGAGGAGGCTATGATAATCTTGCAAGGCAACCACATGAGTTGAATGTGGACCCAGGTGCTTTTTCTAGGGGCTTACTGTTTTTATTTTATTATCAAGCCAATGGACAATCTTAGCCATTGTCAGTCCCCAGATTGACGCACCCACAAAGCTGGACACAGTTGTTTTTAGAGGTACAAAGTTCAGTTCCGGTACTTTAAATAAATGAAACACAGCTAAAATTATAAACCATAATGATACACCAAAGAACCAACCTTTTAGAAGCATATTATTACTCGTGAGAAGTCTTTGTATTAATATAACGAATACTATTCCTAACAGAGCATGGAAAAATAATGTGCCCAATGTGGCAAAAATCTGATATGACAAAAATACTGGTAGTTCCCCATACATCATTATGCCAGCAAAATCCAGCCAGCGAAGTGTAGAAATACCAAAGTAAAAAGCCAATAAATCATAAACTTTTGTTACAACACCGGCAACAAAACCTGCGATCATCCCTCTCGTAACTCTGTCTTTTATAGTCATTAAGAAATCTCCCTTACTTCTTAGTTATTTTGTCGGATTTTGTTTTCTGCTTCTGAAAATAGATTTCACGGTTTACTATTTTACCAGGGCATTTTCGTTACCACCATATTAGCGTTTGATAATCTGCTGGTATTTTCCTTAACATTTGTAAACAACAGTCTATATCATAAAGTTGGAATCATGTTTAAAATGTTTTACTACTGCATTACTGACATTAATAAGCAGATATTACTACTTCTTTGGACAGGTTATGGCTTATATTTAGGATTTCTTATTATTAGTAAATTATTCAGTATGATGGAGCCTCCCATAGAGAGTGGGCAATTAACATTACCATCTATCCTTCTTCTTACCTAATAACTACTTGAGAAATTGCAGTTTAAAGATATTTTTCGTATCAAAAACAACTTGAAATAAGAAGCAGTTTCAGAATATTACATCTCAAGCGAAAGCTGAATTGGGTGTTGACATCATTACGGCCATTGCCGATAAAGGATACTATTCAGCCTCTAGTTTTACTAATGTAAAGAAGATAATATAATGCCATTAGTATCAAAAGCTGATCTTGCGATATTTCAGCAACTGAAGAGTACGGTAAATCACAGACTGCTACCTTCCGACTTCCCCCATGGATTATTCGATTACCTAGTCTGTATGATTTGGAGGTTATTTCTTTTTGTTTTGGGAACGGACAGAAATAATCTTTTTAGGTTTTTTAGGAGCTATAGTACTATTAAAAATTTTGGGTCTCAGAATATCGATTCGTTCTAGGGTTTCAGCCTTTTTCTGTGGTTTCGAGGATATGATGTGGCTAAAATACTTTCCCAGAGCCCAGCCAGAAACAAGCCCTATGGAAAGATGCGACATAAGCAAAAGAAAGTCTGGCAAGGGCGTTAATAGTGAAGCCCTGGTAATATCCAGTGCCATTCCGATTCCGAATGTAATCACATATACTAATGAACCTAACGCTATTCCTTTAAAGACAGCATAGTCTGAACCAGTATAGCGCAGGAGGTAAAAGAGTATCACTCCAAAAGTCCCTGCTATTGTCCAGTCGGTTATAGCACCCGTTACGAGACTGAGGGGAGCATCTAAGTTTTCTTTGGAATAATAAAAGCCAGCAGCAATATGGACAAATGTATATCTAACCCATCCCATAAAGTAAAATGACCAAGTAAGTGCCTCTTTGACAAGATTCCCCATCCATCCTGCTAGAACTCCAGCAACAATAGAATCTCTTACCTTAAACATTAATGTTCACCTACTATTTTAATAAGATAAATATCTTTAATTACATAACCTCTTGAATAAAAATATTTAAGCTTAGTATTACCTAGTAGTTATTAATAATTCTATTGTTAATGAAAATAAAGCTGCATATTCTCTATAATATCTATTTTTTTGTAACGAATCGGGTTTTACAAACACTTATTAGTAGGAGGGTGATTGAGTGCAGGATATGGAAAAGCTTTATAATGATTATTTTCAAACGGTTTGCAAGTACCTGTTCTGCATGACTCATGATGCTGATTTGTCTGAAGAATTGACTCAGGAAACCTTCTTTACAAGAAGTGTCCTCAATGTAAATAAGCTTTTTATTTATATTAAAAATATGCTACTAATTATATTCTTACCCTTGGTATTTCATCAAGCCATCGAAGTGTTTGAGCCGTTGTTAAACCCCAGATGGCACCACCCATATGATTAGATACTACAGTAATAAACGAAGGTTCTTTTAGTATAGGCATTTGAAGAATGGTAGGTATGGCATAAGTAATAAATCCAACTAGTAATCCAAATACTGCTCCTTTAATTAAATATCTACTAGATGTTATATGGGGTATTAAAAATGCGAAAATGACCCCTAATGTTCCAGACCATAAAATTTGCATTACTAACGCGAAAAAACCCTCTGCATGACTAGTGGCGAATTGACCATATAAAATTACAGCTGCCCAATCAATAAACCGAATTATTTGCCAGTTAAAAATGCCTACAGCTATTAGAGTCCATAAATTCATTGCTATTCCACCAATAATTCCTGCTATTAATCCTCTTAAAAATCTATCCATATAAAATATTTGCCTCCCACAATAAGTTTTTATAACACGATGGTATAATTATCTATTTAAATTTCTATTATTGAATTTGAGCTGGTGATACCTTAAACTAACATGGTTCCAGATATGGTTGGCTTCTACTACTGAAATTTTTTCCTCTTTAACAGGTTTTGTAGTTTTATATGAAGGCATAATATCTTTCCAGCCCTTATTTTTACCTAACAGGACAAGTTTATGGTAATCATTCAAATGGCTTGTTAAAAATTTCCTGAAAGTTCCTCTCAAGTTGTCGTTGGTTATTGAAGATATTATTGAGCGGCTCAAAGAAAATAGTTCTGCTAATAAATCATGAAATAGTTTTCTAAAAATAAGCTCATCAGTCATTTCATTTAACTGTGTGGATACTTTTATTGTCCTGGGAGGTCTGTTAGGTGCTCTTATATTAAATTTCTCAGCTCTATCTTCCAATGTTCTTACTTGATGATTAAAATTGTGTAAATGAGCTTTAAGTAGCACGCTCAATTCTTTGTCATGCACAAAATTGTTCATCATATGATACGTTTCTATGCTGCTATATCTAGCTCTCAATAGGTTCCAAATATTAAAAGCCTCTTCAGTATCTATCTGTGTTGTCCCTGCTGGATTATTTTTTAATATGGAGATACTCAAAGGTTTTTCACTCCTAGGGTTTTTTAATAGTTTTTCTAACTCCAAAATTCCATATACATCAATAGATGAATTAAAGCTGTTTTTCTTAAATTCTACTGTGAAATCCACTATCTATTACGCCACATTATAAAAATATACCAACATATATTATAAATCACCAAAATGCAATCATAGGTATATTGGAGGTGAAAACATGTTTGCTAATATGTTTGAATATAAATATAATTTACTTTCTATTTTTTTAAGCTTAATGCACAGTTTGTGCAACAGAGCCAGTAGAGAATTATTAAAGGGGTGCATATGCACTCCTTTTTATAATGCACCAGAAACTAGACTTATTTGGAATACTTTGGAGATAATTATTCTTATTTTTATCTTTTCTGACATAGAGTTAATTAAAAGAATACTTTTTCTTAAGAATTAATAAATCATGACACAATATGACAAACTTCTTTTTATCGTGATGTTATGATTATCCAGGTAAAGGGAGTTATGGAGGTGTTATGAACTTGCAAAAACCTAGAATCGTCATTATTGATGACAACAAAGAGCTTTTAATGTTACTATGCGATTTTTTAGATATGGAAAGTAAATATACAGTTATAGGTTTAGAAGGAATATCAAACATCTATGAACTATCTGTCTTAAAGCCTTCTCTTATTCTATTAGACCTGTATATGCCTACATTATCAGGACACGAAATTATGGAACTGAAGTGTGGAATACCGGAAATAGCAGATGTACCTGTTATACTTATCACAGGCTCAAAGGAAAGGGCAAAACAGGAAACACTAAACATGGCAAAAATAGTATTAGAAAAGCCCATTTCTCTTGATGAACTAGACTATTCGATTTCTCTTTTAATATAAAATAATAGGGGGTAGCAGTTCGTGAGTATTAAAATGTTTTTTAAGAAAATGAGCTTATCAACACGTGTAGGAGTAATTGTATTTATAGCTTTATTTATATTTATTTGCCTATTTGGATACTTGATGATTTTAAGAGAATCAGAGAGCATCCTTAGCCAAACCTTGGATTTATTAGAAGATGTCTCTTTAGAAGCTGAAAAAGAGCTCTCTAAAAATATTGGATTTATTATTGAGGTAGAAAATAATCAGCAACTAACCCAAGAGCAAAAAATCATGACAATAAACCAAAAACTTGAGCCAGAATTTACGCATTATGCTGAAAATGAACAAGAGTTGTGTATTGGTTATTATTCAAAGGAACTTGGAGTTATTGCCATAAATATGCAACGGGATGACCTTCCACTAGGATATAAGCTGGACTCAAATCATCCTTCCACTAAGCTATATACACAAGGAAAAATTCAAAGGGAGATTGGCACAGTAGTCCGTGGACAGGTAGTGCGTTATGCAAAGCCAGTTTATTGGGAAGGTGAACCCATAGGACATATTTGGACTAATATTCCTTACAACAATTATCTTCACAAAGTGTATAGTACTGTTCCACTCTTCCTAGCTTTAACTGCTTTAGCAATGCTCTTATCTATAATGGTGGCTCTATTCATATCGCTTAAAATTAAAAAATACATGATGATATTTTCCAAGAATATTGAAGCTTTTGGGAATAATCCATCTGATAATCTTGGGTTAACTAATACTATGAATAGTTTACCAATAGAATTTCATCCTTTAGTCAGAAAATATCATTCTCAGGTAGTACAGATTAGGGAATTAATTAAAGAACTATCTATTTCATCAAGAATGGCTGCATTTGGAGACATGATTATGACAGTTAGCCATGATATTCGAAATCCATTGGCAATTATAGCAATGTCAGCACAAATGGGAAAAAAGAAACAAGATATTGTTAAAAATGTTGAATACTTTGAGACAATAATAAAATCATCTAATCTCATTGAGCAAATTCTAAAGAAATACTTAATCCTAGCTAAAAATCCAAATACTAAACATGAAAGGTTATTTATAGACGATATAATTAATGACGTTTTAGAGATATATGATAACCTCGAACTAACAAAGGGTATTAAATTGAATTATTATTTTGAAGAAGACTTGCCCAGTATTATGGGTGATGAAGTTAGTTTAAAACAAGTAGTAATCAATATAATATCCAACGCAATTCAAGCAACGCCACCTGGGGGTCGTATATCCATAAATGTTTCCACTAAAGAAAATAGTGTTTTAATAGACATGGCAAATACAGGAGTAGCTATTCCCCCTGAAATCCAGAAAGAAATCTTCACTAAATTCTTTACTAAAAAAGATGGAGGCACAGGGCTTGGGCTTGCATTTGTTCAAAAGGTTGTATTAGAGCATAGAGGGAAGATATGGGTCGAATCATACCCTGAACGAACTACATTCTTTATCCAGTTGCCAATTGCCAATGATAATAATAGTACCCTCCTTGTTAATCCATAATAGTTTCCCAAAGCGCTATATATTTTATTACAAAGTAAATTCTTAACATGGCGATATCTTAAGTTTTTTCTCCATTGTTAACAAAGGTGCTGAAGGGGAGTATAAATCGTCTTAGAACAAACACAAGAATTAAGGAGGAATTATTATTAAAAAACATTACTTATTGATAATGTGTTAAACTTTAAAGCTTGCTTTATCAAACCAATTCAAAGTGAAAGTCAATAGTAAGCCATAAACAGATGAAGAAATGAAATGGGATATTGTGGTATTAAGAGTATGTTGTTCAAGGCTTGGAAGTCTTATAGCAATGGAAATGGCGTATAAAGCAAACCAAGCTATCAATCCAAATAGCAACCCTTTTATTAAATAATTTCCACTCGTCAATTTAAGCAATATAACAGATAATATGAAGCCTAAGAATCCTGCAAAAAATAGTTGACCCATTTGAGCAAAAATTATTTCTGCTAAGGTATTGGGTAGGTGTCCATAAATGGCGATAGCAGCCCAATCTAATAAACGCTCCTCATGAAATCCAATAATAAACCCTATCCAATCTACTATATTCATTGCAATTCCTGCAATTATACCGCTAATGAAACCTGCTGTAACTCTATCTTTCACCATAATTCCTCCATTTCGGTCTTCTATTAAGCATACTTTAGTATGGGTATTTTTGGCTAAAATTATTACATTTCTCAATAATAAGTTACCAAATGAATAACATGAGCATGAGATGTTATAGGTAACTAACAGGAAAATATTAGTTCAGCATTATGGTTTACAGTAGAGGCTTAATATGTTAGCCTAATACTGCACGATTTCTAATCAAGAAGGTTACTTGCTTAAGTGAATATAAATATATTAGTATCCTAACTATGAAATCTAGTACTAGACAAGATTCAATAGCAGAAAAGCAAAATAAACTAATATCAACTGGGGGTAGATTAAAATTAAATCCAATAAAATCTTTAGAATCCTAAAAGTGCTACTTATTCTAGTAGTTTTATTAGTTGTAGTAACAGGATGTAATGAACAGGGAACAAATGAAACTGAACAAAAAAATCATGTAGCTATTGTCAATGGTGAAAGCATTCTTGAGGATTCTTATGAGATACAACTATCAGAGTTGAAGGAAATGGTTCAAATGCAATACGGGATAGATGTGGAAGAAGATGAAGAGTTATTAGCTGAGTTGCAGAATCAAGCACTTGAAACTTTGATCAATAAAACTCTTGTTTTACAAGAAAGCGAGAGTAGAGGTATTGAAGTATCTCAATCTGAGGTAGATGAAAGTATAGATCAAATAAAATCACAATTTGAAGATGATGCTAAATTTGAAGAAGCACTAGCTGCAGAAGGCCTGGAAATAGAAGAATTAGCTGACCGGATAAAGGAAGATATGATAATGGAAGCTCTAGTTGCTGAAGTAGCTCCAAGCACCACTATCTCTGAAGATGAAATTTCTGATGAAGAAATTGAAGGTTTTTATGAACAACAAATGCAAATGGCAGAAGCACAAGGGATTGAAATTCCTTCCTTAGAAGAAGCAGAAGCGCAAATTGTAGCCGCTATTATACAGCAGAAGGAACAAGCAGAGCAACAGCAGGTTACACAAGAATTTATAGCAGGGTTAAGAGAGAAAAGTGAAATTGAGGTATTACTTTAAAAATCACTATACAGTATTAATTTTTAGACGAAGATCATAGCTTTTAATTAAATAATAAAGTAGCCACAGCGTCTCTTTGCATTATTTGTTGAAACGCTGTGGTTTTTCATGTTGAGAACTATTACTTATTTCAGAATGAGGTTGATTCACACCGGTCAACTCTTAAGTTGCTTTATAGTTGGATATGAATAAATGTTACTATCATCTTGTTCTCGTGTTAGAATATAGGTGTATTAGATACTGTATGTAATTATCTGAAAAGGAGTTGCGGAATGCTGAATCCATCTAGAAATACTAGGCATGAAATTTCTTGGTCAAAAAAGCGAATTATTTTTTGTGTAGTAGGTTTAATAATTATGCTGATTATTATAAATTCAATGTATGGATATTTAAAAGCCTCACCTGAAGGAGTATCGTTTGAAGGGGAGCTACGCAGGGGACAAGTTGAGTTTCTATTCGATTTAACATACCAAAGAGATGGCGATACTGTTATGGAACAAGTAATATTTGAACGTATACTTGCTATGATTGATGATTCCGAGGACTTCATTATTCTAGATATGTTCCTGTTCAATGACGAATATGAACGTACAGTTAAATATCCAGCTGTCTCAGGTTATTTAGCAGATTCTTTAATACGAAAAAAGCAGCAAGACCCTACTATTGAAATTATTGTGATAACTGATCGAATTAATACTTTCTATGGATCTTATTCTCCTGAGCATTTAATTCACTTAGAACAAGAAGGCATCCAATTAGTTTATACTGACATGACAATTATGCGGGATTCAAATCCAAGCTACTCAGGTTTATGGCGAACCATGATCCAATGGTTTGGTACATCCGAGAATGGCTGGCTCCCTAATCCATTTAGTCCCGATTCACCTGTTGTTACAATACGCTCCTATCTTGAACTAATGAATTTTAAAGCTAACCATCGAAAAGTGGTAATTACCGAAAAAGAAGCACTTGTTACTTCTGAAAATCCACATGATGCAAGTGCGTACCACTCAAATATTGCTTTTGTAGTAAAAGGAGAAGTGGTAAATGATTTAATTGAGACAGAAAGAGCAGTTGCTGATATATCTGGTGCTAATACTGATCTCTTTGAAGCATTATCCATAAAAGATGCTGCTTTGGAGCAACTACCAGATGACTCTGGTTATAGTGTTCAGGTATTAACAGAAGGAAAAATAAAGCAACATTTACTAAAAGATATAAGAGAAACTGAAGCAACAAATAAAATAAACATTGGTGCATTCTACCTTTCGGATCGTGATGTTGTCAAAGAACTAATCAAAGCCTCGGAACGCAAGGTGGAGATTAAAATAATCCTGGATGCAAATAAGGATGCTTTTGGAAGAGAAAAGAATGGTATTCCAAACAGGCCCGTTGCCCATGAATTAAAGAAGAATACAAACAATGCAATCAAGATTAAGTGGTATAACACAAATGGTGAACAGTATCATACAAAGTTAGTGATGATTGAAAAAAATACGGAGACAATTTTATTAGGTGGCTCTGCCAATCTAACCAAAAGAAATATTGCTGACTTTAATTTAGAAACTAATATTAAGGTGATTGGAAGCCCTGATTCTGAAATAATGCAGCAAGCTAGTAATTATTTTCAAAGACTTTGGTCAAATGAAGATGGAATATATACTCTTGATTATAATGTTTATGAAGACGACTCCATATTCAACCAGTTTTTATATAGATTTCAAGAGTGGAGTGGTATTTCTACCTTTTAAAGCACAGATTTTTTGTTAGGAGGTGAAGTATTATGGAATATAAAGTGCTTGGTAATACTGGAATTAAGGTTTCTGAATTGTGTTTTGGTGCTCTGACTATTGGGCCTCTTCAATCTAATTTGTCAATTGAGGATGGCGGCAGTTTAATACTAAAATCATTGGAAAGAGGTATAAATTTCATAGATACTGCAGAACAATACCAAACTTATGAGTATATTAGGTATGCTTTTGATCGCTATAATGGACTCCCTGTAATTGCAATCAAATCCCTAGCAAAAGACTATTCAGGGATGAAGAATTCCATAGAGAAGTCTTTACAAGCCTTAAACAGAGAGTATATTGATATTTTTAAGTTACATGCAGCACGTGCTTCTTTGGATGTTTTTGAAGAAAGAAGCGAGGCACTAGAATGCCTTATTGACTACAAGAAAAAGGGTTATATAAGAGCGATAGGCATATCTACCCATAATGTTAAAGTGGTTAAAAAGGCATCTGAAATAAAAGAGATAGATGTAGTTTTTCCTTTGATAAATAAAACTGGCAGAGGAATACTTGATGGGACTAAAGAAGACATGTTAAGAGCCATTGAAAAAGCACATAACAATGGAAAAGGAACTTATGCTATGAAGGTTTTAGTAGGAGGATACTTAATTGGAGATTTAATAGATGCTATAGCATATGTTCGTGGCATTAGGAGTATTGACTCAATAGCCATTGGTATGGTTTCGGAAAAAGAACTAGAATTGAATTTAAAAGTGTTTAATAATGAAGTGATTGAAGAAAGTATGTTGCCAAACATGAGCACAAAAAAATTACTCATAACGGAGTTTTTTTGCAAGAAATGCGGTGCTTGTCTAAAAGTGTGTCCTAACAATGCATTAACATTAGGTGAGCACTCAGTTGAGGTGAACCACACAAAATGCCTATTATGTGGTTACTGTCTTCCAGAATGCTCAGAACTTGCCATAAGAATTATATGACGCAGATTCCTTGCTTGAAACATATGAAAGTTTAGTAATGAAAAAGGCCTCTCATTAAGAGAAGCCTTTTTACGATAATAGCTTACTTATATTCTTTAAAGAGTTTTTCAAATTCTTCAATTGGATCAATTATGTGATATACATAGTCATCAGTTGGGAATATACCTTCTTTTACATCTTTAATATATTCTTTATATGCATTTGTTTCAACTTCAGCAACATTAGCATATTTTTTAACAAACTTAGGAGTAAAAGCTTGGAATTTACCAACCATGTCAGCACTAATTAAAAGTTGACCATCGCATGGGCCTGCACCTATTGAATATACTGGTATTGTTAGTTTTTCTGCTAAGAAAGCTGTTACTTCAGGTGGAACCGCTTCTACTAGTACTGCGAATGCACCTGCTTCTTGAACAGCTAAGGCATCTTCAATTAAGGCTCTAGCATTTTCGATTTTTCTTCCCTGTGCTTTATGACCACCTAGTTGACCTGAACTTTGTGGTGTTAGACCAATATGGCCTATTACAAGCATTCCAGCATCTGTTATTGCTCTAATTCTACTAGCTATTCTAACTCCACCCTCAAGTTTAATACAATCGACATCTGCTTCCTTGTGAAAACGACCTGCATTATAAACTGCTTCTGCATCAGTAGTTTGATAAGACATAAATGGCATGTCACCAATTATCCAAGTATTAGGTGCACCTCTTCTTACTGCTTGAGAATGAGAGATGCAATCTTCCATGGTTACGGGAATTGTGCTCTTGTAACCTAGCACAACCATTCCAAGGGAATCACCTACTAAAAGCATATCCATACCAGCTTGTTCAGCAAAAGATGCGGTTGGGAAATCATATGCAGTAATCCATGCAACCTGTTCTTTGTTCTTTTTCATGTTGATTAAATCAATAACACTTTTCTTTTTAGCCATTTGTAACACTCCTTAATTATTTTATTAATAAACTATTTTGTAATAAATACTTGGTTTTACGTGCGCTATGTAAACATCATGTTTACTATATATAAATATACTTCTGCGTTTGTTTCAAAATTCCTTCATTAAAACAAAATTTTTCACAATCTAATCTCATAAATTCTATATTCTAGTTTAAATAGATTTTACACTTAACGGTTTTATTTTTCCATTTTTTTATTTTTCCCTTTTTTGGAGAATTCTATTGAAAACACAAAGGAAATACAATAAAATAATATATAAAACCCTGTTTGTTATGATTATTTCTGAAACAACATTAGACGACCGATAGCTCTATTTGAGGTATATTAAATAAAATAGTCTATTTTTTGGGGAGGTATTTAAATAGATATTCTCCTTGATCTGTATGGGACTGGGTTTTAATGTCCAAGGAGATGTTAAGCACACACCGACTTTGTTAGTAAAAAGGTGTATGCTTCTTTTATTTTAAGCAGTTATGTTGCAATTGCTTAAGATAGGGATGGAGGGAATAAACAATATGAAATGCAAATACTGTAGTAATGAAGCTGTCATGCCTAGTGATAGCGAGAATCAAAATCCTAATATTTGTAACGAATGTTATAAAAAAGATAAAACTATAAATAAGAAGCAAGTAGAAGTCGCAAAAAGGGTGGTCGATAAGAAAGACCGTGGGGGAATCAATATGGACGACAAATCAAAGACTTTTATGGAAAAAGAGTTAACTAAGAGACTTATTCGTTGCCATAAACAACTAATTGGAAAAGGGCCTGCAGGGGCTAGTGTGAAAGTCTATGATAATATTATTACAGTTTATTGTTGTGATATTTTAACTAGTTTTGAAAAAACCCTACAAAAAACCTCGGGTGGCGATCAAAGAATTATAGATTCGAGAACTAGCATACGTGAGTGTTGGGAGCCTCAGTTTGTAGCAGATATGGAAAAGGAATATTCATTACGGGTATTAGATATCAGCGTAAGTATTAATGTTAATGAGAACTGCCTGTTTGGAGCAATTCTAGTTGAAAGAATAAAGGAAAGTGAAAACAATTAATTGATAGCAGGAAAGTTCAAAAGACTGTCGACATGGGGAAAATGTCGATAGTCTTTTTTAGTATGTCCACTATTTATTTTCATATCCATCCCAACTTACTATCTCTTCAAGCTTTTTTCTCTTTGTGTCGTGCCTATTAACATCAGTTTGGTCATCAGGGTAGCCAAGGGGTAAAAGTACAATTGGCTCAATGTCATCTGGCAAACCTAAAACCTGTCTGCATTTTGCAGCATCAAAGGCACAAACCCAACATGTACCTAGCCCATTATCTACTGCTGATAGAGTCATGTGATCTACAGCTATAGCAATATCAATGTCACAATGGTCCTTCCCGTCAGTTCGATGCCAGGAAGTTTTGTGATTACCACATACTACAATAATTACAGGTGCTTGCTGAAACCAACTTTTCTTATATGTTTCAAAGATCTTTTGTCGTATTACCTCATCCTGTAGCACTATAAAATGACAGGGCTGAAGATTAACTGCAGAAGGGGCAACTCTCCCAGCTTCAAGTACTTGAAGTAGTTTTTCTTTTTCAACAGGAACATCTTTGTACTTACGTACTGAATATCTACTTTTAGCTAGATCTAAAAAAGTCATATTTACCCTCCTCTCATATTTTTTACTATACAACTTATTATAACCTTTCTGCCTCTTCTTCAACAATACTGTGTATTCCTCATTTAAATCAATAATAGAGCGAAGAGGAATCCTGGATTAGTACCTGAGGTTTCCTCTTCCTGATAAGATGTGGATGTTTAACTTGACAGATTATATTTTATACAATATATTGAGTGTAGATATATCGAGTATTGATATAAAGAGGGTGAATTTATGGCAAGAGAACAGTTGCAAAACCTTACCGAACCTATGTATTACATATTGCTGACCCTAACTACTCCGCGGCACGGTTATGACATTATGCAGACAGTAAGTGATTTAACAAATAGTCGAGTTAAGGTAGGCGCTGGTACGCTCTATTCATTGTTGTCACGATTTGAAAAGGAAAAGGTAATACTTCAGGTGTCAGATGATGGAAGACGTAAAACATACACCATTACTGATAAAGGCAGAGAAATTTTGGGAAGTGAATACACAAGATTGCAAATACTTGTAACGCATGGCAGAACATTTTTGGAGGCAGATGGCGATGAATAAAACGAAAAAAACAACTGTATTTATGTTTTCTATACTTGATTATAAAGCAATGGAAGAATACTTCGAAGAAATGGCAGCACAAGGATGGATGCTAGAAAAGATAAGTGCTGTGACCGCTAAATTCAAAAAAATTAATCCAAAAAAAATCAAATTTGCAGTAGATATTTTTCCATATATGACTGCTTTTGATTCGCCCAATAATAGAGATGCAAGAGATTATCGGGAGCTCTGTGAGGCGTCTGGATGGCATTTCGTTACATCTGCAAACAAGTTTCAAATATTTTATGCAAATTCAGATGAAAACCCTACACCAATTCAGACAGACAGCATTGTGGAAGAAAAGATTATCCGTAAAAGTGTCTTTAATACCGAATTACTTATATTTCTGCTCTGTCTACCAGCGCTACTATTAGGGTTCGGCTCGCTTATTCCTTTTGATTATAGCAAGCTTTTTACAAATATCAGCATAGTCTCAACAATATATTTTCCTATCTTAATAATACCAGTTGCAATATATACTGGATATTACCTATTTTGGTTTTGGAAAGCTAGAAGAAATATAAAAAAGGGGCTACCTTTGCCACGAACATCCATTAGAGCTGCTCGCTTAAGAGGAACAATTCTTCTTAGCGTAGGTGTACTTCTTATTATACTTATGTTTATTGCAGTAATAGCTGATATAATTGGAGGATATACGTTTGCCTTATACGCTTTTCTCTTGCCCATACCGGGTATCGCAATAGGAATCTGGTATAAAAAAATAGTCAGTACAAAAGAGCGTAGCAGAGGAAAAAACATTGCGATATTTGCAGTAGCTATATTTTGTATTTGGATAGTTTTTACCGTTTTTACCTTTGGGCTTATTTCTTCCCGAGGTATGTTTGACACCATTACAGGCGCCCGAAATGAGCTTACAAGTGGGTATATTGCGCTAGAATTAGCTGACTTTGGGATTGAAAAAGCCCCTTACGCGAGAAATTTCAGAAAAACATCAAGCCTTGTTGTGCCAATAAAGCTTGATTATTATGAGGCATCAAGTGACGGTGTGATTCGGACCAACTATATCAGGGCAATAAATGAAAAAGTTGCCGTTTATATTTTTGATGGAATGTTAAAGCGTGAAGGTTCGTTGATATACCGTTCAGTAAGTGAAGCACCAGCGGAGTCTTGGAATGCTGATAAAGCGTATTATTTAAAAGATAATAGGACCATGATATTGCTATTAAAAGATGAGGTAGTTATTCAGTTGGACGGCAAGTTTGATTTCTCACAACCTGAAATTATAAATGTTAGTAAGGATAAATTAAAATTAAAATGACTAGAGAAAGTATAGATAAGCCGCAAGAAATTTTTCCTGCGGCTTATCTAGCTGGATTTTCTAAGAGGTTAATATTCCTGCTCCTTTTTCAACATTTTCCTCTTCTCTACGATGATCTTCTATTTTCATAATACTAACTGCTGCAGCCTTTAATTCAGGTATCTTACAGATAGGGTCATGTGCAGCATTAGTCAAAACATTTGCTGGGGATTCCTTAAAGTGGAATGTCATAAACACAGAATCTTTGGGAATGCCCCTAGTAATTTTAATTCTTGTAGTTAGCTTGCCACGTCTAGATTTGACTTCTACTAAATCACCATCATCTAAGGAAAGTCGATGGGCATCCTCAGGATTTATTTGCATTAATTCCTCAGGATGAATCCAGTCAAGGGACTTGATCCTTCTACTCATGGTCCCAGTATGGAACTGATAGAGCCCTCTTCCTGTCATTAGCAGAAATGGATACTTTGCATCTGGCTCTTCGTCTGAGGGTAAAAATTCGACAGCCCTAAATTTGCCCAAGCCACATGCGAATTTATCGCAATGTAAAAACTTGGTTCCAGGATGCTCCTTATCTGGACATGGCCATTGGATACCTACTTTATCGATCCTTGAGTAATCTATCCCAGCATAGCTTGGTGTTAGTTGAGTAATTTCTTCCATAATTTCTTCTGGATGTGAATAATTCCAATCTTGTCCCATTTCATTAGCTACTTTTTGCAGTATCTCCCAATCGGCAAGTGCTTGGCCAGGAGCAGGTACTGCTTTTCGCACTCGTTGTATCCTTCTTTCAGTATTTACAAAGGTCCCGTCCTTTTCAGCAAAGCTGGTTGCTGGTAGTACAACATCAGCTAATTTTGCAGTTTCTGTAAGAAAAATGTCCTGTACTACTAAAAATTCTAGTGATTGTAGAGCTTCTTGTATATGATTGCTATCAGGGTCAGATAGTATTGGATTTTCACCCATTATGTAAAGTCCTTTTATGTTCTTTTTAAGAGTTTCTTCCATTATTTCTGTAAGTGTAAGACCAGTCTCTGCAGGTATTTCACAATTCCAATAGGAAGCAAATTTTTTCCTATGAGCTATATTTTCTACCGACTGGTAGCCTGGTAGCAAATCTGGTAGGCATCCCATGTCACATGCTCCTTGGACATTATTTTGCCCTCTTAGTGGGTTTACACCTGTACCTTCTTTGCCCACATTGCCTGTTGCCATTGCAAGGTTTGCTACAGCTAAAACATTGCTTGTTCCTGAAGTGTGTTGGGTAATACCCATGGCATAGATTATGCTGCCCTTATCTGCTTTTGCATACAGTCTTGCAGTTTCAATAATATCTTTAGCTGGTATACCTGTAATTTTTTCTACCTTTTCAGGAGTATATTCTTTAACAGAGTTTACCCAGTCTTGCCAGCCTTCGGTTCTATGCTTGACAAAGTCCTCGTCGTACAGTTTTTCAGATATTATTACATTGCTAAGCCCATTTAAGAGGGCTATATTTGTTGCTGGACGCATGGGCAAATGTTTATAGGAATACTTTACTAGATCAATTTGCCTTGGATCAATAACTATCACCTTTGCACCTTTTTTTGCTGCTTGTTTGACCCTGTAGCCAATTACTGGGTGGGTTTCTGTTGTGTTAGAACCAATCACCAAAATCACATCGGCTTGAAGAATCTCATTAATAGAGTTTGTCATGGCTCCACTTCCATATGCAGTAGCAAGACCTGCTACAGTAGAGCTATGTCATAATCGGGCACAATGGTCAACATGGTTTGTAAAAAGTACTGATCTCATTAGTTTTTGAAAGAGGAAGTTTTCCTCACAGGTACACTTGGCCGAGCTTAAACCAGCGAGAGATTTGCCACCGTGCTTTTCTTTTATCTCCAGCAATTTAGTGGTAATTAGTTTTAGAACTTCACCCCAGGAAGCTGGTTTTAATTCACCATCTTTGCGGATCAATGGTTGAGTGAGCCGGTCTGGAGAATGAACAAATTCCCAGCCAAATTGACCCTTTACACATAGATGTCCCCTATTAGGCTCCACATCCTCAGCAAGGACACCCACAATTTTATCATCTTTAACCTTGAGATTTAATTGGCAGCCAACGCCACAATAAGAGCAGGTTGTTTTGACAAGATGAACTTCCCATGGTCTTCCAGCACGTTTAGCGTTTTTAAATACAAGTGCACCTACAGGACAAACCTGAACACACATCCCGCAAAAGGTGCAGGTGGTATCTGCCATGGCATCATCATAGGCGGAAGTTACCTTTGTTGTAAAGCCCCTATCAGTAAACTGAATTGCCTGGACACCGTTGATTTCAGCACAGATTCTTACACATTTTCCGCAGAGGATACATTTATTGTAATCCCTGATGAAGAAAGGATTGTCTTCATAGATTGGATAGTCCTTGTGCTTTCCTCTAAATGGAGTTGTATCTATGCCGTAGTAGTATATATATGTTTGAAATGCACAATCTCCGTTGGCTTCACATGTCCAGCAGCGCATATCATGGTTTGCCATATAAAGCTGCAGGATATGTTTCCTGGCTGTGACCACTCTTTCGGATTCTGTCTTTATAATCATCCCATCTGCTACTGGAGCAACGCATGAGGCTTGTAGATTCCTTGAATTTTCTACTTCTACTACACACATTCGGCAAGCTCCTGGACTTGAAAGGCCCTTATGATAGCAGAGTTTGGGTATTTCTATACCCAGTTTATTAGCCGCTTCCATAATGGTTGAGCCCGGAGGAACAGTAACTTCTTTTCCATCAATTGTTAACTGAACTTCACTCATATTCTCACCTCTTTCCATTCAATATTGCATCACCTGTTAGATTTGCACAAGCTCCTGCAGGGCAGGTTTTGTGTTCAATATGGGCAACATATTCACCTCTAAAGTATCTTAAAGTACTAAGTACAGGGTTTGGGGCAGATTGACCTAGGCCGCAAAGAGAAGAGTCCTTGATTGATTTAGCCATACTCTCTAGGAGTTCAATATCTCCTTTTTTGCCGTGGCCTTCTACAATTCTTTCCAAGATTTCTAGCATTCTCGTACAGCCTTCTCTGCATGGCGTACATTTTCCACAGGATTCTGTTTGGGAAAAGTCAAGGAAAAACCTTGAAACCTCTACCATGCAGGTGTCTTCATCCATCACTACAAGGCCACCTGACCCCATCATTGCTCCAACTTCTAATAAGGAACCGTAATCAATGGGAAGGTCTAACTGGCTACTAGGAAGACAACCCCCTGATGGACCTCCAATTTGCACAGCTTTAAAAGCCTTATCCCTTCGTATTCCCCCGCCAATATCAAAAATAATTTCTTTCATTGTTATACCCATGGGAACTTCAACTAATCCAGTATTCTTTACCTTGCCGGTTAAAGCAAAAACTTTAGTGCCTTTACTAGAAGCAGTACCAATTTTGGCATATTCTTCTGAACCCATTTCAAATATAAGTGGAACATTAGCTAGGGTTTCCACATTATTAATATTAGTAGGCTTATCCCAAAGCCCTTGCGTTGCTGGAAAAGGTGGACGTGGGCGTGGCATTCCTCTGTTTCCTTCAACTGATTCTATTAAAGCAGTCTCCTCGCCACAGACAAAGGCACCAGCACCCTCCTTTATAGTAATATCAAAACTAAAGTCAGTATCTAAAATATGATTACCCAAAAATCCATTTACTGCAGCCTGTTTAATTGCTATTTTGAAACGGCGTACAGCCAAAGGATATTCTGCCCTGACATAGATTATCCCATTACTAGCTCCTACCGCATAGCCTGCTATTAACATCCCCTCAACTACTCGATGTGGATTGCCTTCTAAAACACCGCTATCCATAAATGCTCCAGGGTCACCCTCATCAGCATTACAGATTATGTACTTGTCTTTACCCGGTGACTTGGCAGTAAATTCCCACTTTAAACCAGTAGGGAAGCCGCCTCCACCTCGACCACGCAGCCCAGATTTTTTTACTTCTTCGATTACTGTAGTTGTTTCCATATCAAGGACTATCTTTAGTGATTGATAACCGCCAATGGCTAAATAATCTTTAATTTCTTCTGGATCAATATAACCACAATGCTTTAAGACAACTCTTTTCTGTTTTCTATAAAAGTCTATATCTTTATTTGTAAGTGAACGTTCTTTTGTATTTGGGTTTTTGTAAAGAAGGCGTTCATATGGTTTGCCTTCTTCTAGTGTTTCTATCAATCTAATTACATGTCTGGGTTTAACATTACAGTAAAACCAGCCCTCTGGCTCAATTGTGACAAGTGGACCTTTTTCACATAAACCTCGACATCCCGTAAAAATAATCTGGTAGGGCAGCTCTTTTTCTGCTACTACTTTTTCTATTTCCTCTTTAAGTGCTCTGGAACCGGCAGAAATACATCCGGTACCGCCACAAATTAGTATCTTTTCTACCACTAGGTATTCCCCCTTAATAACTACTCATATTACTTATTCTGAGCTTCATTTACCACGTCACCTATTCCATGAGTTGTCTCTCCTAAATTGTCCGTACTTTGGTTCTTATAACCGTCCAATAAGCGTCCTATATTTTCTGCTGACATCTTTCCATGGCTCTTTTCATCGACGACTATAACAGGAGCTAGTGCACATGCACCTATACAAGCTACAGATTCAAGGGTGAATTCCCCGTCTTCTGTAGTCTCACCAGGGGTAGTATTTAAATGTTGTTTGAAGCCATTCATCACCTTATCTGAGCCAAGTACGTGGCAGGCAGTTCCCTGGCAGACTCTAATGATATGCTTGCCCCTTGGTTTTATATGAAACTGTGAGTAAAAAGTTGCCACACCGTACACCTTGCTAAGTGATGTGTTTAAGGTGTCAGCAATTCTTATCATGGCATCCTTTGGAAGATAACCAATTATATCCTGGGTTTTTTGCAGTACAGGAATAAGGGCACCAGGGGAGGTTCCCTGATATTTTGATAGGAGTTCATTAACAGCTTGTGAATGTTGCTCTGGAATTATGTCTTTTGCTTTAACAGTCAAAAAGTAAACCTCCTCGTATAATCTTTAATATCTTTTTAATAGTTTGTGCTAAAAGCAAGGGCGCATACTATTTTTATAAAAAATCAAGCCCAAACTTGCGTTCCCTGACAGAATCCGTCAGGGTTCTATTTATAATAAAAGATATAAAAATAATTCAAATGTAGAATAGAGCAGTTATTTGTCGATTATTTGTTTTTAAGATCATGCAGGATATATTATGTAAAAATTGAAAGAAAATAGAAGAAATATAATTCTTGGTAGGAATTGAAGAACTTAGGAGATTATTTATGGAAAGACTTTTTAATATAGTAAAACACCTTAAAAATAATAGTGGATTAACCGCATCTAGATTGGCTAGTTTATGCTCAACTACAGAACGTACCATTTACCGAGATATGAGAAAGCTTGACAACTATGGCATACAGGTAATATCCATGGGTAGAAATGGCTACCATTTAATAGATTCTGCTCAGATTAATTTGCCTGCAAAGCTCAACCAAGAGGAATACCTGGCCCTACACCTTTTCCACTCAATAGCTTGTCAGAATAAAGACAAAAATTCTATTCTCTACAATTCCTACAAATCAGCCATGGAAAAAGTAATGGCTAATCTAAAAAGAGACAATAATCAAACAAACCTACCTCAATCCATAAATGAAAGAATACGCATATATGATAATCAGTTAAATAAAGAGCAGCTTGACTTTACCAAATTACTGGTTGAGGCACTTATAACTAATACAACTATTGAATGTAAATATGATTCTGCTTCTAGTGGACAAACCCTTGAAAGAAAACTTGATCCATACTACCTAATAACAAGGGCAGGTAATTTCTATCTAATAGCCTATTGCCACGTTCATAAAGGTATCAGAACATTTCGACTTAGTAGATTTAAAAAAATTGTACTTATACCAGAGACATTTAAGCTGCCAATTGACTTTAATGTGGATGATTACCTTTCGAAACTTTGGCAGATCTTTGATGAAAGCAAGAGCATTAGATTTAAAGTTCGATTTGCAAAAAACATCGCCAGGTATGTAAAAGAAGAAATCTATTATGCTAATCCTGTCATTACCGAATTAGAAGATGGAGACTTATTGCTGGAAGTAACAATAAAAAGTGGGGCTGAATTTCTGCGCTGGCTAATGAAATATGGGAGCAAAGCGGAGATTATAAGTCCTGAAGAGTATCGGTTGAAAATGAAAGATGAACTTGAGAGAATGTTGGGATTGTATGAATGATCATATAAACTATAATGTAAAAAAGAAAGGAGGTACCAAATGATTGAACATATAAGAGATATTGGGAATTATGTTCGAGAGAAATACCCAAAAGAAAGCGTTATTAGTGGCATGGTAAACACAATAGAATCAAAAGACATGAAATACATACTATTAATAAATGTATTAGAAAAAGAAATTCAATATACTATGAAAGATTTTGAAAAGGATATTGTTTATGATGCACTTTTTTACCAATCAGGAAGGGGGTCGGAAGGGGGAGGCATTAGATTAGATTATTATGCAGATCTAAACCCTAAAGGAGGATTTAAAGGACGAGAGAAACTTAAGAAAGTTTGTGAGTTCTGTGAAGTGGGCTGTCGCTATGAAGAGATAAGAGAATGGATTGAGGAATACCTAAAAGAAAAGGATAAGAATACATTTGCTATAATACAGGTTAATGGCAGAATGCCCAGAGAGTTATTTAAAGATAAATTTCAAAAAAAAATGCATGACATGGTTTATAAGGGTATACCAGGTCAACATATTTGTCATTTGTGTGGGAAAAAAGGACAAGGATATAACACAGTAGCATATACTTTTTACACCAACGATAAAGGAGTCTATAGTAATGTAGGTCATAAAGGTAAGAGTGGATTTATCATATGTGAAACATGCTTAAATGACATTATAGTTGGCAAGAAATATGTTGAATTAAATTTAACTACCTACTGGAGATCGATTAAGAAAAAGGTGATGTTTTTACCACATTATTATGATGAGGTAATTGCAGAAATATATGAAAAATCCTATATCAAAGAAAAGATGGGAGAAGAAGAAAAAATTAGGACTATTGGGTTAAATGAAGAGGAGCTAGTAGAAGAGGTGGGAAAAACAAATGTTGTCACAGACATGATTTTTTATGAAGAATCTAGTACAAACAAAGCAATTACAATCGATCATGCTGTTCAAAGTGTTTTGCCTTCGAGGTTTAGTTTTATTGGAAAGATTTTTAAGGAATACGAAATAAAACTATATATAATTTTGATATATAGTACAGCGGTTAAGGTAACATCAGATAGTGTTGAAACTACAGATAAAGAAAAAATGAGACTCTTAGATAGCATTTTTACAGGAAGAAGAATTGATCGGAACTTATTCTTTAAACGAGTGATGGATGTATATCAACATTACTTTTTAAAGGATGAACATAGAAAATATGCTTGCATGAAAAATATAAATAGAACCTACAATTTTTTGTGCAGGTGTAATTGTATAGAGAAGGGGTGGAATGTGATGGAAGATTATAAGGATTACACAGAACTTTTTAAAGGAAACACAGAATACTTTGACACAAATGAAAAAAAGGCATGGTTTATATTAGGAAAGGCTTATAGTACAATGGTATATTTAATGAAAGGAAACAAAAGTAAAGATAATGAAGAAGTCAATCACAATGAGAGGACCTCATTAGAAAAGAACTTTTTCTTTTCTAGGAAATTCGACTACAAAGATTTTATTTACTTCTCAAACTTATTAACGGACAAGGCTATTAAATATAAGGTGGACAAGGTTTACTTCAAAAAGATGATATGTGAAGCAAAGGACTATATGGCTAAAAGAGAAGGTAAGCTATCCTTTGATGAAGCCAAATATCTATTTTTCTGGGGTGTAGATGCTTATTTTAAAGTAGAAAAAAATGAAAACCAAGAAAGTGAGGATGAATAATTATGGCAAACACAAGAGAATTTGTACTATATTCTGATTGTACCATGGCAAATCCTAATGGGGATATGATTAATGACAATAGACCTAGACAGGATGAAAGAACTGGAAGGTTAGAAATGTCAGATGTAAGAATTAAAAGATATGTAAGAGATGAAATGGAAAATAGAGGCATGAAGGTTTTTGTAAAGCCAACTAAAAATCAAAAGGGGCTATTTATTGATTGCAAGAGTGTTGCAACAAAGGTAGCAAAGGAAGAAAAAATTGATGAAAAAGACCTTGAAGCAAAACTTAAGGAAGCATACAAAGATGTAAAGCTATTTGGCGCTGTTGTTACAACAAAGGATAACTTTAGTATTACAGGACCACTACAGGTTATGTGGAGTAGAAGTCTGCATGAAGCAGATATAAAATTCGCTCAAGGAACTTCTGTGTTTACAGGTGGAAAATCAGAGGCTAGGCAGGGCACAATATGGTCTAAATACTATACTCCATATGCATTATTTAAAACCTATATGGTATATAACGATATGGTGGCCAATAGACAAAATATAGAAGTATCAGAGGATGATATTGAAGAGTTTAAGGAATTACTGTTGTCTGGTATTAAAAACTATCGAAGCACTTCCAAAAACCAGATGCCTAGACTTTTAGTAGAAGTTATCTATAATAAAAACTACATAGATGGAGAATTGGACTATATTAATATTAATCACAAGTCAACAGACCTAGAACTCAGAAGTATAGAGGACTTCGTATTTGACATGGCACCACTCGCAAAATACTTTGAGTCAAAAATGGACATAGTTATGGCAGTTAATATTTACAGGCATTCAAAGGTGACTTTGATTAACGTGCCTGAAACGTTCAACCAATACGATATATAGAGGTGGTGAAATGCAAACTTTAGTATTTACAGTAAAGGGAGCATATGCACGTTTTCGATGTCCCCATACAACAACATCGGCTTTAACATTTTTATGTATTCATCCTATTGCAGTAAAGGGATTAATAGGAGCAGTTTTGGGAATAGAATATGATGATTTACATGAAAATCTAAAAAACACGAAAATAGGAATTCAGGTTTTAAATACCATTCATAAGGATACTCAATCATTTAACTTAATTGCGCAAAGCAACAATAACAAAGCTGCTAATTTTCAATCAAGAGTACAATTTTTAAGAGATGTAAAATATAGAATATTTGTGTCAGATGAATCTAGAAAGTTAGAAAGCCTTGATGGAGTTTTAAAGTCACGTGAATATATATTTACACCATATCTAGGTTGTAGTGAACATATAGCCAAAATTGAATATGAAGAAATGACTTTGGCTAAAGCTTGTAGTGATCAAACAGCTGATACCATTATTCCAAAACAAAACATGGTTCCTGATTTTAAGGAGGATGTTCCTGTCTATATGGACAGAATACCCATAAAAAATAGTAGGGATAGAGAGTATACAGAATATAGTAATGTTGTTTTTGCAATAAGCACACCGATAACAATTAAAGGTTGTGAGATCTTTAAAGTAGGTGAAAGAAATGTCTTTTTCTTTTAAGCTAAAGTCTCATGTCCAAGAAGGAATACCATTTGAAGATGGTCAATTATTAGTTGACCATCTTCAGGGTGTCAAAAACATTGCAATAGAAACTAGTAAGATGCATGGGGTGGTTGGTGAAATTGAAAAAATTATTGGCACCATCTGCATGTGTCATGATTTTGGCAAGGCTAGTGAGTATTTTCAAAAATATTTAAAGAATGAATATAGTGAAAAACTAAAAAACCATGGGGAAATATCTGCTTATTTCGTTTTTTATATGTTGCCACAACCTTGGAAAATCTTAGGATTTATGGCTGTGAAAAAGCATCATGGTAATCTAGAACCTGACAGAATATTCTTTGATTATAATGAAAAGCAACTATGGAGTATTGCGGAAAGCATAAAGAAAAACGTTGAAGAATTAAATGAAATTTATAAACAAGATATTTCTGGTTTTTTTGAAGAAATAAAAAATGAACAATTTTTGAAGGCCCCATGGAAGAGTTTTAGAAAGAAAATGAAAAGCTTTTCCATTGAGGATTTTATATGGATGCAATATATATGGTCATTATTATTAACAGGAGATAAAACTCAACTAATCAGAGGAACCGCATATTTAAATAGTATGAATGTATATGAGAGTTATGTTAGTAAATATAAAGACCAAATAAAGAAAGAGCTAATGCAAAGGATATCCGGAATAGAAAAAACCAAACTGTTCCATGTGAGAAATCAGATTTATCGAGATGCAGTAAAAGGGATAGAAGATGCTGATCTAACTAAAAATCATATATTTTCTATTAATGTTCCTACTGGTACTGGAAAGACCCTGGCCGTTTATGCCACAGCATTTAAATTGTTAGAAAGAATCTATAATGAAAGTCAAAAAACAATAAAACCTACTATTGTTTATAACATACCATTTACAAGTGTCATAGATCAAAATTATAAGGAATTGGAAAATATTCTGCATTGTAATAATGTAGAAAGATTTGAGAGTTATATTCTTAAGCATCACTCTATGACAGAATTAAATTATACTGATTATAGTGAGACATTGGATGAAGAAAAAGAATACAGAAATTACGATGCACGATTCTGTGTAGAAAACTGGCAGAGTACCATTATCACAACAACTTTTGTGCAATTGTTTAATACTATCTTCCAATCAGGAATCAATGCAATAATTAATAGGTTCCACAAACTGGCTGGCTCTATCATCATATTGGATGAAGTACAAGCCATACCACCTAAATATTACAATATTATACAAGAGGTTTTTGAAGTATTATGTAACAAGTTTAATTGTTATGTCATTACTGTAACAGCTACAAAACCATTATTCCTAGAAGGAGAAGAACTTATTAAGAATAATGAAGGAATATTTAAGAGTTTAGATAGAATCCAGATAGAGAATCATATCGATAACCCAATATATCTAAATGATTTTTGTGAAATTCTAGTGAAAGATATTCAAACAAAACCAAATAAAAGTTTTTTAATTGTCTTAAACACAGTAAAATCATCGCTTAATGTTTTAGATTATCTGAGGGGTTCAGAAGAATTACAAATAGCTAAAAGATCAGTTTTATATTTATCTACGGAAATACACCCTCATAGAAGATTAGAGGTTATCCAAAAGATTAAGAAGGATAAAGATATAAAATATATACTAGTATCAACCCAATTGATTGAAGCCGGTGTAGATGTGGATTTTGACATGGTTTATAGAGATTTTTCTACAATAGATTCAATAAACCAAACTGCAGGGAGAGCAAATAGAAATGCTATTAATGAAAAAGGTATTGTAAAGATATTTTCATTAATAAATGAAAACCATCACGATAAAAAATATGCAACATATATTTATTCGCAGCCTTTATTAGATGCAACAGAAGAGATTTTAAGTAAAAAGGGTATTATTTGTGAAAAGGATTTTTTTGAGATTAACAATGCCTACTTTAAAGCGGTTCAAGAAAAGAAAAGCAAAGATTCTTCTCAGGAAATTGAAGAAGCCATATCAGAATTTAACTTTGCAAGGATTAGACAGTTATTTAAACTTATTGAAGAAAACTATCAAAAAGAAGACGTAATTATTAATTACAATGAAGAAGCACAAAAATGCTTAGGTATAATACAAGAAGGAAATTGGCCTTATCAAGATACTATTAATGCATGGAGGGTTTTAAATAAATATAAAGTTAGCGTAAATAAAGAAGACATGAAAAACATCAACACTATCCTCATTAAGGGTATACATGTTCTTGATAAAAAATATTACGATAAGAACAAAGGTATTATAAGAATAAATACTGTAATATGCTAGGAGATGAGAATTTGGAGATTATATATACACTAGTTAAATTTCAAGATTTAGAACTAAAACCTAGAGCGGCAGAAAAGATTAGGGGTTTTTTTGCAAAAGAGTACGAAGATAGTGAATTGTTACATAATCATAAAGGAGACCAGGTAATCTATAAATATCCCAGGGTACAATATAAAATCATAAAGGGAATAACTATGTTATGTGGGATAGAAGAAGGAGCTAGCTTGGTTGCTAACATTGGACTTGATACAGAATTAATGATTTTAGATGGAAAGCCTTTGCATACATTTCAAAGAGAAATTATAAATGGGAAAAGAAATTTTGGATTAATAGATTATTACATTGAATACAAATTTGTAACCCCATGGCTTGCACTAAATCAAAAAAACAATAAAACCTATGATGATGCAAGTGATATGGAAAAAGAGGAAGTTCTAAAAAGAATTATAGTTGGAAATATTATATCCTTGGCAAAAGGATTAGGTTATACAATAGAAAAACAGATATACACATGGATAAATCTAAAGCAATGTCCTGTCATGTTTAAAAATATTAAAATGAGAGGATTTATTGGGACTTTTAAAGTAAATTTTATGATACCAGATTATTTAGGTATAGGCAAATCTGTATCAAGAGGTTTTGGAACAATCATAAGGAGCTGATAATAGTGCAACTTGTTATTAATACTCCAGGAGCCTATCTTTGCAAAAGAGGGGATTGTTTTCAAATACAGAAAGATAATGAGAAACAGGAGATTTCAGCCAAAAAAGTTGAACAAATCTTAATAACCACAAGAACTGCTTTATCTACAGATGCTATTGAACTTGCAATAGAAAACAATATTGATATTGTTCTTTTGAAAAGCACAGGACAACCTCTAGGAAGGGTCTGGCACTCCAAACTTGGCAGCATAAGCACTATAAGAAGAAAACAATTATTTTTACAAGAGCATAAATTAGGCTTAGAACTTGTAAGAGAATGGATTCTACAGAAATTAGATAATCAAATAAAGCACCTAAGTAAGCTTAGCATGAATCGAAGAGATGATAGAAAGCAGATTATTAGTGAAGCTGTTAACAGGATAAAGGAACAAATAAAAAATGTTGAAGGTATTTCTCACAGTAAATTTATCTCTGAAGTAAGGGATAGCTTGCAGGGATATGAAGGGGTAGCAAGCCGTGCCTATTTCTGTGTATTGAGTGAGGTTATTTTAGAAAAATACAAATTTAGTGGACGAAGTAGAAATCCTGCACTAGATCCATTTAATTGCATGCTCAATTATGGTTATGGGATTTTATACTCTAGCGTAGAAAAGGCTTGTATCATTGCTGGGTTGGACCCATACATAGGTATTATGCATACAGATAACTATAACAAAAAAGCACTAGTATTTGATTTGATTGAAATGTACAGAGGATATATTGATGAAATTGTATTTAAGCTATTTTCCACAAAAAAAGTAAAAAAGGAGCACTTTGATCAAGAAGGTGATGGATACTATCTAAACCAAGAAGGGAAAAAAGCTTTAATAACACTTTATAATGATGAAATGGAAAAGAAGGTCAGATATAAAGGTAGAAACATAGCCTTTCAAAATATTATTCAGTATGATTGCCATAATATAGCCAATAGAATTCTGAAGGAGAGTTTATAATGCTTGTTTGGGTAATCTATGATATTGTTAGTGACAAGGTTAGGGGAAAGGTTGCAAGGCAATGCACAAACGTTGGGTTATATAGAGTACAAAAAAGTGTATTTTTGGGAGATGTAGAAGACAATGTATTAGATGAGCTAATATTATGCCTAGAGGATACGGTAGATTTAGATAAAGATTCTGTATATGTGTTTCCCATGAGTAAAGCAGAGCTAAAAAAGGCGGGACTTATCGGACAAGCTTTTGATAAGGAGCTAGTAACAAATGAAATCATTTCAAAGTTTTTTTAATGAAAATCAATACTATGTCACTCCTTCAGAAATTATAGAATTCATGTATTGTAGAAGATTCATTTATTTCATGAAATGTCTAGGAATCCGTCAATATGAAGAAAATAGATATAAGGTTCAAAAGGGAAGAGTAATTCATGATAAAAAAGAAAAACAAAACAGGGAATATTTAAGGAAAAAACTAGGAGTTGTCGCGAAGGAAATGGATGTTTCTCTAGTGTCTAATACATATAAGATAAGAGGAAAAGTGGATGAAGTATTAACCCTATTAGATGGAACCCTGGCACCCCTAGATTATAAATTTACAAAATATGATGGTGTACTCTATCAAACATACCTTACACAGGTAGTTATGTATGGTTTGATGATAGAGGAAACATATGATAGAGTTGTTAAAAAAGGATTTATTGTCTATTGTAGAGGTGGTCATGATGTAAAGGAAATAGAGATTACCGAAAAGAATAAAACCGATTTAAAAGAAACCATTAGAGAATTTCTAGAGGTAATCCAGGGACATTTCCCGAAAGCTACAAGATTTAAAGCTAGATGTTTGGATTGTTGCTATAAAAATATTTGCGTGAGGTAAAAAGGTGCTGTTAAAAGCTTGTAAGTATTATGATAGAGGGTGATGTTCATGAGAGAAAAACAAGCAAAAATAATGATCTTTTTCGGGTACTTGGCAAAAAAGAACTCAATCAAAAATTTAAATAAATACTGTATTTCCAATGCATTTGACTGATATATGGGCTACAGAAGAAGTTCCAATAAAACAAGGATTGAAACATTTTGATAAATATCTTTATACTTATCCTCCTTAGGGCTACAGAAGAAGTTCCAATAAAACAAGGATTGAAACAAGTTAGAGCTACTGGGTATGAACAAAGAGACATCTAGCTACAGAAGAAGTTCCAATAAAACAAGGATTGAAACACACAGAAGCAAATAGGTACACATTATTATTTAACGGCTACAGAAGAAGTTCCAATAAAACAAGGATTGAAACCAAAACGCAAAGGTTGGTTGCTGTATGGGAAAAGAGCTACAGAAGAAGTTCCAATAAAACAAGGATTGAAACCCAATAGCGTAAGGGCCAGGGCAAAGGTATGCGGTGCTACAGAAGAAGTTCCAATAAAACAAGGATTGAAACATATATCATCATCATCAGAAACTGGTGCTGGTGTTGCTACAGAAGAAGTTCCAATAAAACAAGGATTGAAACTAAGTATCATTAATACCCTCGATGTATCTTTTAACGCTACAGAAGAAGTTCCAATAAAACAAGGATTGAAACATATTAGAACTCAAATCTTCTTTAGCACCTTTGGCCGCTACAGAAGAAGTTCCAATAAAACAAGGATTGAAACCCTTCATCAGCAAATTCCTCGAATAGATCCAAGTCAGGGCTACAGAAGAAGTTCCAATAAAACAAGGATTGAAACTTCAATATGACGGTACAACAGCACAAGTCATCGACCGCTACAGAAGAAGTTCCAATAAAACAAGGATTGAAACTCTGATTAAGCCTCCAGCATGGCATGAGCTAGATGGGCTACAGAAGAAGTTCCAATAAAACAAGGATTGAAACACTGACATGCATATGTTGTCATTTATTCCATTATTGGCTACAGAAGAAGTTCCAATAAAACAAGGATTGAAACATTAGCGGTTAGCTGAATGGCGAGGATATATAAACGCTACAGAAGAAGTTCCAATAAAACAAGGATTGAAACATTAACAACAATATACACCCCCTTATTTTCATGTAAAGCTACAGAAGAAGTTCCAATAAAACAAGGATTGAAACCTTTCGCAATCAAGGCAAAACATAATTTTATTTTTGCTACAGAAGAAGTTCCAATAAAACAAGGATTGAAACATCTTTTTTGCTTCTGGTAACTCCAACCCTGGAATCGCTACAGAAGAAGTTCCAATAAAACAAGGATTGAAACATTAATACCCACTCTTCTTCCTTTTTGCCTGATTCCGCTACAGAAGAAGTTCCAATAAAACAAGGATTGAAACTTATCTAACAGGTTCTTCGACTGCCGAAAAAGTACTGCTACAGAAGAAGTTCCAATAAAACAAGGATTGAAACGCATTTACACTACTATATGTGGGATTGTAATATTTGCTACAGAAGAAGTTCCAATAAAACAAGGATTGAAACAGCCCTTTTGACCACAGAAGAATTCAGCAAGACATAGCTACAGAAGAAGTTCCAATAAAACAAGGATTGAAACAGATACACAGGTGGGGAAATAGTTGAGACTAGAATAGCTACAGAAGAAGTTCCAATAAAACAAGGATTGAAACCCGTACCTGGTCTTGATGTTATCTATCAGCTGGTTAGGCTACAGAAGAAGTTCCAATAAAACAAGGATTGAAACCAGAATCTAAAATGAGGTCCTATAAGACAAATAATGCTACAGAAGAAGTTCCAATAAAACAAGGATTGAAACACTACGACCATATCATCGTAGAGATTGAAGCTAAAGCTACAGAAGAAGTTCCAATAAAACAAGGATTGAAACGCCATAGCAGAAGGATATGCAGATGCCATGCTCTTGGATGGCTACAGAAGAAGTTCCAATAAAACAAGGATTGAAACAAAACTACATGGAGGTAAAAAGATATGTATCCATACAGCTACAGAAGAAGTTCCAATAAAACAAGGATTGAAACCTATTGTGTGGACTAGCAACATGTACAAGCCTACCTGCTACAGAAGAAGTTCCAATAAAACAAGGATTGAAACAATCTAGTGTGGATAAGGTTAATTATTCCATCCAGGCTACAGAAGAAGTTCCAATAAAACAAGGATTGAAACCCATAAGAGAGCTTTTTTTGCATTCCTACTTCTCTTGCTACAGAAGAAGTTCCAATAAAACAAGGATTGAAACAATCTATTTGTGACTCTATCAGTTGCAGGACAATGTGCTACAGAAGAAGTTCCAATAAAACAAGGATTGAAACATGTATTGGGAGAGTAAGAGAGAAGTCAATATTGTGCTACAGAAGAAGTTCCAATAAAACAAGGATTGAAACGAGAATATAAACAACCTACACAAACTCACATACACCCGCTACAGAAGAAGTTCCAATAAAACAAGGATTGAAACATGTATTGGGAGAGTAAGAGAGAAGTCAATATTGTGCTACAGAAGAAGTTCCAATAAAACAAGGATTGAAACGAGAATATAAACAACCTACACAAACTCACATACACCCGCTACAGAAGAAGTTCCAATAAAACAAGGATTGAAACTTTCTAGCTCAATATCCTACATATTAGAATTGATACTGGCTACAGAAGAAGTTCCAATAAAACAAGGATTGAAACTAATGTTCCTATCTGTGCTGTTATAGTCTTGTATTAGCTACAGAAGAAGTTCCAATAAAACAAGGATTGAAACCGATAAACAGAACTCACCTAAAGAATTAAGGCATCTTGCTACAGAAGAAGTTCCAATAAAACAAGGATTGAAACTCTTTTTTTAGAAGGGAGACGAAACAATGCCTACAAGCTACAGAAGAAGTTCCAATAAAACAAGGATTGAAACCACTACTAGGTCCCATTTTTTCCAACAAGTAATTTTGCTACAGAAGAAGTTCCAATAAAACAAGGATTGAAACGCAGGAACATGAAAAACATTATTGACGTGGCCGGCGGCTACAGAAGAAGTTCCAATAAAACAAGGATTGAAACCAGGAGTAGAAGCCGCAGATGATGCACAGGTATTTGGGCTACAGAAGAAGTTCCAATAAAACAAGGATTGAAACGAAAGTATAAAGTACCCAAGCGGAAGATAAGGACACTGCTACAGAAGAAGTTCCAATAAAACAAGGATTGAAACTTTTAGTGCCAGGAACAGTCTTGATATCTCCTTCAGGCTACAGAAGAAGTTCCAATAAAACAAGGATTGAAACCAGGTTGATGGGGCAAGTCCATTCAACAATGCGTTGCTACAGAAGAAGTTCCAATAAAACAAGGATTGAAACACAATTGGGGTCTTAATTACATCACCTTGAAACTGTGCTACAGAAGAAGTTCCAATAAAACAAGGATTGAAACAGATTCACACAAGTGGCAGACCTTCAGAAATAAGCGCTACAGAAGAAGTTCCAATAAAACAAGGATTGAAACATTTCTTAGGAGAAGGGGTTAACTCCCGAGAATTGTGACGCTACAGAAGAAGTTCCAATAAAACAAGGATTGAAACTGTAATGCCAATTGGTATAGGCAAAGCCATTTTAGGCTACAGAAGAAGTTCCAATAAAACAAGGATTGAAACCCATTATCAATGGGAAATTCAACCCCGTACATCCTATGCTACAGAAGAAGTTCCAATAAAACAAGGATTGAAACATAATTGCAGATATAGTATTACGGTTAACACCAACTGGCTACAGAAGAAGTTCCAATAAAACAAGGATTGAAACACATTGTCACTCTTAATTAAGACTGCGTAGTCAATGCTACAGAAGAAGTTCCAATAAAACAAGGATTGAAACCGGATACCAGAGCAATGTTCCAGGCTCGACTTTGTTTGCTACAGAAGAAGTTCCAATAAAACAAGGATTGAAACTAGGCTGTTTTAAGGCTTATCTTGAAGTTGGCTTGCGCTACAGAAGAAGTTCCAATAAAACAAGGATTGAAACTAGGCTGTTTTAAGGCTTATCTTGAAGTTGGCTTGCGCTACAGAAGAAGTTCCAATAAAACAAGGATTGAAACCCACCTCACACTACTATACCGCTTAACTGGCTCCATGCTACAGAAGAAGTTCCAATAAAACAAGGATTGAAACACACTCCATCAACCCATGCGATAACTTCCGTAGCGCTACAGAAGAAGTTCCAATAAAACAAGGATTGAAACACTTTAGTAGGGGAATCTTACGCGGGAGACCAAAGGCTACAGAAGAAGTTCCAATAAAACAAGGATTGAAACGTATAAGTGGAAACACTCCTGGTTATCCTGTTTACAGCTACAGAAGAAGTTCCAATAAAACAAGGATTGAAACATGAACCCTGGTTACCTAGCTGTAAATTATTAAGAGCTACAGAAGAAGTTCCAATAAAACAAGGATTGAAACGGATTAACCCCCTTTCAATCCCAAGTTTCAATTCTGGCTACAGAAGAAGTTCCAATAAAACAAGGATTGAAACGATATAGCCTCTCTTTTTAGTTCCATATCTCCACAGCTACAGAAGAAGTTCCAATAAAACAAGGATTGAAACTCTAGGATGTCGTAGCTGTGGTTACATTCGATCATTGCTACAGAAGAAGTTCCAATAAAACAAGGATTGAAACATGTTCCTCATGCAATGACTTTCATAAGACAATATCGGCTACAGAAGAAGTTCCAATAAAACAAGGATTGAAACTACTTATCCTCCTTAGGCTTGTCCGGTGCCCTCGGGGCTACAGAAGAAGTTCCAATAAAACAAGGATTGAAACAAAAATTTGTTGCACTATGCCAAAGCGTCACACCATGCTACAGAAGAAGTTCCAATAAAACAAGGATTGAAACTTTAGGTAATAGTACCTAGATAAACCTGATATAGTTGCTACAGAAGAAGTTCCAATAAAACAAGGATTGAAACCCTATTCCGCCACTAACCACATTACTGTATTGTAATGGCTACAGAAGAAGTTCCAATAAAACAAGGATTGAAACATTTTAGCCATTTTGCACCACCTCAAATAGCTCTTGCTACAGAAGAAGTTCCAATAAAACAAGGATTGAAACATAAATGCTTATCTCCGGCAGAAAATGGCGGATTCAGCTACAGAAGAAGTTCCAATAAAACAAGGATTGAAACTGTTCTAAAGCATGGCAAGTATTACACAATGTAACTGCTACAGAAGAAGTTCCAATAAAACAAGGATTGAAACATAAATGCTTATCTCCGGCAGAAAATGGCGGATTCAGCTACAGAAGAAGTTCCAATAAAACAAGGATTGAAACGAACAATCTGCCATTCTGTGGCTGATTTATAAGCTGCTACAGAAGAAGTTCCAATAAAACAAGGATTGAAACAGCATGATAGCCGCAGGAGTTACATTTGATACTAGGCTACAGAAGAAGTTCCAATAAAACAAGGATTGAAACAATAAGGTAGCCGAGGCCATAGCTAGGGGGGTTATGGCTACAGAAGAAGTTCCAATAAAACAAGGATTGAAACAAATTGCTTGCTTTTGATCTAGTAATTCATAAAATTCGCTACAGAAGAAGTTCCAATAAAACAAGGATTGAAACTGTACGTATTAAAGATTGCAAACTATTTTGATGTTGCTACAGAAGAAGTTCCAATAAAACAAGGATTGAAACTAAACAAATGGAACATTGAAATCTTTGAGTCCTCTGGCTACAGAAGAAGTTCCAATAAAACAAGGATTGAAACATTTTCAAAGAACAATCTATAAAATAATAGGGGCGGGCTACAGAAGAAGTTCCAATAAAACAAGGATTGAAACAATAAGGTAGCCGAGGCCATAGCTAGGGGGGTTATGGCTACAGAAGAAGTTCCAATAAAACAAGGATTGAAACTCCAAGGTATATCTGCTTCTTCCCAGGTTAAATTTGCTACAGAAGAAGTTCCAATAAAACAAGGATTGAAACTGACCTAAGAGATAAACGCTCAGAGGCTGGCAAGAAAGCTACAGAAGAAGTTCCAATAAAACAAGGATTGAAACTTCGCAACTCTCAGAGTGATAAAAAAGGCTAACCTAGCTACAGAAGAAGTTCCAATAAAACAAGGATTGAAACATTAAAGAGCTAGGTAGTACCAGTTTAAAGGGTATTGCTACAGAAGAAGTTCCAATAAAACAAGGATTGAAACTTTCTCTGGCATTTGGTAGACACTAACGCTGAGCAGCTACAGAAGAAGTTCCAATAAAACAAGGATTGAAACACTACAAGTCTATCAATCTTTGCTTGTGAGTACTATCCGAGAAGAGAATGTGCTAAGTTTGGGTAAATGTTACACTTCCTTCCATCCTCCCTGACTGGTGTAATTCCGAGCAATATTCCATGCTAGGTTGTAGGTAGGACAATGTACGATTAGCTTCCTCGTGTTCGTTTTAATCAATGTTCATTTGCTGAGCTTGATTTGTTTGGCCACAACGTCTACATGCTGATTTTTTTATTAATACAGATTTGCCTCAGGTTGGTGCCAATATGTTTTCCCCACATCTCCCTCTTTCCAAGATTTTTTCTATGTTCATTTTTTCCTACTTCGATTTAAAAATCTGACTACACCTTTTGGATAGTATAGTGTACAAAAGTTAATTTAAATATGCTAATGTGATGATTTTTATATTATAATAAACTATAAATTATACTCCATATTATGCTTATTTTACATTCCACAGATTAACTTTTTAGGGTTTCTATCAGAACATGTTATCGGTATGGTTTATATTGTTTAGGCTATTGATGTTTTGCGACATAGACAGATTTTTTAGCGTCGAGTGGAATTTTTCTAAATTCACTTTCGGGCCTCAGAAAATAGCGGTGGTTAGTTATCAAATGAAATAAGGGGTTGTTTTTAAGGTGGATGAAAATATAGAAACTATAAAAACTGGATTTATGGAAGCTTTGCCACTAGCAATCGCTATTGCGACATATGGTTTATCCTATGGCGTACTCGCGAATCAAGCCAATTTTAGCTTAGTGGGTGTAGTGGCAATGTCTTTGTTGGTGTTTTCCGGGTCTGTACAAATGGTAGCCGTCGCAATGTTGACTACGGGGGCAAGTGTGGCAAGTGTTCTTTTTACCTCTGTTTTATTAAATTTACGTAATTTGTTATACGGAGCTGCCCTTGCCGAAGGTCTTGCTCCTGCTAAAAAGTGGAGATGGTTGTTATCTTTTGGTGTGTCAGATGAGCCTTTTGTTTTGGGCAGTTCAAGGTTTAAAAAACATGGACCAGATCCTCTTTATTTTGGAATAGTTATTGGTACTTTCTATATTGCTTGGGCTTGTTCTTCGTTCATTGGAGCCCTAATTGGAAACCAAGTTGATCCGCAAAAATGGGGTTTAGACCTAGCATTTCCAATTACTTTTGTAGCCCTTCTTATCCCTAGTCTTAAAGGAAAACCAATAATTGCAACCGCGTTCGCTGGTGCGATGATAGCAATCTCGCTCGAATATTTAATGCCTGGTAATGAATTTACGATCATTATTACTGGTGTTTTAGCACCGCTTGTAGGTCTTTATTTAAAGAGGGGGGCTCAAGATGCTTAATCATTGGATTCTAATAGGATTACTTTCCGTTACTACTTATATATCACGCATCATCGGTGTCGAAGTAATGGCAGGACGAGAGATGAGCCCTACCTTGCGCTTATATTTTAATTACGTGCCAATTGGAATAATAGCGGCACTTATTATCAAACAAATCTTAGTTCCAACGGATGGACAACTAGTTATTTCAATTCCAGTTCTTATAGGCTGCCTTGCCACAGCAATAGTAATTAAGAAAGTAAAAATCTTTCTTCCTTCTGTTGTGATTGGAGCAATTATTGGATTGTTAGCTCGTTATCTTTTGAACTGAATTTCTGAGCTGATCTGCAGTATCTATAAGAAACTTTATTGATTAGATTAACGTCTATATAACCATAAATCAATGCTCCATATGTTAGGGAGAGGACAACTTGAATAAACGAAAGAAAAAATTATTTTTTTATATCCTAGTAATTTCGATGCTATACTTACTTTATTTAACAAGTCAGTGGCATATATTACCTTATAATATAAAACAAATAGATATATACAAGGCAACAAGTTTTGAAATTGATAATATTAATGATAATAATTTAGTAGTGTCTTTAAAAGGTAAATCAATAAAAACTGTAACATCATCAATTAACGCAGCAGGTAAAATGCAAGGGCAAATGGATGTAAGATTTCCTGATTATATTGTCAATGTTGTGTACAAGAATGGAACTGTAAAGACCTCATATCTCTGGTTAGACGATAGTGATGGGAAGGGTATGTGGATGAATAGTACTGATACTGGAACAGGATATAGTATCAGTAATACACAAAAGTTACAAAAAATTATTTTACAAACAAAGTATATGTAACTCAGTTGAAATGAATAGAGACAGCGTTCACTAAAGTGATGCTATTTTAAATACTTGTAATGAATCCTCAAAATGGAGGATTTTTTTATTTGGATGGTAATATAACTGTTATTATTAATTTCTGACTTTAAGTATATAGGCTAACAGATATACTTATAATATTAGAATAAATAGGGATCTAAATAAATTCAAAAAGAAGAAATGAGGGAGGACTTCTGTGAATCCAATTGCAGTAGGAGTTGACGCACCGGACTTTACTGTAAAAGATAATAAAAAGCAAAACATTACTTTGTCTGCATTTAAAGGGAAAAAAATACTTCTTTCCTGGCATCCTCTGGCATGGACGGCAGTTTGTACTGATCAAATGAGAGCCTTAGAAAATAATTGGCAAAATTTCCAAAATCTTAACACCGTTCCCCTGGGATTTAGTGTAGATTCCCAACCATGTAAGGAAGTATGGGCAACAGTACTTCTGATTAAAAATGTTAGTCTTCCTGCTGATTTTTGGCCCCACGGCAAAGTAGCCAGGGACTATGGGATATTTAACGAGACTAAAGGAGTATCTGAACGGGCTAATATCATCATAGATGAAAATGGAAAGGTGAAATGGGTCAAAGTTTATCCATCGGGACAGCTACCAAATATCAATGAAGTCCTACAAGTTTTATCTAGTGGTTGATCACAGATCCCTTGCACTTATGACATCAAGTGTTGTGCGTCTTTTTCCTTCTTGAGTCAAAAGGGACAGTTCTTTTTGACTCATTTTATTTTTTTTATATAACCAGTACTGCATATTCTCTGTAAACTGCTAAGTTAGTAAACAGACGTTGCTCCTATATGGGGCGTGGGCTGAATTCTACATGCTATGGTATAATGCAAGTTGAGAAATGAGTATTGACATACCAGATAATCTGCCGGTTGTACCATTTATTGCAGTTAAAGAGCAGTTAGCAGCACTTGAATTTATGGAAAAGGGTATATGTAACGCTAATCCATTACGATGATGGAGCAAGAAATCTTGGTGTAGAAAAGGATATTGAAAGATTTACATAAAGAAAGTTCTTCAATAGATAAAAAGTAAACATTTCCATTTTAAAGGTAATATGATAATCTAGGAATAATACTTTTATCAAGGATATGCTGTAGATATGAAAACCACTCATTTAGGTTCAAATTATATACAATTTAATCCAGCGAAAGTTTTAGCACTAAGCTTTATTGGTATAATTATTATAGGGTCGGTTTTATTAGCCTTACCCATTTCCACAAAGGATTTAGCTGGCATCCCTTATATAGATGCATTATTCACAGCTACTTCTGCAATATGTGTAACAGGTCTTGTTGTTGTAGATACTGCAGATGCATTTTCTATATTTGGACAGGTTGTTATTATGGTTTTAATACAAATAGGCGGACTTGGATTAATGACATTTGCAATACTTGTTGCCATGGTACTCGGCTTGAGAATATCCTTTACACAAAGGTTAATTTTACAGGAGACATTTAGCCGCAATTCAGTTCAAGGTGTTGTAAATCTGTTAAAGCATGTGTTAGTCATAACATTCATAATGGAATTACTTGGAACATTACTGCTGGCTTTTCATTGGTATCCTGAGATGGGACAAAAGGCTTTCTATTATGGCTTGTTTCATACTATATCAGCATTCAATAATGCTGGTTTTGATTTATTTGGAAATAGCTTGGCAGGGTTTAAAACTGATTTCATGACAAACAGTATAATAATGGTCCTGTTTATTTTTGGAGGATTAGGATTTTTTGTTATATCAGATTTATATACTCAACGATCTTTAAAAAAGATATCGTACCATAGTAAGTTAGCAATTATATTTTCTGGTGTTCTAATAATTACTGGTTTTTTAATTATTTTTCTATTAGAATATAATAACCCTGATACTTTAGGTGCTCTTAGTATAGGCGAAAAGGTGATGGTAGCATTATTCACCTCAACCACAACTAGAACAGCAGGCTTTAGTACCCTTGATATTGCAGCTTTAAATCAGGCTAGTCTACTATTAATTCTATTATTAATGTTTATTGGTGCATCTCCTGGTTCAACTGGTGGTGGTGTAAAAACAACTACTTTTGGTGTAATAGTGTCATCAACCTTGGCCGGTATCTCTAACAAAAAACAATCAATACTGTTTCATAGAGCCATCTCTAATGAAATTATTGTTAAGTCGCAAACAATAATTTTTCTATCAGTCTTTCTGATATTTCTTGCTACTTTCATCATGAGTATTTATGAATCAAATCCATTTATGGAAATCTTATTTGAAGTAGTATCCGCCTTTGGTACTGTAGGACTGTCGACGGGGCTTACACCCGAATTGTCGCTTCAGGGAAAATTGGTTATTATTTTTACAATGTATACTGGAAGAATTGGACCGTTAGCTCTGTTTTATGTTTTGAGCAGAAACTCTAAGGAACTGGTGAAATATCCTACTGGTAATATAATGATAGGTTAGGGGGGTAAACATGGGAAGTTTTGCAGTTATAGGATTGGGTAGATTCGGAGAGAGTGTTGCAAAAACACTAGTTTCTCTTGGACATGAGGTTCTTGGGATAGATATAGCTGAGGAAAAAGTTCAGGAATTGTCTGAACATTTAACACAAGTAGTAATTGCTGATACAAGGCATGAAGATGTACTGAAAAAATTAGGTATAAGAAACTTTGATGGAGTTGTAATTGCGATTGGACAGAACATAGAAGCAAATATACTAACTACTATTATTGTAAGTCAACTGGGCACCAAAAATATTATTGCTAAAGCTCAATCTGATATTCATGGAGAGGTACTTAAAAGAGTGGGTGCAAATAAGGTTGTCTTCCCTGAAAAGGACATGGGGCAAAAAGTAGCACATAGTATAGTATCTGGAAATATACTGGACTTTATAGAGCTTTCTTCCAAGCATTCCATAGCTGAGTGTACTGCTCCAATTAACTTTATTGGAAAAAGCCTTGGAGCTTTAGATTTAAGGGCAAAACATGGCATAAGTGTTCTGGCCATCAAGAAAGGTGACAAAATAATTGTGTCTCCCGGGGCCGGTAACTTAATAGAAGAGAATGACTTGCTAGTTATTCTAGGTTGTAATGAAGATATTGATGTATATATTGGATAAACATTAGGAGTTGAATTAAATGAGATGGAAAGTAGTTTTAGCTTCATTGTCTAGGCTCTTGATAGTTGTTGGCCTGTCAATGACAATTCCACTAATCTGGTCGATATATTTTAATGATGGAGCATGGATGTCCATTATATATTCAATGGTTATTACCATTGGAAGCGGACTTATTGTATATGTTTTATTCCCACTAGAGGATATACGTTTACGATACATAGAAGGCTATTTAATTGTAACATGCGGGTGGTTAGCAGTAGTGCTATTTGGAACGTTACCCTATCTACTTTCAGGAACCATGAATTTCACTAATGCAATTTTTGAAACAATGTCTGGCTTTACAACTACTGGAGCTAGTATTCTAACTGACATTGAATCTATGCCCGAAGGGATACTTATGTGGCGTTCTTTAACTCAGTGGTTGGGTGGCATGGGAATAATAGTCTTGTTTGTTGCTTTGGTAGCCCACTTTGGACAAGGTGCAAACAAAATTTTTGTTGCTGAGGCTCCGGGACCTGTGGTGGAAAAGCTAACACCGAGGATAAGTGATACTGCCAAGAACCTTTGGAAGTTTTATATGATTTTTACGTTAATACAAATAATACTATTAGTACTAGCAGGGATGACCTTTTTTGATTCAATGGCCCACACATTTACTACCATTGCTACTGGTGGTTTTTCTACCAAAAATGCTAGTATTGGGTTTTATTTAGATAATGCACTAATCCAGCTTATAATTACTGTGTTTATGTTTTTAGGAGGTGCAAACTTTGCTCTATATTATCTAGTATGGAAAAATAAAACTCTCAAGATTTTCGTGAGGAATGAGGAATTCAGGCTATATTGTAAGATTGTAATTATAGCCACATTGCTTGTAACTATTAGTCTGTATCTAGCAAGGCCTGGGGAGCATGGGATACTCCCAATTACAGCCTTGTTTCAGGTCGTATCTATTTTAACTACAACGGGATTCGCAACAGTAAATTATGATACCTGGCCAAACTTTGCCAGAAATGTAATGTTTATTCTGTTATTCATTGGAGGTAGTCTAGGGTCAACCGGAGGCGGGATAAAAATAGGTCGTTTTCTAATATTGATCAAGTATACAATATCAGAGCTAGTACGTTCTATTCATCCCAGGTTGGTGAGAAGTATAAAAATAAATGGGGTCTCAGTTGACGATAAAATCGTAATTAATACTTTTATTTTCTTTTTTGTATATCTTAGTATCGTAGGCATTAGTACCATAATAATGTCGAGCTTCGATTTGGATATTGAAAGTGCCAGCACCTCTGTATTAGCCTGTATAGGGGTAATTGGACCAGGATTTGGATTTGTTGGTCCAGCCACGAATTATGCTGAGATACCTATTCTAGGTAAATACTTTCTTACATTTCTGATGCTAGTGGGTCGTCTGGAAATATTTACAGTACTAGTTTTATTCTATCCTAGGAACTGGTCTTAATATTATGAAGTATATCCACCACTACTGATATCTTTAATAGTCAAAAACCAGGCTTCGATTACCTGAGATGGACCAAGTAGCCTGTAATAATAGGCTACTTGGTTATATTTTTTAGAGTGAATTCATTTAGTCACGTACATAAGCGAGTAGTGAATAATTGCTATTAGTGGCATCATCAAAGGTGAGGGAGTAGCTCCACATACCTGGGGTTAATGGAATGGTAACTAGGTCGTTGGTCGTGCCAGATGCTGCATACACAATCTCCCCAGAGGGGGATGTTAATGTAAATGTTAGGTCACCTTCGCTGACTTGAGATCGCCACAGCAAAACCAAATCCTGATTTCCCTTACTTATAATATTTTTCTCCTTTTCTCCATCTTCAAAATAAGCAAAGCGTCCATGGTCATTAACTCTAATGATATCTGAAGCATTAGTTAGCCTATTAATGCCAGTATAAAAAGCCAATGACAAAATGGTCAGGCAGCAGACCAAGAATACAAAACCTTTAAAATGCAGAATAGGTCGAGAATGGTGTATTTCTGCTTTTGATAATATCTTGATGCTTAAGAATGTTGAGGTAACAATAATTGTCATCATTAGAATATTAATAAAAGTGTATGATCCACCCCATATATAAAAGTGGTAGATTTCATTTATCAATAAGATTGGAACAGAAATAACTAGAGAAATGAATCCCAAACCCCATAATACACCCCATCGATAGAAAACAGCACTTATTAAAAAAGTAATACTAGAAATCATTAAGAGTAAAAACAGGTTCAAAACGGTGATTGGAACTAAACTACCCCAGGAAGTTATAATTGTTCCCATGTAAACTTGGGGCAGCTCTTTACTTATAATTCCTGTGATGCCAATTAGAAAAGAAAATATGATTGAAAGAAATATGACATATAAAATATTATTTGCTGTAGCTGTATATACAATGTCTTTTCTTCTACTACCAAAGGTCAACAAATATGGAAAAGAGCTTATACCCATAGCAGGAATAGCAATGAGCATTCCTAATAAAAAACCAACTATTGGCGGTAATATAGAAATAATGGAGACAAACTCAATGGAGCCGTTTACAAAAATAGAGACCCCGAGTTGGATCGTTAGGTTAACAAATAGTATAGTAAAGAAAAAAAGGAAAAGGATACGTTGGGTTTTCCAATACACCCAGAAATGAGATTTATATAAGTTAGTATTTATCATTGGGGTTACCTCCCTGAATTAGCTGTTAGATGAACGAACAGCTGTTGTAAAGTGAGACTACGCAACTCAAGACCAGCATGAGTCCATGCTGTTTTTTCTTGCTCTGAAATCTTATCAAATAGAGCATATGATGCTCTGTGGCCAAATAACTCTCTATGAATAACCCGTTTATTTCCCAACCTTGATTCCAGTTCATCTTTATCACCGAATACTATTAGAGATGATTCCTCTAAGGTTTCCATAGGTTCGTGTAATACAATTTTACCTTGATGTAGTATAATCACATCTTCAAAGAGGTTGCTCGCTTCATCTATTAGATGAGTTGAAAAGACAATTGTCCTAGGATGACGGCCGAAATCCTCAGCAAGAACATCATAAAATTCCTGCCTAGCTGAAGCATCTAAACCACTATAAGGCTCATCAAGCAAGGTGATAGGTGCGCGACTTGCCAGACTAATGATTATAGAAACCATGGACAGCATACCTGTAGATAGATTTCTATAAGGTTTTTTTATGTCTAAAGAAAAAAGCTCTGTAAGCTGCTTTGCAAGTTTCTCGTCCCAGTTAGGAAAAAACATTGCTGCAGATTTTAGAAAATCCTTAACCTTAAAGGTTTTAATATACTTGTTATTGTTTAGAAATAGGCCGATATAGCATATTTGACTTAAAGCATTGTTGTTTTCATATAAACTTTCTCCCCTTATACTTATAGAACCATTTGAAGGAAGTAACTGAGCAGCTAGTAGGTGCAACAGGGTTGTTTTGCCAGCACCATTACGCCCCAAAAGACCATAAATCTTATTTCCGTCAAAGGATAAATTAATATTTGCTAAAGCAGTTGTTGTACCAAATTTTTTTGTTAAATTATTTACCTCTATTGCTGATTTCATTATAACTTACTCCTTTCGTAATTTTCGATCATCAATATTACATCATCAGGCGAGATACTCAACTTTTTTGCCTCCAGTAAAGTTTTTATAACGTAGTCATTAAAAAATGATTCTCTTCGTTTTTGCCGTATGCTTTGCACAGCACCTTCGGCAACAAACATTCCAAGCCCTCTACGCTTAAATAGTATTCCTTCATCAACCAAAAGATTGATTCCTTTACCAGCTGTTGCTGGGTTGATGTGGTATATTTTTGCAATCTGATTTGTAGAGTAAGCCTGATCACCCTCTGCAAGTCTACCTGTCAGGATATCATCTTCAATACCTTCTGCTATCTGCAAATATATCGGTTTTGGATTTTCATTTGATAAGAGCACTTTCTCACCCCTGACGTCATTGGTTAGTTACTTATGTAATTAACTATACAACAGATTAAGTTATAAAGCAAGACCTATTATTGAAGTAAGATCTTAATTCAGGGGGAGATTATACTCCCCCTGAATTTTAGAGCTACGAATGAATGACTTAGTTGGCGTTGTACTCCCACTTACGCCAGTATAAGTTAATTCTTGGAATGGAATTTTACTTATACCAGTGCAACGCTAGAAGATGGGAGACTTACGCCAAGTTAGTCAGTTAAAAATATATTAAGCACTCGCTGATTTTACAGTTGGCAACAAGTGGTGCACTAATACAGGAATATGAGTACTAAATGTCGAAAGGTTTTTCGTTGAAAAAGTCTTTAAAACAAAGGTGAGATTCATGAAAAGAAGTCGTGGCCTACTAATAGCAAGTATACTAATGGTAGTTTTCATTATTCTGGTATCTGTTTTTTATGGTAATTACCGGAATACTATAAAAATAATTGAATCTGAATATGATTCAAAACACACTTTAGTTGAAGAAAGTATTTATAATACTATTAAACATGCGGACATGGTTGGTCAAATTATAGATGACGCATTAAATGAGCAAATGAAGGGTTATTCCTTGATAATGCTGGATAAATACAACCAAGACACAGACATATTAAACTGGGATTTAAAAGAATTAAAAAACCAGTTTAATGGTTTTGAAATATACATTATTAATCAGGACCTGACAGTAGTTAAGACAACTTTTGAGGTAGACCTTGGACTTGATTTTAAAGAGTTTCCTAGTTTTAGTAGATTACTTGATAATCGCTTGCAGGGTAATTCTTTTATAGCAGATGGACTAGATATATCTACAAATACTGGGGAATTAATGAAGTATAGCTACATGCCCACTCCTGATCATAAATACCTTTTACAGTTGAGCGTAAATATAAATAGAAGGTTTCCTGTAATGAATGATGTTGATATTTTTTCTGTCGCAAATGGTTTGCAGAATCAGTATCCATCTGTAGAGGAAGTATCTATCTTCAAAATGAATGTTTCTGGGAATGGTATCTTAAAAATATCAAAAAACAAGCCATTTTATAGTACTGTTAGAGATGAGCAGAAAGAGATCCTTATTCAAAAAGCATTGGATTCTAGAGAAATTCAGAAGAATACTCTTTCAAGTGAAGGTTCAGAAATAAAATATACTGAAAAATATATACCTTATATTAATCATCAGCAGGATGGAAAATCTAGTTGGTGGAATTCTCATGTAATTGAAATTAAATACAATGGTGGCATAATGCTTAACTATATTAGCAAGGAGAGGAACTTCTTTTTGCGAAGTATATGGGCAATTTCAATAGTTTATTTTGTACTTGCCTTTACTGTATTATATTTGATTTATAAGTTGGAATATATGGCTTATTACGATCATCTCACAAACTTACCAAACAGAAAGCTATTTGAAGAGTATATTAAGCAAAAGGTATTGGATACAAAAAGAAGCAAGACAAAATTAGTGGTTCTATATCTTGATCTTAATAACTTTAAAAAAATAAATGATCAACATGGTCACAATGTTGGGGATAAATTACTTCAAGAAGTTGCTCGTGGTCTCAAAAACAATTTAAGAGAATCGGATATCATTTCAAGGTTAGGCGGAGATGAATTTACTATTTTGTTATCAGGTATACAAACCTCAGATGATGCTTTAAGAGTTGTCCAAAAAGTTAGTGATTTTTTTAGTGGTCCAATATATGTAGATGGGCATGAACTTAATATAAAATCAAGCATTGGAGTTAGTATTTACCCAGATGACAGTAGCAAACCTGAAATACTAATGCAAAAAGCTGACCTAGCAATGTATCAGGCTAAGAATCAGGGTCTTGATTACATGGTTTATACCAACGAGATTGAATAGAAGGGCTAAAGAAAAAATTAGCCCTTTAACCCCTTAAGCATTTCCTCCATCAATGATATCCTTTGCTTTTCATCTTCAATGATTGTTGCGACAGATTGCTCTAGTACTCTTAATTGGCGTTCGTCAAAGGCGTTAATTATTTGTTCAAGCCTTAGCTTTTTATCATTTACATGGAAAAGGGTTACTTCATCACCAGTTTTTATGTCTGCGGTATTAGCTTCATCTGTGTCCAGGTGAATTTCTGTATGGGTATTTTCAGGAGCTATTCTAACCACAACAAAGTCAAAAACCAAGCTGCGTTTACCTTGAACAACAACCATTGCATAGTCTTTATGCTTAAACCCAAACTCCTCAGCATCTCTCTCGGTCATATGTATATGCCTTTGAGCTACTATTAATCCATCTTTTAATATCACACTTCCGTTAGGACCTATTAAGGTTGCACTTCCAGAACCTTCTAAATCCCCCGACAATCTGGTGGGTGGGTTTAACCCAAGTTTAATGGCATCTGTTTTCGACAGCTCTACCTGGGTATGCTCCCTAGGAGGGCCAATGATTGCTATATTTTCCACCTTTCCCTTTGGGCCCTCCACCGTTATGCGTTCTTTACAAATATACTGGGTAGCAATGGACAAGTAGCGCACAGGAGTCAATTCGTACCCTACGCCAAATAAGAGCTCCATATCCTCTATTGATAAATGTATGTGTCTGGCTGAAACACCAACTGTAATTTTCATCGTTACCTCCTTGATTTCTCTACTTTAATATATTTTAACCTATCCGTAGCGATAGTAAATACTGGATTATTAGTATTCGATAATATTATGGTTTATATCTATAGTTAAAGGCGTAATCTTTTATTCTAGGAATAAAAATGAAGGTATTAGATAGCAAAAAACGAAATAAAAATTATTGTTAAAAAAATAATGGACAGGGGGATGATAACTATAGTTGCACAATTTCGAGTATAAGTCAAATATTTATAATACTGAGAAAGGAATGGTATAAATGCTTGAATTATTAAAAACACGAAGAAGCATAAGAAAATATCAAAAGAGAGAGGTTGAAAGAGAAAAGCTTGATATCATATTAAAAAGTGCTCTATTATCCCCATCTTCTAGAGGAAGGAAACCTTGGGAGTTTATTGTGGTAAGTAACCCCGAGGTCTTAGGCAAATTATCTCAATGCAGAGAGCATAGTTCTCGTTTCTTAGCAGGGGCTCCCCTGGGGATAGTTGTTGTAGCTGATCCTACAGAATGTGATGTTTGGATTGAGGATACTTCCATTGCGGCCATTATCATTCAGCTTACCTCCCACTCAATTGGCCTTGGTTCTTGTTGGATACAGGTTAGAGAAAGAATGCATTCTGAAATTAAAAAAGCCGAAGATTTTATCAAGGAGGTTTTAGAAATACCAGAAAAATACAGCGTGGAGTGTATTATTGGCATTGGCTATATTGGGGAAGATAAAGAATCCCACTATATGGATACTTTACCAAGTCATAAAATTCATTATGATAAATATTAAGATCTTGTATTTATAGGGAAATTGAATATCAAATATTGTTGATCAGACCAACAATACTACTAAAGAGGTGAGTTAATTATGAAAAAAGTAGCTTTTGTGTGTATTCACAATTCTTGTCGTTCTCAAATGGCTGAAGGATGGGGCAAGAAGTTGGGAGAAGGATTGATAGAAGCATATTCTGCTGGTACTGAAAACTATCCTGAAGTAAAGCCTCTTGCTGTGGAGGTTATGGAAGAAGCCGGAGTTGATATGAGTGGACATTATCCCAAACTATTAGCTGACATTCCAAAAAAAATTGATGTTCTAATAACGATGGGCTGTAACGTTGAATGTCCGTATATACCTTGTAGGTACAGAGAAGACTGGGGTTTAACTGACCCTTCTGGTGGCCCAATTGAAGATTATAGAAACACTCGAGATATTATTGAGGAAAAGGTTAAGTATTTATTAGAACGAATAGAAAAAGATATTTTATAGTCCTAATAATCATAGATTTCTTGGTTGACAAAAGGCGTATAGCATAATATCATACTATATATGAGTATAAACGAATATATACATGTTCACTTAAGGTGGTAAAGATGAAAATTTCTATTGAGCCTGCAGCAATGGAGTATATTAAGAAAAATGGAGGTGCTGTTTATTTAGCGTATCGTACTGCCGGGGGTGGATGCTGCGGTGGCAAGGGTATTTTAATTCCGGATATTTTTTTAGGAATTCCCAAGGGAGAGCCAAGCCATTATGAAATTAAATGTATCTTTGATATATCAGTATATTACAGTAATGACATAAAAGCTTTAAAAGAACTAAGAATTAATTTGGAATCATTTTTAGGGCTTAAGAAATTATCAATAATAGGAATTGAATAAAAAATATGGTATAGGGAGGATAAAGACTATGAGTACTGAATCAGCGGCAGAAAAAGCTAGGGATTTAGGGTTTTTTGAAAGGTATTTAACAGTCTGGGTCTTGCTGTGCATGGGCATAGGAATAGGTTTAGGTGCTCTATTTCCAGAAGCAGCTGAAGTTATTAATAGCTTAGCAATAGAACAGGTTAACATACCAATTGCAATACTTTTATTTTTTATGATGTACCCAATTATGGTACAAATTGATTTTAGACAGGTTGTAGAGGCTGGGAAAACTCCTAAACCTGTCGCATTAACTTTAATAGTTAACTGGGCAATCAAACCATTTACGATGGTGTTTTTTGCGTGGCTATTCATGAGGGTTATCTTTGCACCATTTATTCCTGAAAATATGGCCGATGAATATATGGCAGGGATGATTTTGCTTGGTATTGCACCATGTACTGCAATGGTTCTAGTTTGGAGTTACTTAGCTCGGGCTAATATGGGGCATACCCTTGTTATGGTGGCAGTAAATTCATTAGCAATGTTATTTCTATTTGCTCCCCTTGGAAGCTTCTTATTAGGTATAAGTGATATTGTAATTCCATTTGCGACGTTAGCATTATCTATCCTATTTTATGTAGGTATTGCGTTAGTAGCAGGATATTTTACAAGGACTCAATTAATAAAATCTAGAGGTATAGAATGGTATGAAAGTGTATTTCTAAAATATACTGGAAAGATATCTATGACAGCTTTACTTCTTACATTGGTCACCTTATTTATGTTGCAAGGTTCTGTAATATTGAGCCAACCCCTAGTTATATTAATGATTGCTGTCCCACTTACAATTCAAACCTTCTTTATATTTTTTATAACCTACGGAGCAGCTAAAGCATTAAAGCTAACCTATGAAGATGCAGCACCATCCGCAATGATTGGTGCCAGCAATCACTTTGAAGTAGCTATTGCAACAGCAGCAACTCTCTTTGGAATTGCATCTGGTGCATCCTTGGCGACAGTTGTAGGTGTATTGATTGAGGTCCCTGTTATGCTTATCCTAGTTAGAATTTGCTTAAGGACAAAGCATTGGTTCCCAAGAAAATGGGCAAAGTAAAAAGGTAAGTGGAGGTGGATTATCTTGGAACTGGTACAAATAATAAAGGCATTAGCTGATGAAACAAGGCTAAGAATATTAAATCTATTAAATCAAGAGAAACTATGTGTATGTGAGATAGAGTACCTTCTAGAAATAAATCAATCAAATGCCTCAAGACATTTGAATAAACTATGGATGTTAAAGCTCATAACCAATGAAAAAAAAGCCCAATGGGTGTATTACAAGATAAATCAAGACATATTAAAAAAACATGCTTTTATTAAGGAAATATTAGGCAAGGACTTTAATAAAGAAGTGCAATTCATAAAAGACAATGAAAAGCTTAAAGACTACAAAAAAAGTGGCTTAAACTGTGAAAGCATTAAAGAAATGATGTGTTCAAAGAGTGCTACTCAATAAAATGAAACTTCATAAATATATATATAACATAACAGATAATAAAAAATAAAAAAATGACTCTAATTGACCCTTTCATGAGTAGAAATTACTTGTTTAAAATGGAGGAATTAAAGATAATGAAACTAGAATTTTTTGAACCACCAATGTGCTGTTCCACAGGTATTTGTGGTCCTAGTGTAGATGAGACTCTTGTAAAATTAAAAGAGAATATAGATTATTTAAAGAAGAAATATAACGGGCTTGGGATATCTAATGAATAGATTTAGCGGTTTTGGTGCATACCTAAATAATAATATTTCAGAAGGTGATATATATGTGCCCAGAAGAATTATGGAACACTTATAGTTCAAAGCTTAAGGCCTATATAATGAGACATATTTCAGATAATTATGAAGCAGAAGATATACTTCAGGAAGTAGGCATTCGCGTACAAAAAAATGCAAGTAAAATTAAGAATATAACGAATATCGAAGCCTGGTTATATCGAATAACAAAAAATCTTATAATAGACCATTTTAGGGGAGCAAATAAGTACTCATTGATTGAGAATGTTGATGAAGTATTTATCCCAGTTGCCTTAGAACACGAGAATTACAATAAAGAAACTGCAGATTGCTTGCTAAAGCTTGTTGAATATTTACCTGCAATATATAAAGAAGCAATAATAGAATGCGACTATAAGGGTAAGAAGCAAAGCATATTAGGTCAAAAATGGGGTTTAAGCAATTCGGGAAGTAAAGCTAGAGTTCAGCGAGCCCGAAAGAATTTAAAAGCTGTGCTTCTTAGTTGCTGTGAAGTAAAATCAGACAATGCAGGAAATATAATAGAGTTTCATAATAAAGACAATGTCAAAACTGAATTTTCATGTATAAAATGTTAAAAAAGTGAGTCCTTTTGCTAAAGCCTCCGTCTTACTATATAGAAACACTTTTAAATAATATAAATATGGGGGTATGAAAATGAAAACACTTAAAATTGAATGGAAGCACCTTGATATGGAAGGGGAGACTTGCAACCGTTGTTATGATACGGGTGAAAATCTTAATCAGGAAGTAAAAAGATTAAACAGATCCTTGCAACCACAGGGTATTGAGGTAGAATGGTTCGAGACCAAACTTGATGATACCCTAATTACTCAATCAAATACTATCCTCTTGAATGGAGTTCCCATAGAAGATATTTTGGATATAGAGGTATCAGAAAATTACTGTGATTCCTGTACAACTCTGCTTGGAAGTGAAACCTACTGTCGAACAGTAAAGTATGATGGTAATGAATATGAAGATATCCCTGCAAAGGCTATCCGTGAGGCGGTACTTAAGGTATTAAATTTAGAAGAAGTAAAGGCACCAGTAGAAAATTCTGGTTGCGGGTGTAACAAGGGTTGTTGTTAATGCAAAATAAATAGGGTAATGATTAAATTGGGCAGGTAGAGTATACCTGCCTATTTTTTTTATCATAGCAACATTATCAGGTGTGCTATTTTCAGTTTTGAATTCCTAACGACCTATCAGAATAGATATTTACTTTTTTAGCTCCAGAGGCATATACATATTTATTAAGAAATAATTCTAATTAGACAAATATAAGAAAATCCAGGTAAGGATGATTGCTAGACAAACATAGAATTTTGAAACATTGATATATGGGGGTAAATACGTGTTCATAAAAAATGAAATAGAACTACAATCTATAATAAAAGATGGCAGGTCAATTGAAGTTGAGTTAAAAACTAAGGTGCCTCCTATTGAAGAGTTAGCGCGAACTGTTGCTGCCTTTGCTAATACACAAGGTGGTGTTATATTATTTGGAGTGGGTGAAAATGGGCACATATATGACACTCCCAATGGTAGTGTAGGAAAAGTTGTTGAAGGAGCGAAAAGGCTCTTATCACCTGTTCCTCCCCTAGAACTTACTGAGATATATTATGATGGTAAAAGGATATCTGAACTCTTTGTTAAACCAACTGTCCAAGGTCCTGTCTTAATAAAAGGAGCAGCATTAAAGCGTGTTGGTTCACAAATTCAGCCAGCTGATAAGGAAAGAATAATATCATTGCTTTCACTAAAAGGTTTACCCCAAGAAGAATTGATGACAATACTTGAAACATTGGCTGAAGCAGTTTCTAAACAAACCATTGAGATTGAAAGACTGCGTAAGCAACAAGAACTTGAGAACAAATGGACAGCGAGATTAGGTGCATGGATCTGGAGTGGCATAATAGGGGCAATCATTGGATATATCTTTGGATTATTTTTCATATAATGTAAATTTAACTAAACAGCTACAAATATGGAGAATGAAGGAAAATGTAGAATATTGACTACTTTAAACCAGCACTTATGTTACTGTTAGCCTTGGTGTAACAAGCATTATCTCTAATAAAAACTCCTTGCCAAAAGACTTAATTCTGGCGGCAGATAAAGCCTTATATTTCGCAAAATCTGCAGGAAAAAACCAGGTAAAGCTGTATGGTACTGAAATATAAATTCCTGTTTTTTATTCTAGTTCAAGGTACATTTCATACCATACAGAACCCCCGTGTTGAGATATGGATATTCCCTTATCTATAAACCCAAATTGCTCATAATATTTTCTTAATGGTTCCTTGCAGGTAAGCAAAATAGTATTTCTACGATCCTTTCTTGCTACTTCGATAAAATGCTTCATTAATTCTTTAGCGTAACCTTTCCTTTGATATTTGGGATGTACATCCAGGCCAAAGATAACTAATTTTTTACCGGTAGGCATATGAAGATCCATGGTCTTGAAAAAGTCATCCTCTACATGGTTGCTATTGGTTAATCCCCCATTAATAAACCCTATGACTTCATTATCTAATTCAGCTACAAAAAAGCCTTTTGGAAAAATTGCAATTCTTTTTTTTAATACGCTCCTTGGTGCTGCTTCTGTAGCTGGAAAACAAGTGGCTTCTATATGGGCAATTGAATCCAGATCCTCTGGCAAAGCATTTCTTATTTTTAGGTTAATCAATTTAAGCACCCCCCCTCTAAAACCATTATAATATAAAATAGATTATGATCAGCTAAGACCCTACTGCAAGCAATGTGAAATACATTGCGTTATGATATAATTATTTTGCTATAATTTCAGTATTTTTGTAAGGAGGTAGATTGCTAATGACAATTGATGTGAAGCTTGCCTCGATACGAAAATTAAAGTTTATGGATAATATTGATCTATTTAAGTGCCCAGTATGTGGACAGGAAATGAAGTTTCATAATTATAACACATTAACCTGTATAGACAACCATTCCTTTGATTTGGCAAAAAAAGGATATGTAAACCTGTTATTAAATTCTGTTAAAACGGAATATGGCAAGCAGATGTTTGAATCAAGAAAAGTGGTATCTGATAAGGGATTCTTTGATACCATGATTGATAGGGTAAGTAATATGCTTGCGGAAGAAATATCTAAAATGCTTTTTACCGATGTCAAGATCTTAGATGCTGGATGCGGAGAAGGAACTCATTTGGCGCAAGTCTTAAAAAACCTTAAGAAGCGAACCTGTGTTAATTTACAAGGTATTGGTCTTGATATTTCCAAAGAAGGGATACAGATTGCTGCTAAGAACTATCATGAAATTATCTGGTGTGTTGCAGATTTAGCTAGAATTCCTGTTAGGGATAGACAATTTAACATTGTTCTAAATATTCTTTCTCCTGCTAATTATAAAGAGTTTAATAGGATTTTGCGTGATGATGGTATACTCGTTAAAGTAGTACCTGGAAGCAGTTATCTTAAAGAATTACGAAACATTTTTTACGAGGATGATAAAAAAGCATATTCAAATGAGGAAGTCATAAACCACCTTGCTAATAACTTTAACATTTTAGACATTCATGATGTATCATATGAGTTTGAAATTAACAAAGAAGAGGAACTAGAAAGTATTATTAAAATGACCCCGTTATCATGGGGGGTCACAAAGGAAAGGATTTTAAAAGCCTTCAATGAAATAAATAAAATAACTGTAGATTTGCAAATTGTTTTTGGTTCCAGAGTTGCCACTAAACCTTAAGGCACTTACCTGCTCAACAGTTTGATTTGTGTCATATGGAACTTATTTGTATATCTATGATATAATAATATGGCTTAATGTTGTATTTTAATAAGACATCGAGGAGGGGGGAGACGATGCTAAATCAATTATTTTCCTGGAGAAATATGTACAGGGATATAGGATTGTTTTCTATAGGCATATTCATTAAGCTTTTAATAATACACAATTTAATGGGCATTAGTGATGGTTTTTGGTTAATTAATGCTAAAAACTTCTTGGCAGTAATTGCAATCTATTGTTTAGCAAGTTTAGCTAGTAATAGAATGCGTATGTTTTTAGCAATAAATATGATTTTATCTTCTATAATTTGCATTGATATTATATATTATAATTATTTCTTTACATTAGCACCTGCACATAGTGTATTTCAGGTAGGGCAGTTGGGAACTGTGTCTGCAAGTATTTTTTCCCAACTACGACTACAGTATTTATTGTTTTTTACAGATACTATCTTATTGTGGAGATATTACAAAAGCTACAGTAAGGAAAAAGGTAAAGAGGTAATTATTCCTAATCAAAAGGCAAAACTAATAATTGTATTGGTATTTTTCATATTGACCCTCTCAACACTAGGATTGAATTACAAAACAGCTAAGGATACTGAAGGTAACTACACCCCACATAATTTAGGGGTTATAAATTATCATTTATATGATATTGTAAACCTATTTACCAAAAGTACTTTAGATAATGATAATGCAGAGGCACTAGCTGAAGTAATTACAAGTGATAGTGTACCTAAAACAGGATTTAGAATAGCAGAAGATAAAAACGTTATAGTAATTCAAGCAGAATCGGTGCAGAGCTTTGTGATTAATCGAGAAATCGACGGGCAAATGATAACGCCTGTGTTAAATGAGCTTATTAAGAATGATAGTACGTATTTTAGCCGATTTTATGAGCAGGCAGGTTGGGGCAACACCTCTGATGCTGAATTTGTATCACATAATGGATTTTATCCATCCACCAAAAACTTTAGCTATAAATTGTATGAGGAAAATGATTTTATCACATTACCAATGTTATTAAAAGAAAGGGACTATAGCACTATAGCTTTTCATGGTAATGTGCCAGATTTTTGGAATCGGAGCACTATATATCCATCACAAGGCTTAGATAAGTTCATTAGTTTGGAAGACTTTGAACAAGATGAATTGATCGGTATTGGTTTAAGCGATGGATCACTTTTTAGACAATCTATTCACTATTTACAAGAGCTTACAAATCCATTCTATGCATTTTATATAACTTTAACTTCTCACCATCCATTTACTATGGAAGAGCAATATAAAGGTTTAAATATAAGTGGACCCTATAAAGATACAGTATTAGAGGACTATTTACAGACAATACATTATTTAGACAAAGAAATAGGTAATTTCATTGAAATGTTAAAAGAGGAAGGCCTGTATGAAGATTCAATTATTGTTATCTATGGGGACCATCAAGGATTAGACATGCGAAATGAAGAAATTAATGATCTTTTGTCTTCTTTCTTAGGAAAAAGCTATCAAGAAGATGAAATGTTTCGTGTACCATTAATTATCCATATGGAGAATAGTACTCTGCCAAAAGAGATAAGTACTGCTGGCGGGCAAATTGACTTTACCCCAACCATAGGGAATTTGTTGGGAGTAAAGATAGAACCGGATAAAATATTAGGTAAAGATTTATTAAATATAGAGCAGGGCTTTGTAGCAAAGCAGGTACATGTAGCGAGAGGTTCTTTTATTGATGATGAAAAAATATTTATTATGTCCAATGATGGTATTTTTGAAAATAGCATAGCATGGAATATACAAACGCGCGAAGCTGTTGACATAGAAGAATGTAGAGCAGGATATGAAAGAGCTTTAGCAGAGGTTAACTTATCAGAGTATATCTTGGAAAATAATTTAATATCTATGGTAAAAGAAAAAGGTTTAGAATATATTATTGATAATCGTAACCAGAATAAAGAGTAACCTTTATACCTCAGTCAGAACAGCTTTGATAGACTTTTAGGCTGTTCTGATTTTAGTTAGCCAACAATTACTTCAAAGACTTCCTAATAAGGAGGTTTTTTTATACAAAAGGTATTGTAAAAAGGTTAAATATGAATTAAAATGGATACATAGATTATCTATGCATAGGGTAACAATATATAGATTAACAATGCATATATTAAACTTGAGGGGGTTATAAGGTGAAAGTCAGCAAGGAAATGTTAAAAGGAAGCACCGTAATATTAGTGCTAAGCTTATTAGAGCAAGAAGCTATGTACGGGTATCAGATGACAAAGGAAATTGAAAAGAAATCTAGTGGAGTATTTACCTTTAAAGAAGGAACTCTTTATCCTATTTTACACTCACTAGAAGCAGATGGTATCATTGAGTCTTATTGGTCAGGAAGTGAAGGCAGTCGTCAAAGGAAATATTATCAGATTACTAGTACAGGAAAAAAGCATCTTAAAGAAAAACAGAAGGAATGGGTAACTTTTCGTTCAGCAGTTGATAAGGTTATAACTGGGGAGGCTTATGTATTATGCTAAAGGATAATGAAAAGGTTCAATCATATCTCAATAGTGTATGCTCAGAAATAAGGCTCCGTGAGGCGCATGAGGAAATAAGACTAGAGCTTTTATGCCATATTCAAGAAGTAGTTGAAGAGTATATTTCTCAAGGCTTGTCTAAAGATGATGCAGTTAACAAGGCAATTGCTGTTATGGGGGATTCATCTATTGTAGGACAACAACTAGATGAGGTACATAAGCCTAAGCCAGAATGGAGTGTTCTAATATTGAGCAGCTTGTTTGTATCCTTAGGGTTAATGGTAATGTATTTTATGGATAGGCAGGGGTTATCTGGTTTTTCCCTATTTGAAAGGACTTTAAGCTACACTATACTTGGAACAGTTATAGTAGTGGGTATTTATTTCTTCGACTATAGAAAGCTAGAGAACTATTCTAAGCATATTTATATAGGTGCTACTCTACTGTTACTCTTCACATTTTTTACAAATCCACTAATTAACGGCAATCGTTGGTTTATTATAGGAGGAATAAGTCTAGACGTCGTAAGTATAATGCCAGTAATATTTGTAATAGCTTTAGCAGGGCTTTTAAATAATAGGAATTGGCGAGACTACAAGAAGTTCATACACGGAATATTATTATGTGCAATACCATTGGTTTTGATAGTGTTTAATGGATCATCATTAGTTTCTGCAGCCATTTATTCCTTAGCATGCATTGTACTCTTAATTGTTTCTGGAGTTGGATATAGGGTCACTATATTCCTGTTTAGCGCTATGATAGCTATAATTGCCTTGCCCATCATAAACAATCCATATATGTTTCAAAGACTGTTTGCATTTATCAACCCTCATGCAGATCCACATGGAAGTGGTTATTTGAATATACAGTTGAGCAATTTAATTGATTCTGCGGGTTTTTATGGACAGGGATTCACATTAGAGCCGAGAATTATACCTGAGCTGCATACAGATTTTATTTTTGCTTATATGACTTTCACTTTTGGTTGGATTGTTGCGATAGTAATTGTAGCTATGATTGTAGCGTTTCTAGTAAGAATCGCTCGTATAGCAACTATTGTTAAATATAGTTATGCTAAGCTATTAGTAAGTGGATTTATTGCAATCTTTTCTATGCAGTTTTTATGGTATATATCCATGAATCTAGGACTTGCTCCAATAACTGACGTCAGTCTACCTTTAATAAGCTATGGGGGCTCACAGTTAATCATTAATGCATTAGCAGTTGGTGCAATTCTTAGCATATATAGAAGAAGAAACTTATCCAAAGTCCCTAATTAACTATTTTGAACCCTTGTGAAATTACAGGGGTCTTTCTTAATTCCTCACATCTACATGGCAATCCCAACAGAATAGTATTCTCCAAAGAAGAGAATCTATAAATAAATAACCCTTTATCCATTTCTAGGATAAAGGGTTTGAGATGATGTACGGCACCTATTCTGTTGGTGTTTCTACTTTGCTGTCAGGGTTCATCTGTTCAAGCTCATCTATAGGATAGGTAGTGTCTCTAATGGGAGCTACTTCTGGAATTTCCAGAGTGTTTTTATGATCTATTTTATCTAACCCATGGGCCTTCCATAATTTGTTTGAGAGAGTGTATAAAGTATCGCCTATATAGAGAATTCTGGCAATATTCTTGTTGCTGTCATACCAATATCGACCTGCTTTTAGATAATCGTCATTAGATAAATGAGTAACTTTACCCTTAAGCTTAAATCCTGTTTCAGTATCAATGTGGTACACATAGGCTCCCTGGAAAGCAAACTCTCCATATGGCGGTACCTCTTTATAGCTAGTATCTTTGCTTTGGGTTACTTCCATAACCGTGACAGGAAAGGCAAGGAGGTTTTTGTCTCTAGAGAAAAGCAATGCCTTATGGTTTCTAAGAAGTTCTGATTCAGTTCCCCTGTCTCCAATCATTTCTACAAACTTTTCTTTAGGATTATTAACATCAGTTACATCAAATATTGCCATTTTCATACCCAGATAATAGGCCATATTGTCTACTTCTACGGCGTCTTTGCCAAAACCAATTATGTGGTTTTCATCGTAGGGATGCAAGTAGTCACTATAGCCAGGGATTTTTAAGGCACCTAATATTGATGGTTTCTCAGGATCCTTTAAATCTATCACAAATAACGGGTCAACAGTTTTAAAGGTAACCATATAACCCCTGTCACCCATGAAACGAACGGAATAGATGGTTTCTCCTGGAGCTATATCTTCAACTTGGCCTACTACATTTAGAGCATCATCCAATATATATATGTTATTTTTTGAGGTCTGCTCATCTGTACGCCATATATCCCCTACTGTTGTAGCCATACGGAAGTAACCATTATGCTCATCCATGGAAAACTGATTCAAAAGGGAACCTGGTACCTTACCTTTTCCATTATAATCAACACTACCTTGATTTAATGCAAAGTTATAAACCAGAGTGCTTCTGTTATCTATTCGAGTTTTATTATCGAAGCCATACTGAGTGACTGCCACATAGAGGTTACGTAGTGATGCGTAAATGTTTTGCCCCGAGCCTAAGAAAGTTGAAACTTCAGCCTGCTTATTAGGTTGATCTAGATCAAGGCCCGCAACTAACAAATAATTGGGCTCAACTGAACCGGGAAAATAGCGGATATTTTCATAATCAATATCTATATATTCATCATTTTTAGCTGTATCTCTATACATTGGCTTTTCAAGCTCTTGACCCTGTTCAAGTATATAATAGTTAATATGTTTATTAGCAACTAAATAAAGAGCTGTGCCAATTTTTCTAGAAGATACGTACTGCCCATCTAATTCAACCTCTCTAACAAGCTTAATGTCTTTTTTATCTGAAATATTATAAATCATGGCCTTTACAGTATTTCGGTAACCATGGCCTGGCATAATATCTGGTGCGATTCTTTTCTCCATGGTGGCCCTGGGCATTGGATAATAATGGTCAGACGCCCCGATAACCACCAAAAATCTTTCATCAAGGTACAGTTCCATTGGGGTAAAGGGCTGACTAGTCAAGTCTATAGTATGTACAAGCTTCATGTCCTGCGCAGGAAAGGCTTTAGCAATGACAATACGCTGATTGTTTACCTGGTAAATATATTCTCCGTCAGTTTTTACCATATCTCCTTCATCCACACCTTGAACCTGGACGTTAGTTGCAGAGTAGTCAGCATTATCCATAGCTGATTCAGCACCATCTGCTGTTTTCATTGCTTGTGCTTCCTCCATTGGAGCAGATCCAGTCAATGCTATGCGAAGTCCAGAGTATATCCCATTGTTTACCTCTACCTGCTTTAGAAGCTCCTCTAGCATTTCTTTAGACCCTAGTACAGGGAGGTCACTTATTTGCATGTTAATGTAGACAGAGGAGCTTTCCTTTTGCCACTTCACATCTGCTCCAAAGGCTTCACCTATGAACCTTAAGGGGACAAGGGTACTGCTTCCAACAATTTGGGATGCCACATCAAGGTTAATAGCTTTACCATTTTTACTAGCAGATTTTGTACCAATGTGCAGAGTTACTATATCATCACCTCTAGTTGCTGTAACTACTTGTTGCTTTTCATCCCATACTACAACTGCATCCATTGACTCAAAGATTTCTCTTAGTGGAACAAGGGTTCTCTCGTCAATAATTTCTGGTGAATTCTTGAAGGCTAACTGCTTACCATCTAAGTAAACATTAATTTCTTCTCCCGAAGCCTTTCCAGTACCTGTAAAAACAGTTGGTATCAAGAAAAAGGCTAAGATGAATGATAGAATGGCAATAAAGCAAATATTCTTATTTTTCATAAGTAACACCCCGATTTTTTATTTTTTTACCAAAGTTAGTTACTTCATTAGACGACCATTAGTTGGTGATTGTTCCAGCGTAATTTATAACAAAATTTTTGATAAGAATTGGATTGAAGGGTGCTTCTATTTGGTATAATAGGGGATATAAATTAATCTGGAAAATTTACCCTAGGGGGATTCAAAATGAGGTCCGGAATTATTGCGCTAATAATTAGCATATTGATGCTATTTTATATATTTTTGAATTATTATATAGGACTAAGGGGATGGCAGTTTTTAGGCAGGCATATAAATTTTATAAGTGGTAAATTCTATTGGTCTATCTTTTGGATAATAGCAATGTCATATTTTGTAGGTAGACTAGGTGATTCCTTTTTGCCTGTCCATAGTTCGAAGGTATTAAAAATCATTGGCTCCTATTGGTTGGCTGCCATGTTTTATTTTCTAATAGTGTTCTTAATTATTGATGTGCTACGTATTTTGAGTGGGTGGCTAAAGATTTCTATTCAGATGCCTTATTTAGGTAGCTTACCCCCGATAGTTGGTGGGATCATTATTCTGTTTCTAGTATCTGGTATAGTGTTATATGGTTCTTGGAATGCTCGTAATCCACGGATTGTAAAGTATGATATTACAATATCCAAAGAAGCTGGGAGGTATAATAGTTTAAGTGCTGTATTAATCTCAGACATTCATTTAGGAACTATAGTTGACAATAGCAGGTTGCAAAAGATGATTAAAATGGTAAATGAGTTGGAGCCTGACCTTATACTGCTGCCAGGAGATATTATAGATGAGGATGTGGAAGTTTTTGTGGAGCAACAGATGGTTGAGACGTTTTGCAGACTCAATTCTAGTCTTGGTACATATGCCGTATTAGGCAACCATGAGTATATTGGCGGTAATGCTGAGGATGCCGTTCGCTATATTCAAGAGGCTGGCATAGTTGTGCTTAGGGATAGCTACATTGAGTTAGATGGAAGTTTATACATCGTAGGCAGAGACGACAGAGCAGGTGCAAGATTTACAGGTCAGGGGCGTAAGGATCTTTCCGATATTTTAGAAGGAATAGATAAATCAAAGCCCATAATACTTCTAGACCACCAGCCTTTTAATCTAGAGGAAGCAAGGGAAGCAGGAGTAGATCTACAGGTGTCAGGACATACCCATCGAGGCCAATTATTTCCTAACCATCTTATAACACGAAAGCTTTTTGAAAATGATTGGGGATATTTGAAAAAGGACGACCTGCAAGTAATAGTATCAAGTGGGTATGGTACCTGGGGGCCTCCCATTAGAGTAGGAAATAAACCTGAGCTTGTTCATATAGAGATTACGTTTAAACAAAATTAAACCCATTTATTTTTGGCTGAATGAGTTCACTTTAGTTGGTTTTATTTGTTCTTAACTTATGTTGATATGATGCAAAAATGTATCCAATTACAAGACCTGAAAAATGACCTACAAAACTAATTTGGGGAACTAGAACCGTAAATACCATATTCATTAATACTAAGGGCAAAATTAAGCTGTTTGTCTGTCGACCCTGTTTTCGGGCCATTAGATCAAAATACAGTATAAACCCTAGTAGAGCAAAAATAGCTCCAGAAGCCCCAACTGAGAGGGTATTGGTAAATAATCCAGAAGAGACTGAAACCAATAGACCCGAGAGAAAGTAAAACAGTACAAAGGTTCTTTGTCCCAGTAATTGTTCTAGATATCCCCCAGCATGGAGAAGAATAACCATATTAAAGATAACATGCATTATTCCACTATGAATAAACATAGATGTCAAAAGGCGCCAGTATTCACCTGTTGCTAAAATATATGCAATTGGAGGCATACCTCCAAATATTATTAACTGGTTTTCAAATCTTAAAATAAAGCTTAAGACAAATATAGTTAGATTAATCCCAATGATAATCAATGTTACAGGTGCATTCTTTTTTAAATGATCTATAGAAACATTCCCACCAAAAACACCTGGATAGTATCCCACCTTAAAAAACACCCCTTCTTAAATGCTATATTTGGCAATAATATATTATGGATTTAATTTTATCAAACAATTCCTTTTTTATATAGTTTAAATAGGAATTTTATTTATTTACTTTAAAAAGCCTATCTTTAGGGAAAGATATATAACAAGAAGAGAGATGTAAATTACCAACTATTTAAGAAGAAAGATATTTCCATAAGGAAGTGCTTAATATGTTTTTTTGGGAAGGACAAGAAATTTTATCACTATTGCAATGGATACTAAGGGCAGGAGTTATCTCCTTGTGGTTACTTTTAATTGTAAAGGTCATGGGTCAGAGGTTAATAGGTAGATTAAACTTATTTGATTTTATAATAGCTATTACAATAGGTAGTGTTGCTGCAGGTCCGTTGAGTGATTCCCAAAGCGGTTTAATTGGTCCAATTCTAACAATGACTTTTCTTGGAGTATTCCATGTCTTAACAGCATATTTAGCGCTAAAGAATTCTAAAATTCGTCGTGTGGTTCAAGATGAACCAATTGTTCTTATCCAGAATGGTCGTTTGATTAGAGAAAAGATGTATAAAGCTCGATTCAACTTAGATGATGTTTTGTTTGCCCTTCGAGAGAAGAATATGCATAATCTTCATGATGTAGAATTTGCTATATTAGAATCAAATGGTCAATTAAGTGTTATTCCTAAATCTCAGATTAGACCTTTACAACCTAGAGATCTTGGTATTCCTACAAGCTATGAAGGAATGGCTACTGTCCTCATTGAAGATGGAAATATAATTCAAGATAACCTAAAAAGAAAAAATTTAGATGAAAATTGGTTAATTGCTGAATTAGAAAAACAAGACATACATAACCCTAATGATGTTATGGTAGCAATGCTAGATACACTTGGGAGACTGTACGTGAGCAAAAAAAATGAGGAATACATAGATAGTAGTTCACTATAAGGATGGCGTAATTCTATAAGGTACATATAAATTTGGTGTCCATATAACATGGATGCCTTTTATTATTTAATAATTTCTTAATATATTACTAAGTGTCATTTAATGTTTTCAGGCGAAAATGATATTAGTAATTAAGTTCTTAGGAGGAAAATAGAATGAAACAAAAATTTGTGCTTGAGGTCTCTAACCTTTGCAAGTCCTTTAGTGGAAAAAGGGTAATTGATGATCTTAGTTTTAAAGTAGAAACAGGGGATATTTATGGTTTTCTGGGACCTAATGGAGCTGGAAAAACAACCACTATTAGAATGATACTTAGCTTGATACATTTGGATAGGGGATATGTAAAAATTAATGGATATGACATTAAAAAGGATTTTAAGAATGCATACAAGAGTATAGGAGCGGTTGTAGAAACACCTAGGTTTTATGATTACCTTTCGGCATATGATAACCTAGTGCAAATCGCTAATTTACACTCTGAAATATCTAATAAAAGAATTACTCAGGTGCTTGAGATTGTTGGTTTAAAGGAAAGGTCCAAGGATAAAGTAAAGACTTTTTCCTTAGGTATGAAGCAGCGCTTAGGACTTGCCAGGGCTTTAATTAACAATCCCAAATTAGTCTTTCTAGATGAGCCAACAAATGGGTTAGACCCTCAAGGAATGATAGAAATTAGAAACATGATTAGTCAATTAGCTATAGAGCAAGGAATTACATTTTTTATAACTACTCATATGCTTCATGAAGTTGAACAAATTTGTAACAAGGTAGCCATTTTACAAAAAGGCAAGTTAATTACAGAGAGTTCGGTTAAGGAATTATTAAGCAAAGATACTGAATATCTGCAAATTCACACTAAGGAGATAGATAAAGCCTTACTGGTTTTAAAACAGGTTAGTTTTATAAATAGAATTGATAATGCTCCTTTTGGATTAAATGTAGAGGTAGATAAAGGCTTCTCTACTGAACTTAACAAACTATTAATTGAGAATAATATCGCAGTCCAGTATCTAATTCCTCAAAAGCAAACCTTAGAACAACTGTTTATAGAAGTTACAGGAGGTAAGAGCCATGTTTAATTTAATTAAAAATGAGATCTATAAGATATTTAAGACAAAGAAAATCTATGTGTTTATGCTGGTGATTTTTATCTATAATTTCCTTCCTGTATTAGAACAAGTTACAGGAGCTATAGAGGAAGCAGATGTAGTGATAAATGGTCAAAATATTGCTTTTTATATGTTAAACTTTATGATAACAAATATCATGCCAATTTTTATTATAGTATCTATCTCAGACATGATCACAGGTGAATATGTAAATGGAACTTTAATTTTGCCTTTAACACATTCTGTGTCTAGAATAAAATTACTGACAGCAAAAATAATAGCATTGTTTATACCATTAGCAATTTTGCTGCTATTTTCTCTAGTGTTGTCATATGCCTTGGGAACAGCAATATTTGGTTGGGGAGACCAGTTTATTTTTCAAGAAGTAGATCAGCCACTTCAATCAGCAGTAGTTTACTCGACCCAAGAAGGAATAATAGTTACCTTTGCTTCATATATGCTATCTATTTTTCCACTATTAGCCTTTGGAATGATGATAATGTTATTAGCATTACACTTTAACAGTAGTGGAGTAACGGTAGGTATATCAATAGGTTTACTAATATTTTTAAGTATCCTTGGGTCAGCGGTAGAAAGGTTGATGCCCTACCTAATTACTAATGGTTTTAGTTTGTTTAAAATTCTATATATCTCCCGGGATATGGGTGAGTTTATTGCAACTTCTATTGTAACGGCCGTTTATGCTATTGCGTTTTTCTTAGCTAGTGTTTATATTTTCAATAAAAAGGACTTAACATATTAATTCAGTAATATTTAATATAATCAAAAGAGTTTAATGAATAATTAGAGCATATTTGCTATAATTTAAAAAATGCTAATTATGAGGTATAAATGTGCAAGAGAAAATTTTAGTAGTTGAAGATGAAAAGGAAATTGCTGAGTTAATCAGAGATTATCTAAAACAAGAAGGTTTTGAAGTAGCCCTTGCTTATGATGGAAAGCAAGGGCTAGAAGTATATAAAAATACTAAGCCCACTTTGGCCATCTTAGATATAATGCTTCCCAAAATGGATGGACTAGAATTATGCAGGCTGATTAGGAATGAGTCTAGTATACCTATTTTAATCTTAAGTGCCAAGAAAACTGATATTGATAAGATCCTCGGATTAGGATTGGGAGCTGACGATTATGTAACTAAACCATTTAGTCCTGGTGAATTAGTTGCAAGGGTTAAGGCTCATATACGGCGATACACATTATTATCCTCACCTGCAGAGAATAAAAAAATCATTAAATATGATGATTTAGAAATAGACAGCGGTGGTTATAATGTCTATTTAAAAGGTAGCAAAGTTGAATTATCTGCTAAGGAATTTGAAGTTTTACATTATCTAGCTGTCAATCCTCAACAAGTTCTTACAAGAGAGCAAATCTTTGATCGTATATGGGGCTTTAACTCTTATGGAGATATAAATACAGTTACAGTTCATATTAGAAAAATAAGAGAAAAAATCGAGAAAGACCCATCAGAACCTCAATATCTTAAAACAGTATGGGGAGTAGGTTATAAGTTTAATGGGTAAAAAAACTATGAAACTAGGTATTCGTTCTAGATTGCTAATTACTTTTATACTTATTACAGTTCTTCCTATAGTAATTACCTTGGGAGGACTTGGGCTTGCATTAAAGTATTATTCTACACAAATAGAAATGAGTGCTGTGGATAATCTGATAGAGGCTAATGAAATAATTAAGAATGAAATTCAAGAAAGTTTTGCAGAAATAAATTATTATGATACTTTCCACAAGGAAATTCAACCTTCCTTGGAAAAGTACAATTTAAACCTTCAAGTTGTGGATCTTTCGGGGAAGCTACTTTATGATTCTACAGATAGGGCATCTTCGCTAAAGAGGGTAGAGATAGATGAAATAAAAGATATCCAATATCTTAGTAGCCAACTTTTTATCTTAAATACGCCAATTTTTTATAACAATGAAAAAGTTGCAGATGCTATAATAAGGGGTGACCCAGATCAACCACCATTTAATAACCTCTCAAAAGTTATTCAAATAATCATTATTAGTATAGTTTTAGGGATACTATCATTTATAGGTATTGTTATTTTGTCCACCTGGTACATAGCGGGAAGCATTCTCAAACCTTTAAGAGAGTTGAACTTAGCAACTGAGAATATTGCAAAGGGAAATTTGGATTATGAAATTAAACATATGAGTGAAGATGAATTAGGTAAGTTCTGTAGTACATTTGATTTAATGCGAAAAAAGCTTAAAGAATCTTTAATTAGACAAACCGCCCATGAAAAATCTCGACAGGAAATGATAGCAAGCATTTCCCATGATCTTCGTACTCCTATTTCCTCTGTTAAGGGTTATGTTGAAGGACTTCTAGATGGAGTTGCTAATGATGAAGAAATGTTTAAGCGTTATTTATCAGTAATTAAGAACAAGACAGATCAACTAGATCGACTAATAGATGACCTAGCTCAGTTTTCCAAGCTTGAATTAGATAATCTTGATATCAATGCTGTTCAAGTAGATAGCCAGGAGTTTTTTGAAAGTCTCTTGAGTATTTATAGGGTGGATTTTGAAAACTCTCCTGGAGTATTTTATAGTGAAAATCAAATTCCATCTGCAGCAATTATGGCTGATAAACTTAGGATAGAACAGGTATTGAATAACCTCATTGAAAATGCTAAAAGATACATACCAGTAGATGATGGGTATATAAAGGTTAAGATAGAGGAAAAAGAAAACAATATAATAGTGGCAATAAGAGACAATGGTACAGGTATATCTAGCGAAAACCTTCCATATATTTTTGATCGGTTTTATCGTGGTGAAAAATCCCGTTCTAGAGAATATGGAGGCTCAGGGCTTGGCCTAGCTATATGCAAATACATTATTGAAGCCCATGGTGGGCAGATATGGGCAGAGAGTACTTTAGGTAAGGGGAGTGTTTTCTACTTCTCATTACCAATAGCTGAGTTTAGAGTATAACAGGGTTATGTAAGCAATTAAGAACATATAAATAATTATTTTAAAGGAGGATATTTTCATGTCTATGCTAGAAAAAAGTTGTAATGAGTTTTTGGAAGAATTAGCTTCTAAAGCTGCCGTACCAGGCGGTGGCGGTGCAGCAGCCTGTGGTGGGGCCATTGGGATGGCATTATCTAATATGGTTGGGAATCTAACAGTTGGCAAAAAGAAATATGCAGATGTACAAGAAGAAGTAATTAATCTAATAGAAAAAGGTGGCAAAGTAATTGAGGAGTTAAAGGCTCTAGTAGATAAGGATGCAGAGGTTTTCGAGCCATTGTCAAAGGCATATGGTTTACCCAAGGACACACCTGAACAAGTTAAAATTAAGGAAGAAACTTTAGAGGAATGCTCAAAAGTTGCTTGCTCTGTACCAATGGAAATCATGCGTAAGTCTTACGAGGGTATTAAGATTCATGAAAGAATGGGACAAATAGGGACTATGATTGCAATTTCTGATGTTGGTTGTGGTGTTGCATTTCTTAAAGCAGCCTTAATCAGCGGCTCGCTAAATGTAATTATTAATATCAACTCCATAAGGGATCAGGAATATGTTAAGGCAACAGCAGAAGAAATGAACCAACTGTTAGCAGATGGAAGTAGAATAGCAGATGAAACACTAGAACTAGTAATTAATAAAATAAAGAAGTAAACAGGAGGTAAGTTAAATGGCAGAATTATTATTGGGAAAACCAGTTGCAGATGCTATGAAAGCTGATCTAACTAAAAAGGTTGAAGAGCTAAAAAGCAAAGGCATTACTCCTAAATTGGGAATTATTAGAGTAGGGGCTCGTCCAGATGATCTGTTTTATGAAGGCGGCGCAAAGAGAAATTGTGAAGCCGTTGGAATGGCATATGAAGTATTTGAATACCCAGAGGATATTGGACAAGATTCATTTGAAAAGGCTGTTGCCCAGGTGGGTGATAATAAAGAAGTGCACGGAATCCTTATGTTTGCGCCTCTACCAAAGCACTTGAATGAAAAGAAAATCAGAACATTTATTCCTGTTGAGAAAGATGTAGATTGCATGACTCTAGGAAGTGCAGCAAAAGTGTTTGCAGACGATCTTACAGGGTTTCCACCTTGTACCCCTACTGCTTGTATGGATATGTTAGAGTTCTTCGACATTCCATTAAAAGGTAAGAAAGCAGTAGTGCTTGGTCGCTCTTTGGTGGTAGGTAAGCCTTTGGCAATGCTATTACTTCGTCAGCATGCTACTGTTACAATATGTCACTCTAGAACAGAAAATCTACCCGAGGTATGTGCTGGTGCAGATATATTAATAGCTGCTGTTGGAAGAGCAAAAATGGTTAAGGCAGATTATGTAAAAGCTGGACAAATTGTTATTGATGTTGGTATTAATGAAGATCCAGATAATCCAGGTAAATATTGCGGAGACGTTGATTTTGATTCAGTTGAACCAATAGTAGATAAAATAACTCCGGTGCCCCGTGGAGTTGGTTCTGTAACTACAGCAGTTTTGTGCAAACAAACTATTATGGCTTGTGAAATGCTAAACGGGCTTGCGTAGTCCTAACTTTATACTTAAAAGGTCTTCTCGTTACGGGAGGCCTTTTTGGTATAAAAAAGGAAATCAAGGATGTCAGGAGGATTTAATTGATCATTGGTGCTAGAACTGCAAAGACTGGTATTGCTATTATGGTTTCCATAGGGATTTGTAACTTACTTGCGATAGGTCCTACTATTCTTGCTGCTATTGCAGCAATGGTTAATATGCAACCATCAGTATATCAATCAACTAAAAATGCAGTAGATCAGGTATTTGTAACTGGAATTGGGATAGTGGTTGGAATTTTCTTTGGGCTAGTTTTTGGTAGCGGTGCAGTAGTGATTGGTATCGCTAGTATAATTGTCATATATTTTACTCTAAAGCTTAAAATGAATGAATTTATTAATATAGGTGTGATATCTACAATTTTTGTATTAGATGCTTCTTCTGCTGATTTTTTAAACCAAGCTTTTATACGTGTCCAATTAATAGGGGTAGGATTAGTTACTGCGTTAGTAATAAATAACCTTATTTTTCCTCCAAAGTATTTTAACCAAGTGCAAATGAAGTTAAAAGAAATCCATAATGAAACTATGGCAATTTTTGAAGTTGAAGTCACTAATTTTATCGAGAACATAGGCATAGACAATAAACTTAATAAATTAGATGATGTGCAAAAACAAGCATTAGAGCTAGATGATGATCTTGATGTATTACAGCATGAGGTGCAAAATAAAACAGGTCAAGTCAAAAGAAAGTATAATATGATACATGACCTTCATCACCTAAACAGTCAAATTTTAAGTAAGGTTGGTATCTTGGAGGACATTCATCCCAATAGATTAAGAAGAAGAGCAAAAAGAGGGAATTTACCGTACACCCCTGAGTTTCAAGAGATAGTAACACGCATACAAAATGCTAATAATGTGATAAAAGAAAATTCTATTCTTCTACAAAAGGCTATTATTGATGGAGAAAGTATTGAAGGTTTAAAGCCTGTTATTTCCTTGAGGGAACCATTACATTCACGGCTAGAAAAGTGGCATCAACTTCATCAAGGGGATAATTATCATGTGAGAGCGTTAATGGAAGTAAGCATTGTAATTTATGAATTGACATGGATAAATAAAGAACAAAAAAGATTATTTGAAAAGTATTTCAAGTAAAGGAACTCACCTTTTTATGCAGGATTTGTGCTTACCTATGGCGAAATGAAAAGCCAAGTTGATGGACTTATTTTGGAGGATTAAATATGGGCACAGATATGGTAAATGGAAAGCCTGGCCTTCTATGTGAAAGGCTATCTGCTAGACAAAGAAGGCTTATATTACTGGCTATTGGGATAGGTACTTTTATGGGGCCCTTGGATGGTAGTGTTGTAAATATTGCATTGCCAAGTATAAGTGGGCATTATGATGTATCTCTGGCAATCGTAGAATGGGTTGTAATGTCCTATTTATTAGTGATCAGCAGTCTTTTATTGACATATGGACGAATGGGAGATTTGTATGGTTATAAAAAAATATATATTTTAGGGTTTATAATTTTTGCGATTGGCTCCCTGCTTTGTGGACTATCACCTACTATTTTCTTGCTTATTGTTTTTAGGGCGGTACAAGCAATAGGTGCTGGCATGATGATGTCCATGGGTCCAGCAATTATCACACATATTACTCATCCTAAAGAGCGAGGCAAATCATTAGGTATGATTGCTATATCAGTATCCATAGCCCTAACTACCGGTCCAATACTTGGCGGTTTTTTAACGAGTCACTTTGGCTGGCAAAGTGTATTTTTTATTAATATTCCCATTGCTATTATAGCGATAATAATGGCAGTTAAACTAATACCTACTATAGAGTCCCAAGAAAGGCAACCTTTTGATATAATTGGGTCATTTATATTATTCTTTGCTCTTATTAGCATTTTGTTCCCGTTAAGTTATGCGGAAAAAATCGGCTGGGGAAACCCTCTAATATCTACTTTAATAATTACTGGAATATTGTTGCTGATAGCATTTTTAATTTTGGAAAAGCGTATAGCTTACCCAATGCTTGACTTGTCTTTATTTAAAAACAAATTGTATTCTATGGGTAACTTGTCAGCTATGATTAACTATATGGCCATGTATTCGGTAATTTTGATTATGCCCTTTTATTTGCAGCAATTATTGGAGATGTCTCCATCTCAAGCAGGACTAATGTTAATTCCAATGCCTTTGGTTACCATGGTTGTGGCACCTATTAGCGGTACAATTTCTGATAAGGTTGATACTAGATATGTTAGCTCTACAGGTATGGCAGTAACAGCCTTTGGGTTATGGCTTTTAAGTACCCTAGATGTAAACTCCAGTCTTTTATTTATAGGAACTGCATTTGCCGTCATAGGGTTAGGTACTGGAATGTTTCAGACTCCAAATAATAGTGCGGTCTTGGGGTCCGTTCCACCTAATAGGAGAGGAATTGCATCAAGCATGCTGGCGATAATGCGTAATATAGGAATGGTTTTAGGAGTAGCAATTGCTGGTGCAATATTTAGCAGTCGACTCAATCTTTTGATGGAGGAGCAAGGAATGGTACAAGCGTACGCAGGTGCAATGAATGCAACATTTCTTGTAGCAGCGGGGTTGGCTTTAATTGCGGTTTTAACCTCCCTGGTCCGTGGCTCATTGAAATCGAGATAAATTTTTTATAAAAAAGAAGGAAATTTAAAATCCTTGCCGAATATGTATTATAATGCATAACGGCATTAACTTGCATAACGGTATAAAAAAAAGCATAGAGGTCTCCGAATCGGTCATTCTAAACCATCTGGCACTGGATTACCGATCGTAGGGTAAGTGGGGAAACCTGCTTGCCTCCCATGGTGGAAAGGAGATGAGTTACTTTATTTTGTGTAGGACTCCTTTCATCTAAGAATACTATGAAAGGGGGTTTTTTATTTTTTTGTTATAACCTGATATACACAAGGTAGAAGTTAAATTAATGGAGGTTATATGAAACATGAAAAAATTTGTGATATGTTTATTGATAGTTTTATTAATGGTGTCTATAATAGGCTGTAATCAACAAGCTGAAGAAATAATAGTAGCTACTACAACCAGCACACAGGATAGCGGTCTCTTGGATGTATTAGTTCCTATTTTTGAAAAGAAGTATGGTTATATTGTTAAAACAATTGCAGTAGGAACAGGACAAGCACTAGAAATGGGTAAGATGGGAGAGGCTGACGTTCTACTAACACATGCACCAGCCTCTGAACTGGAGCTGTTAGAAGCAGGAGATATACTTAATTATAAAATGGTTATGCATAATGATTTTGTTATAGTCGGTCCTCAAGATGATCCCGCTGGTGTAAATGAACTCACCACGGCTGCTGAAGCATTCAGAAATATAGCAGAAGAACAGCTTTTGTTCGTTTCAAGAGGTGACGATTCAGGAACTCATAAAAAGGAACTAGCTATCTGGCAAAAAAGTGACGTGGAGCCAGGTGGAGATTGGTATATAGAAACAGGTAGTGGAATGGGGCAAGCCCTTAATGTAGCTTCAGAGAAAGACGGTTATTGTCTAACTGACAGGGGTACTTATCTAGCATTAAAGCATAATATGCATATAGAAATTTTATTTGAGGGAGAACCAGATTTATTAAATATTTATCATGTGGCCCAGGTTAATCCTGATAAATCAGACTTAATTAATCCTGAAGGAGCAGCAGCCTTTGTGGAATTTATGATAGCAGAGGATACACAAGCAATCATTGGTGAATTTGGAGTGGACAAGTTTGGTTCGCCTTTATTTTTCCCAGATGCACATAAAGATCCAAGTGAGTATGGTTTGAATTATTAATATATTGTACAAGGTGGTTTCTTAATTGGAATTAATTTTAGATGGCATAAAAGAAGCAGTTTGGTTGTTCTTGAACCTTGATGTAGAAGTTTTGGGAATAACATTTAGAACGCTCCAGGTTTCAACTATTGCAACACTACTTGCTCTACTGTTTGGTTTACCCATAGGGCTTCTTTTAGCATTATCTAATTTTCCCGGCAGAAGACTTTTAATAAGTTTAGTTAATACAGGAATGGCTCTTCCACCTGTGGCAGTTGGTCTTTGGGTTGCCATATTTATATGGCGTATTGGTCCCCTTGGACATTTGAAACTAATCTACACACCTCAAGCTCTGATAATTGCCCAGTTTGTAATTGCCTTTCCTATGGTTACAGGTTTTACAATTGCTGGAGTTCAGCAGTTAAACCCAAAGTTACATTTACAGATTTGGGCCTTGGGTGCATCAAAGCTTCAGTATCTGTGGGCGATTTTGCGGGAGACACGCCTTCCACTATTAGCAGCAGTTATTGCTGGTTTTGGGGCAGCTATTTCAGAGGTAGGGGCATCCATGATGGTAGGTGGAAATATTCAGGGTTCAACACGAGTTCTCACTACCGCAACCATGCTGGAAGTTGCTAAAGGTAATTTTGGGAAGGCAATAGCATTGACTATTATCCTAATGACGTTAGCATTTTTGGTGACACTAGCCTTAACACTAATACAGCAGCAGGAGAGAAGATAATGACTATACCATTGATTCAAGCAAAGAACTTGATATGGGAAATAAAGGGAAATACCATAATTGATGTTGAAAGCTTTAGGATACACGAGGGAGAGCATGCTGCATTAATTGGTCCTAATGGTTCAGGTAAAAGTAGTTTATTTAAGCTGCTTGCTTATCTTCAAAAGCCTACAAAAGGTGAAATTAATTTTAATGCCCTTAGCCGGAACAAATCATTGATTGATAAAAGAAGAGAAATGGCAGTTGTATTTCAAGAACCCCTTCTCCTAAACATGACAGTTTATGATAATGTTGCTTATGGTTTAAAATTGCGTAAAGTGAAGAATATTAAGGGTGAGGTTGAGAATTGGCTTGAAAGGTTAAAGATTTTACATCTTAAAAGCCGCTATCCCAAAAATCTCTCAGGGGGAGAGGCTCAAAGGGTGAGCATCGCAAGGGCGATGGCATTAAAGCCCAAAATCTTGTTTTTGGATGAGCCTTTTACTGCTTTGGATGCTCCTACTAAAGCACAGCTTTTAGAAGAAATGAATATCCTCATCAAGCAGACAAGCATGACCAGTCTTTTTATAACTCATGAATTTTCTGAAATTCCTTTCTTGGCAGACAAGGTGTATGCCATGTCAAAAGGCAGAATTGTTCAGCAGGGATCCTTGGAGGATATTTTTTATCGTCCTATCAATGAAGAAGTAGCAGATCTAGTGGGGGCAGATAATCAGTATGAAGTGGAGATTGCAGAAAAAGTATCCCAAGACAATTATATAGTGATGGAAAAAAACAGCTTACTTAAGATAAGGGTTAGTATTAAAAACACCATCTTACTTCCAGGACCAAGGGTTAAAGCACTTATCCGGTCAGAAGATGTTGAACTTGGATCTGGTGATGTTAATAGTTTTCAGGGTTATATTAAAAGGATAATGCCCTTTGGATTGCACTATAAGTTAACTTTAGATGCAGGAATTGAAATCAGTTTAATTATAAGCAAACAGCAATTCTTGGAAATTAATCCAAAAACCAAGGATAGAATATCTATTAATATTAAACCAAATAGAATTCACCTTATCGAAAGTAAGGATATGTAGGGTAAAAATTTGCTTTAAATAAGTTGGCATAGCCAGCTAAATCAAATACTCTTAGAGGCAGCATTTATTTGTTGCCTTCTTTTTATACTATCAGAAAATATAACTTCAACAAGGTAGATAGTATTCACAAAGACTAAGGCTTCCACCTACGTCTAAGGACTTGGCGCACTATAGTACTGGTATTTCTACGCATCGGATTCCCAATGCTAGAACTACTGGCGCAAGCCAAGTTTTGTTTTATTTTCAATAAAGACTGTTTATTGCTATAATATCCTTAGAACTTCTTGTTAGGAGAGGGTATATTTGAAGAAGAAAACAGAAACTAATATAAGAGTGTCTGTTGAGCTAGGGATAGACCAATCATTATCAGGTAATAATCTATTTCTATTATTAGAAAATATAATGCTTTATGGCTCCATAAGCAAAGCTGCTTCACACATGGAGGTTTCATATAGATATGCCTGGGGGTTGATTAAGGCTTCTGAAAAATCTATGGGTGTAAAACTACTTGATAAAAAGATAGGTGGACATTCTGGCGGAGGTGCTATTGTCACAGAAGAGGGTAAAGCTCTTCTTTCAAAATACAAGACTTTTAAGAATGAGGTAGATGGTCATTTACAGCAATTTCTTGAGAGCTCTAAAAGTATTGATTTAAGGTCTAATAATACAATGGAAATCCATGAATTTCTTAATAAACATCTGCTACTTGCAAGTACTATTGAGCCAGTTGAAACAGGTCTTTTGGATATTCTTGAGCAAGCTTTCTATAAGTATTCAGGCATTCTTGTAAGGCATATACCTTTAGGAAGTGGACGTGCCTTAGAAATTGCAAAAACTGGGAGAGTTGACATGGTGTTAAGCCACGCACCTGAGCTGGAGGATAGGTTTATCGAGGATGGATGGGGTAAGTCAAAAATACCTGTTATGACTAATAACTATATAGTTGTTGGACCTAAAGATGACCCGGCAGATATTAAAGGACTTAGCCCTAATGCCACCACGGCACAGGTTTTTGAAAGGATCGCACAGTCTAAAAATCTATTCGTCAGTAGAGGAGATAATTCTGGCACACATTTACAGGAGTTAAAAATCTGGAGATGTACAGGAACTGTACTAGAACGAGACTGGTATATCACTTGCCCAGGGGTTGTGGGAAATCTTGGCACATTAAAATATGCAATTGAAAATAATGCATACACACTAATTGATTATGCAACCTATGTTTTTTCTAAACCTGACAAGAATGTTTCCATAGTTTATGGAGCTAGCAACGAAGGAGCACCCCAGGAATTAATAAACCAATTCTCATTAACGATAGTAAACCCTGATAAGGTTCCAGGGGTCGCTTGTAAAGAAGCCATGGTCTTTAGTAATTGGCTTCGTACTGCAGAATGTAAGGAAATAATTAAAAGCTTTAGCTGTTTGGATCATGGAAGGCCAATATTTGAAGTAGAATAAGGCAGCTTATTTTTGCAGCCGGCACGTCTTATAATTAGCATTTTTATAACCCCTCAAAACACTACCTGACTTCAATAAGTTTATAATTTTTGCTGCCAAGACCAATTTTCTCTGCATAGTCAAGCTGAACGTTGTAATCATTGTTTGGCCATAGTTTATGGAGCAGATCTTCATTGGCACTTTTAGTTAACATGTCTATTGAGGCTTTATCTATAGCAACAGGATCATAGGATGCCAAGATTCCAATATCATTGGATATCTTATCCTGAGCTTTATCCATACAGTCACATTCCTTAGTTATATGAATTAAGAAATTAAAATAGCAAATTTTGTTTTCTTTGTTAGATACAGCACCTAAAGCATATTCAGCCATTTTCTCCTGTAGTGGTTTTGAAGCATTTCCAAAGCTATGACCAATGGCGTCATGACGGCATGTGGCTATACATTCAGCACATCCATAGCAACTTTCTACATCTATCCTAGCTACACCATCGTATACTTCAATGGCATTCTTAGGGCACCACTGTGTGCAGATACTGCAGCCTGTGCATTTTTCTGGATTTACCTTTGGCTTAACATCAGCATGCTGGACTTGTTTACCGCTCCTAGGAGCGGTCCCCATAGCAAGGTTTTTAATGGCGGCACCAAAACCACTCAAAATGTGGCCTGTTAGGTGGCTCAATACTACCATAGAATTACTATGTAGAATATCATTTGCTATTTTAACAGATTCAAAATGGTTACCAGGAATTTTGACTTCAGAGTAATTCTTGGAAAGAAGTCCATCTGAGATAATAATTGGTATACCAAGGTTTTCTATACAAAATCCATGCATATATGCCTGCATAAGGTGGTCTATCGTATTATCTCTTTGGCCTTTATAGAGGGTATTTGTATCAGTCAAAAAGGGTTTACAGCCAGTTTCCTTGAGTAAATCAATATAGGGTTTTAGCCAATCAGGTTTAATATGTCCTGTATTATTTTTTTCTCCGAAATGTATTTTTAGAGCAGTAAAATCATCCACAGAAAATATCTCATGAAACCTAGCTTCCTTATGTAGTTTAATTATCAAATCAGACATTATTTCATTATTAGCTTCCTGAATAGGAGCATACCATACTTTATTCATAGCTACCTCCAACAAGTTTTTTTATTTATTTCTACTTTTACAAGTATAACTTATAATTAGAATTTTTTCCAAAACAACTACTTTGTTTCGCTGGAAATAATTGAATATAACTAGTAATACTGTAGAATATACATAAGTAATGCTTTTCGTATGATTTGTGTTAATAAAATTTTCAAAAAGGAGGAATACAATGCTTAGATTTACTGCAAACTTAACTTTTTTGTTTACAGAATTACCTTTTATGGAGCGTTTTGGGGCAGCTCGAAAGGCAGGATTTAATTATGTAGAATTTATGTTTCCATATGATTTTAATCTAGATGAAATTGAGAAACAGCTTAAACAACATAGCCTAAAGCTAGTACTGTTTAATTTGTCTGCGGGAAACTGGGAGGAAGGTGATCGAGGAATAGCATTTAACCCAGAACGAAAAAGTGAATTTAGGGGCGGAGTTGAGAAGGGTATTGCGGCTGCTCAAAAGTTTGGTGTCAATAGAGTAAATTGTTTAGTAGGAAAGGTAGATGAGCAAAGCTCCAATAGTAGTATCTGGGAAAACTTGGTTGAAAATATTTGCTATGCAGCTGATGAGTTTGCTAAATATGATATAAATTTAATGGTTGAACCTATCAATCACTATGATATTCCTGGGTTTTATCTCAATACGACTGATGCAGTATTGAAACTAATTTCAGAGGTTAACCGCCCTAATGTTTATCTTCAATATGATATTTATCACGCTGAACGTGAAACTGAAAATCACAAGAGTATTCTAAATAATTACTTTGATAAAATAGGTCATATACAAATTGCAGATAACCCAGGTAGACATCAACCAGGCACAGGTGATATTGATTTTACGTTCTTATTCGATGAAATAGAAAGGCTAGGATACAATGGATATATAGGTCTGGAGTATAAACCAGAGCCCAATACATTTGAATCATTAGGATGGGTTAAGGAGTACGGGTACAAGCTTTAAATTTATAGATGCAAAAAATAATAAGGAGGGTAAAACCTAGTATGAAAAAAGTTGGTTTTATAGGGTTGGGCATTATGGGCAAGCCAATGAGTTTAAACCTATTAAAGGCAGGATATGAGCTTGTTGTCTACGATATTTTTCCTAAACCAATAGAGGAACTTGTTAAAGCAGGAGCAGAGGCTGGCTCTTCGCCTAAAGAAGTTGCATCACGGACAGATGTTATTATAACAATGCTACCGAATTCTCCCGAAGTTAAAGAAGTTATTCTTGGGGAAAGTGGAGTTATTGAAGGGGCAAAAAATGGCTCTATTGTTATAGATATGAGTTCAATTGCACCATTAGTAAGTAGAGAGATAGAGCAAGCGTTGGCAAAGAAACAAGTACGAATGTTAGATGCTCCAGTAAGCGGAGGAGAGCCAAAAGCTATTGATGGTACGCTATCAATTATGGTTGGTGGATTACAATCTGATTTTGATGAGTGTTTGCCAATTTTAAAGGAAGTAGGTGCATCTGCAGTATTATGTGGTGATATAGGAGCAGGTAATGTGACAAAGCTTGCTAACCAGATTATAGTTGCAGGAAATATAGCTGCTATGAGTGAAGCGCTTGTGCTTGCAACTAAGTCAGGAGTAGACCCAGACAAGGTGTATCAAGCCATTAGGGGAGGTTTGGCAGGCAGTACAGTCTTAGATGCTAAGGCTCCGCTAGTAATGGATCGGAAGTTTGATCCTGGTTTTAAGATTAAGCTACATATAAAGGATCTTGGTAATGTTCTTGATACGGGACATGAGATTGGTGTTCCGTTGCCTTTGACGGCCTCCATAATGGAGATGCTGCAGGCATTGAAAACAGATGGGTTAGGAGAAGCTGACCATGGGGCATTAATCAGGTATTTTGAAAGGCTTTCAAATATAGAAGTTAAACGATAATGGTCAAATCTAGTATTACTGACCAGGTTGTTAATGCAACCTGGTTTTATAATTGATCTAATATGGGGAATTTTACCATGATATTTGTTTTGCCAGGGATTGAATCTATTTCTATAATGGCATTGTGTCTGCGGGCAATACTATAGCAAATTGACAGTCCAAGACCAGTACCCTTATCCTTTGTAGTAAAGAATGGATTACCCAGATTATCTAAGGCTTCCTTTGAAAAACCTGGACCTTCATCGATAATACTAAGAACTACATAACTATTTTCAGCATATGTATTTACAGTTAAAGTGCCTCCTTTATTCATAGCCTCTAAACCGTTTCTTACAAGATTTAATACTAATTGACGAACTTCGCTCTGATCCAAGAGGATATTAGGTACATCAAGTAACTTGGAATTAATATCTTTACCATCCTGTGTGGAATTAGCATATAACAAGGGTAAAAGGTTTTCAATAATGTTTTTTAAATTACCCTTGGAGGATGGTTTGTTCTTATTACCAGCAAAGGATAGGAATTCACTAATAATTAAGTTAGCTCTATCGATTTCATCTATCATAATTTTAAAATAGTCCATATAAGGGGAACAATCTTCCTTTTTTTGTAAAAGTTGCAAAAAACCCCTCACAGTCGTTAACGGGTTTCGAACCTCATGGGCGATACTGGCAGCCATTTTACCAACTATACTTAGCCGATCTAAATGTTCCATTTCTTGATTAAATTTGTTTTTCCCTGTTATATCAACAATTTCTTGTAAAACATAGATATTCCCATTAATATCTATGTTTTCAACGGTTAGTATGCCTTTTTTTATTTCACCTGCTTTCGTTTGAAATGTTACCCATTTATTGCCTGTTTTCCCGTCATCTGACACACTTTGTGTGTGACTATCTTCTTTTACTATACAAAAATTCTTTTGAATATCAGACATTTTCAAGAATTCATCCCGAGTATAACCTGTTGAATTAATAGCGGCTTTATTTACGTCAATAAGCTTACCATCTATATTGGATATGAATAGCAAGTTAGGATTATTGTGAAAAGTCTTAGAGAAAAGAGCCTTTGAGAGAATAAGGTTTTCTTGATTGCTTTGTTTATCTAATTGTGGTTCACTCATGCCTTTAGATTTTTGTATTTTTATTGAGCATGATTTCCTTTGTAGACCTAATGAACTATACCACTTTACAGTTGGCATTAAGTTACACCACCTCAGAAATATTCATTTAAAAATTTCCACTTTATTGGTAACAATTCCTTCAGAGTATTTGTCGAATTATGGAAGATATACATATTGATTCTCACTTCAAGTATATAAAAAGCAATAATAAGTTAATATCACCCAAATGTATGATATTTGGTAACTTTTGTTCACATGAAAAGAAGGCTGTAATAAACAGCCTTTAGCATTTTAATTAAAAGTTTTTCTTATTACTTGATTTTCTTCTCCTAGTGGTCCTAGAAATTGTCCATTATATGTAACATCCACAGCAGCTGCATTACCGAAGAGTATGTTTATTTCACTATTAGCTTCAAATATGAGATCTTCTCCTTTGGGAACAAGACGATACATTACCACTTCTTCATCTACTTGGACTTCCAACCAACAGTCACTTCTAGCAACTAGAACTTTGAGTTCTATACTATCTGCTTCTGGCTCTACTACTTCAGGCTCTATTGCTTCTGGAGTTTCTTCCTTAGTAGTTTCTATAGTACCCAAATCATGATTATCAATAGGAGATGTTTGCTGTTCTTCTAAAGCAACTATGGGGGGACTAGGATCTGGTACTTGTTCTTTTTGAAAACCAACAAAGAAGATAAGAATTAAAACAACTAAAAGTCCAGCTATAGCTATTTTTTTTCTCGAAATTGGATTTGTGGATCCACGTCCTGGTGGTTTAGTGTATGTTTCTTTAATATATTCCTTTGCGGTATTTGCATCCATCCAAATGGTGTTAAATTCTACTAGCAGTTTGGAATAGTTTAGCCCAAGATAAGAGCCATAGGTTTTTATGACTTCTTCTATAAAGGCTTTATCAGGTAGGTTAACAAATCTCTCTTCCTCTAATGCTAATAGGTATTTACTATTGATACTTGTTGCATTTTCAACTTGTATAATAGATAATCCTTTTTTCTCCCTTGCTTTTATAAACTTCTCACCTAGACCTGCCATTTATATTCCTCCTCATAAAAGCTGTACTAGTTTTTATTTTCTATATATTCTAGATAATTCCTGCAAAATTTGGCAATTTGAGAAATAAAAGGTTGAAATATGAAGGAAAACATTACATTATGTGGAATATTCAAAATTAACAACAAGCTAATAAGTGGAGGGTATACTTTTATGAATAAAAATGAATTAGTATCAAGGGTGTCCGCAGAATCAGAAATTCCTATTAAAAAATCACAGTTAGTTGTTTCGTCCATATTTGATAATATTGAAGAAACATTAGCAAATGGAGACAAGGTACGTGTTTTGGGGTTTGGTTCTTTTGAAGCTAAAGAGAGAGCAGCTAGAGTAGGAAGAAATCCTAGAACTGGTGAGATATTGGAAATATCATCTACTACAGTTCCGGTTTTTAGACCAGGAAAAAAGCTGAAGGCATCTATTATGAAATACCAACGGAGAAAATCTGGTCTTCCAAAAATTGTAGCTGTTACAAGCGGTAAAGGTGGAGTTGGCAAAACAAATTATGTAATTAATACAGCAATTGCCTTTGCCCAACAAGGATTAAAGACATACATTATTGATGCGGATCTTGGTACTGCTAATGTTGATGTTTTATTAGGAATAAAAGCAAAATATACCATTGAGCACTTAGTGAATAAAACTAATACTAATATAATGGACGTGGTAGTTGATGGTCCAGGGGGTATTAAAATAATTGCAGGGGGATCGGGAATCCAATCTCTGACCGAACTATCTGAATCTGAACTCAATAGGGTTTTTGATTTATTTGAACCTTTAGAGAACGATGCAGATGTAATTATTATTGATACGGGTTCTGGTATATCTCGTAATGTAATTAACTTTCTGCTTCCCGCAGATGAAATTGTAGTAGTAGTAACTCCTGAGCCTAGTTCAATTACTGATGCATACGCACTTATTAAGGTATTAAATGAAAAGAAAGTTAAGAAGCCGGTAAAAATGGTTTTTAATATGGTGGATGACCTAGAAGAGGCAAGAAACGTAGCTAAGAGGATGTTAGAAGTTATAGGGCGCTTTCTTGAAATTAAACCATACCCATTAGGATATATTTTGAGAGATAATAATGTAAATAAAGCAGTAAAAATAATGGAACCATTTATTCTTGCTTTCCCAGGATCTCCTGCATCAAAAAACTTATATGCCATCTCAGAAAAATTAAATCCTAAAGTCCATAATTTAAAGGATGGTTCAACTAAAAGCTTTATTGACGAAGAAGACAAACCACTGGGATTTGTGGCAAAGCTTAAACAATTTTTCCGTAAATAATACATAGCAATTCAAACTAATTTTATATATGGAACTTAATAGCAAACTAATCGTCTATATGGATAAATACAAAATTTTATAGGAGTGAGTTTTATGGCTAAAAGGACTATATTAGTAGTTGCTATTTTTATGCTAATATTATTTGCTGTAGGCTGTAATGCAAATAAGCAGGAGGAAAAAGAACCTAAGATGGGAAAGATAGATTATGAAATAGTTATTACTGATGCAATTCCAAAGGAATTAGAACAATGGTATGAGGAGAATTATCAAGTTGAGGGTCTTCATCAACATGAAATCGGAGAGAACAGATATTTATTATTATCTGCGGGAGAAAAGCCTACAGGTGGTTATAGTATTGAAAATTTAGAGTTATTAGGCTATGAAAATGAGATTGAGCTCAAGGCAGAGCTTAACCAACCATCTGGAGACAGTATAGTTACCCAAGTACTAACCTACCCACACATTCTTGTAAAAATTGAAAGGGATAATAGGCAGTTAAGGTATGGTGGAATTACAGAGACTATAAATCATCAAGCTTCAGAAATTTTACAGGACTCTGGGACTTATATAGGGCAAATCGATAATAATTCAATTGAAGTAAGAATTAGTGGGGTTCAGCCTGATGATTTTGCAATAAAAGTTTTTCGTATTAGTGAAGAAGCAAGAGAAGAATTTAGTACCTTTTCTGATGGTGATGAAGTTCTAATAAGCTATTATCTTGATGAAAATCAACAACCTATAATGACAAGTATCAAAAGTATCTCAAATTAAGGCTCAGATTAAAATGATTTTCTATAATTCAATCCCCAATAAGTAGAAACTATTCACTACCTACTCATTGGGGATTATTAATTCTAACCATTAGGCATTAACTTAGCTTATCTGTAAAGAAAAATTGGTTTTTCACAAGGGTTATTAATGTTTGCATTTTATTATCATCCAATTTTACATTTCCCATCACATATTTTCTACCCATATATTCATATTTTGGTTGGCCTAATCGGTGATAGGGTAGCAACTCATATTGTACATTTGCTAATCCATCTATGAAGTTAATAATTTCTATTATGTCCTCGTTAGTATCATTAAAGCCTGGAACTATTGCTGTTCTTACAATCTTTACAATGTTTGGAAAGGCTTCACACATTTTCTTAAAGTTGTCTAATACTTTTTCATTAGATACTCCAGTAAATTTTTTGTGTTTACCTGAATCAATACACTTTATGTCATACAAAATAGTATCCAGGTATTGGCATAAAGTTTCAAGATTTGTCCAATTTGTGTAACCTGTGGTTTCGATTGCGGTATTAATTCTTCTTTTTTTTGCTTCTTTTAAAAGCTCTAGAGCAAAATTCATTTGAAAAAATGGCTCCCCGCCACTAAGAGTAATTCCACCCTCAGATCTCGAATAGAATACACTATCAGCTTCTACAGCGTCAATTACTTCTTTTACACTCATTAGTTTTCCATATGGAGTTAACGCATTAGAGGGACAGACCTCTGAACATTTTAAACAATTATCACAGACCTGCCAGCTAATCTTGATTTTGTTATCCTCCTCATTTCTTTCTATGGCACTCACAGGACACACTTTAAGGCAATAGCCACATTCATCTATACCTATACATTTATTATTGTTGTATGCTAGGGTAGGAGTCAATTGGTGAGATTCGGGATTACTGCACCATTGGCAGCGTAATGGACAACCCTTTAAAAAGACAATTGTTCTAATACCTGGTCCATCATGAACCGAATAATGCTGAATATTAAAGACATAACCATACTTTTTTGTATCAAAATTCGTTACAGGATTCATAAATAGCTAGCCTCCAAGTAATAAGTGAGGTAAGTCCTGTAAAGTTTGCAGGACTTATCTTAGTTTCATATTATACTATTTGTCATAGTGAACTATGTTCAGTTCTAGCTATAATGTCACTTTGGAGATCTGGAGATAAATCAACAAAGTACGCACTATATCCTGCAACCCTTACTAATAAACCACGATATTTGTCAGGGTCCTTTTGTGCTGAAAGTAATGTTTCCCTATTTATTATATTAAACTGCAGATGCCACAGTTTTAGATCTGCCCAGGTCTTGATAAAAGACACAAGCTTTTTAGTTCCCAAGTCACCAGCAACAGTCGCAGGGCTTAATTTAATATTAAGTAGTCTTGCTGCTCTTTCTCTATAATCATAGTTTTTGGTATTGAAGTTTGACAATAATATAGCTGTTGGCCCCTTAGCATCAGCACCATGGGATGCGGATGAACCGTCAGCAAGTGGTGTGAATGCTTTTCTACCATTTGGAGTAGCACTTACTGCTTTACCAAACGGAACATGTGATGTAAATGGAACTAGCCTTAAATCTAGGTGTACTCCCAGTTCCTTAGAATATTTACTGGTGAATTTGACGGCTTCTCTATCAATGGCCTTGCCGATTGTATCTGCATACACATCGTTATTTCCATACTTAGGTGCATTTATCAGCATCTGTCTAATCGCTTCTTTACCTTCAAAGTTATTTTCAAGGGTGTCAATAAGTTCTCCCATGGTTAATCTTTTCTCTTCGAAAACAAGCTTTTTAATTGCTGCTAAAGAGTCTATTACGGTACCATAACCTATTAATTCAAAGTATCCTAAATCAATTCCACCTTCAATCTTAGGATAGTGGAGGTCCTTACAATTCTTCATACACAGGTCATGTAGTGATGATAAAAGGGGTGCTGCAAAATGTCTAGATCTTAGATTAATAATGATGTGTTGCTGAATAAAAGCATGCTTGATAAAGTTAGTTTGCTGTGCAACATAAGCGTTCCAAAATTCTTCCCAGGTCTTAAAGCATTGTGGATCTCCAGTTTCAAGGCCAATTACCTCATCACCAGTAGCCTTAGTCTTACCGTTATATAATGTCATTTCAACAGCTGAAGCAAAGTTGATGTAAGCACAACCACTTGTATAAGTATCCCTGTTTGGCATTCTAACTTCAGAACATCCTGATATTGCATGATCATAAGCTTCTTCAAAGGTTGCACCTTTTGCTAGTAATAGAGGTATTGTTTCTTCATCATTAATTAGCTTTGGAAATCCTGAGCCTTCTTTAATAGTTTCTGCTACTTCGTAAATATATCTTTCTGGTGAACGGGCATGAATTCTTGCTGCTAAATCAGGATAATTTAATGGAAATTCTTTCTTGGACTCTAAGAATAAATATGTTAGCTCATTAGTAGCATCTCTTCCATCTGGCGTTTGGCCACCAATTGTTACCGCTTCCCAATGTGCATAACCTTCATTTATTGCTCCACCAGCTGGTGAGATATATAGGTCAATAAATTGGGCCATTGCCACCCACATACATTCCAATAATTCTACAATTTCTTTATCGGTAATCCGACCTTCTTCAATATCCTTTTGGTAATAGGGATAGAAGTACTGATCCATTCTACCATTAGAAATAATAGTACCGGTTTTTTGCTCAATACGTGAAAACATCTGGGTAAACCATTGTGCTTGAATAGCTTCACGGAAGTTTCTTGCAGGGTTTTCAGGAACCCATGCACATATTTGAGCAATTTCTTCAAGCTCTTGCTTTCTCTTGGCATCAACTTCTATAGTAGCCATTTCAGCCGCTAATTGAGAGTGTCTTTTTGCCCAAACTACAATAGCATCGCATAAAATAACTATTGATTCTAAATAAGGACCTTTTTCTACATTATCAACAGGACTAAGGCCATCAAGTACTTCCATTTGTTTTAATGCATCTTCCTTAAGTCCTTTGAAGCCTTTTTTGAGTACCTTCTCAAAATCAGCTACCCACTGAAGCGAGGATCTAAAGGATGCAGTTTCATTTACTATAAACCTTGACTTTAATACATCTTTTGGATCATATGTAAGCTTTAAAGTCTCTTCTGGTAAAGCTTTTGCCAAGGCTTCATGGAAGGTTTTCCCCTTCCAGTAGGGTGAGATTTCCTCAATAACTACTTTTGCATCTTCTGCTGAGATATTAAAGGGTGATTGAATTCTTTCTGGCAATTGTTCAATAGCTAAATCAAGAAAATCCCCATCTAATTCGGGATATAAAATTCCATATCTTCCTTGGTTTCCAGATCTACCAACAAGTAATTGATGGTCATCGATATAAACAGTAATATTTTCTGCAATATGCTTTAAAGCTTTTGCCCATCTCAGAATAAGTGGTTGACCTTCTGTTTGTTTGAAGGATTCAGTAAAATACTTTGATCTTTCAATATCAATTATTGGTTTCTTGTTTTTAAAAGAGTTTAATATTTCGTAAACCCTTTCTCTACCGTGATAGTTCTGCTTTCCATGGAGCTCTTCTTGTATCTTTTGCTCATGTGGAGATAATGTACAACATTCCATAATTATTTGTCCTCCTTCATTTAGTAAGTAATTAGACCTAAAACTAGTATTTTATTTAACACTTTTATGAGGAAATACTGTTTTGATTTCCTAGGTATATTACTAGCAAAAATGATACCAAAGCTAATAAAAAATTGCCTTACTCGGCTACTTTTTTGTGTAGATATACTTGTAAATGGCTTTAGTATGTTTGGCATAGGTTTTGCAAATAGATGTTAAGAAGAGAATGCTTGGCCTTAATATTTCTATAATGTTTATGGTCACATAAGGAGGAAAGAATGTGAAAATAATTGATTTTAGGTTTAGGCCTAATACTCCTGAAACAGTTTCGGGGATAGCAAGTAGTAAAATGTTTAAGGGACTGTGTGCTAGCATCAATTTTGCAGAAAAAATGAAGGGACAACCCTTAGAGGAAGTTGTTAATGATTTAGAAACGTATGGTGTAGATCTTGCAGTAATAACAGGTAGAGATTGTGAAACTACTTATCATGCAAAGCCAAACAACGATAGTGTAATTGAATTTGTAAATAAATACCCTAATAAGTTCATTGGATTTCTTGGTCTTGATCCTCATAAGGGCATGAAAGCAATTGAACAGCTTAAGCATGCAGCAAATGTTTTTGGTTTAAAAGGAGCTGCTATTGATCCATATCTAGCTCAGATTTATGTTCATGATGCTAAATATTACCCCATATATTCAAAATGTTGTGAATTAGATATACCTATAGTTATTACTACCGGACCTGCAACATTAGTACCCAATGCAATAATAGACCATGTAGCACCAAGATACATTGATTTTGTTGCAAAGGATTTTCCGGAATTGAGAATAGTTGTAAGTCATGGAGGTTATCCATGGGTTAATGAAATGATAACTATTGCTCAACGTAATGCCAATGTTTACGTTGAATTATCTGAGTATGAGCATTTTCCACAATCCGAAGCTTATATAGAAGCTGCTAACACAATTATCAGCGATAAGGTGTTGTATGCAAGTGCCCATCCATTTGTTAATTTTAAGGATGCACTAAAGATGTATGAAAATCTTCCATTTACTGATGAGGTACGCAAAAAGGTTATGTATAAAAATGCTGCAACAGTACTAAAGCTAGAGGACAGATTTAGTGATGATGTAGAACCTACTTCTAAGAGTTTGGAAAAGATGATTATTGAAAGTGTTCTTAAAGAACTAGCTAAAAGAGGTATAAAGGAGTATAAGGAGGTTAGGTTTGATGAATAACGCTTTAGGTCTGATTGAAACCAAAGGGCTGATAGGAGCCATTGAAGCATCCGATGCAATGGTAAAGGCTGCTAATGTAGAACTTATGGGAAAGGTGCTCGTAGGTGGGGGATTAGTAACAGTAATGGTAAGGGGAGATGTAGGAGCAGTAAAAGCTGCAACTGACGCAGGTGCAGCAGCTGCCAAACGTGTCGGGGAATTGATATCTGTTCATGTAATACCTAGACCACACGATGATGTAGAAATGATACTTCCAAAGGTTAACGAAGAATAATACTAGAATATAAAATTTCAGGGAGGTTTTATCAATGCAACAAGAGGCATTAGGGATGATAGAAACCAAAGGTTTAATAGGAGCTATTGAGGCGGCTGACGCCATGGTAAAGGCTGCGAATGTGCAATTAATGGGTAAAGAGCTTGTAGGTGGGGGATTAGTAACAGTAACTGTAAGAGGAGATGTTGGAGCAGTTAAAGCTGCAACAGATGCAGGAGCAGCAGCTGCCCAGCGTGTGGGAGAACTTATTTCTGTACACGTAATTCCAAGACCCCATGCAGACGTGGAAATGATTCTTCCATCTAATAGAAATAAATCTTAAGAAAATTATGTAAACCTGCCTACTTTTTGAAGGTAGGTTTAATGTGTGTGAGGGGGAGTAATCGTCTAAATACAATTCATTTTTGAAAATTGTTAATTCATTATTAAAAAAATTATTTTAAATAATCCTTGAAAGGTCAAATTGAACTATTTTTTTGATGTATAAATACAATTAATAAAGAATAATTCATTTTTAAAAATCCAGTTTGCTATTTAGGCCTAGTAATTTATCACAGTTTATCATTATTCAGAAGTTTAAAAGAATTTAAAGTCTTGAAAACGCAAAGTATTGGCAAAAATTGTTTTTTATTAAATAAAACTGGCATGCATATTGCTTAAATATAAATTGACAAGCTTGTTGCCTTATTCATAATGCGAAAAAATACAGAACAATATGATTAATAGTGGGAGGTGGTTATTATAGGATATAAAAATTATTAAGTCATAAATGATATTTAGAAATTCCAGAATAGTCGCACTATAAAAACTACTATTAAGGAGGTCAATAATGGACAATTCTAAAAACCTTAAGCCAGAAATTGCTAAGATAAATCCAACAGTATTTTGGGGAAGTGTAATAGTATGTTTGATCTTTTATGTACCAATGGCCATATTTCAAACAGAAGCACAGTCTATAGTAAATAAACTGATGTCAGGTATTACTCATAATCTTGATTGGATGTGGTTAATGACATGTACTGCAGCTTTTATTTTCATTGTGTGGTTAGCTATTAGCCGCTATGGGAATGTAAAACTAGGCGGCACAGATGATAAACCTGAATTTTCAATGTTTACTTGGTTGGCTATGTTGTTTTTTGGTGGGGTAGGTTCTTCACTTGTTTACTGGGCTTGCCTTGAACCCATCTGGTATCTTTGGTATCCACCATTTGGGCTAGAAGCTTTTTCTGCAGAAGCTGCCGGATGGTCCTTAGCATATGGAATATTTCACTGGGGATTTACTCCATATGCACTTTATACATTAGCTGCGATAGCATTTTCATACTCATATCATGTAAGAAAAAAACCATATCTCTATCCCAGTTATGCTTGCAGGGCTGTTTTAGGAAAAGCTGTTGATGGCTGGGTAGGCAAAGCAATAGATATTTTTGTTGTAGTTGGTTTGGTTGGAGGCGTTGGAACTGCTCTAGGTGTTAATATCCCAATGTATTCAGCAATTGCTGCCGACTACTTGAATGTCACGGACACTATGAGTCTCAAAATAATTTTTGCAGTAGGTCTTACTAGTATATTCGGATATAGTGCTTATAGGGGCCTATATGGAGGGATAGCTAAATTATCTGAGATATGTGCAAAAGGCATTTTCTTGCTTATTGTTTATGTTTTATTGGTAGGACCCACATTCTTTAGTCTATCATTATTTACAGAAAACCTTGGAAATTTATTTAATAACGTATTTAAAATGAATCTGTATACAGATCCCATTGCTAAGTCAGGCTTCCCACAGGATTGGACAGTTTTTTACTGGGCATGGTGGATTGCTTGGGCTATTTATATGGGGCTGTTTATTGCAAGGGTTTCTAAAGGTCGTACTATTAGGCAGGTGATTTCAGCAGTAATGCTAGTAGGAACTGCAGCATGTTCAATTTTTTACTTAACTTTTGGATCATATATAGTTGACTTAACTCTTAATAAAGGTGTTGCTATGAACGAGATTTTGTCGGAGATGGGAGGACCAGCTGTGGTGGTTGAAGTACTTAATAGGCTACCATTATCGGTTGTTGTAATACCAGTCTTTTTAGTATTAATGTTAATTTTCCAGGCTACTAGTTTTGACTCTAATGCCTATACAATGGCTATGATAGGATGTTACAGAATTCAAGGCAAGCAGGAACCACCAAAGTGGTCAAGATTTTTCTGGGCAGGAATGCTTTTATTTGTTGCTGTGGCATTGATGCTTGTAGGTGGATTACAGGTTGTACAGTTGTCTTCTGTCTTAACTAGTGTTCCGGTACTTTTCATACTAATAATTCTGGCAATCTCATTAGTAAAGTCGCTTAAGGAAGATTTTGGGGGAACTCCAGAAGATAAAATGTTGGTATTAGATTACAAGGTAGAAGATGATGAACCAATAGTAGCTTATGATGAAAATACTAGTATAAAATCTTAAATTTCCTGTAAATGGTTTGACTCTAGCCTCAAGAAGTACTTTCCACCTTACGTTCAATAGTTGAGGATGCTGAAAAAGAATATACAGAAAAGAAAAAGAAGTAGATTGAACTATTATAATAAAGGGGCATCCCTCCTAGACTAGAAGTAGGAGGGTGCCCTCAAAATCAAAATAAAGCTGCTATTTGATTTTAGCTGGATATTCTATAAGGATTGCTTACAGAAGGGAATGAATAATTTGAGGAGACTTGATTCCGTTTTTAGAGTACTTTCTAGAAATGATTTATATAAAGTTCATGAATCATCAATTAGAATTCTTGAAGAAACTGGCGTTATATTTCAATCAGAAGAAGTTTTGAAAATCTTTAAGAAACATGGTGCAAAAGTTGAAGGCGAAACTGTATATATTCCTACCAAAATGGTGGAAGATTCCTTAGCATCTTGTCCAAAAAGCT
>Ga0209643_1000141_pt1 | contig 171154 bp, 141 predicted proteins | sample AutmiccBRH37_all_FD_187383 | JGI IMG/M metagenome (GOLD analysis project Ga0209643, IMG submission 187383) | Deep subsurface microbial communities from Mt. Terri, Switzerland - Autotrophic microbial communities BRH/37_all (SPAdes) (version 2) | ecosystem: Environmental > Aquatic > Deep...
CGGGCGACCGCCGGTCGCCCCTACAGGACAACCCCGAGGCAATGACAGGCATCGAAAGAATGCGGGTAAAGACAAGGCCGCCCAGGGATTTTCGACCCGCGACCCCATCGCTCCGCATGGAAGACAAAACCCCACCTGTAGGGGCGGCCGGCGGTCGCCCGCGCGCAGGCACGGGCAAGGGTCCAATGCCCAAAACCAACGCACCCGGGGCAACGGGACCCGCGCCACCCTAATCTGCCCGCGGGCAATTTGCACCCGCGCCGGGCGACCGCCGGTCGCCCCTACAGGACAACCCCGAGGCAATGACAGGCATCGAAAGAATGCGGGTCGCCCCTACGAGGCGGAATGCAATTCGTCCGATTCCCATTGTGCTGGATTGTAGCGAATATACTCCCGCAGACGGTTTAATTCGGATTCGTTACGGATGATGTGTTCCCAATAATTGCGTTGCCATAATTTGGCGCCAGGGGTGTTGCGCATCTTGTTGATGCGTGCGGTTGCGGCTGATTTGAACCCAGCCACCATGGCACCGATGGATTTAGGGTGCGGTCCAACAGGCGCGCAGGTGTTCGCGACCGGCAGGGGAGGCGGTTCTTTCGTGTCGGTCCCATGCCGTCCACGGTCAATGAACACGATCCCATGCAAATGATTGGGCATCACCACCCATTCATCCAATTCGAGTTCACCCCTGATCGCGGCGGACCTTTTCCATTCATCGGCAATGATGCGTCCGGCACCGTTCAACGCGATGTCGTATCGGATGGGCGCCGGATCACATCGATGGCACGTTTGCACGTGCGCGATCTCGTTTGCTTTTACGATCTGTCCGAACAGACAGGCGCGCTGATGCGTGCAGATGGTGATGAAATAAGCGCCCGCCTGGGAATAATCGTATCCATGCAACCGCATGGATTCACGACGGCGCTCGGTGGAATCGTCTATCTTCTCGCGCATTGGGTTTTCCGTGCATATAGGTATGGGCTGTTGGGTTTCCCCGATAATTGCACGGGCGGAACAATATCATATAATGGGTAAAATCGACAATAATGAACCCGCACAAATAGGCCAATGTGAAGAGGTTTTTACGCCCGCACCGGGCGACCGCCGGTCGCCCCTACAGGAGTGGCCCTTGGTTTTCATGCGGCGCCAGGAGTGCCATTGTTTTCATGCAGAGCGGAGGAGATTCTTCCCCGATCATGCCCCCGCAACCCTTCGATGCCGTCTTCTGCCCGGATGCCGCGGTGTATGGGCCATTGTTTTCATGCGGCGCGGAGGAGATCCTTCCCCGATCATGCCCCCGCAACCCCTCGATGTCGTCTTCTGCTCGGGAGCCGTCCTGTAGGGGCGACCGGCGGTCGCCCGGTGCGGGTGGAGAATTCACGCCAACAGGTGAAAGGGGCGCGTGATGCGTGATGCGTGATGATTCTATCGGATGCGATGCATTGTGCAGTCAACCCCAATCGGTGCTGCGCGTGTGCGATCGCCGGTCGCCCCTACAGGAGTGGCCCTTGGTTTTCATGCGGCGCCAGGAGTGCCATTGTTTTCACGCGGCGCGGAGGAGATCCTTCCCCGATCATGCCCCCGCAACCCCTCGATGTCGTCTTCTGCCCGGGAGCCGTCCTGTAGGGGCGACCGGCGGTCGCCCGGTGCGGGTGGAGAATTCACGTCAACAGGCGAAAAGGGCGCGTGATGCGTGATGCATGATGCGTGCTGATTCTGTCGAATGCGATGCATTGTGAGTCAACCCCAATCGTTGCGGCGCGCGGGCGACCGCCGGTCGTCCCTACAGGAGAGGCCCCCGCAACCCTTCGATGCCGTCTTCTGCCCGAATGCCGCCATGTCACGTATGGGGGCGACCAACCGGCCGCCCCCCAATTCCTTAATACCGGTAGTGCTCAGACTTGAAGGGCCCGTTGGCCGCAACCCCGATGTACTCGGCTTGTTCATCGGTCAGTCGGGTCAATGTCGCCCCCAGTTTGGCCAGGTGCAGGCGGGCCACTTCCTCGTCCAGCTCCTTGGACAGCCGGTAAACGCCGACCTGGCGTTCATTTTGCCAGAGGTCGATCTGGGCCAGGGTCTGGTTCGTGAAAGAATTGGACATCACGAAGCTGGGATGGCCGGTGGCACAGCCCAGGTTGACCAGGCGTCCTTCGGCCAGCATATAGATGCAATGCCCGCCGGGGAACTTGTAGCGGTCCACCTGCGGCTTGATGGTGAGCTTTTCCACCCCATCCATCTCATTTAAGGCATCGACCTGGATCTCGTTGTCGAAGTGGCCGATGTTGCAGACGATGGCCTGGTCTTTCATGTGGGCCATGTGGTCGGCGGTGATCACGTCGCGGTTGCCGGTGGTCGTGACGTAGATGTCGCCAATCGCCAAGGCCTGCTCCAGGGTCATGACATCGAAGCCGGCCATCAGGGCCTGCAGCGCGCAGATGGGGTCGATCTCGGTGACCACGACCTTGGCTTTGTGCGCGGCCAGGGCATCGGCCGAGCCTTTGCCCACGTCGCCGTACCCGCACACCACGGCCGTCTTGCCGGCGATCATCACATCGGTGGCCCGCTTGATACCGTCGACCAGCGATTCGCGGCAGCCGTAAATATTGTCGAATTTGCTCTTGGTGACCGAATCGTTGACATTGATCGCCGGTGTCAGCAGCTCGCCTTTCCGGGCCATCTGGTACAGCCGGTGAACACCCGTGGTGGTCTCTTCGGACACGCCGCGCCAATCCGCCACCACTTTGTGCCAGAAATCAGGAGCCGCCTTATGGATCTGCTTTAAGACATCGTTGACGATGCGCAGTTCCTTGTTGTCGGTGAGCGTATCGAGCAACGCCGGGTTGTTTTCGGCCTGGTACCCCCGGTGGATCAGCAAGGTGGCGTCGCCGCCGTCATCGACCACCAGGTTGGGGCCGCTGCCGTCCGGCCAGGTCAGGGCCTGCTGGGTGCACCACCAGTACTCCTCCAGGGTTTCGCCTTTCCAGGCGAACACGGGAACGCCGGCCTCGGCAATCGCGGCCGCGGCATGGTCCTGGGTGGAAAAAATGTTGCAGGAGGCCCAGCGCACATCTGCGCCCAATGCGCGCAGGGTTTCGATCAACACGGCGGTCTGCACGGTCATGTGCAGGCTGCCGCTGATGCGCGCGCCGGCCAGGGGCTGGTCGGGGCCGTACTTCTCGCGCGTGGCCATCAGGCCCGGCATCTCGTGCTCGGCAATCTCGATCTCGCGCCGGCCCCAGCCGGCTAGTCCGATATCTTTAACTTTGTAGTCCTGGTGTACAGTCGTGGTCATCTTTTTGGCATTCGCCTTACGCATATGTCATTCCTTATCGTTTGTTTATTCTTGCCTTCACGAGGTGCCCTTTCATCGCCGTAGCCGCGACCAGCATTGCTGAATGGCCTGCGTACTGATGCCAGGCGTCAAACGCGGGCGAAACCCAAGGGTCGCCCCTACAGTGTATCAGGCCAATACGCCGGGCAGATACTGTTTGAAGTAGCCGGCGGCCCGGGCCCACTCCGGCTCGGGCAGGTCGGCGCCCATATGGCGCACGGCCTGCGCACCAAGAACGGCGCCCAGGTGGCCGCAGGCCTCCGGCGGGTAGCCGTTCATGAGCCCGTATAGAAAGCCGGCCGCCCAGAAATCGCCGGCCCCCGTGGTATCCTTGACATCGTCGACAGCCAGTGCGGGCACATCGACCTCGGTCCCATTGCTTTTGATCAAGGCGCCTTGCGCGCCCTGCTTGACCACCGCCGTCGCGCAGTGCCCGGCCAGGGCGTTGAGCCCGGTACGGGCATCGCGATTCCCGCAAAAGGCCGCGGCCTCGTCTTCATTGGCCATCACCACATCCACATAGCGCTCCAACAGATCCGGCAAGATGTCGGCCGATCCGTCGACCACCTCGAACGCGCCCAGATCCAGGCTGACCGTGCATCCGGCCGCCTTGGCCGCTTTGAGAACGGCCAGCGACAGATCGCGGTTGAACAGCAGATAGCCTTCTACGTGGGCGTGGCAGCAGTTCCGGAAATCAGCCACGGAGACATCATCGGGCCCAAAACCCGCCGCCGCGCCCAGATCCGTGCGCATCGTGCGCTGCGCGTCGGGCGTCACCAGACTCAGGCAGCACGCCGTGGCCGATACGGCGCACGTCTTCAGACGTGAGCCATCCCCGCCGATCCGTTCGAAAGCGCTGCGGTAGTAGCGGCCTTCCGCGTCATCGCCCAACTTGCCCAGCAGTAAAGTGGGCACCGCCAGCCGGGCCAGGGCGAATATCGTGTTGGCCGCCGACCCGCCGGGCGCAACGACCGGCGCGCCGGGCACCCGGCCCAGCAAATCCGCCATACAGGCCGTGTCCACCAGCGCCATGCCGCCTTTGTCGCCAGCGACCCCGGCCAGGAAGGCATCCTCGACCCGGGCCAAACGGTCGACAATGGGAGACCCCACGCCGATCACGCAGGCCGCGCTCATGCCGCCTCGCTGGCCAGGCGTCGCGCCGCCCGGCGAAGTTCTTCGGCCTTGTTGGTTTTTTCCCAGGGAAAGATATCGCGGCCGAAATGGCCATAGGCCGCGGACGCCTGGTAAGACCAGTCAACCGGGTGCAGAAGATCGAGCTGATCGATGATCGCCGCCGGTCGGAAGTCAAAATAGCGGGTGTTTTCCAGCAACTCCTGCAGCAGCGACTCATCGAACTTGGCCGTGCCATAAGTGGCGACATTGATGCTCAGCGGGTGGGCCACGCCAATCGCGTACGACACCTGAATTTCGCACTTGTCGGCCAAACCGGCGGCCACGATATTCTTGGCCGCATAACGGGCGTAGTAGGCCGCACTGCGGTCTACCTTGGAGGGGTCCTTGCCGGAGAAGGCCCCGCCGCCATGGCTGCCCACGCCGCCGTAGGTGTCGACGATGATCTTGCGGCCGGTCAGCCCGGCGTCGGCATAAGGACCGCCCAACACAAAAGCGCCGGTCGGATTGATGTAGTAATCGGTCTGATCGGTCAGCAGATGGGTCGGACCCAGAATGCGCTTGGCTTCGGCCACCAGATCGGTGCGGATTTTTTCCAGCGGGACATCATCGGTCTGGTGGCTGATGACCACACCCGTGATGGCATGCGGGCGTCCGTTTTTATACTGCACGGACACCTGGCTCTTGCAGTCGGGCCGCAGATACGCAATGTCACCCGTCTGGCGTTTATTCTCCAATTCCATCAGCAGCCGATGGCTGTAGGCCACCGGGCAGGGCATCAACTCCGGCGTTTCATTGGTGGCATAGCCGAACATCATGCCCTGGTCGCCCGCGCCCTGTTCTTCGTACAATCCCTCGCCCTCGGTCACGCCCTGGCTGATATCCGGGGACTGGCCATGGATGCGGCTTAAATATTCAAAAGAGGCGTCCCAGAACTTCAACGCCGCGCTGTCGTAACCGATATCCTTGACCACCGCGCGCGCGATGCGTTCCGTATCGATCTTGTCCCAGCCGTCACAGGTCACCTCGCCCACATTGGCCACCAGATTGTGCCCGACCATCGTTTCACACGCCACGCGGCTGCGCGGATCGGCCCGCAGGCAGGCATCCAGAATCGCATCCGAAATCTGATCGCACACCTTGTCTGGATGGCCGCGGCCCACGGATTCGGAAGTAAATACATGATCGGCATTGATTTTACTCATAACATAACTCCTTTGATTGAAGACCATTTTTCAAATTTTGGGTTCCAAACGCCGGTGAGCCGGGCGGGTGGTCCGCGCCACACGCCACTGAGCACTTTCCTTTGATTACTGTTCTCCCCGTATGTTCCCATTCTTCCGCCCCACGATAACCCGATAATGCAGCTGCTCGCCGGCCAGCGAAAGTCTGTGGCAATAACGCCGGGATTCGAGCAATTCAAACCCCTGTGCGATCAGCTGGTCGATGATGTCGCTGAACCCGCTGTTGTCTGAATCGGACAGGAAACACTCTTTGATATTGAACGCCACCCAGGCCCGATCGGCCACAAGGTTGTACGCATTGACGAAAGCACGGGTGCCGATGTCTCCGAACCCAAGGGCCGCGACCGTGACCAACGCGTTGAAATGCGATCCGCCCAGCGTTTCGCGGGCATGCGCGGAGGGATCGGCCAGATCCATGACATAGTAGTTGTCGTACACAGCGGGCCGATCCCGTAAGGCCGCCTCGCGGGCCTCGGGGATGATATCCAGCCCCACCAGGGTTTCGCAGCCCAGCTCCTGGCGCAAGCGCTCGCCGACCTGCCCATTGCCGGCACCGAAATCCAGAACGCGCAAGGCGTTGCCGTCCTGGCCGCATTTGGCCATTTGCCGCTTGAGGGTCTCGCAGACCACTTGCGGTGACCGGCACTGCAGATTGCGGTAGAACTGGTCGTAAAAACCGGGAATCTCGTAAAAGCGGCCATAATCGTGCAGCCGGATTTTTTCGGCCTTGCCATCGATCACGATTTCGATCCACTCTTCATTCTGGTCAAGAGTGCGGCATTCCTCGGGGATGACGACTTCGACAGGACACGTAATCATGCGATTCTCCTTGTTCAGATTGTTCGAAAAGTGACGCCCGACCATTTCGAACCAGCACGCAGGATCATACTGCTTCATTATTTGCGGGCACGGCCTCGATTGTGTTGAATCGACGAAGCATGGGGTTTCGGGAGTTGACGGATTGACACATGAGCAACAGGCGTGCCACTTGTCTTCGTCGCTCCCTATGTCATTGATTTCGCAAAATAAATAAAAATGATCCCCAAGCGCGTTGCGCGATCGGCCCCCTCGAAGAAAAGGCCCGGTGTCTAAAAATTAGACGTATTAGGCCCGGTCCGCCCGGGTCGTGTTCAAAATTCACCCGCCGGCGTCCCATGATCGTCTTCTCCGGATGCGCTCAGCGCGCTCCGGCAAAGGCCGATAAACAGAGCATGCGCAAGCGTTGTATAGATCGCGTGGTCGACCTTCAAGGGTGTGAAGATGGGATGTTCCTTTTATCACCGTCGGGACGGCTGCGCTTTCCAAACGGGGAGGTCCAAAATTTGGACATTCGATTCTTGCAATTCTCGCAGCCGATGGTATGGTGACCCCATTTCAGACACCCAGCACGGAGAATTGACGATGCCCGCGAAGACGCAAAAACGCTCCAAAACAGCGACGCCGTCCGTTCGGATCGTTTGTCTCGACAGCCAGATAACCCTTTGCCGGCAGGCCGAAGAGATCTTCGGGTCCGACGAAAAGATTGTGGTCGCCTTCGAAAAGAGTCTGGAGAAGGTCCTGGAACTCGTGGAGCACGAGGTCTGCGACATCTTGTTGGCCTCCAGCTCGATGGTCCGCGATGGCCGCATGGATTGGCTGGAGTTCGTGGAGGTGCTGACCGCCAAAAGCCCCTGGACCCAGATCATTTTTCTGATCAAGCCGCGTGAGCTCGTCCTGGCCGCCAAGGCCCTAAAAGCCGGATCGTACCACTATGCCAAATTGCCGGTCAGCAACGAGGAGCTCAAGCTGCTTGTCGAGGCAGCCCTGGCCAGCCGGCCCAATGTGGATCCCCATTCCCGGGTCCTGCGCGAGAACCGCAAGGCGCGCTTCGAAGACATGATCGGCGTCTCGGAGAGCATGAAAAGCGTTTACCGTATGATCCGCCAGGCCGCGGCCACCGATATTCCCGTGCTGCTGACCGGGGAAACCGGCGCCGGCAAGGACCTGGCCGCCCGGGCCATCCACCAGCTCAGCGCCCGCATCGACAACCCCTTTCTGCCCGTCCATTTAGGCGCCCTGCCCCACGATCTGGCGCCCAATGAACTTTTCGGACACGTCAAAGGGGCTTTTACCGGGGCTGACGAAGCGCGCGCCGGTGCTTTCGAACGCGCGCACGGCGGCACGGTTTTCCTCGACGAAATTTCCACCATCGACGATCGTGTCCAGATCAGCCTGCTCAGGCTCCTCGAAAACAAAACCTTTCACCGCATCGGCGGGCATCGCACCATCAAGGCCGATGTCCGCATGATCGCCGCCACCAACGAAAACCTGCAGGAAGCCGTGGAATCCGGCCGCTTCAGAGAAGATCTCTACTACCGCCTGGAAGTCTTCCAGATTTCCCTGCCGCCCCTGCGCGACCGTCCGGGCGACATTCCGCTGTTGATTCAGGAGTTCCTGCAACGCTACAACCGCGATTACGGCAAAAAAATACTGGGCCTTTCGCCCGAGACCATGTCGCTGCTGGACGCCTACGACTGGCCGGGCAACGTGCGCGAGCTGAAAAATGTCATCCACCGCGCCGTGGTCGTGTGCTCCGGCGAAGTGATCACCCCCCAGCACCTGGCCAAACGCATCAAGCCCGGCGATCTCGCGCGGCGCAACATCATCTTGCCCGTGGGCACCTCTTTCGAAGAAGCCGAACGCAAACTGCTCGAGAAAACCCTGCAAGCCACCGGCAACAGCCGCCGCCACGCCGCCGCCATCCTGGGCGTCAGCCGCGGCACCCTGTACAACAAAATCAAAAAATTCGGTTTTAGCTGATCCCCGCTTCTGGTTTCCTTTTGAACCGATTGACAAATTTTCCTACTTTTTGTATATATACGTAGAATATTTTGGATTAAAACATACACTAATTTGTATTGTTAGGTACAAATGGAATATCGCTTAAATAATAATGGACTTATGGATATTCTGAGAGGATGGAATCGCTTTCTCAAACGCAGGGTTCACCTAATAGCGTGTGGCGGCACGGCCATGACTTTGCTTGGTGTGAAAGCTTCGACGAAAGATGCTGGTTTTCTCGTTCCTGATTTAAAAGAACATGGTTACCTGGCGAAACAACTTTCGGCCATGGGATACAAACAGGTTACCTTTGCTGGATGGAAACGAGATGGTGAGGATTTTCGATTCGATCTTTTTCGCGGCAAACACATTCATACGACCGAGCTTTTGACTTCCCCTCTTGAGAAGGGAAGGCACTCTATCCTGATGGCATTCTCGTACCTTTATATAGGCATCTTGAACGATTATGATCTGATATCCAGCAAGTTGATGCGTGGCACCAGGGTAGATTTTGAAGACTGCATTGCATTAGCGGAAGCTCACCGGGCAGAAATTGATGTAGGAAGGCTCGTTTGCCATTTCGATGAAATGGTCAGCTACGACGTGGCTGAGGACAGATTAAAGCCTCATATGGATCATTTCCTAATGTTGCTGCAAGAAAAGGGATTATATGACGGATAAAAAACTACTGACAAAACTAGCGAAACTCGGCTTCCCTTTGTTTGAGCCCAACGAAGAACCGGATGTCAATGAAACCCTGGCCCAGGTCGTTGTAAGTCATGATGCACGGCTATGGGAAGGATTTCCAGTGCTGCTGGCAAATGCCTCTGAAACTTATCAGTTCACACCCGAACTGGTAGTATTGAAAATAGCTGGAAAAAAAAATAAAGATCAGTTCCACCGATTGATGCTTTTATCCGGGGCACTGTTCTCATATTATCACCTTTCGTTCGCATGGTGGAATAAGCTCAAAAAAGGCTTTTCTCAAGAAGAGAAAAATCTGGTTAAGACATGGAAAAGCAATTTGGCAACCAACCAATCTTTGAAGATGAATAAAGTGGCGCTTGATGCTGAACGCCTCAAAGGACTCTTTGAATTATATTTTGAAAAAAAAGCCGCAAAAGACAGGCGACGAACGGAGAAATATGAGGAGTTTTCCTTGGAGTACGCCCTATCAAACGTTTTTTCACCAAAGCAGAAAGAACTCTTCAAAAAGAAGCTCGAAGGGCTCCCGCTGACAAAAACTGAACAGGAATATTACTCAAGGGCAGTCAAGAAGAAAGTCGTTGCACTCGCCAACTCCGAACTGCACAGCTTGTCCAAAAAACTCCTGGGACTTTGATTGTTGAACTCTCTATTTTGCAAGCGTGACAAGGGATAACCAGAATGTAGGGTGGGCATTGCCCACCATTATTCCCCGCAAACAAGTCACCAGCACCCCGATGACGATACGGATTTTGAGCCAGGCATTCTTAACGCAGCAACGTTATCCCAAGGGTCTCGATCGCTGCCGCTATCACTAAAAAGGGTATGATGATTTTGAAAAAAGTGCCCGAGCAGGCATTGAAGGTGGCGACAACGTACGCGGACTTTTCCCTTTTGAACGGCCATCGGCCCAGTGTCCAGCCCAATGCCAGCGCCAACAAAAAAGCCGGTATCTCAAAAATGCCGTGGGGCAGGATACTCATGATGGCCCCCAACAAAGACAGATTTGAATAAGCGCTCACATTGGTCAGGATGGTGCCGATGGCCAGGCCATTCAAAAACGCCGATGCCAAAGGCAAAATGCCCAGGAGTATGCCGGACGCGGTCGCCATGGTGGCGGCCATAAGATTGTGCAGAAAAATCCGCAGGAATAATTCGAACCCCTGCAGACCCTTGAACTGCCCGACCAGGTCCTGAAAGACCGCTTGTATGTAGGTCGAAACAGCCTCGGAGCCGCCGGTACCAACCGCCAAACCGACTAGAAACAGCCCGGATACGATCTGCAGGGCCCTTTTTTGATCGACGACCGTCCGGATCACATATGAGAGGTAATTTTTCATAAGCATGTGACTGCACCGTTTACACCGATAAGTCAAGCAACCGCCTGCGCGGGCGATGAGAGGAAACGTAAACCCCCGCAGCCCGCCTGTCCCATTAAACGTCAAACCCCTTGGCCCTTCACCAGCCCGCTGCGTATAGGCTTCAACCCCCTGACTTACACCTTATGGCGTCAAACCCCCGCAGCCCACCTGTAGGGGCGACCGGCGGTCGCCCGCGCGCCGCACCCGATTGCGATCAGCGCGCCCAGCCAGGTAGGGTGGGCATCGCCCACCATTGTCTTATGTTGATCGCCTCTGTGATTGGCGGTGTTCAACGTTTCATCGCTATATTTGATCCGGTGTCTATTCAATCGCATGGGCGGGATCAGTGTCCAAACCGATGTTGTTTGCGGGGATAATGGTGGGCAATGCCCACCCTACATACTGACTTACACCTTATGGCGTCAAACCCCCGCAGCCCCACCTGTAGGGGCAACCGGCGGTCGCCCGCGCGCCGCACCGTGGTGCGATCAGCGCGCGCAAGTCGAAGCCCCAAGCGCCCAGCGCGTCGCTCCGGCCAAATGATTGCATGGGTTGCATGTATGCGCCCGCACCGGGCGACCGCCGGTCGCCCCTACAGACGGTTATCTCAACCGTTCACGATTTTAAGGCTTAGGCCCCCGCGTGAATACACAACAACATATCGGATTGCACCAAGGCCCCTAATTAAACGCATCAACCCGCCTTGGCATCACCTGGCGCCTTTGTTTTTGCGTCACCCCCTCGGCATTCACCTGCTGTGTTATAGGCGTCAAATCGCCTGATTTTCACCCTGTGGGCGTCAAACCCCCGCAGCCCCACCTGAAGGGCGACCGGCGGTCGCCCGCGCGCCGCACCATGTTGCATCCACCCCCCGTCCCCGTGCCAAATTCGTTCCCACTTTGACAAAATACCCATTGATGTCATAATATGACACCAATATGAAATCAAATAAAGACATCATACCACGGAGACACATCGTGAAGGCAATCACCATCAGGGGCGTAGAGCCCGAAATAGCCGAAAAGCTCAAAACAACAGCGGCCAAACAAGGCAAAAGCATTAACCAATTAAGTCTTGAAATCATCAGGGAAGGCCTCGGCCTCAAAAAAGACAGGAAATACACACGCACATACGATGATCTCGATGACCTGTTCGGCCGGTGGAGCGCCGAGGAATTCAGCCAAATCCATTCGAAGATCAACAAAGAGCGCCAAATCGATCAGGAGCTCTGGCGATGAGAGTCCTGATCGACACCAATATATATTCACTGGCCATGAAGGGTGACGGCGATGTCGTCAATGCCTTGCGCAAAATCGAGCAGATCGGTTTTTCCACTATCAGCATTGGTGAGCTTTTATCCGGCTTCAAAGGGGGCAATCGGGAACAAAAAAACAGAGAAGAACTATCTTTATTCCTGGATTCGCCCAGGGTCGTCGTTCACCCGATAGACGAAGGCAGCGCCGATTTTTATGCTGCGATTCTGAACAACCTGAAGGCCGCGGGCACCCCCATCCCGACAAATGATATCTGGATTGCAGCCGTCGCCTTTCAGCACGGTTATAAACTTTTCTCAAAAGATACCCATTTCCATCTAATCCCAGGACTGGTGCCATTAGAGCAATGATGCGAAAGACGCCTTTCACCGTATGGGCGTCACACCCTCAAAGCCCCACCTGTAGGGGCGACCGGCGGTCGCCCGCGCGCCGCACCGTGTTGCGATCAGCGCGCGCAAGTCGAAGCCCCAAGTGTACCGCACCGGCCAAATGATTGCATAGGTTGCATGTATGTCGCCCGCACCGGGCGACCGCCGGTCGCCCCTACAGACGGTTATCTCAGCCGTTCACGATCAAGGCGCAAGGCCCGCGTGAATACGCAACAACTTATTCGGATGGAAGCACGCGTCACCCTTAGTTATACGCGTCACAACCTTTTGGCTTTCACCTGTGCTTTTGTTTTTGCGTCAAACCCCTGTGCTTCACCTGCGCTTTGCTATTGGGCGTCAAACCCCCTGACTTCCGCCTTATGGGCGTCACACCCTCAAAGCCCCACCTGTAGGGGCGACCGGCGGTCGCCCGCGCGCCGCACCCGATTGCGATCAGCGCGCGCAAGTCGAGTCCCCCAAGCGCCCAGCGCGTCGCTCCGGCCAAATGATTGCATAGGTTGCATGTATGTCGCCCGCACCGGGCGACCGCCGGTCGCCCCTACAAACGGTTATCTCAGCCCGTTCACGATCAAGGCTTAAGGCCCCGGTAAACACCCCTGTCCTGAACCACCCACTCCCGATCGAAGACCAAATTTCCCTTTCATCTCCCCCTGAATCGGCTTATAGGGTAAGCATCGCGCGCCGTTTCAGGCACTCGCGACATCGCACCAAACCCAATGGAGGAACACCCATCATGATCACCGCGCTCGTACTGTTTAAGGTGGAAAGGGGCAAGACGCCGCGCCTGGCCAACCAGCTCGGCGCCATCCAGGAGGTCGTCGAGGTGCTTTCGATCACCGGCGAATATGACCTTATGGCCAAAATCCAGGTGCGCGAATACGAAAACCTTTCCGACATCGTCACCGAAAAGATGCAAAACACCGACGGCGTGCTGGAAACGCGCACCATGATGGCCTTCAAGACCTACAAGTTCCCCGAGCTGGCCACCGGCGCGCCCAGCGTCGAACTCGGGCCGCCCGCGGCCGAGGCAGCCGCGACCATCGAAAACGGCCGGCGCACCATCAAGCCCATCCTGGCCCGGCTGACCGAAAATTTCGACCTGGAGAAAAACGAAATCGACAGCGTCATCGAAGCCATCAACGCCGGCCAGCTGTCCGACGTGCAGATCGCCGGTTTCCTGGTCGGCCTGCTCAGCAAAGGCCCCAGCATCAAGGAAGTGGCCTACATCGCCCAGGCCATGCGCAACAACTGCGTGCCGATCCACGTCTCGCTCGACGCCGACCTGACCGACACCTGCGGCACCGGCGGCGGATCGACCACCTTCAACGTCAGCACGGCCAACGCCATCTTGACCGCCGCGGCCGGCGTGCCGGTGGCCAAGCACGGCAGCCGCTCGATCTCATCGCCCTCGGGCAGCGCCGATGTGCTCGAAGCCCTGGGCGTCAACATCGACGGCTCGCCCCAGCAGGCCGCGCGCCTGATCGAAGAGATCGGCATCAGCTTCATCTACGCGCCCAATTTCCATCCGGTCATGCTCAAAGTCTTCGGCCCCGAAAGCCAGCTCGGCATCAAGAGCATCTTCTTCACCGTCATCGGCCCGCTGATCAACCCCCTGCGCGCGCGCAACCACACCATCGGCGTCTACAAACCCGAACTGGTCAACATGATGGCCAACGTGGTCGCCGAAATGGACTTCAACCACGTCATCGTGGCCCACGGCATGGACGGCCTGGATGAAATTTCCCTGCTCGGCAAAACATCGATCGCCGAAGTCCGCCGGCAGCAGGTCAAGTACTACACCGTCACCCCCGAAGATTTCGGCCTCAAACGCTGCACCCTGGCCGACATTGCCGGCGGCACGCCCGACTTCAACGCCCAGGTGATCCGCAACATCTTCGCCGGGGTCGACCGCGGCCCGCGCCGTGAATTCCTGGTGCTCAACAATGCCGCCACCCTCTACGTCAGCGGCAAGGCCTCCGGCATCCGCGAAGCCATGGACCTGTCGCGCTCCCTGCTCGACTCGGGCGCCGCGCTGCACAAACTCGAACAGCTCGTGGAAAAATCGCACACGATCGTGTAAAGGGTTGTATGGTGATGCACTTCACACCAGCAACACACAGGTAGGGGCTGTGTCATAAAAGCATGCACGTCAAAGCGTGCAACATGGGGAGGTGCGCACATCAAATCGACAGAATGCCGCCCTTTACACTTTAAACTTTACACTTAACACTTCGCTTCCATCACTTGAGCGAAGTGCATAAGGAATAAAATGCCCCAAACCCAAAAAACAACCCTTTCCGCAGCGATCCGCCAACGCCAGCGTGAAGGCCGCTTCCCCGTAATCTCCGAAGTCAAGGTGCGCTCGGACAAGCAAGGCGATCTGCTGCGCGGGCGCGACCCCGTGGCCTTTGCCCGCGACATGGCCGGCTGCCCGGTCGCCGGCATCAGCGTGGTCACCGAGCCGACCCATTTCGGCGGCCACATGGACCTGCTGCGCGCCGTGGCCGCCGCCGTGGACCTGCCCATCCTGCACAAAGATTTCATCACCAGCGAACGCCAGGTTGAAGCCTCGGCCGAGGCCGGCGCATCGGCGCTGCTGCTGATCGCCGCCCTGCTCGACATCCCGCGCCTGACCAGACTCATCGACACCGCACGCGCATGCGGCCTGGAGACCCTCGTCGAAGCCCACACCCTGGCCGAAGTCCAACAGATCGCGCACCTGCCCTTCGACCTGATGGGGATCAACAACCGCGACATCACCCGCTTCGAAGTGGATGACAACGACGTGGCCAACACCGAAGCCCTGGCCGGCCACTGCCGGGGCCGGCGCATCCTGATCAGCGAAAGCGCGATCAGCTCCCCCGAGCACGTGCGGCGCGCCGGCCGCGGCGGCGCCGACGCCGTTCTGGTCGGCACGGCCGTCCTGCAAGCCGCAGACACGCGCGCTTTTCTCGACCAGCTGACGGCCGTGGGATGGCCCGCATGACCCTGACCCGCATCAAGATCTGCGGCATCACCACCGCGGAAGACATCCGCCTGAGCGTCGCCAGCGGCGCCAACGCCCTGGGCTTTGTGGTCGAATACCCCATCGACGTGCCCTGGAACCTTACCCGCCGCACCGCCGCAACCCTGCTGCACAGCGTGCCGCCCTTCGTGACGCGCGTGATCGTGGTCGGCGACGACCCGGCCACCATCATCGCCCTGACCGAACGCTTGCACCCGCACGCCGTCCAACTGCACGGCAACGAGCCCATCGAAACCACCACCGCCCTGGTCGCCGAACTCCACCAGCGCGGGGCCCAGGTGCTCAAGCCCCTGCGTTTTTCCGTCGAAACCGGCCAATGCCGCGGCGCCTGCCCGGACCCGTTCGAAGCCGCGCGCCTGATCGAACAGACCGGCGCCGACGCCCTGGTGCTCGATTCGGTCAGCGACACCCGTCCGGCCGGCACCGGCCAAAGCATCGACTGGACCCTGGCCCGCCGCATCCGCGACCACATCCGTCTGCCCGTCATCCTGGCCGGCGGTCTGCACGCCGGCAACGTCGGCCAGGCCGTGGCCGCCGTCGATCCCTTTGGCGTTGACGTGATCAGCGGCGTCGAACACCCGGTCGGCCGCAAAGACGCCGCCAAGCTCAGGGCCTTCGTCCAGGCGGTCGCCCGAACCACGCACCCAGGGGATCAGTCATGATCTCATTTGAAAATGTAACCAAAAGATACGGAAATCTGGTCGCGGTGGACGCGGTGTCCTATACCCTCCACAAGGGGGAATCCTTTGCCCTCTTAGGACCCAACGGCGCCGGTAAAACGACCCTTGTGCGGATGCTGCTCGGCTTTTCGCGCTGCACGGCTGGCAAGATCGCCATCCGTGGCGTGCCCGCCGGCCGATCCGCCTCGCGACACAAGCTTGGCTACCTGGCCGAACTGCACCGCATCCCGCCCTATCTGTCCGGTTTCGAATATCTGATGCGGCAGGCCGCCTTGTGTGGTCTGACCGGCAGCGAGGCAAAGACGTCGGTGCGCGACATTCTGAAAAAAGTCGGGATGGACGGCCTCGAAAAGAAAAAAGCCGCCCACTATTCAAAAGGCATGACCCAGCGCCTGGGGCTCGGCGCCGCCCTTCTGGGCGAGCCCGAGATGCTTGTTCTGGACGAACCGGTCTCGGGCCTGGATCCTCTGGGCGTGCGGGATGTGCGCGTGCTTCTCGAAGCATTCAAAAAGAGCGGGGGCACCATCATCCTCAACTCCCACCGGCTATCCGAGGTCGAAAAGCTCTGCGATTCGGTCGCCATCATGGACCGCGGCCGCATTGTCGTCAAAGGCGACCTCGCCCATATCGTTCAACAAAATGAAACACTGGAAGACGTGTTCATCCGGCACGTCGAAGGCAAAATCACCTGACTATGGTTATGCTACGCGAAACGTGCAACTTGGGGAAATGCGCATCTCAAATCGACAGAATGCCGCCCTTTACACTTTAAACTTTACACTTAACACTTCGCCTATCTTTACTTGACCGAAGTGCATAACCAGATACCTGAAATAAATGTATACTCTTATTCGAATAGCCGCCATCACCATCCGAGACCAGATGCGCCAGAAGAGCTTTTATCTGCTGCTGGCCGTCGCCGTTGCTTTTGTCCTGTTGATCAGAAGCTGTTATCAGGCCGACTACACCGTGGCCGGACGGCCGGTCGATCAAATGACCCTGGCCTGGCATGCGTCGCTGATCGTGTTTCACGTGATCGCCGCCGCCATGTTCCTGATGACCGCCCTGCTCTCCATGGGCCTGTTTTCCCGGGATCGCGAGGACGGCAGCATGGTGATGCTGCTCTGCCGTCCCGTCGACCGCTGGCAGTATGTGCTCGGCAGAATCGTCGGCATCTGGCTCCTTTCAACAGCGTTTATGCTCATTCTCCATCTGACCCTCTTTCTGATTGTCCTGGCCAATACCGGCATGATGATCCCCGGATATCTGAGCGCATCGCTCTTGTGCGCCGTCAACCTGCTGTTTGCGACGGTCCTGACCTGCTTTTTAGCGCTGTTCCTGCCCAATATCATGGCGGCTGCGTTCACCCTGGGCGTTGTCGGCATCAGCTTTCTGTCGGACGGGACCTTCCAGGCCATGCAAAGTGCGCTGCTGCGCCACATGGTCGCCGGTGAAAGCCAGGTCGCCCTCTGGCGGATCCTTTTCCCCAAGGTTTACATGCTGCAACATTACGCATCCACCTGGATCACGACCAGCGCCTTTGACGGCATGCCCCCGATTTATGTCGTCGCGAACATCGTTTTTTACACAGGCGCGCTGGCCGCCGCCGCATTGTGGCGTTTTTACCGCAGCGAGATATAGCCCCGCACCGGCCGACAGAACCCCGGCGCCCCCACAAAGGAGATCTATGCGCTCCAAGGTATCCGCATTTGGAAATTGTTCTCGCAGGGGATTGAAATTGTTCTCGCAGGGGTTGAAATCGTTCTCGCAGGGGATCCCACCTGTAGGGGCGACCGGCGGTCGCCCGGGGCGGGTGCAAAGCCACCACCCCAGGCAATCATGGGTGCGGGAGAAAAAAGGCCGCGCCAGCCTGTGCGGTGACCCAAATGCAGTGCTTCGCGGCCGGACACGGTATCGGAAATCAGAGAACTCAAGCAGATGCATGCGGCCATTCAAAATACCCCCTCCGCAAATCTTCAAGGCAATCGCAAAAAGACCTAAACCCACCCGCAGGTTTGCCGATAGATAAATATGGATCGCAAGACCCAGCGATGCATTGAAACAAAGGGACTGGCAAAACACCAGATACGAAAACTCACCTGAACCAATATCGTTAATTATAGATAACTAGAAATCAATGAGAATTAATTTTAATCTAAAAGTGAGATAGGTTAGACTAATACAATACAATCAATAAGGTAAATTACCTATTCAGAGGTTGACAGCACCCTACTTTGGGTCTAAACGTTTACAGTTAACACTCGTTTCAGTTTTGTAGAAAGATTTGTGAACCAACCCAGTGGCTTGGCAAAATTCTCAAACGGAACACCGTTAAGCCACTTTTCCATAACCCCCATACAAGTTACTAAAAACAACTCATGTACATGAGAAAGCGGAGCTTTACCCTCTGTCCCCGCCCCCATGTCATCAACCGTACGTCCATCGGCCGGGCACCCATCCGGGCCATACAAAAACACGCACACTCTATGACAGCAGCGTTCCCCCAACTCAACACCACCCAGCGCACCTGGCTCATCACCGGGGTCGCCGGCTTCATCGGCTCCAATCTCCTGGAGACCCTTCTTATACACAACCAGAAGGTGGTCGGGCTCGATAATTTCGCCACAGGAAAGCCGGAGAACCTGCAAGAGGTGCACCGCCTGGTCAGCGCCGCCCAGTGGCAGCGTTTCACCTTCATCGAAGGCGACATCCGCTCCCTTGACACCTGCCGGGCAGCGGTCAAAGGCGCCGACCACGTGCTGCACCAGGCCGCCCTCGGATCGGTGCCGCGCTCGCTCGAAGACCCGATCACCACCAATGAAACCAACATCAGCGGCTTTTTAAACATGCTGATCGCAGCCCGCGACGCCCAGGTGGCCAGCTTCGTTTACGCCGCATCCAGTTCGACCTACGGTGATCACCCGGACCTGCCCAAGCAGGAAGACACCATCGGCAAGCCCCTGTCACCCTATGCGGTCACCAAATACGTCAACGAACTGTACGCCGACGTGTTCGCACGCAGCTACGGGTTCGAGGCCATCGGCCTGCGCTACTTCAACGTATTCGGCCCGCGCCAGGATCCCGACGGCGCCTATGCCGCGGTGATCCCCAAATGGTTCGCCGGCCTGCTGCGCAACGAACCCATCTATATCAATGGCGACGGGGAAACCAGCCGCGATTTTTGCTACATCGACAACTGCGTGCAGGCCAACATTCTGGCGGCGATCACCGACAACCCGAAGGCACGCAATCAGGTTTACAACATCGCTTTTGGTGAACGGACCACCCTGAACGAACTGTTTCAGATGATTAAGGAACTGGTGGTCGAAAAGCACCAACAGGCCGCAGAAATTAACCCGGTCCACAGGGATTTTCGGCCAGGGGATGTAAAACACTCATTAGCGGATATCAGCAAAGCAAAACACATGATCGCTTTTGCCCCGGATGTTTCCGTCCGACAGGGGCTGGCGCGTGCCACAAGGTGGTATATGTCTAATGGTGGGGGTGCCGACCATTAAAACCTATGTTCAAAACAAATCCCCAAATAGAAAACACAACTCGGCCACAAAACAAAATCTTTCGGTGTTAAAGATGGCTATCCCTGAATCCATGGAGTAAATGCGCTGTTGAAAGAAGTCATCAATCTGCGCCAGCAGTTGCTGAAAAGCTTCATGAGTCTGGGCGCTATGCATATGCTGGGCCTTACCGTGATCATGCTCAGCAGCATTGTTCTGGCACGCACCCTTGGACCCGAGGCGTTTGGCCAATATGCGTTTGTCATGGCCCTGCTCACTCTACTGGCCTTGCCAGTAGCTGGTGGGGTGCCGCAATTGCTGACCCGGGAAGTGGCCACCTGTGCCCATGCCGGTGAATGGCCGCTGTACCGAGGCGTTGTCCGGGCTGCGCATTTTTGGGTGATGCTCGTCTCCCTGGGCGTGCTGTCCCTGTATGCCATCGCCGGGCCGGTTGCCGGCTTGCTGCCGGTTGGGGGTAAGTGGGCATTGATAGGCATTGTGGTGGTGCTGGTGCCATTCCAGGGGCTAAATGCCGTTCGCAACGGCACCGTTAAGGGCTTGGGGTTTCCGGCATTGGCCGAAATGCCCACACAGATGATCCAGCCATTGCTCCTGCTGACAGCAGTCGCAACCCTGGCTGCACTGGGCTGGTTGACGGCCCATACCGCGCTTTGGCTGCAGGTGCTGGCCGGTGCGCTGACCTTTGTTGTCGCCAGCATTCTGTTTTTCAGAATCCGGCCACAGGACGCACGGGCCTGTCAGCCGGCATATCGGACCGGAGCCTGGCTGTGGGCACTGCTGCCTTTCACGCTAATCAGTCTGGTTGGCGCATTCAGCGGCCAGATTGGCATTGTGCTGCTGGGCTTGCTGGGAACGGACGAGGCAGTGGCCGCCCTGCGCGTGGGTGAGCGTGGTGCCCAGCTTGTATTGCTTTCGTTGACCCTCGTGAACATGGTGATTTCGCCGTCTATCGTCAAAACCTACCGCGAAGGTGACACCCACCGTCTGCAGCAGTTATCGCGCCAATCGGCGCGTGGTGCCTTTTTGCTGGCCCTACCCATTGGAATATTGCTGATAGTGTTGGGCAAGCCCATCATAAAACTGGTTTTTGGTGCAGACTATGCCGAGATTTCCTATTTGCCCATGGCCATCCTGATATGCGGATATTTATTCCATGTGGTATTGGGTTCAGCAGGCATTTTGCTAGCCATGTGCGGGCACGAAAGGCTGACCCTCCTCAGTCAGCTGGCCGGACTGGGCACCATGGTAATCCTGGCACTGGTGCTTATTCCCGCCCTTCAGGAAACAGGCGCGGCCTTGGCCTCAACTGCTGGGGTGGTGGTATGGACAATCCTGCAGGGTTATGCGGTTTCCAGGCACCTGAAAATAAGGCCGGGGATTCTATGATTAATGATAACGGACGAACGGGCTTTCCGCTACATAGCAGCGCCATTTGAGTATTGTAGCACCTCGGGAGGACACATCAGGGGCGATCTTTTCATACACCCGGTATTCCGTGAAGCAATTGACGATTTGAAATCGCAGGGCCTGCGCGTAATGGCGCAACCGGCTCCCGGCGCCCAGGCGTATGCAATCGTTGGCGGGCGTTCCAATGCCCGCTGGTGGCTTGTCCCACTGCAGAACAGGCGTGTGACTGCCAGCGGCATGGCCCTATTCCAGCCATTGCTGACCAGTGCCCGCCTGATGAAAGCTGCTGCTGGATTGATGATTCGGCTATGTATGAACCGCCTGTGGGTGAGGCAACGACTTTATATCAGTGGAGAGCCGTCTTTGGGGCAATACTTTCCCGGCACGGTAGCGCGTAATTATGCCTACTTCACTGGCACCGACAGCCCGCACCGCAAAATTGCCGTACAAATCATGGATACGCAAGGCCGGTTGCTCGGATTTGCCAAGCTCAGCCGCAACCCATCCGTGGCAACTCTGCTGGCGCATGAGGCCGCCATGCTGCAGCGTGTTCAAAAGTTGGGGCTTAAAACGGCTTACATCCCTAGAGTGTTGTTTACCGGGCAGCACGGCGACAGCAGCCTTATAGTGATGGATACGCTGAAAACTGCACGAACCTCCAGCACCACCCGTATCACAGCTGCCCACAAGGTGTTTCTGCAGGAACTTGCCCGTACCACTGCCCTTGCCACACCGCGCCAGGCCGGTGAGTTGGCCGCAGGCCTATCGGGCCGCATCGAGCGCGTACGCCCTATGCTTGAAGATACCTGGTACCAGCGCTTGGATAGCGCTGCCGCCGCATTAGCCGCTCAGCCGAAATTACCACTGTCGGTAGGTATGAATCACGGTGACTTCACCCCTTGGAATACCTTTCTATTCAAGGGCCGCCTTTATGTGTTCGACTGGGAATACGCTGAAGATGCCAGCCCCCCCAGCAATGATATCATTCATTTTGTGCTGAACGAGCCGCGAACCCGTGGCCAGTCAGCGCGCCAGAAAATGGCAGCTGCTATGTCAAGCTTAGCCGAGCCCTGGACCGGAACACCACAACAGGTCATTCCCGCTCTGTTGATTATTTACCTGCTGACGCAAAGCTTGCGCCAGATCGAACGTCTACCTGAAGACCGGCGCAAGGGTAGTGATTGGGACGGGGCAAAGGAGCAGGCCGGCATGCTGGATACGCTACTGACTCGTCATTAAATGATGGCATTGGGACAAGAACAAACTGAAAAAAGCTATACTGGATCGCTTAAACATTCGTATCGAACAGATCCTTTCAAAAAGCAGAAGATCATTATGAGTCCTCATGGATTTTTAAGAGCACCTTAAATAAATAGCGATGATTGAAAATGACAATTTTAAATAAAAATGATGCAAATTATTACCATAATGAAAGAAAGGCCCTTTCCGCGCATATACCAGCTGGAACTCAAAAAATTCTGGATGTCGGGTGTGGCGCAGGCTATTTTGGCGCATATTTAAAAAAAAATGCCAAAGCCACCCAGGTATTCGGAATCGAACTCATGAAAGACGCCGCTGCAGAGGCGTCTACCTATCTGGATGGGGTAATTTGCGCCGACCTTGATGTATTTGATTTATCAAGCCTGCACTCCGCGTGGGGTGAATGTGCCTTTGACTTTGTTGTATGTGCAGATGTCCTGGAGCATGTCAAAAACCCATGGGCAATGCTGGCTTCACTTGCTGGGTTCATTAAACCAGGCGGCAAATTGATTGTATCAATTCCTAATGTGAGGCACTGGTCAGTGGTTTTACCCTTAGTATTCGGAGGTAGATGGGATTATCAGGATGCTGGCATCATGGATCGCACCCATCTCCGGTTTTTCACTAAATCAACTGCTTCCGAACTGATTTTTAGGGCAGGATTTTGCTTGTCTTCGGTGTCGCCACTGATTGGTGGGCGCTGGCGTGTTTTGTCAAGAATGAGCGGGCATTTGCTCGATGAGTTCCTTGCCATCCAATACGTCTTTGTGGCCAAGCGAAATGAGTAATGCGATACTAATCTCCAAGGTGGGGGTTTGTGATACTGCTGATAACACCATCGATTCTAAGTGCCGCATCGCTTCGGTGGTTCTGACCCACAACAGCGATGCAGACATAGTAATTTCCCTGCCACAGTTGCGAGCCCAGAAAAGCATTGATCACTCGGTGATCATTGTCGATAACGCCTCTACCCTGGCGTGCTTGCAGCGCATGCAAACTTGGCTGCGTCATGAATGTCCGGATGCGGTAATCGGGACCATCAGCGAGCTTGAATCCTGGATCCGCGCAAACCCTGCGCAGGTGCAGGTCAACCGACGCGTGTACCTGGTACTGAACCCTGAAAATCGGGGCTATTCCGCCGGCAACAATGTGGGCATCCGCTTGGCCGAGAGGATGGGTGCCGGCGCGGTATTGATTGCCAACCCCGACATGCGCATCGATAACCCGCATTATATTGCAGACCTGACTCAAGCGCTATTTGCCGATGAGAAGAACTATATTGCGGCATCCCGCATCATAGGGATAGATGGCAAGAGCCAAAACCCGTTAAGAGAGTCCACCTTCTGGGAGGAATTTACTTGGCCCCGCAGTTATTTTGGCAAGTTATTTGGCGGGGGCTCCTATGTGCTGTCAAGCCCAGAAAAAGAGCCCATTTGCGTCCCCAAGGTTTCCGGCTGTTGCCTAATGCTGCGCATGTCGTTCTTGAAGGCAACCGATTATCTCGATGAAAACGTATTTCTCTATTGTGAGGAACCGATCTTGTCTGCCCGTTCGCGTATGAGTGGCGGAAGAATAATTTATGCGCCAAAAATTACAGCTATCCATGCCCATGTCAGGGGTGAAAAAGGCAACACAGGAAAGCGCATGCTGCTTTTCATAAAAAGCCGCAAGTATTACCTCGAAAACTATAGTGGCTATAATTGGTTGCAATTGCAGTTGCTTAGTCTTTCTTACGGTTTTTTGGCGTTGCTCAACAGGGTAAGGGGCGCGTTTGACAAATAGACGGGTTTCGATAAAAAAAGCTTTTCTTCGCTATTTTTCATCGGCTTAACAGCAATGAACGTCTGATTAAATAGTAGAAACAATCATATTCCGAATTGCACAGAAAGATTAAATTTATTAGAGGATTCGGTGAATCGTTTTTTGCGGTGTCCTTTTGGATCGAGTTATTTCTCATGGAAAACCAATGGCTATTCGAAAAAGATCATTGTATGCATTGTTCGTTGTAATTCTCCTTTCCACAGAATTTTTGCATATCGAATTCTTTGGTGGTTTTCTGAGGCCATACCATTTTCTGGTGCCACTGGTCATTTTTTCCCTGCTGCGTTTTCTCAAGCAGATTGCCCGTTCAGGATTATTTTGGGCATTGATCGGTTTCTTATCTGTTAACTTGCTTGCAGCTGAATTGGCTCATAATCAGTCAGAGGCATATAGAAGCCTTGCATTGCTGGCGCTCAACATGTCAACCTCTTTAGCAGTGGCTCTTATCCTTGTCAGCGGCAGCCTCAGCCCGGATCGATTAATCAAAATCTCTTTGCAAGTGGCTATTGTAGGAGTGGCAATAGGTGTTGCACAGTTGGTTATGTACTATCTATTGGGAATCGATTTAACCTTTACTGAAGGTCAGGCCTCTCAGTTATCTGCCGGATTCGCAACTGGTCTGCGAACCGAAGCAAATACATTTGCCAAATATCTGAATACCGTTTTCTTGCTGACACTTCCCGTCATGTTGGCGGACAAAAACTATCGTCGTGCTTTATTAATATTCATAATAATCGTTATCGGAATGCTCACCAGTCTCACGCGCTCTGCGTTGTATGGTCTTTTTGTAACTTTGATTATTGCCTATATATGGTATTTGTGGAGCGGTCGGGGGCGTTTAATATCAGGTCGTACACTGCTCATCGCTGCGATTGCAGCATTTGCACTTTTTATATTTTCAAGCCTCGTTATTTACTTTAATCCATACGCAGCTCATAAGTTGGCTTTATTCTTTAACTCAGAGGAGATTTTAGAGGGCGGATCGAGCGGTTTTCGACTGATGTCGCAAAGCGTACTCTGGGACGCTTTCTTGGAAAACACTAAGACACTCTTGATCGGCAATGGATGGGGACAAGTAACCTTTCCGTATGCTGATAAGGTATATCAAGCCGGCGGCGCTGAAATTGTTGTAGCTCTTGGATATGGCGGAATTGTCGGAGGATTTTTTTACTGTCTTTATCAACTGACTGCAATCATCACCGTTGCCCGCACAATTACTAACAAGAGAGTTGCTCCACATTCAAGAGCACGGGAAGGCGTACTGTTCGCCTTGATTGGCATGTTGATCACAGGCCAAATCAACGGTGCGATGATTGCTCCCGAATACTGGATGGTGCTCGGGATGGCGATTGCCATAGCTGTGATGGGTAAAAACAGACCACGATATTATGCGATATCAGATAGAGGCATATGAATCCATGAGAGTTCTGCATTTTATACTCGGCAAAGCAAACAAAGATCGCGCCAACGGCGTCAACCAGGTGGTTTGTGGCCTTGCCAAATACTGTGCACGCAACGGTGCAGAAGTACGGGTCATTGGAATAGCCGAGTTTGTCAACCGGGAGGGCGAGATTATAGACCGGGATGGTTTCGGGGTAGAAGCATATTCTCGCTGGGGTTTTTTATTTTTGTATCGTGCTCTGACCAGCGCAATCGAATGGACTGATATAGTTCACTTACACGGTGTTTTCGCTCCATGGAATCTTTGGGTCGCAGGGCTGTGCAGAATGCAAGGCAAGCCGTACGTTGTTACTTTACATGATGGGTTGGCGCCAGAGCGGGCTGCGGTGCGGGGCCGATTCAAAAAAAAAGTTTTCCATGCGCTTTTACAACGCGGTCACCTACAGTGTGCTTCAGGGGTGCATGTAATCGCTGAAGAGGAGGCGACGGACCTATTTGCGGTGGCTCGGCCGAGAAAAGTTTTTTGTATACCCAACGGCATTGATTTAGAGGATTACTCTGGGCTGGATCGAAGAATTAGAGGCACGTCTGACGATATCAACATCGGATATTTAGGTCGTTTGTCTGCGGAAAAAAACCTTGAAGCATTGTGCATGGCCTTTGCCAAGGTTAATGTGAACGGGAATCTCCGCCTGAAGTTGGCCGGCCCACTCACCAAATATGGGCATGGTCTTTCGAAGCGTTTCTCGAGTTATGGGGTGGAGTTGGTGGGTCCGGTTTATGGCCATGATAAAGATCATTTTATAAGTCAACTCGATCTTTTCGTAATTCCCTCTCTTGCGGAAGTTTTTTCAATAGCTGCTGCTGAATCATTGGCCCTTGGTACTCCATTACTAATAACAAGAACATCAAAAGTGTCACATTATTTTAATCAAAATGCTTTTTTCATGTGTGAGCCTACAGTGTTTGGGCTTGAGCGAGGCCTGCGGCAGGCTATTGACAGGCGTGTCGAATGGGCGATCATAGTCATAAATGGCCGTCATTTGGTTGAGAATAGACTAAACTGGGAAGCAGTTGCACGTGACATGTTGAGAGAATATGCGCGAATCGCAAGGAAGCATATATGAAACAGCAGATAAGCGCGCTAGTCGTCGAAGTTCTGGCTGATGTATTTCCTGTTATTGCACTGCGAGGGGTGGATGAGTTTGCGCGCGAAGGAGGCGATCTCGATTTCATGGTTCCTCCCGGCAAAGCGGTTATCGCGTGCAGTATTGTTGCAAATGCAGCTTATCAGAAAGGCTGGTTTCTTGCCTGTTTTCGAGATATTGATTATCTTGCGCAGATAATTTTGATCCACCCAGCCCGGGATGGTAAGGACTATGCAATCAAGATTGATTTTTTTGATGGATTACGATGGTACGGTATTGGGCGAGATATTTCAGGGATCAAGCTGTTCGAATCTCTTTTTCCGCAAAGCCATGGTGAGCTCAGGCTGGCTGGCGCTGCTGGTTTTTTCCAAAAAGTGCTGATCGTGGGCCAGCTAAGTGAACGTGATTGGGCGCGCGTTGAGGCAACCGGCGCCGACCCATTTTATCTTGCAAGGATTGCACAGATTCTTGGCCTTCCTATCACACGCGGGCAGATTGAAAGGCGGGGTGTTAAGGGGCTTGATAAATGGAGGTTGCGAGCGGCTTCAGGCGGTGTGCATAGCCTATTCTCAGGGTTACTGTGGTTTTTGAGTGCCACTATTGCCCATTTAAGGTTCAAATTAGAGAATGGCGCCGGTATGGGGCTGGTCATTGGTATTTCAGGCCTTGACGGCTCGGGTAAAAGCACACTCGTCGACCGTCTATCTGCCGTTTACGTCAAGGCTGGAGTAGAACGACCATCCCTCGTTCATTTGCTACCCTCATGGATACCCATGCCTCATCAACTTATCGGGCGCCAAAAGTCAATCAAAAACTACACGCATCCTTATGCGGAGCCACCTGTTTCTTCACGGCTCAATGGTTTGCTGAGACTCTGTTACTATCTATGTGCTTTTGCAGTTGCCCGCATTTCGTTTTGGTTTAAGGTCAAGCGGGGAAGATTGATTTTTATGGACCGTGGTTTCTTGGATTTCGTTTCTGATATGACGCGTGCCCGTATCCCGAACTTCCGTTTACCGAAATGCCTCAAACGTATTCTCACCCCGCACGGGCGGCTATTCTATCTGGATGCTTCGCCTGAGGTCGTGGTGGCTCGCAAAGGCGAGTTGACGCTGGAAAAGGCAGGCGCACTGCGGGCAAGATATCTCGAAACGTGCGATATTGTCGGTGCGAAGTTGCTTGACGGCGATAACACATCCGATGCAGTTTTTAGCGAGCTTCTTGGCCATCTATCGAGAGAATACATGCAGCGGGCCGCAGTTCTCGAGGCACGAGAATGAGCGCGCCATTGACGGATATAGATCCTCTTGTGCAGGATACGGGTAGACCATGGATCCTGATCGCAGCCTATGATGTCAGCACAGGCGCGTCTAGTGAAGGTCATGTGGCCTTCAACATCCTCTGCCATCTCTGCAAGACCTATCGCATCGTTCTGGTCACACGCCGCAACAACAAGGCGGGATTGAAGGTGGATCCTGACTTCAAAAAGGGATGCCCCGGAGTCTATTTAGTCGGATACGACTTGCCGAAATGGACAAGCTGGTGGAAGCGTGGAGCTCGTTTCTATCAAGCTTATGCATACCTATGGCAGATGACCTGGCCCCTGGCCCTGCAAGGCCGCACATCTTTGAAACAAAACTTGCAACTGATTCATGTGCTTAATTTCCACAACGACAGCATCCCATCGCTATCATGGCGGTTAGGCCCGCCCGTGGTGTGGGGGCCGATCAATCATCATGAAATCGCAGCACCTTGGAGACGAACGTTTTGGCCTGCGAGTATTGCAATGCGGCACATGGCTACTTTTACGCTTCGCCGGGTGCTGTGGCGAATTGACCCATTTCTGAAACTCCACATCCGAAAAAGCCGCGTTATTCTTTCGGCGGGGACGTGGGTAAACCAGCGACTTGATCTTAAACGTGCGAAAAAGGTGCTTCAACGAAGCCAGCTCGGGGTGAATGAAGATGACTTCTTAACACTTGGCGGTTCTGATATGTTCCATGCAAAAGGGAGCAAGGAACTTGTCTGTGCCGGGCGCCTGGACTGGATCAAGGGGATCGATCTCGCGCTTGAGGCGATGGTGCTTCTGCCCCCAGAGTATCGCTTGAAGATTATAGGCAAGGGCCCGGCAGAACAGCGATTGCGGGTTTTGGCCGTAAAATTGGACGTAGAGAAGAGGGTGGTTTTTCAACCCCCTGTCCCCAGGAACGCTCTTTCGGCTATTTATGCGCAGGCCGATATATTTCTTTTCACTTCGGCGGAAGAGGCGGGGCTGGTGTGGGTCGAGGCGCTGGCAAGCGGATTACCCGTTGTGGCATTTGACGGGGAAACGGAAGTGGCCGCGGCTGCGCGCCATATTCCGGGAATTCAACTTGCAAAGGGAAGAGGGGCGCGACGAGCGCAGGTCGAGGGCTTGGCAGCCGCTATTAAGGCGGCGGCTGTAATGCCGCGCGACCCTGGCGCACTAAGGACTTCAGTGTTGAAACATTACGGGTGGGATAGCCTTGCGGCCACAATAAGCGAAGCTTACCGCGAAGCAATAAGGCCATCCAGATGATTGTCTTCGCCCATCTTCTCAACGATCGCTCTGGTAGTCCGCGCGTGCTTCGGTCCGCCATTTCCGCGCTATCACGCCAAGGTGATGGTTCGCGTCTGTTTGTGGGCAGTGACGGCTCCGGTTGCCTTGACGATGCTGATATTGAAATTTTACGTTACTGGTACAGGCGTGCGCCCTATCGGTGGGTCACGCTTTTCACCTTTTTGCTGAGCCAGATCTGCCTTTTTGTGCGTTTGCTGCGCACGCAGAGCATAGATCGCGATACGATGATTTATATCAATACATTGCTGCCCTTTGGTGCAGCCCTTTACGGATGGATAAAGGGATGGCCGGTAACCTATCACCTGCATGAGGTCTCCGTCAGCCCAGCGCCGCTTCGATGGTTTTTGACCGCCATCGCGCGCCTTACTGCAAGTAACCTAATTTATGTGTCCGACTATCACCATCGTTGTTTTCCGGTCGGCAAAATTCCTACCCATACTGTTCACAATGCGCTGGATGCCGCCTTTCTGTCCCGCGCAAAAAACAGCCGTTACCAGCCGCGCCGCAATGAGCGTTTCACGGTGCTGATGCTTTCATCGCTGCGCGATTACAAGGGGGTGCCGGAGTTTCTGGCGTTAGCGGGTCACCTGGTGAGCCGCCTGGACATTCGTTTTGAGCTGGTGGCCAATGATGACGAAGCCGCCATGCGCCGCTATTTTGCTGCCAGGCCACTTCCGCCGAATGTCACCATTCACCGGCGCACATCCGACACGGCTGCCCATTACGCCGAGGCCAGCTTAGTGCTTAATCTATCTAGGCCAGACCAGTGTGTGGAAACTTTCGGCCTCACTTTGCTGGAGGCCATGGCTTTCGGCATACCAGTAATTGCACCGCCAGTGGGCGGACCGGTGGATCTGATAAGGGATGGATGCGAAGGTTTTTTGATAGACTGCCGGAACGGCGACCAACTGGCGGATCAAGTGCTGAAACTTGCCGATGGTGAGGCTCTGTGTTTGCGTTTGTCCGCAGTGGCGCGCAGCAGGGCTTCCCATTTCACCCCCGCGGCCTTTGCGCAGGCCTTACGCGGGGCGCTGAAACTCTCGTTACTCGAGAAAGAAAAGTCATGAAGACACTTGCAGTTGTGGGATCCGTGGGCATTCCCACTTCTTACGGGGGCTTCGAGACGTTGGCCGAAAACTTGGCCCGCTTTCATCAGCACTATAAGCTACCGGGCCGGCTGGTGGTTTATTGCAGTGCTAAAAGCTATGCATTACGGCCGTCTACATACCTGGGTGCCAAGTTGAGGTATGTCGGCCTGAATGCCAATGGGGTGTCCAGCATTTTCTATGATGTTGTTTCGCTGCTGTCAGCCATTCGTCACGGCAGCGATGCCATTGTGCTTTTGGGGGTGTCTGGGGCCACAGCTTTGCCGCTGGTGCGGCTGCTGTCGCAGGCGCGCATTGTCACCAATATCGACGGTATCGAATGGAAGCGCGAGAAGTGGAAAGGGTTGGCGCGCTGGTTTTTGAGGTTTTCCGAGAAGGTTGCTGTGCGCTTTTCCCATGCGGTGATTGCCGACAATGGCGGGATTGCACAGCATGTGGTTGAAAGTTACGGGCGGGACTGCCATGTGATCGCCTATGGCGGCGATCATGCCCTGAGTGTGGCGGCGCGCCCGTATCTGGATGCTGCGTTACCAACGCGCTATGCACTGGCTTTGTGCCGTATCGAGCCGGAAAACAATGTGGCCATGGTCTTGGAGGCCTTCGCAGCGCAGAGTGATCTGCCACTAGTGTTTGTGGGCAACTGGCAAAACAGTCACTTCGGGCAGGTGCTGCGGCAACGCTATGCCGCGGTTGCGCATTTACATTTTCTTGATCCGATTTACGATCTTGGTGTGCTGCGCACGCTTCGCGAGAATGCCACGCTCTATATTCATGGCCATTCGGCCGGTGGTACGAACCCTTCGCTGGTTGAGATGATGCATTTCGGCCTCCCGATTTTGGCTTACGACTGTATCTTTAATCGCCATACTACCGATGGGAAGGCGCTGTTCTTCAAGGACGCACCCACGTTGTCGGCTGCCGTCAATGCGCTAACGTCTTCAGAAGTAGCAGAGGTGGGTGCGAGTATGCGCCGTATTGCCCTTGAGCGCTATACCTGGGATGTGATCGGGACAGCCTATTTTCGGCTTGCAGGGATGATTAAAGGCGAGTGAGGGCATAACGTGAGTACCCACTCTGGAAACGATAACTTTGAAATCTTTGTTGCGTCGAATTTTTATAGGCGCTTTTTTCTTTTTGCTTGTAGTGACAGCCATTCAGGCGGCGATCTTTTACACTTTGGCAAACCGAACTTTCGCACCGGTCCCTTCCGAATTGGCCATATTGTTCAAAGGCGACGATGGCCGCACCGATTTTTTTTACGGGTTGATTGAAATGGGCGATTTTGGGCAGGCTTTCATCCCTGGGGCCTCAGAAAAAAATCTGGCTTTCTGGGACAAGAAATTCAATGCGTCCCGAAACGTAAAGCATCTGCCCGTCACACCGCCAACCAGCAGCACCTTCGAAGATGCCCTGGCGTCCGCAGATGCCATCCGCGCTCATGGCTTCCATTCGGTTGTGCTGGTGACGTCCGATTACCACATGCCGCGCTCGTGGTTCTTGTTGCGGTTTTTGACCATTGGCCGTGAAGTGGCCATTCAACCGGTAGAAGTGCCCAGCCGGATGCAGTTGGCCGGCGTTTCGGTCCGGGCGAAGATGATCTACAACGAAATGGTCAACTTCTGGGGCAGCCTGGCCGAATGGGCCTACCACAAAATCAGCGGCCGGCTGCTCTCTGAAAACCCTAAAGCCGTGGCCGTTACGCGGACATTGAAAAAAGTACTCCTTTTTGATTTTACGCACCCCTCACCCCGACCCTCTCCCTGAGTGAGAGGGGGAAAGTCTTATGCTCTATCTCTCCACGCTTCTCGTGGCGCTGTTCATCACCTTGTCGTTGATACCGATTCTGAGGACTGCTGCCATTCGGGCCAACGTGGTGGATGTGCCCGACAGTCGCAAGGTGCACGACCATCCCATCCCCAGGATTGGCGGCATGGCCATCGCCGTGGGCGTGATGGTCCCCGTGCTGCTGTGGGCGCCGCTGGATGCCTTCGGCAAGTCGCTGATCGGCGGGGCTGCGGTGATTGTCGTGTTCGGGGCGCTGGACGATTTGTTCGACTTGCACTTCAGCCTCAAATTCCTGGGCCAGATCTCAGCCGCCCTCATCGTGCTCGTTTTCGGCGGGCTGCAGTTTCACCACCTCGGCATGATCCGGCCGCAGGAAATCCTGCTGCACAATTGGTTTGCCTTTCCGCTGGCCCTGTTCATGATCGTCGGCGTCACCAATGCCATCAACATGTCCGATGGGTTGGACGGGCTGGCCGGCGGGGTGGTTCTGTTCTCTTTTCTGTGCATCGGCCTGATCGCGTTTGAGAACAGCCGGTATTTTACCTTGATGGTCGTTGTTGCGGCAGCCGGCGCGGTGCTCGGCTTTCTGCGCTTCAACACCTACCCGGCGGTTATCTTCATGGGCGATACGGGCAGCCAGCTTCTGGGGTTTTTGGCGGTATGCCTCTCGATACGGGTCGCCCAGAACAGTCCGGCCATAAACCCCGCTTTGCCGCTGCTGGTGCTGGGGGTCCCGGTGCTGGATACCCTGACGGTCATGACCAAGCGCATCTTGAATGGAACGTCGCCGTTCAAAGCGGATCGCAACCATCTCCATCACAAACTGATGCGTATCGGGCTCTTTCACTCGGAGGCGGTTTTAGCCATCTACCTGCTGCAGGGCCTTCTGGTGGCCACCGTTTTCGTGCTGCGATTCAACAATGCCTGGGTGCTGCTTTCCACTTGGCTGCTCTACTGGATTGTCATCGTCGGCGGGCTGCGGGTCGTCGAACGCAGCGGCTGGACGATGCCGCGTTTCGGATGGCTGGTGGGCGTAAAGGCCTGGCTGCGCAGGCTGAGGGAAGAACAATTCGGTTTGCGGGTGGCCTTTCCGGTGGTGCAGTGGCTGACGCCCGCGCTGTTGATCCTCAGCAGCCTGCTCAGCGGCACGGTGCCGCGCTATTTCGGGATTTTCAGTTTGTTCATGGCGGCCGTACTGATGGCATCGCTGCTCGGGGGCCGCAAGTGGGCGCCCACCGTGCTGCGCCTTTCGATGTACCTGCTGATCCCTTTCATGATGTTCCAATGTGCGCCGTGTATTGAAAGCGAACTGCCGCCGCACGCCCGGCGCATCTACAACCTGGCCTTCGGGGTGCTGACGCTTTTCACCGTGCTGACGTTGCGCTTCACCCGGCGGTCCGCGGTGCGTTTGACGCCCACGGACTTTCTGCTGGTGTTTGTCGCCTTGATCGCTCCCAGCCTGATGGGCACCGGTATTCGGGACATGCATATCGGGTTTATCGCCACGCGCGTTATCGTGCTGCTGTTCAGCTACGACGTGGTGATTGGGGAGTTGCGGGGGAAGCTGACGCGCCAGGCGGTGCTGGCGGCGGTGGCATTGGGTGTCATTTTTGTCAGGGCGGTTTTTTAAAAAAATGCTGAGTGTCGCGTTTTAGTGCTGCTTAAAGACAGAGAAAGAACCGATTTAAAAGAAGACTCTGGAACCCGGTACTGTCTTCAAACAATGGAGGATTGCCTGGAAGCGAAGAACAGCAAGGGATTGGAGCGGGCAGGGGATATCGGAAAGTGAAACTGCAAGCGAATGGAACTTGTTTGTTACGTTCGGGGAGGAGCAGCTTTGAAAATCATGAGTGCGTCAGTATTTGTTGTAGGTGTGCTGATTTTGTTTTGGGCGCAATGTGTCTTTGCCGAAGACATCTCAAGGAATAGCACGACCGGTGGGAAGAATCTGAATATACTTGGTCAGGCGATGGCCTCAAAGTCTCAATCTCTCGTTGCCGTCAAAAAGACGGACCCTTCCGTGCCGATTTCGATTCCGACCGGTGCGTGGTTGATAAGCATCGGGTTGATTGGGTTTGTTGTGAGTCGGGGGCGGTTTCGGAAATAGATGATGAATTCTGCTGTCACGGCTTCGGTTGCTAACCACCAAGACGATGTTATCGAGCTGAGCGGTGCCATGATTGTGCCGCGGCGGGTGTCGGTTGCGGCGGTGTTGCAGCAGGCGCTGCTGCTGTGCGTGCTGGGCACGGTGCCGGTGCTGTTCGGTGCGGTGCAGGCCTGGGTGTGGCCGGTGTATGTGCTGGCCATGTATGCGGCATTTTTGCTGCTGGTGTGGTCGGGGCTGGATGCGGATTGGGTGCCGGCCGGCAAGGGCTGGCGGGTGGCAGTGGGGGTGTTTCTGGCGGTCACCGGCATGGCTTGCGTGCCGCTGCCCATCGGGCTGCTGGCGGTCGTGAGTCCGGCGCGTTTTGATTTGCTGCGGCAGACGGGGGCGTTGACCGGCGACGCAACGCTGTGGGCCACGCTGAGTTATGCCCCGTTGCAATCTTTGGCCTGGTGGGCGTGGCTGCTGGGGCTGGCGCTGCTGTTTGGGGTGCTGAGCGCGCAGTTCGCCGAGCCCGGTTTTCTGAAGATAGCGTTGTGGGTGCTGTTCGGGGTGGCCGTGCTCGAGGCGCTCTACGGGATTTTGCAGGCCCTGCTCCCCAACATGGGCGTGCTGTGGGTGAGCTACCTGGAGGCCGGGATGGGCGATGCGCGCGGCACGTACATCAACCGCAACCATTTTGCCGGGTTCATGGAAATGCTGCTGCCGCTGCTGCTGGGGTTCAGCTTGTCGCGGGTGCACTGGGGCGGCCGATTGAAATGGAAGGTGCTGCTGCACTCGGAACATTTGCACCAGCACGTGCTGATGGTGCTGGCGCTGGTGGTGATGGCCTTGGCGCTGCTGTTTTCCAAGTCGCGCGGGGGCATCACGGGCGCGTTGCTGGGCATGTTCGTGTTTTTCATGTTTTTGCGCGGCGGCGCCCGCCAGATGCCTAAGGGCGTGTGGATTCTGTGCGGTCTCTTTTTTGGATTGATTCTGTTTTACGGGCTGCGCATCGGGTTCGACCCGATCTTCGACCGTTTTTTGGCGCTGGAGCAGGGCAACTCGCGCCTGGATTACTGGCGCGACAGCCTGCCGATCATCGCTGCGCACCCGTTGGGCATCGGCTTGGCGGCGTTTGAAACGGTTTTTCCGGTCTACGACACCTCGGCGGTGTCGGACCGGTCCATGGCGGTGTACCTGCACAACGATGTGCTGCAACTGCTGGTCGAGGCGGGCTGGATCGGGTTTGCGGCGCTGGCGGGAGCGTTTGCGGTTTTTCTGGGGAAGATGTTCAGGCGCATCCGCCGCATGGACGCGGCTTGCGATCCGCGGCGTTTTTTTCTGGCAGCCGGGGCCTACAGCGGGTTGGTGGCCATGACGGTGCACAGTTTTTTCGATTTCAACCTGCAGATCCCGGCCAACGCGGTCTATTTTGTGATGCTGATGGCGATTGTAAAGGTCCTGAGTGCACAGTCCTATTCGCAGACCATGGGCGGGGCGGAAAGGGTGGTGACCGGGGCGGCTTGCGGCAGGTAGCCCTCGAAGGCCGACGCGACCGCCGCGCGGGTGAAGAGCGGATGGCCGGCGGGGTCGATGCCCGGGAAGAAGTTGTTTCCGTTGGTTTGGTTTTGGCGTGCCTGTTTTTTGACGGTGTCGATCTGGGCCGCGCAGGTTTGCGCGGAACCGCCGTGGTCGCAACCCAGCATGTGGTAGAATTCATGCACGGCGCCATCGGCCGGGGAGTGCAGGCTCAACACCTGGTTGAGCGATCCGGTTTCGGCCACCGCATAGCCTTTGGTGCGGGTGAGCACTTCGACCGCGCCGAGGATTTCGGGCATGAGCAGGCCCCAGGCGAAATCGCCGAGGTTGCGCCCGACCAGGGCCAGGATGCGGTCGCAGGGCGCATCGAGCGGGGTGGCGGCAATGTCGCGCGTGATGCCGGTTTCGAAAAAGGCCGGGCGCTGCCATTCGCGAATCCAGGGCACGCGGATGGCGATGCCGTGCGCGGCCATTTCGCGCGTGAGCGCGGTGATGATGGTTTCGGCCTGCCGGCAGGAGACGCCCTGGTCTTTGAGCAGGCACAGGTTGAGGATGACGGGCGGATCGGCATGGGCGGCAGGCGGTGTGCTGTCGACGGCGATGGTGGTGCAGCCAGTCAGCAGCAGCGTGCCGATCACCAGGGTCAGGAGGATGGTTTTGGGGGTCATCGGACACCGCCTTGGTGAGGGTTATCCGGTGCGATCGGGCGTTTGGGCGTGGCATTGTCGTTAGGGGAGGGCGTGTGGGGAGCCCGCAACCGGCTCTGTGGGTAGCGTAATCATTGGGTTTGGGCGCTGCACGGAGGTGAGTACCTTTATTTGGAGTGCGTTTGGGATGTATTTTTTGGGGGGTCATGCTTTAGATGTGAGACGGGGGACCACACGCGAACCTCGTTGCCGTGCTATCGCAGGGGGCCCACCTGTAGGGGCGACCGGCGGTCGCCCGGTGCGGGTGGTCAGAAATCGCCCCTGCGGGAGTGGGTGCGTATGCATCGGACTTGTGATCATTGAAATGGGGTGGTGTTCATCTGATTGATTTGCATTCCCATATTCTGCCGGGCCTGGATGACGGGGCCGCGGACCTGGAGACGAGCTTGGCCTTGGCGCGCATCTATGCGGCGGCCGGGTTCACGTACGTGGTGGCCACGCCGCATGCGGTGGCCGGGGAAACGGCTGCCGGGTATGCCGGGACGGTGCGCGCGGCGGTCGCGCGGCTCAATGGCGCGTTGCAGGCGGCGGGGGTGGCTTTGCGGGTGCTGCCGGGCATGGAGGTGACGCTGGATCCGCGCCTGCCGCACCTGGTGGCCGACGAAACGCTCCTGACGCTGGGCGGCAAAAACCACCTGCTGGTGGAGACGCCCTTCGGCCGCCTGCCGCTGGGCTGGCGCAACCTGGTTTTCGAGCTGGGCCGGCGCGGGGTGACGGTGCTGTTTGCGCATCCCGAGCGCTGCGAGCATATCATGAAAGATCCGACCCTCCTGGATGCGATGGTCGCGGCGGGCGCCCGGCTGCAGGTGAACTGGGGCAGTTTTGCCGGCCTGCATGGCCATGCGGCCCAATATCTGGCCCGGCGCATGGCCGCCAAAGGGTTGCTGCATTGTCTGGCGACGGACGCCCACGACCCGCACGCCCGGCATGCCGGCAATGTCCGCGAGCTGAGTGCTGAACTGATCGAACGGGTCGGGACGGCCAATGTGCGGCGCCTGAGCCGGGAAAATCCCGTGCGGGCCCTGCGCGGCCTGCCCATGCTGGATTTGGACAAGGACGCGATACCGGTGCACACGCAACGCAGGAGCAAGTGGTGGCGATGGTTTTCGGGGTGAAAAAGCGGCACCTGGCGGCCGCCCTGGCCACGGTCGCCCTGGCCATTCTGGCGGTCTGGCTGCTGGCCTACGGGCGCGAGCAGCGCCATCTGTTCTACAAGGATCTGGTCTTCGACGCAGGCCAGGCCCAGCGGCTGGCACGCCACCCGGACATCCTGTATGCTTTCGGGCGCCAGGCCGAGGGCCGCATGGATGCGGCCGGCGCGGCGCAATACTACCAACAGGTAGTGGCGCGCAACCCGCTGCACATGGATGCCTGGCTGCACCTGGCCGACCTGACCGCCGCGGCCGGTGGCATCGAACAGGCCCGCCGGATCGCGGGCTTCTGCCATGCGACCATCGCGCCCGTGGTGCGCTGGAAATGGCAGCTGCTGTTGCTGGCCCATGGTTTGGACATGCATGAGATTTTCGACGAGAACATGAATTTTCTGATCGCGCGGGGCATCAAACTCGCTGACGCGCTGTTCCTGCTCGAAACCCACTACCGCGCCGACCACGAGCGCGCGCTGGCGGTGCTTGCGCCGACCAACCGGCCGGCCTACCTGCAGTGGGCCATCCGCTGGCAGCGGCCCGAGGCGGCGCAGGCGGCTTGGGCGGCGGTGGACGCCGATGGCCGGGTGGATGCCGATCTGTTGGCCGGCTATGTGCATTACCTGATCGCCGCCAAAAAGGTGACGGCCGCGCGCGACATCTGGCAGCGCCACACAGGCGCCACGGGCATGACCAACCCCGGTTTCGAGACCGAACCGACCGGACGGGGGTTTGACTGGTATGCCGCCTCCGACCGCGCGGGCAACTGGAAGGTCGAGCGCGCGGCCGGCTACGGGCGCCAAAGCGGCAGCGGCCTGCGGGTCAGCTTCGCGGGGCGCGAGAATGTCGCATTCAGTCATGTGCGCCAGATTGTGCCGGTGGTGCCGCAAACCACCTACCGCCTACGTTTCTGGTGGAAAAGCCGGGGCCTGACCACCGATCAGACCCCCTTTGTGGAGGTTTACGGCCATGATGCCGGGGGGCTGCACGCCCGCAGCGCTCCTCTGCCTTCCGGAACGCACGCCTGGCAGGCGGCCGAGGTGGTTTTCACGCCGCCGGCCGAGTGCCATGCCGTGGGCGTGCGCCTGCGGCGCCTGCCCAGTCGGCGTTTTGACAGTAAAATTCAGGGCAGCGTCTGGCTGGATGATTTCGAGCTGGAGACCGTGGCCGCCCAACCGCCGCCTGACAGTAACTTTCGGGCGCTGGGGCCCGATAATCAAGAGTAGTCCAAAGAAGATGGCACGGTACATGCTGGCGTGCTAATGATGTTGACCTAACCCTTGTCTTAATATTCCGGTGCGCAACCGGATCAGGTAAACGATATGCAGAAAAATTCTCCCGACCATCAAGCCTTAGCCCCTGTCCCTTACACTGCCGGTGCCGCCCTGCCCTCCACGGAACTGGGCGACCCGGGCGCCGAGTGGGACGGGGAAGAGATTCATTTACGCGATTACCTGGATGTGATCCTGCGGCGCAAGTGGCTGATCGTCAATGCCCTGCTGCTGACCTTTGTCACCGCCCTGATCATCACCTTGTCCCAGACGAAGCTTTACAGCGCCTCGGCCACCATCGAGGTGGCGCCGCAGAACCAGAAGGTGACCAAGTTCGAGGAGGTCGTCTCTTCGGATCTGCGTTCGCGCGAATTTTACGATACCCAGGTGGAGCTGCTCAAGGGGCGCGACATGCTGCGCCGCGTCATCGCGCGGCTGAGCCTGGGGGATGATCCGGTGGTCTCCGAGGCCGTGTTCGGCAGCGGCGAGCCGGGAGTGATAGCGCGCCTCAAGGGCATGCTCAAAGAGCTGATCGTGTCGTTCATCCCCGAGGACCGCCGCGACGCGCAGCAAAGCGCGGCGGTCGACGCGGCCGTGCTGCGCGAGCAGCGCCTGATCAATTTTATTGCCACCAATCTGACCGTGACCCCCAGCCGCACGGCCATGCTGATCGAGGTGTCTTTCATCTCGCCGGATCGCCGGCTGTCGCGCGATGTGGTCAACGGCATTACCAACGAGTTTGTGCAGTGGAAAATGGAGAAGAAGCTGGACGCCTCGGACCTGGCGCGCACCTTTTTGATGAAGCAGATCGACCGGGCCAAGATCAGCCTGGAAAAAGCCGAGGAGGATCTCAACCGCTTCGCCCAGCAGGCGCGCATCGTGTCGCTGGATTCGAAGCAGAACAGCGTCTACCGTCAGCTGGAGGAGCTCAACAGCGCCCTGGCCTTGGCCGAGGCGGATATGATCGGCAAGCTGGCCCTGTTCAAGCAGGCGGAAAAAGACGGCCCCGAAGTGCTGCCGGAAGTCATGAGCAGCCCCATGATGGGCGAGCTGAAGGCCGAATACGCGCGATTGCAGTCCGAGTATGAAAAGCAGAGTGTCACTTTCCAGGACGACTACCCGGCGGTGCGGGCCTTGTTGGGGCGCATGAACAGCATTGCCCAACGTATTGGCGAGGAAGAGCAGAAGATTTTTCGCACGGTGCGCAACCACTACGAGGCGGCCGCCGAGCAGGTGGCGGCGCTCAAATTGAGGGTCGAAAATCAGACCCAGGCGGCCATGGACTTGAACGAGCGGACCACGCAGTACAAGATCATGGCGCGCGAGGTGGAGACCAACAAGCAGATCTACCAGAGCCTGCTGGAACGCACGCGTGAAATCGAATCGATGGCCGGCGTGTCTTCGAGCAATATTCACATCGTCAATGCGGCCGAGTTACCGCTTCTTCCGGCCAAACCCAATGTGCGCCGCAACCTGCTGCTGGCGGTGGTGCTGGGGATCTTCGCGGGTTTGGGCCTGGCATTCTTCCTGGAGTACTTCACCGATCAGATCGCCAACCCGGATGAAATTTCCGACCGTTTCCAGATTCCGATTCTGGGCGTGATGCCCTTGATGAAGAACGGCGCCAATCTGTACAGGGAGTTTGTCGACGATCCGCACAGCGTGTTTGCCGAGGCCCTGCGCACCACGCGCGTGTCGCTGCAGCTTTCGGGCGCCAGCAGCAAGTCGCGCAGTTTCGTGATCACCAGCACGCGGCCGGCGGAAGGCAAGAGCACGCTGGCGGCCAACCTGGCCATGACGTTTGCCGTATCCGGCGAGAAGGTGGTGCTGGTCGATGCGGACCTTCGCCGGCCGCGCATCCACAAGATCTTCAATGTTTCTTCCGATGGCGGCAACGGCGGCGTGGGCTTGTCCGGCTTTCTGGCGGGCGGCAGCTCGGACCACTTGCTCTGCAAGGACGGCGTGCCCAACCTGCGCTACATCCCGTCCGGTCCGGTACCGCCCAACCCGGTCGAGTTGCTGGCCTCGCCGCGTTTCAGAAAATTGGTCAAAGTCTTGGAAAAACGCTTTGACCGCGTGATCATCGATGGACCGCCCATGCAGGGTTTCGCCGACACGCTGGTGGTGTCGCGCATGGTCGGCGGGGTGGTGCTGGTCAGCAGCGTGGGCGAAACCACGCGCGAGGCGCTGCGCCATTTCAAGAAAACGGTCCTCAACGTCAACAGCACCATCCTGGGCTGCATCATCAACAAGGTCGATCTGACGCGGCGCTATGGATACAGCTCCTACTACCAGTATTACGGCTATTACAGCTACGGCAACGAAGGCGGCAAAAAGAAAAAGGATGGGGTTAAAGAGATAGAGGCGTAAAAGGGCATTGAGGGGCGACCCCTTTATTGCAAGGGATTTAACCTGTGGGGATGCCCTTTCTTGCACGGTGTTCCACCTGTAGGGGCGACCGGCGGTCGCCCAGCGCGTTGCAGGGGAACCTTATGTGATAACCTGTATCCACCACATGGGGGTCTTCGCTGGAATGAAGGGCATGGCGTGGGTAAATCACCCGCACCGGGCGACCGCCGGTCGCCCCTACAGACGGGCAATGATGCACTGTTCAAACATCGCGATCACCCCGAAGCGTGTTCAACGAGCGCAATGGTAGGCGTTTTTCAAAGGGCATCCACCCGATGGCCCGCACGGGGGATGACCCGTTTATTGCAAGGGATTTCACCTGTGGGGATGCCCTTTCTTGCACGGTGTTCCACCTGTAGGGGCGACCGGCGGTCGCCCGCGCGTTGCAGGGGAAAGGGTGCTGCAACCTTATGTGATAACCTGTATCCACCACATGGGGGTCTTCGCTGGAATGAAGGCATGTGTGGGTAAATCACCCGCACCGGGCGACCGCCGGTCGCCCCTACAGACGGGCAATGATGCACTGTTCAAACATCGCGATCACCCCGAAGCATGTTTAACGTGCGCAATGGTAGGCGTTTTTCAAAGGGCATCCACCCGATGGCCCGCACGGGGGATGACCCGTTTATTGCAAGGGATTTAACCTGTGGGGATGCCCTTTCTTGCACGGTGTTCCACCTGTAGGGGCGACCGGCGGTCGCCCGCGTGTTGCAGGGGAAAGGGTGCTGCAACCCTATGCGATAACCTGTATGAACCACATGGGGGTCTTCGCTGGAATGAAGGGCATGCGTGGGCAAATCACCCGCACCGGGCGACCGCCGGTCGCCCCTACAGACGGGCAATGATGCACTGTTCACTCATCGCGATCACCCCGAAGCATGTTTAACGTGCGCAATGGTAGGCGTTTTTCAAAGGGCATCCACCCGATGGCCCGCACGGGGGATGACTCGTTTATTGCAAGAGATTTAACCTGTGGGGATGCCCTTTCTTGCACGGTGTTCCACCTGTAGGGGCGACCGGCGGTCGCCCGCGCGTTGCAGGGGAAAGGGTGCTGCAACCCTATGTGATAACCTGTATGAACCACATGGGGGTCTTCGCTGGAATGAAGGGCATGCGTGGGTAATCACCCGCACCGGGCGACCGCCGGTCGCCCCTACAGACGGGCAATGATGCACTGTTCAAACATCGCGGTCACCCCGAAGCGTGTTTAACGTGTGCGATGATAGGCGTTTTTCAAAGGGCATCCACCCGATTGCCCGCACTGGGGATGACCCGTTTCGTGCAGGGTATTTCACCTGTAGGGGCGACCGGCGGTCGCCCGCGTGTTGCAACCAGGTTGGAATTTGGGATGAAGCATGAAGAAGCACAGCAATGAAGACCAAGCCGACCGCGTCCTGCTGGTGCGCTTTTGCAACGCCGTCATGGAGACCCTGCAGACGCCGGAGCTGATCAACCGGGTGGCGGCCGATGCCATGTTCGTGCGGCTGTGCCGGCAGGTGACCGCTTCGGCGGAGACCTCTTGCGACGATGCGTTCACGGTTTTTTGCAACCGCTGCGGGTACAATGCCACGCGCATCCGCCTGCGTTTGCAGCCGGTGGCGCGCGCCTTGCGCCTCGATGAGCAGCCGGCCGATGCGGGCATGGATTACTATGCGCTTTTGGGCGTTGCCGCGGATGCCGATACGCAGACGATCAAACGCGCCTTTCGCGAGCGGGCCCTGCTGCTGCACCCCGACCAGCGGCCGGGCGACGACGGCGGGGACTTCATTGCATTGCAGACCGCTTATGTGCATTTGAGCGATCCGGAATTGCGCAGCCGGTACGACCGTGCGACGCAACGTGAAGAAAAGTGGTTCGAATCCGCAACACCGGACCGGCCTGTACCGCCGCCGCGGGGCTACAGCCGTCTGATATGGCTGGTCGGCGCATTGGCCGCCATTCTTGTGGCAGCGGCCTTCGGGTTCGATTTTTATTTTCAGGAGAGCGCCATATCCGCGCCGAACGCGGCGCTAGAGCGTCTGCAGACGGACGGTGCGGAGCGCGCCGTCGGACAGCCGTCAAAGCCTCAGGAGCCCGATGGCTATCGGCCGACGGCAATGGCTGCGCCTGTGGGGGTCGGGGAAGTGCGCGATTCGCACTCAGGCAGCGACATAAATGCGTGGCATTTGTCGGTTGAACCTGCGACGGGGCTGTCCGATACGCCGGCCACGGCCACGGCCCCGCCCCCGCCTCCGGCTGAAATGACCCAGACCGAGCAGCCTGAAATGTATGAAGTGCTCGAAAGGATTGAAGATTCCGATTGGCCCAGCGCCGGCGTGCCGGCGGTCAGCGCGGCGCAGCAAGCGAGCGTTGCCAAGGAGTTCGTTGCTAAGGAGGCTGTTGCTAAGGAGCCCGTTGCCAAGGAGACTGTTGCCAAAAAGGCTGTTGCGCCGGCTTCCGGGCACCGGTCGGAGAAGAATCCCCCCGGCACAACTGCCGTGGATGCGCCCCCCAGGGTCGCCCACCAGGACGACGAACCCTTGGATGAGCCATCCGCGCAACGCCGGGAAACGGCTTCTGCTGTTGTCGCAAGCGTAGCCGCCCATGCAAGCAATGTCGCCGCGGATCCGGCCGAAACGCCCCATCCGATCGCATCGGCAAAGCTGAGCATGGAAGAGCGCCTGCGTGCATTTCTGGAGGTGTATTGCAGCACCTACACAAACAAAGACCTGGAGGCCTTCAGCGCCTTTTTCACCCCGGATGCAACCGAACAGGGCAAGCCGTTTACGTCCATGCTGCCGCAGTACCTGCAAACGTTCAGTAGAATCGAAACCATGGACTACCGCATCCGCCTGGTATCATTTGCGCAGCCAACGGGTACCGCATCGCACCCGGCACCGATTGACCTGCAGGGGGAGTTTGCGGTGACGTACACATTAACAGACGGCCGACAAGGCCGCAGCTCAGGCAGCATTTCGCTGGGCCTGATCGATACGGGCGGGATGTTAAGGGTCAGAACCCTGGCGTATACGCAGTAGGTAGGGTGGGCATTGCCCACCATGGGCGGGTTCAGTGTCAGCCAGGTAGCCAGGTAGGGTGGGCATCGCCCACCATTCGTATATGTTGCTCGCGTCTGTGATCGGCCGTATTCAAAGTTTGATCGCTATGTTCGATCGGGTGTCTATCCATCGCTTGGGCGGGATCAGTGTCAGAAACCGATGATGTTGTAATAGCGCGGTGGTGGGCAATGCCCACCCTACTAACTACTAACTGCGGATAGGCACGATGCGCGCTGTAGGGGCGACCGGCGGTCGCCCGCGCGACCCGCTGTGTTCGGGTCATCGCCCAAGATAGCGCGGGGCCTTATTCCCCCGCACCTTATGATTGCCTGGGGTGGTGGTTTTGCACCCGCACCGGGCGACCGCCGGTCGCCCCTACAGGTGGTATCCCTTGCGATGGACGCCAACGAGGGGTTCGCTTAAAGCCAACGAGGGGTGCGGCCTCAATAAGGGTTGCTGAGTGGCGCCTTTTGGGGTAGCCAGGTAGGGTGGGCATCGCCCACCATTCGTATATGTTGATCGCGTCTGTGATTGGCCGTATTCAACGTTTGATCGCTATGTTCGATCGGGTGTCTATCCATCGTTTGGGCGGGATCAGTGTCAGAAACCGATGATGTGTAATAGCGCGGTGGTGGGCAATGCCCACCCTACTAACTGCGGATAGGCACGATGCGCGCTGTAGGGGCGACCGGCGGTCGCCCGCGCGACCCGCTGTGTTCGGGTCATCGCCCAAAATGGCGCGGGCCTTATTCCCCCGCACCATATGATTGCCTGGGATGGTGGTTTTGCACCCGCACCGGGCGACCGCCGGTCGCCCCTGCAGGTGGCATCCCTTGCGATGGACGCCAACGAGGGGTTCGCGTAATGCCGAGGAGGGGTGCGGCCTCAATAAGGGTTGCTGAGTGGCGCCTTTTGGGGTAGCCAGGTAGGGTGGGCATCGCCCACCATTTGTATATGTTGCTCGCGTCTGTGATTGGCCGTATTCAACGTTTGATCGCTATGTTCGATCGGGTGTTATCGGATCGCTTGGGCGGGATCAGTGTCAGAAACCGATGATGTTGTAATAGCGCGTTGGTGGGCAATGCCCACCCTACTAACTGCGGATAGGCACGGTGCGCGCTGTAGGGGCGACCGGCGGTCGCCCGCGCGACCCGCTGTGTTCGGGTCATCGCCCAAGATGGCGCGGGGCCTTATTCCCCCCGCACCTTATGATTGCCTGGGATGGTGGTTTTGCACCCGCACCGGGCGACCGCCGGTCGCCCCTACAGGTGGCATCCCTTGCGATGGACGCCAACGAGGGGTCCGCGTAAAGCCAACGAGGGGTGCGGCCTCAATAAGGGTTGCTGAGTGGCGCCTTTTGGGGTAGTTTTAGGTGTGCATCGCCCCACCACGATATCGCTATTTGCAATAGGTGTTGATTATTCAAAAAAGGAACGGTTGGAATGGGTTACAGTTCAAAATTCAGAAGGATGGTATGGATGGTTGTCGCCGTGTTCGCGGCGACCGGAACAGCGCAGGCCTACGAAGTTGCTCGCGTGATGACCTCCGGTAAAGTCGACGTATACCGCAATGGCCAGCTGAGCCAGGTGCTGCATGAAAGTGCGCCCCTGCCCGATGGCGCTCTGCTCAAGCCGCAGGGCGACTGCACGGTGCGTCTGGAGAATCTGTATATGCTGGCCCGCGACGGCAGCGAGTTCGGCGTCCACAACGATAGCCGACCGGTTCAGCTGGCCCTGAACAAGGGCACGGTTTATTTCGCGGTCAATCAATCGACCGGTCAGATGGTTTTCCATACGCCGGCCGGGTCGATCACCACCCAGCAATTCCGCATTCAGGCGGCTGCGACCGCGACGCTGCAGGGCTTTATCGATGTGGTCAACGGGACCACCGTCCTGGGCGTGATCGAAGGTGGCGCCATGATGGTGTCCACGCCGGATGGCGAGCAGTTGATCACCTCCGGCAAGCAGATCGTGCTGGCCCAGGCGGATATTCTCGATGCGAAAGAGACCGGCGACGCAGCCCCCGCCAAAACGCCTGCCGAGCCGGCGGTCAAAAGCGGCAAGATCCCGACCAAATATTTGGTGGGCGGTGCACTGGGCGCTCTGGCCATCGGTGCCGGTGCTTTGGCCCTGGGGTCGTCCGGTGGCGGCTCGGGATCACCTGCGCCGGCCAGCCCGGCCACGCCCTAAGCCGGTTTTGGCGAGTATTACGTGTTAGGCATCAAGTCCTTTCGCATAATTTCCGATAAAGAGTCTAACGTCCCGTATTTTTCGGGGCAGCCGAACCCGGATTGTCCTGGTGTGCAGGACAGTCCGGTGCAACACCTTTTTGGTCCTCAGGGTACCGGAGTTCTTTGTAATGTCACGATCCACGCACCAATCGTTAGCGATGTTGGTTTTGATATGTCTCTGGGCCTTGTTGGCCGGCTGCGGCACAGGCTCGCAAGGCTCTCCCCCAGTGGACAGCTATTCCGTGCAAAGCCTGCGCAGCCAGGAAACCAACGACCTCAACAAGCAGTTGTTCGCCGCGGCGCAGGTCAATACAGATCCCAGTGATTACCTGCTGGGAGCCGGCGATCTGCTGCAAGTCGTGGTTTTCGAAAGCGCTGAGTTGAACACCAAGGCGCGCGTAAGTTCACGCGGGCACATCACCTTGCCGCTGCTCGGACAGGTGGACATCAAAGGGTTGTCGGCCCGTGAAGCCGAAATTATGATTGAAACCATGTACAAGGAACGTTATCTGAAAAACCCGCATGTCAGCGTGTTTGTCGAAGAGCATTTCAGCCAGCGCATCACGCTCATGGGCCAGTTCAAGAATCCCGGCACATACGACTACATGACCAAAATGCGCCTGATCGATGTCATGGCCCTTGGCGGCGGGCTCAACGAGCAGGCCGGCCGCACGGCTCAAGTGCGCCGCATGAGCTCTTCCGCCGAACAGACGCCCACCTTGCTGATCGATCTGGACAAGATGATTCGCGAGGGGCATGATGAATTGAACATCCAGATCAACGGGGGCGATGTGGTTTTCGTGCCTGAAGCCGGCATGTTTTTCGTCGATGGCGCCGTGCGCAAACCGGGCGCCTACCACATCCGCCGGCGCACCAACCTGGCGGAAGCCTTGTCCCTGGCGGGAGGCATGGCGCCTTACGCCGATTCGGACACGGTCATCCTGATCCGCCACCTGGGCGACGGCGAGCGCCAGGTGCTGGAACTGACCATGGAAGACCGCGAAGTTCAGGAAACGCCGGTCAGCGACCGGGATGTGATCCTGGTCAAAGCCAGCGCAATGGGCCGGGTACTGCACGGCCTGGGCCTGAACCTGGGAATTCCCGGCATCGCCTCGTTCGGCTATCACGATCCGGTGCGCTAGCCGGAAACATTGGAAGGTGAGCATATCAATCGACAGAATGCCTCCCTTTTCACTTAAAACTTTACACTTAACACTTCGCCAGTCGCTTGCGCGAACTGCAAGAACCGGATTTGTGAAATTTGGCCTTGTGACTCAAGAAAACAAACACCCGTACCGATATGACAAATGGAGTGCAGTCGTCTAAGTGCTGTCCGACACCGACCGGTCTGCTTCCGTTGAAAAACGTCCCGGTAATTCGGGGTTAAACATACAAGTGTGGCGCATAAATCTTTTACAGTGAGGTGTGGAATGGATTTCAGTTCAAATTTCCGACGGATTCTCTGGATGGCTGTCGCCGTGTTCGCGTTTGCAGGAACAGCACAGGCCTACGAAGTTGCCCGCGTCATGACGTCCGGTAAAATCAATGTCTACCGCAATGGCCAACTGACCCAGGTATTGCAAGCAAATGCGCCCCTGCCGGAGGGTGCTCTGCTCAAACCGGAGCGCGACTGCGTGGTGCGCTTGGAGAATGTTTACATGGTGGCGCGCGCCGGCAGTGAGTTCGGCGTCCACAATGAGAGCCGCCCGGTTCAAGTGGCGGTGAACAAGGGCACAGTCTATTTCGCGGTCAATCAATCGACCGGTCAGATGGTTTTTCACACGCCGGCCGGATCGGTCACCACGCAGCAATTCCGCATCCAGGCCGCCGTGGAAGGAACCCTGAAGGGCTTTGTCACCGTGAGCGGACAGACCGCCTCCCTGGGCGTGATCGAGGGCGGCGCCATGATGGTGTCCACGCCCGATGGCGAGCAGCTCATAACTTCCGGGAATCAGATCACGCTGGCCCAGGCCGATATCACGGGCCAGGGATCAGGGCAAATCGACAACGCAGCCGATAAGGCGGCGACCAGCAGAAAAATTCCCACCGAGACCCTGATCAACGCCGGTGTGTTGGGGATGTTTGCCGGTGCGGCGGTGTGGATGCTCGACTCAACGTCCGATGACAACACGAAGCCTGCACCGGCCAGTCCGGCCACGCCATAGTGCGGTTGCGGTGAATGTGAGCACGGCATGACGGCCGTGCCGCGCATCTGGTTTATAGATTTCCTGTTATTTAAAAATTCAAAAGAGGCCTGTCGCATGTGCGGCAGGCCTTTTTTATCTGGGATCTGTCAATCTGGTAGTGCAGATACAGATACGCGACCCCTCGTTGCCGTAACATCGCAAGGGGTACCACCTGTAGGGGCGACCGGCGGTCGCCCGGTGCGGGAGCAAGGCCAGCAATACCGGCACTCAAGCGTGCGGGAGAATAAAGGCCGCGCCAGCCTTTTGCGATGGCCAGAATACAAAGGTTCGCGCGGGCGACCGCCGGTCGCCCCTACAGCGGGCATCGTGCCCATACGCATAATGCCCACAATCCACGCATGGTGCCCATACGCATAATGCCCACAAGCCACGCATCGTGCCCATACGCATTATGCCCACACGACACGCATCGTGATCATACGCATAATGCCCATAAATCGAGATCAAACGCATTTACGCGACCCTCGTTGCCGTAACATCGCAAGGGGTACCACCTGTAGGGGCGACCGGCGGTCGCCCGGTGCGGGTGCAAAGCCAGCAAGCCCGGCACTCAAGCGTGCGGGAGAATAAAGGCCGCGCCAGCCTTTTGCGATGGCCAGAATACAAAGGTTCGCGCGGGCGACCGCCGGTCGCCCCTACAGCGGGCATCGTGCCCATACGCATAATGCCCATAAGCCACGCATGGTGCCCATACGCATTATGCCCACACGACACGCATCGTGATCATACGCATTATGCCCATAAGCATCGTGCTCATTCGCATTTACGCGACCCTCGTTGCCGTAACATCGCAAGGGGCTCCACCTGTAGGGGCGACCGGCGGTCGCCCGGTGCGGGAGCAAGGCCAGCAATACCGGCAATCATGCGTGCGGGAAAATAAAGGCCGCGCCAGCCTTTTGCGATGACCGAACACAATGGTTCACGCGGGGCGACCGCCTCTATTTTGTAATGATAGGTGGTAAAGGTCCTCAGTGCTGGGTCAAATATGGGTCTCAAGGAACTGAGTGGGTTGGTTAGAACCAATCTTCGATGCGCAGGTTGTCAACCCGGCTGAATTCATTGACGTTGTGTGTGACAAGAATTCCGTTGTGTATAAGTGCGGTGGCGGCGATGAGAACATCATAGGGGCCTATCGGGCAGCCTCTGGTTTCAAGGTCGGCGCGAATATTGGCTGCACATTGGGCCTCATTGAGGCCAAAGGGGAACAGGTTCACCACACTCACAAGTTGTTCGAGTTGTTGCCTCCTCTTTTCGGGTGACGTCGATTTGGCGATGCCGACGTAAATTTCGTACAGAACAACAGATGGCAATCCGATTTCCTTTGGTGGAATAGAGAGTAGTCTTTGGGCAACATCTCCGACCCCTTTGAAAAAATAGATCACTGTGTTGGTGTCAAGAATGTACATTAAAAAGCTTCCCGTTTCACATCTTTTCCGATTTTTTTCCGGATAGTTTCAGCAGTGGGCATATCCTTCCAGGTGCCGGCAGCATCAATGATACTCTGAGGCCAGCATGAATCGGTTTCATGCCGTATCAAATCGGCGATCCATTTGCTCTTTGAAACCTTCTTTTCTCGTATGATGGCGTTTAGCTTTCGTTCGGTTTCAGTGTCCAAATAAATAGTGACTTGGCCCATTTCGCACCTCCTCCATAAACATAGCACATATATTTCCACATATATTTATCTGTCAAGGCTGTAAAGAGTGATAGGTAAAACAATTTCTACCGACCCCTGATCTATGCTGGTTTGCTGGGAATGTTCGCCGGTGCGGTGGTGTATATGCTGGTCTCGGTGTCCGATGACGACGCGACGCCCTCACCTGCCAGTCCGGCCACGCCCTGATGCGGTTGCGGTGAATGGGAGCATGGCGTGATGGCCATGCCGCGCATTTATCCATAGATCTCCTGAATTTTTAAAAAGGCCTGTCGCATGAGCGGCAGGCCTTTTTTTATCTGGGATCTGTCAATCTGGTAGTGCAGATACGCAAACCCTCGTTGCCGTAATATCGCAAGGGGTTCCACCTGTAGGGGCGACCGGCGGTCGCCCGGTGTGGGAGCAAGGCCAGCATCCCCGGCACGCATGGGTGTGGGAAAATAAAGGCGGCGCCAGCCTGTGCGATGTCCCGCACACAGAGGGCCGCGCGGGCGACCGCCGGTCGCCCCTACAGCGCAGCATCGTGTCCATCAGCATGATGCCCCTCAGCATCGCGATCATCAATGGCAGCTGAGTTGCCATTACCGATAAAGCTGATTACTATGCCCTTCGTGAAAGGCGCACGCACTTGAACCGACATGCATCACCCAAGCCTTTTAAGCCCCATTTTCAGCCCCGTCACCATGAGGAATATGGGCTGAATGTGATAATAGTCCGGCAAACTTCAATCAGGAGGGTGTTATGAAAAAACCGTTTGCGGTTCTTTTGGCGATGGCTCTGATACTGGGGATGGGCGTCTCAATCGCCATGGCCCAAGGTCCGGGGATGTACTTTTCAGGTAACGTGGGGGCGATCTGGCTCAAGGATTCGGATGTGACGTGGTTTGACGGCGAGCTTGACCAGGCTGAATTCGACACCGGTGTGGGGTTCACCGGTGCATTTGGATATGATTTCGGCGCCGGCTTTCGGACGGAAATCGAGCTGGGTTTCCGTTTTAACGATGTGGACAGACAATTTCCCGCCGGCCTCGACGGGGAAGTCTACTCTTCTTCAGTCATGGGCAATGCCTTCTTCGATTTTATGCCGGGCTACCAGGTCAGCCCGTTTATTGGCGCCGGCATCGGTTTTGCGAATGTGGAGTTCGATGTCGATTTTTGGGGTGAAGAAGATGACACCGTTTTTGCCTACCAGTTCATGGGAGGGGTGAGCTTTGCGGTGTCCTATAACATGTTCGTCGATATTCAATATCGCTACTTTGCCACCGAAGACCCCGATTTCGATTACTTTGAAGCCGAATACGAAACGCACAGCGTGATGGGTGGGTTTCGCATGCGCTTTTAAAGGTCCAATCGCTGGGGCAATAACAAAAAAAAAGGGCGCCTATTGGCGCCCTTTCTTATAGCTATCTACAGGCGTATGTTCAGTTGAATTCACCACCTTACATAATCATTGATTTTTTCAATCAAATCGATGACAAAGACGCATGCGCCTCGATTATGCCACGCTCGACCTGCTGAGCCGGAATCATCCGGCCTGGCGGCTGCTGCGCTCGGACCACGCCCCGTTGGTGGCGAGTTTCCTGCAACGGGTGTTTATCGCTGCCAACGTGCGCATCATGGCGCAGGCCGACTTGGTCGAGGCGCTCGAAGATGAGCTGTTTGCCTTGCGCGAACAGCTGGGTCAAAAGGCCTTTCCCAGATCCGCCCTGGATTACCTGAACGACTGGGCGCACAGCGACAAGGGCTGGCTGCGCAAATTTTATCCGCATGGATCGGATGAGCCCCATTTTGACGTAACGCCCGCTGTTGAAAAGGCGCTGGCCTGGTTGGCGGGTCTGACCGAGCGTGCTTTTGTCGGGACCGAATCGCGGCTGCTGACGTTGTTCGAACTGCTCCGACAGATGAGCGAGGGTAGCCAGAGCGACCCCGCCGCCCGCATCGCCGATCTCGAAAAGCGGCGCGGCGAGATCGATGCCGAAATCGGCCGCATTCGCGGGGGCGACATACCGCTGCTTGACGACACCGCCGTGAAGGATCGTTTTCAGCAGTTCCTGCAACTGGCGCGTGAATTGTTGGGCGACTTTCGTGAGGTGGAGCACAATTTTCGCACGCTGGACCGCCGCGTGCGCGAGCGTATCGCGCTTTGGGACCAAGGCAAGGGCGCGCTTCTCGAAGAGATCATGGGCGAGCGTGACGCCATCGCCGATTCGGATCAGGGTAAAAGCTTTCGCGCTTTCTGGGATTTTCTGATGTCGCAGAGCCGCCAGGAAGAGCTGTCCCGCCGGTTGGAGCAGGTCCTGGCCTTGCCGCCGGTGGTCGCGCTGCATCCCGAACCGCGCTTGCGCAGGGTGCATTACGACTGGCTGGAAGCCGGCGAGCAGACGCAGCGCACCGTAGCCCGCCTCTCGCAGCAGCTGCGTCGCTTTCTGGACGACCAGGCCTGGCTGGAGAACCGCCGCATCATGGAGATTCTGCGCGGCATCGAAACCGGCGCCCTGGCGGTGCGCGAAACGCCGCCGGGCGAGCGTTTCATGTTGCTGAACGACAGCGCCGCCGAGATCGATCTGCCGATGGAACGGCCGCTTTACAGGCCACCGATCAAGCCGCGCATCGCCGATATTGAAGTCTCCGCAGGCGAGGCGGGGCTGGATGCTGCGGCGCTTTTCGCGCAGGTGGTGATCGACCGGGCGGAACTGTCCCGGTATATCCGCCAGTCCCTGCAATCGCGCGCGCAGATCAGCCTGGCCGAACTGCTGGCCGCGCGGCCATTGCGCCAGGGGTTGGCTGAACTGGTGGCCTACCTGCAATTGGCCGGCGACCAGCCCCAAACGGTGGTCGACGAAGAGACGGTCGATTCGATAACGTGGCAAGCGGCGGATGGGATGGCGCGCCGCGCACGGATGCCGCGGGTGATATTCGTCCGCAAGTAGGTGCCGGCCGTTTGGCACAGGGCAACGTTCAACCTGTAACTACGCGCGCCATTTTGATGGCGTGTTATCGCGGGATTCTCCTCGTGTTATCGCAGGGGATACTCCTGTAGGGGCGACCGGCGGTCGCCCACGCGGCGCAAGGATTATGCGTGCCGGCACGCTGGGGCGTGCCCCTTGTTTTCTCGCGCAAACGATTGCCGGAGGTGTTGGTTTTTGCACCCGCACCGGGCGACCGCCGGTCGCCCCTACAGCGGTGCTCATCAGCATGGCTGTTGACCCATGGGCGCGCCAGGTAACTGAATCCTTGAACGTTACCCGGTTTATTTCGGTACCGTACGATCCGGAGGGGCGAACCTTGGGAAACGGATACCGTACGTATAAACAAGTGTGATAATGAGGATCCATGCGGCCCGGCCGGTTAGGAAAGTTTGAAACGATGACCACATTGCAAATCCCAGGCACTACCGCGGACGACACCACCGATCTTTCGGCCGTGGTGGTGCCGCTGCTCAAAGGCGTGCTTTACCAGGAAGAAAGCCCGACGCAGTGGCATGCATTGCTTGTATTGCAAGGGCGCGTGCGCGATTACGTGTCGGTGCTTGGCCTGGATCTGGTCCTGGACGAGGCCGAAGGCTATGCTTTTCTGCGTTCGCGCCCGGATGCCGACGACCCTGACGCGCCCAAACAGCCGCGCCTGGTGGCACGCCGGCAGTTGTCGTTTCCGGTCAGCTTGCTGCTGGCACTGTTGCGCAAGAAATTGGCCGAGTTCGATGCCGGCGGCGGGGAGACGCGCCTGATCCTTTCACGAGACGATGTGGTCGAACTGATCCGCGTCTTTCTGCCCGCGGGCAGCAACGAGACCCGCCTGATCGACCAGGTGGAGACTCATCTCAACAAGATCGTTGACCTGGGCTTTGTGCGTCCCTTGCGCGGTCAGTCGCACATGTTTGAAGTGCGCCGCATTCTCAAGGCCTTTGTCGATGCGCAGTGGCTGGCGGAGTTCGATCAGCGCCTGGATGACTACCGGCGGCAGCTGGCGCCATCGGAGGCGTAATAACGTTTTCTGGTTATGCAGTTCGCTCAAGCGGCTGTTGGCGAAGTGTAAAGTGTAAAGTTTAAAGTGTTAAGGGAGGCATTCTGTCGATTGGATATGCTCACCGCCCCATGTTGCTGGCTTTTACCGTGCATGCTTTTGTTAAAATGATGAAAACTGGCTATGCACTTCGTTCCAGTGATAAAAATTTTCAACCAGGTAGGGTGGGCACCGCCCACCATGGTCTTATGCTGATCGCCTCTGTGATTGGCCGTATTCAACGCTTCATCGCAATGTTCGATCCGGTGTCTATCCCATTGCTTGGGCGGGATCAGGAAAAGTGGTGGGCAGTGCCCACCCTACATTCTACCGGCGGCAGCTGGCGCCATCGGAGGCGTAATAACGTTTTCTGGTTATGCAGTTCGCTCAAGCGGCTGTTGGCGAAGTGTAAAGTGTAAAGTTTAAAGTGTTAAGGGAGGCATTCTGTCGATTGGATATGCTCACCGCCCCATGTTGCTGGCTTTTACCGTGCATGCTTTTGTTAAAATGATGAAAACTGGTTATGTACCAGGTAGGGTGGGCACCGCCCACCATGGTCTTATGCTGATCGTCTCTGTGATTGGCCGTATTCAACGCTTCATCGCAATGTTCGATCCGGTGTCTATCCCATTGCTTGGGCGGGATCAGGAAAAGTGGTGGGCAGTGCCCACCCTACATTCTACCGGCGGCAGCTGGCGCCATCGGAGGCGTAATAACGTTTTCTGGTTATGCAGTTCGCTCAAGCGGCTGTTGGCGAAGTGTAAAGTGTAAAGTTTAAAGTGTTAAGGGAGGCATTCTGTCGATTGGATATGCTCACCGCCCCATGTTGCTGGCTTTTACCGTGCATGCTTTTGTTAAAATTATGACAACGTAACCCTCTTATGGTACCTGTACCAGTGTCTTGCTGGCGTGCGTTTTTGTCAGGGGCACTGGAGAGAGAGAGAACGATGGCTGAGATCCTTGAACTCGATTTCGTCGGCGACGACCGTTTGGCCGGCTTTCGTCTGCAGCGCCTGGAGGTTTACAATTGGGGCACTTTCGACGGTCGGGTCTGGACGCTGCTGCTGGAAGGCAAGAACGTGCTGCTCACCGGCGACATCGGCTCGGGCAAAAGCACCCTGGTCGATGCCCTCACCACTTTGCTGGTGCAGCCCCAGCGTCTGGCTTACAACAAGGCGGCCGGCGCCGAGGCCCGCGAACGCACGTTACGTTCGTACGTGCTGGGCCATTTCAAATCCGAACGCAGCGAAATCGGCGGCAGCGCCAAGCCGGTCGCATTGCGTGACAGCAACAGTTATGCCGTGGTCTTGGGTGTCTTTCACAATGAGGGCTACCTCAAAACCGTCACATTGGCCCAGGTATTCTGGCTCAAGGATGTCCAGGGGCAACCAGCGCGTTTTTATGCTGCCTGCGAGCGCGATCTGACCATCGCGGGTGATTTTGCGCATTTCGGCAGCGAGATCGGTCAGCTGCGCAAACGGCTGCGGGGGGCGGGCGTAACGCTGTTTGACAGCTTCCCGCCTTATGGAGCTTGGTTCCGGCGGCGTTTCGGCATCGAGAACGAGCAGGCCTTGGAGCTTTTCAATCAGACCGTGTCGTTGAAATCGGTCGGCAACCTGACCGATTTTGTGCGCACCCATATGCTTGAACCATTCGAGGTGGGCCCGCGGATCGCTGCCCTGATCGCGCATTTCGACGATCTGAACCGCGCTCACGCAGCTGTGCTCAAGGCCAAGAACCAGGTGGCGCTGCTCGATCCGCTGGTGGCGGATTGTGACCGGCATGCCGAGCTGGTGGCGGCCATCGGGCAGCTGCGCGACTGCCGCGAAGCCCTGCGGCCCTGGTTCGCCGGTTTGAAGCTGTCGATGCTCGATCGGCGCTTGACCTCATTGGGCGAGGAGTTCGCTCGCCACCATATCCAGGTCGAACGCCTGGACGAGCAGCGGCGCGCGCTGCAAAGCAAAGAGCGTGAGCTGCGCCTTACCATCGCGGAAAACGGCGGCGACCGCATTGCGCGCATCGGCGAAGAGATCCGTGCCATGCAAGAAGATCAACGCCGCCGGCGTCAAAAATCTGAACGTTATGCCGAACTGGCGCTCGCGCTCGCGCTGCAGCCCGCTGAAACGGAAGAAGAATTTTCGCGTCAGGGCCGTCAATGCGTGGCGCTGCGCGAGGAGGCCGAACAGGGCGAGGCACGCACGCAGAATGAACTCAATGAGGCCGGCGTCGCTTTTGCCGAGGGGCGCCGTGAGCATGCGCAGTTGCGCCTTGAAATCGACAGCCTCAAAGCGCGGCGCAGCAATATCGACGAGCGGCAGGTGGCCATGCGCCGTGCCGTGTGCACGGCGCTGAACCTGCCCGAAGAAGAGATGCCGTTTGCCGGAGAGCTGATTCAGGTACGCGAAGAAGAGCGTGACTGGGAAGGCGCGATCGAACGGCTGTTGCGTAATTTTGGCCTGTCGCTGCTGGTGCCGGACGCGCATTATGCCGACGTCGCCGAGTGGGTCGATCGTACGCACCTCAAAGGACGCCTGGTGTACTTCCGGGTGCGCTCGGCGCAGCGGGCCACCCGGCCCGCGTTGCATCCGGATTCGTTGGTGCGTAAAATCGCTCTGAAACCGGATTCGGCCAATTATGACTGGCTGGAGCGCGAAATCGCCCATCGTTTCGATGTGGCGTGCTGCGCCACGCAGGCGCAATTCCGTCGTGAGACCCGTGCCATAACGGCCGCCGGGCAGATTAAAGCCCCGGGCGAACGCCACGAGAAGGATGACCGCCACCGCATCGACGACCGCGGCCGCTATGTGTTGGGGTGGCGCAATGCGGCCAAAATCGCCGCGCTCGAAGACAAGTCGCGGCACCTGGAAACCCGGTTGGGCGAGATCGGCGGCCGCATCGCGGCATTGGAAACGGCACGCAAAACAGTCGCGGCACGCTTGCAGATACTTTCCATGATAGGCGAATATCGCGATTTCCGCGATCAGGACTGGCGCCCGCTGGCTGTGGCGGTGGCCGCTCTGGAAGAAGAAAAGCGCGGCCTTGAGACCGCTTCCGATATTCTGCAAACACTGGCCGGGCAGCTTGCGGAGTTGGCCGAGGCGCTTGCGGAAAACGAGCGGCAACTCGAGGAGCACCGCGACCGGCGCTCCCGGACCGCGCAGAAGCAAAGCGATGTCGCGGCCCTGCGGGAGCAGACCGTGGCGTTGCTGGACGATGCCGCCCCGGAGCATGCGAATCATTTCGCGCAACTTGCGACCCTGCGCGGCGAAGCATTGGGCGAACATCAGCTCACGGTCGAGTCGTGCGACAACCGCGAACACGATATGCGCAACTGGCTGCAGTCCAAAATCGACGCCGAAGATAAAAAGCGCGTGCGCCTGCGCGACAAGATCATCGATGCCATGCGCTCATTCAGCACGACCTATTTTTTGGAAACCCAGGAGGTGGACGTGTCGGTCGAGGCTGCCGGTGAGTACCGCAGCATGCTGGACCAGTTGCGCAGCGACGATCTGCCGCGCTTCGAGGCCCGTTTCAAGGAACTGCTCAACGAAAACACGATCCGCGAAGTGGCCAATTTCCAATCGCAACTGGCGCGCGAGCGCGAGACAATCAAGGAGCGCATCGCGCGCATCAATGGATCGCTCACCCAGATCGACTACAACCCCGGCCGCTACATCGTGCTCGAAGCCCAGACAGCCGGCGATGCCGACATCCGCGATTTTCAAAGCGAGCTGCGCGCCTGCACCGAAGGCGCCCTGACCGGCTCGGACGACAGCCAGTACTCCGAAGCAAAGTTTCTGCAGGTGCGCCGCATCATCGAACGCTTTCGCGGCCGCGAAGGGCAGTCGGACCAGGACCGGCGCTGGACGGCCAAAGTGACCGACGTGCGCAACTGGTTTGTCTTCGCCGCCAGCGAGCGCTGGCGCGAGGACCACGGCGAGTATGAGCATTATGCCGATTCGGGCGGTAAATCCGGCGGGCAAAAAGAGAAGTTGGCCTACACCGTGCTGGCGGCCAGTCTGGCCTATCAGTTCGGCCTGGAGTGGGGTGAAGTGCGTTCGCGCACCTTCCGCTTCGTGGTTATTGACGAAGCGTTCGGCCGCGGCTCGGACGACTCGGCCCAATACGGGTTGCGCCTGTTCGCGCAGTTGAACCTGCAACTGCTGATCGTCACCCCCTTGCAGAAGATCCACATCATCGAGCCCTTCGTTGCCGGCGTGGGCTTTGTGCACAACGAAGGCGGGCGGGCCTCTTTTCTGCGCAATCTGACCATCGAAGAGTATCGCCAGGAAAAGCAAAGGCAGCAGTCATGACCTGGACCACGCCAGCCGACCTGCGCGCCCAGGTAATGAAATTGTGGAACAAGGGTGCGCTGCCGGCCAGCGTGATCGGGGCCGAAGCGCTTTTTCCGCGGCGCATGATCCTTAAGGGGCCGACGTCCATGGAACTGGCCCGCGAATTCGTCGCGGTGCGCGACTGGATCGCCGCTCTCGATCGCGAAGCGAAGTACTACCGGGTGGTTCGGCGTACGGTGAATCACCGCGTTTTGGGCGCCAACGCCATTCCCGCCGAGATCTGGGTCGATACCCGGGAAGATGCCCTCAACCTGATCGGCAAGCGCCGCGAGGGCGAGCGGTTGGCGGCGCTGGCGGTGATCACCGGCGCGCGGCAGCCGGACGTGATCAGCTGGCTGCATAGGCGGCCGCTGCGCGCCCTTGAAATAGCGGACGACTGGCCGCGTCTGCTGGAGATCGTCGCCTGGCTGCAGGATCATCCCCGCCCCGGCATCTACCTGCGCCAGGTGGATATACCCGGGGTGCACAGCAAGTTCATCGAGGCGCATCGCGGTGTTCTGGCCGAGCTGTTCGATCTGACCCTGCCGCCGGCGGCGATCGATATCGCGGCGGGCGGCTTGGGCGGTTTCTGCCGCCGTTACGGCTTTCGCGACAAACCGGTGCGCGTGCGTTTCCGGCTGCTGGACCCCGATGCGGCGCAGTTTGCCACCGGCACCGACCAGGACATCACCGTTACGCACGACACCTTCGCCCGTCTGGCGCTGCCCGCCCAAAAGGTCTTCATTACCGAAAACGAGATCAACTTTTTGGCTTTTCCCGCAATTGCCGGCGGCATGGTGATCTTCGGCGCCGGCTACGGGTTCGACATGCTGTCCCAGGCCGCCTGGCTGCATGCGCGCGCGATGTACTACTGGGGCGATATCGATACGCACGGATTCGCCATCCTCGACCAACTGCGCGCGCACTTCCCGCACTGTGAGTCTTTTCTGATGGACCGGTCGACCCTGCTGGCCCATCAGCAGCATTGGGGTGTGGAGCCGCGCCCCGAAACGCGCGAGCTGTATAGATTGAACAGTGCCGAAAAAGCGCTTTATGACGATTTGCGCCATGACTGTCTGGGCCGCCAGGTGCGGCTCGAACAGGAGCGGATCGGGTTTGCGTTGGTCCGAAGCGCCCTGGCGGCCAGGATAGCAGCAACCCCGTGGGGACCGGCCTGTGCGCATGAGCGCCGACCAACTACCTGCTTGGGCGAATAGCTGATTTATCCGCGCAGGCGCTTGGTAATCGTCGCGACACGTTCGCCCAAGAATGAAGCGATCTGAAGATCGCTGGCATGCGGTGTCAGTTCACCACTCGATCCGGCGATCGTCGATGCGCCATAAGGTGTCCCGCCGCGCGCCTCCGTATGCAGCATGCCGCTGGTGGAATACGGCACCCCGACAATAATCATCCCCAAGTGGAGCAACGGCGGCATCATGGTCAGCAAGGTCGTTTCCTGCCCGCCGTGCGTCGATGCCGTGGATGTAAACAGGCCGGCGGGTTTGCCCTCAAATACACCTTTGGTCCACAAGCCGGCCGTGCTGTCGAACAACTGTTTCATCTGGGCCGCCATATTGCCATAGCGCGTCGGTGAACCGAAAATGTACCCATCGGCCTCCCCTAATTCATCCAGGCTGCAAACGGGGATATCCTTCTGCTTGTCACGGACCTGGCCGGCAAATTCATTGCCATCGATAACCTTGTTGACCACATCGAACTCCGCGACCCTGCGCAAAACCGCCTCGACCCCACCGACCTTTTGCACACCGCGATGAACCGCTTGGGCCATTTCCAGCGTGTGGCCATACATCGAATAATAAACGGTCAAGATTTTCATGATGCCTCCTCATGGCTGTTTATGGCTGGTTCGCACCTTCGGACAACCCGCGTTGATGTCGCAACCACCTTTATGATGCTCAAACATAAACACGGTCATGAAAAGGACAAACCGGTAACGATGGCACTACTCCCCCTTCACATCCTTGAGCGCGCTGTTGGCCGGGCCGGTGATGACGTCGCCGTAGCGGTCGAAGCGCGAGCCGTGGCAGGGGCAGTCCCAGGTTTTCTCCAGGCTGTTCCATTGGACGATGCACATCAGGTGTTGGCAGAGGGCGGAGCGTTGGTGCAGTCGGCCTTGTTCGTCGCGGTAGGCAGCGATTTTGGTGAGGCCGCTGCGCAGGATGGCGCCTTCGCCGGGGGCGATCTCTTCAGGGGAGTCTACTTCGCCGCCGGTAGCAAACCCGGCCGCATACTGTTTGGCCACGTTGATGTTCTCTTCCATGTAGGTAAAAAGAGCGCTCAGGGTTTTGCGTGCCGGATCGTAGAGATCGGCCCACGCATTGGGGCGTTCCATGATCAGATCGGTGATCAGCATGCCGGCGATGGTGCCGTGGGTCATGCCCATGCCTGAATCGCCTGTGGCGATATAGACGTTATTGGGGCCGCTGGGATTGCGGCCGATGAAGGCCAGTCCGTCCACGGGTTCCAGGACCTGGCCGGACCAGCTGAACACGATCTCTTCGATCATCGGAAAGCGCAAGCGTGCCCAAGCCTCCAGGGCGGCGTGCCGTGCCAGGCCATCGTCGGCCTGACCGGTTTTATGGTCTTCGCCGCCGACGATGAGCACGTCGTACGCTTCGCCGTGATCCGGAGAGATACGCTGAAGTCGCACGTAGTGATATGGATCAGCCGTATCCCAGTAGAGACCGGTGGTGACGGCGCCCGCCGGGATGCGTGCACCGATGACATAGGTCGTGTAGGGCGCCTGTTTGGTGTGCATGGTGACAATGTCGTTGATGGGGGAGTTGGTTGCGATGACGATGGCATCCGCGCTGACCGTGTGGCCATCGCTCGTTTGGACGTGCGCCTGCCGGCCGCCTTTCACCTTATCGGCGTGGGTGTGGGTATAGATCCGTCCGCCATTGCCGTCAATGGCACGGGCCAGGCCGGCCAAATACTTCAGGGGATGAAATTGGGCCAGGCGCGGAAAACGCAGGCACCAGCCCGTGTCGAAAGAAGTGATCGGCGCGCGTTCGACTTTGGCTACCGCGTTCAGTCCGGCACGATGGGCGGCTTCCAGTTCACGGTCAAGTATTTCTTTAGAGTCCCCCTGGGGCACGAAGAGATAGCCATCGACCCGTTCGAAATCGCAGTCGATGTTTTCTTCCGCAACGATGGCTTCGATGCGGTCGATGGCGGCCGAGTGGCTCTGGGCGGCCAGTTGCGACCCTTTTTGCCCATGCAGGCGTTCGATTTCGAAGTAATGATCGTCGATGGCATTGGAGAGATGCGCGGTGGTGCGCTGCGTCATGCCGCCGCCGATCGGACCGTCGTCCAGCACCACGACCGATCTGCCTTCACGCGCCAGCAGGTACGCTGTGGTCATGCCGGCAATGCCCGCGCCGACAATGCAGACGGCGCAATGCGTATCCTCGGTCAGGGAAGCATATGGCGCTGGCGGGGGAGCGGTTTGGGTCCAAATCGAAGTTGTTTTTTCGTCATCATCGCGATGCATCGTCTGTGTCCTCCATGGGTTTGGATTTGGTTTGAAGTACAGTCACCATAATGCCGGTGGCCGAGGGAAGGAATCAGGCGCTCTGCGTATTCTAAGGGTGGCGGTGCTTTATCATGCCGTGCGATGGCAGGCAGCGCACGCACCGTATCGCAGGGGATTCACCTGCGCGGGAGACCGCCGGTCGCCCCTATAGCGGGCAGCGTGCCCATACGCAGCGTGCGCATACGCCTCGTGATCATAAGCATTGACGCGAACCCTTGTTGCCCTGGCATCGCAGGGGGTCCCACCTGTAGGGGCGACCGGCGGTCGCCCGCGCGACGCATGAAGGTTGGAAGGTGAACACCCATCACATCGGCGCCTCGAAGGGTCGTGCATAGCCGGTCAGCTCCACATAGCCGAGGCCTTCGACTTTTTGGCCTTCTTTGCTGCCTTGCGCGCGCACGCTGCCTTCCCAATACACGACATCGGTGCTGCGCGGGGTGCGCATTTCCTGGTCGGGCAGGTTGGCGGTCACGGTCAGGTCACAGTGCAAGGCATCGATGACGATGCGCCATCCGATGGGATAGCGCGCACCGCTGTGCGGGCTGGTCCAGAAGTCGGTGGGCGTGACCTGCAGGTCTTTTTCGCGCAGGTGTTGGGGGTCCCCGGTGGGCGGCACGTAGGTGCCGCTGGTGGCCGGATTGAGACTGCCGTCGGGTTGGCGCAGCAGGAAGATCATGATCTCGGTCTGGTCGGATAGCTGCAGGCTGAACCAGTCCCAGCCGGTGATGCCGGGTTGCAGGGGGGCGGTGCTGAACTCGTGGTCCATCCAGGCCGTGCCGGTCACCTTGTGGCGCGTGCCGTCCAGGGTGAGCTCGCCCGCGGCCTGCAGGCGGGTGAAAGAGTAATAGCAGCTGGCCCGTTCTGCGGTTTGACCCTTGCGGCTGTAGCCGGCCGCACCATGCAGCACGGGCGGTTTGCCGGGCACAAGGTCGAGGAATAAAGTGAAGTCTTTCGTATCGGCTTGCAGTTGATGCAGGTCGGGAGCGATGCGCGTTTGCCAGGTTCCCAGGTGAATTTTCCAGGCGCCCTGCGCATGTTCGGCCCCGGCCAGGTCAAGGACCGGGCGGGTCATTCTTTCGTCCTGCAGATGGCGCCGGCCGGACAGGTCGCTCACGGCCGCATGGGCCAGGTAGATCTGGTCGGAGCGCCAGGGGGACGCGGGTTCGGGCCAGTCGCGGCGTGCGCTGGGGGGTTTGAGCCGGGTGCGGAAAAAGGTGAGTTGAAATCCGTAGCGGCGCTGGTCGGCCCCGGTCAGATTGCCGGTGTAGTACCACCATTCGGTGCGATAGTCCGCATGCGGTCCGTGGTCGGCTGGAAAGGAGAGATTGCACGGGCCGGTGACCTGGGCATAATCGTCGACGTGCGAGCCGGCCGAAGCGGCGGCGGCGAGCAGGATCATTATAAGAAGACTACTTTTTAAAGTGGGCATGATGGCCTCTATTTTAAGCATTAGACAAGTCCGCCCAAGGAAATGATATGGGGTGATCAGTGGCAACGCAACTTTCGGATTCCAAACGCCGGTGAGCCGGTCAGGTGGTCCGCGCCACACGCCATTCGATCAAGTGAGTTCACCCTTATCTATCGCAGCAGCACGGCCGGCGTGCCGCTCAGGGCCAGGCGGACGGCTGGCAGGGCGGCCAGCAGGGCAGCGATGAAAATCAGCGGCAGGGCGAACAGCAGCGCGGGCCAGTCGACACGGTAGATAAAGGTCCAGCCGAATGACTGCAGGTTGACCACGAAGATCAGCAGGTAAGCGAGCAGAAACCCGCAGATCAAGCCGGCGGCCTGGCCGGCGGTGACGATCAGGCCGGCTTCCCACAGAATCATGCGGCGCAGTTGGGTCGCGCTGCCGCCCACGGCCCGCAGGGTATTGAGCTCACGAGCGCGCTGAAGCACTTGGACGGCCAGGGCCGTGGCGATGCCCAAAGCGGCCACCACGAGTGCGATCAGCAAGAGAACGGTGGTGATGGCAAATGTTTCGTCGAAAATGCGCAGCACGGCGCGGCGCAGATAGGCACCTTCGACCATTTCGATCGCATCGCCGCAGCAGGCGAGCAGTTCGGTGCGTACGCGGGCCAGCGCATCCGCCCGAGCTGGGGGCGGTGCGCTGAAATTGATCTGCACGGCGTTCCAGTCGTCATCGTCAAAGCGTTGCCGGTAGTGGTGGCGTGAATAGTAGACCGCGCCGCCCTGGGTGCGGTAATCGCGGAACACCCCCAGGATCGGTTGGTCGAGCACTTGATCGCGGATGCGTACCCGATAGCGGTCGCCGGGTTGCAGCCCGGTGCTGTTGGCAAAGACCTCCGAGACGGCCACGCCTCGGCCGGCGATCAGGTCGGCTTCGATGCGCTGCCGGTCGCCGCCCATCCAGATGAAGCGGCTGCGCGTGGTATAGGCGGCATAGTCCATGGCCTCGAAGATATGCTCATGGTCGTTGATGCGCAAATCCATTCGGCGCATGGGCACGAGCGTCACGGGTGTGGTCAGGTTCTTGATCGCGGCCTTGACACGGGGCGCCAGGGGGTCGCGAAAATTGTTGAGCTCAGCCAGTTTGGGCCGCACGTACAGGTCGCCGGCAATGCTTTGCCCGATCCACAGGGCCACGGTGCCGCGGAAGCTGTGAATCATGATCACCAGGGCGGTGAACAAGGCCACGGCCGTGATCAGGGCGCTCACCGAAATAGCGGTCTGCACACCGCTTTGTTTGAGATAGCGGGCGGCCAGAAAAGCGGGTTGGCCGCCCAGACGGGCGAGCGGCGCCGACAGCAGGCGGCCGAGCATCCGCAGTGTCCAGGGTGCCGGCAGGGCGAAGCCGATGAACAGCAGCAAGGCGGCCAGGTAGCCCGGCAGGGAAACGGCCGGCAGGCTGGGCAGGCGCGACACCGGATAGACCAGCGCCAGCATGACAAGGCCCGTAAGGGCCATGCTGCGGATCAGACGGGGCGCAAGCGCGGCCATCGGCGCAATGTCCAAGGCTTCGCGCGGGGCCACCTGCATGGCTTCGCGGGCGGGCTGCAGGGCGGCCAGCATGGCCACGGCCAGGGTGACGGCCAACGACAGCAGCACCTCCCAGGGGCTCAGGACGACTGTATCCACCTGAACGCGCACAAAGAGCGTGGAGACGGTGCGGCTCACGCCGGCCAGCAGGAATTTGACCAGCACGCTGCTGACCGGCAGGGCCAGCAGCCAGCCGCACAAGCCAAGAAAAGCGCCTTCACCGATGAAGAGGCCGAACAACATACGGCGCGAGGCGCCGGTCGCGCGCAGCACCGCCAGTTCACGCCGGCGGACGGCCGCATTGAGCGCTACCAGGCTGTACACCAGGAACATGCCCACAAACAGCGAGATGAAGCTCAGAAACGTGAGGCTGAATTGATAGGCCCGAATCATGCCCAGGCCGCTCTCTTTGCGCTCGGACGGTGCGCGCAGGACCACGCCGGCGGGCAGCAGGTCTTGCAGGGAGGCGATCTGGTCTTGGGTGGCGCCGGGCGTCAGGATCAGATCGATGCGGTCAGCCAGCCCCATGAAGCCGGTGAGCTCCTGGAAGGTAGCGATGTCGCACAGGGCGATACGGCCGCCTTCGATCAGCCCCAGTCCGGACGAATCCATGATGGCCAGCACAGTGAACGGTGCTGTGCGTTGTGAATGGATCAGGGTGATGCGCTGGTCAGCCTGCCAGCCGAACTGCGCGGCCAGTTGTTCGCCGACCACGAGCGTATAGGGCGTGCTCATCAGGGCGGCCCATGCAAAGCCGGCGGTGGCGTCGCCGACCGGTGCTGTCCAGGCGCGCACATTGCGATCGAGGATGGGATCCGATCCGATCAGCAAAAACGGTTCGTCCTGGTCGGAGGGCCGCACGTAGGTGGTCAGCACAGGGGATGCGGCCTGCACGGCCGGATGGCGCAGCAAGGGCCCCACCAACGCATCCGGCACCCGGCCGCCGGGCTGCACGAGGGTCAGATCCGCGGCGCCGGCGATCAGGTCCATGCTGCGCGCAAAGGAGCCGACCGTGGCGTGCACGGCCAGGCGCACGCTGGTAAAGACCGCCGCGCCCAGCGCGATGCCCAGAAGCACGGCCAGGGCCCGGCCCATGTGGCTGCGCAGATGCCGCAGACTGAACCAGGCGAACAGGCGCAGATATAGTATCAGCGGGTGCGCGCTGCTGCCGGTCATGCTGCCAGGCGGCCGTCGCGCAACGTCAGCAGCATGGCGGCATAGGGGTCTGCCAGATGGCTGTGCGTGGCGATGACGACGGTGCGTTTGAAGGTGCGGTTCAGATCGGCCAGCAAGGCCATGACCTTGCCGGCATTCTGGCTGTCCAGGTTGCCCGTCGGTTCGTCGGCGAGCACGAGGGCCGGATCGTTGATCAGGGCGCGGGCGATGGCGGTGCGCTGCATTTCGCCGCCGGAGAGTTGTCGCGGCAGATGGTTCAGCCGCTCACCCAGGCCGAGCCATTCCAGCAATTCCCGGGCGCGGCGGCGCACGGCGGTGTACGCGCTGCCGGCCAACAGCGCCGGCAGGCAGACGTTTTCGAGCACATTCAAGGTGGGCAACAGGTTGAAGGATTGAAAGATCATGCCCACGACGTGGCGCCGGAAATGGGTCAGGTCCTCTTCGCCGCCGCGGCTCAGGTCTTGGCCGGCCACAACTAGCTCGCCCGAGGAGAGGCGGTCCAGCCCACCCAACAGCGATAAAAGGGTGGACTTGCCCGAGCCGCTCTCGCCCTTGAGGACCACCAGCCGGCCGGCGGGGATCGCCAGGTCGATGCCGTCGAGCCCGGTGACCTGCACCGCCCCGACCTGGTAGATGCGGGTCAGGTTGCGGGCCTGCACCACCGGCGCGTTCGCGGGGGATGGGGGTGTCACCGCCGTTGGGCGTGTTCCGGCAGGCGCATTCATTGGGTGGGCCCTGTCGGCCTTGCCCTGGACCATAGGTGCCTCCTTGTTCGATAAACATTATAGCCATGATCACCGGTTTTACCGCCCTGTGGGGCGAAAAAAATTCAGGTCTGTGAACGGGTGTTGGGCGTGGAACTGGTCACGAGGTCACGAGGCTTATGGCATCATGCTTATAGGCACGATGCCCGCTGTAGGGGCGACCGGCGGTCGCCCGGTGCGGGTGAAAAATCGGGTTTGTGAACGGTTGTTGAGCGTGGCCCGGTAGGTCGCGGAGCGGGTGTTGGCAAACGATTTTTTTGGGGTGCGCGCGGGCGACCGCCGGTCGCCCCTACAGGAGTGGTATTTTGCGAGGTACGCAGGGAGCGGCCATTTTGCAGGGTTGGCGGGAGCGGCATTGTGCCAGGTTCGCAGGAAGAGGCCTCTTGCGAGGTTCACAGGAGCGGTCATCAGGGTCACCGCATTTGCGTATGGGCCGCATTTCAGAGATGGCCCATCGTTTTTTCTTAGGGGCGAACCATGTGGTCGCGCGGTGCGGTGAGATGTCGGTTGACCCCTGGGGCCAATGGACGCCTTGCTGGTCACGAGGTCACGAGGCTTATGGCATCATGCTTATAGGCACGATGCCCGATGTAGGGGCGACCGGCGGTCGCCCGGTGCGGGTGAAAAATCGGGTCTGTGAACGGGTGTTGAGCGTGGCCCAGCAGGTCGCGGTGCGGGTGAAAAATCGGGTCTGTGAACGGTTGTTGAGCGTGGCCCGGTAGGTCGCGGTGCGGGTGAAAAATCGGGTCTGTGAACGGTTGTTGAGCGTGGCCCGGCAGGTCGCGGTGCGGGTGAAAAATCGGGTCTGTGAACGGTTGTTGAGCGTGGCCCAGTAGGTCGCGGCGCGGGTGTTGGCAAACGATTTTTTTGGGGTGCGCGCGGGCGACCGCCGGTCGCCCCTACAGGAGTGGTATTTTGCGAGGTACGCAGGGAGCGGCCATTTTGCAGGGTTGGCGGGAGCGGCATTGTGCCAGGTTCGCAGGAAGAGGCCTCTTGCGAGGTTCACAGGAGCGGTCATCACACCGCATTTGCGTATGGGCCGCATTTCAGAGATGGCCCATCGTTTTTTCTTAGGGGCGAACCATGTGGTCGCGCGGTGCGGTGAGATGTCGGTTGACCCCTGGGGCGAATGGACGCCTTGCTGGTCACGAGGTCACGAGGCTTATGGCATCATGCTTATAGGCACGAGCCCGCTGTAGGGGCGACCGGCGGTCGCCCGGTGCGGGTGAAAAATCGGGTCTGTGAACGGGTGTTGAGCGTGGCCCAGCAGGTCGCGGTGCGGGTGAAAAATCGGGTCTGTGAACGGGTGTTGGGCGTGGAACAGCAGGTCGCGGTGCGGGTGTTGGCAAACGATTTTTTTGGGGTGCGCGCGGGCGACCGCCGGTCGCCCCTACAGGAGTGGTATTTTGCGAGGTACGCAGGGAGCGGCCATTTTGCAGGGTTGGCGGGAGCGGCATTGTGCCAGGTTCGCAGGAAGAGGCCTCTTGCGAGGTTCACAGGAGCGGTCATCACACCGCATTTGCGTATGGGCCGCATTTCAGAGATGGCCCATCGTTTTTTCTTAGGGGCGAACCATGTGGTCGCGCGGTGCGGTGAGATGTCGGTTGACCCCTGGGGCGAATGGACGCCTTGCTGGTCACGAGGTCACGAGGCTTATGGCATCATGCTTATAGGCACGATGCCCGCTGTAGGGGCGACCGGCGGTCGCCCGGTGCGGGTGAAAAATCGGGTCTGTGAACGGTTGTTGAGCGTGGCCCAGCAGGTCGCGGTGCGGGTGAAAAATCGGGTCTGTGAACGGGTGTTGAGCGTGGCCCGGCAGGTCGCGGCGCGGGTGAAAAATCGGGTCTGTGAACGGGTGTTGAGCGTGGCCCAGCAGGTCGCGGCGTGGGTGAAAAATCGGGTCTGTGAACGGGTGTGGAGCGTGGCCCAGTAGGTCTCGGCGCTGGTGTTGGCAAACGTTTTTTTTGGGGTGCGCCGGGCGACCGCCGGTCGCCCCTACAGGAGTGGTATTTTGCGAGGTACGCAGGGAGCGGCCATTTTGCAGGGTTGGCGGGAGCGGCATTGTGCCAGGTTCGCAGGAAGAGGCCTCTTGCGAGGTTCACAGGGAGAGACATTGTGCCAGGTTCCCAGGGAGAGGTCTCTTGGCAGGTTCGGCCATTGCGGTTTTTGGGTGCTTGCTTGCATTGCAATGCAATGCAGGCTGATTAAGGTATTCACAATTGTAAACGTGTTCACGGGCGTTGCCCGGAAAGGAGACGTCATGATTGCGCTGAAAACTCTTTCGCCGGAAGCGGTTCCATCGGCTTTGCAGAAGGCCAGGCAGTATCGCTTGCTCAATGAGCCGCATGAAGCCGAAAGCATCTGCCTCGATATCCTGGAGGTGATGCCCGATCATCAGGATGCCTTGATTACGCTGTTGCTGGCGCTGACCGATAATTTTTCCAATGAGCTGCCGCGATCGTTCCAGCAGGCCCTGGAAACGGTGAAAAAAGTGCGGGACCCTTACTGCAAGGCCTACTATGTCGGCATCATTTACGAGCGCAGAGCCAAGGCGCATCTGAAGATCGGGGATCCGGGCTCCGGCACCATGGCCCACGGGTGGCTGACCAAGGCCATGGAGGCCTACGATCAAGCCCTGAAGAGCTGTGGCCCCAATCAGGATGCGATTTTACGATGGAACTCATGCGCGCGGATCATCAATACGCAGGCGGACGTCAAGCCGGGGCAAGACTACGATCCGGAAATGTTCCTGGACAGTTTCGATATGCCGTACTGACCGCTATGATCCTTCGCCCTCGCCGGCATGCAGCTTTTCGATCATCTTCTTGGTCTGGTTGATGCGTTTGGTGATCAGGATCGACCGCGGGCAGCAGCGTGTGCATTCAAAGTGATTTTCGCACGACCAGACCCCTGCGGGACGATCCAGCGCGGGCAGCCGGTCCGCTAAGCCGCGGTCGCGGGTGTCGGCCAGAAAACGGAAGGCCTGGACAATGGCGGCCGGCCCGATAAAGGCGGGTTGCTTGGCAAATATCGGGCAGGCCGAATAACAGGCGGCGCACAGAATACAGTTGGTGGTATCGTCGAAGCGCATGCGCTCTTCCTGGCTTTGAATGCGCTCCTTTTCGGCCACTGGCGCGTCATTGATCAGAAACGGGTTGACCGAGCGGTATTTTGCGAAGAAGTCGGCCTGATCCACGATCAGATCGCGCTGGACCGGCATATAACGCAATGGCTCGACGGTGATCGTGGCGCCATCTTGTTCGGCCACCTCCTTGATCAACGTCTTGCAGGCCAGCCGGTCCTTGCCGTTGATGCGCATGGCGTCCGAGCCGCACACGCCATGCGCGCAGCTCTTGCGGAAACCCAGGCTGCCGTCCTGGTAGCGTTTCACGGACATCAAGGCATCCAGCAAGCGTTCATTGGGGTCGACCTCCAGTGTATATTCCTGGAAATAGGGCCGCTCATCGGTGCCCGGGTTATATCGTTGTATCTTCAAGATAATGTTCATTGTTTCTCCTCTTTAAGCGGCTGCGCCGCAGGTCACGCCGCCACTGCACGGATCCTTCGTTTACCTGCAGGGCGAACCTTGTGTTCGCCCGCGTACGACGCAGGCCATTTCGATCTGAAAACAATGGGGTCAATACGTCCGCGGTTTGGGCTCCCAGATCGAGGTGTCCACCGTCTTGTAGTCGAGGCGCACCGCGTCGCCTTCCAGGTGGGCCAAGGTATGTTTGAGCCATTGCGTGTCGTTGCGCTCCGGGAAATCTTCGCGGCTGTGCGCCCCGCGGCTCTCCTGGCGATTGAGGGCCGATACCGCCGTGACCAGGGAAAGGTCCAGCAGATTGCCGAGCTCGATGACTTCCAGCAAGTCGGTGTTGAAGGTTTTGCTGCGATCCTGAACGCGTACCGTCCGGTAGCGCTCGCGCAGCGCTTGAATGGTATCGATCGCGTTCTGCATGTCGGCGGCATTGCGGTAGATACCCACCTTTTCCATCATGACGAGCTTCATGTCTTCAAGGATGTGACCGCCGTGGGGGCCGGGGCGGCCATCGGTCAGTCGGGCGATCCAGGACCGGGCCGGTTCGGCATCCGCTTCGCTGACGCTCGGGGCGGCGGCCTGTTGGACATAATCACCAATGTGCCGGCCGGCGCGGCGGCCGAAGACCACCAGGTCGAGCAGGCTGTTGGTGCCCAGGCGGTTGGCCCCGTGAACCGACACGCAGGCGCATTCGCCGGCGGCGTACAGCCCTTGAACGACCGTTCCCGCGCCGTCGCGGACCACGCACCCATGAATGTCGGTGGGAATGCCGCCCATGGCATAATGCGCCGTGGGCAGGACCGGTATGGGCGCATCGGCCGGGTCGATGCCCAGGTAGGTTTTGCAGAAGCTGGTGATATCCGGCAGCTTGCGCATCAACGTGTCACGCCCTAAATGGGTGGCATCCAGATGGATGTAATCGTCGATGCGGCGGTCGCCGCGAATGCCTTGTCCGGCGCGCACCTCTGTGAGAATCGAGCGGGCGACAATATCGCGCGGCGCCAGGTCCAGCAAGGTGGGCGAGTAGCGTTCCATGAAGCGTTCACCCGCGCGATTGCGCAGAATGCCGCCTTCGCCGCGCACGGCCTCGGAAATCAGAATTCCCAGCCCCATGATCCCGGTGGGATGGAACTGGTAAAACTCCATATCCTGCAAAGGAATGCCGCGCCGGGCGCAGACCGCCGGTCCATCACCCGTGTTGGCAAAGGCGTTGGAGGTGATCTTGTACATGCGGCCGAATCCGCCGGTGGCAAAGAGCACCGCCTTGGCTGCCAGAATGTGCAACGCGCCGGTGGACAGTTCGACGGCCACGACCCCTTTGCAGGTGCCGTTGTCCATGACCAGGTCGACCACCTGGAATTCGTCGAAAAACGCGACCTCGTTTTTAATGCACTGCTGATAAAGGGTTTGCAGAATCATGTGGCCGGTGCGGTCGGCGGCATAGCAGGCCCGTTTCACCGGTGCTTCGCCGAAATTGCGGGTGTGGCCGCCGAACCGGCGCTGGTCGATGCGGCCCTCGGGCGTCCGGTTGAAGGGCAGGCCGCGGTTTTCCAGGTCGTAAACGGCCTGAATCGCCTCTTCGGCCATAATCCGGGCGGCCTGCTGGTCGACCAGGTAGTCGCCGCCCTTGACCGTGTCGAAGGCATGCCAGTCCGGTTTGTCCTCCTCCACGTTGCCCAGTGCGGCGCCGATGCCGCCCTGGGCAGCGCCGGTATGGCTGCGGATGGGGTAGAGCTTCGACAGGACCGCCGTGCGGCAGCGCTGGCTGGCTTCCAGGGCGGCATACAGGCCGGCGCCGCCGGAACCCACAATAATGGCATCGAATTGATGAATCACACGTCACCTCCTTGCACATCGAACAAAAAAGGTTGGATACCCCTATTCGCGGATGAATGAAGCTATTCAGAGAGGGGGGCGGCTGTGTTCACGGGGAGTCGATCGGAGAAGCCGGCGCAATCGCGCCGGCGGTTCGCGGGTAGTCGCAAAGGCGCCTTCAATGGAGATGGCTGTATAGTAAGCGCGTCCAGGCGGTTATGACAAGCAATTTTTACGGCAGCCGCGGCAGGCGCTGCGGGCCGGCGTTCACGACCTCCCTACCAGCGAATCATGGCGCTGCCCCAGGTCAAACCGCCCCCGAACACCGGCATGCAGATCAGCTGTTCTTTTTGGAGACTGCCGTCGCGGGCGGCCTCGTCCAGGGCGATGGCGCACGATGCTGCTGAAATATTCCCGAACTTGTGCAGGGTGATGTAGAATTTTTCCATGGGAATGGCCATCGTCTGGGAGATGTTTTGAAACATACGGATGTTGGCTTGATGCGGAATCATCCAGTCGATCGCTGCCACCGGGATATTGTTGTGTTCGGCGGCTTCATTGATGGAATCGATGAATCGGCGGACGGCCGTGCGGAAAAGCAGGTTCCCTTCGACCATCATCAGGTGGTGCAGGCCTTTGTCCACACTGGCGTGGGTGATCGGTGTGGTTCTGGACCCGCCCCCGGGCAGCACGATGTTATGGCCATTGGCGCCGTCGCTGTGAATGTGCGTCGATAACAGCCGGGCACCCGATTCGGCCATGGTCAGAACCGCCGCGCCGGCGCCGTCGCCCCACAGCACGCAGGAGGCGCGGTCATTCCAATCCACCACGCGCGTCATGACTTCCGCGCCCACGACCAGAACATAGCGGAAGGTTCTGTTTTTGAGAAACTGTTCGGCCACGTTGAATCCAAAAATAAACCCCGAGCACGCGGCCGTAATATCGAAGGTCACGGCGCGCGTGGCCCCCAATTTGCCTTGCAGCCAGTTGGCGGCCGACGGGCAATGGGTGTCGGGCGTGATGGTGGCCATAATGATTAAATCAATTTTGTCGGCCGTTAACCCGGCCATTTCCAGTGCACGCTGCGACGCATGCACGGCGAGGTCGGAAGTGGCTGTATCCGGATCGGCGATCCTTCTTTCGCGCACCCCTGTTCTTTTGGTGATCCATTCATCCGATGTATCCAAACCCTCTTTGACAAGATCGTCATTGGTTACAATTCTGGGCGGCACGTACGATCCGGTGCCGATTATTCGCAAAGATTCCACTGAGACTCCTTTTTGACCACATAGCGCTTGATCACAAACCACGCAAAGAGTAGCGTAAATAAACTACTTGTAGGGTGTTTGTCCACACACTTTATTTTACCGTCATTGGCACGAACCGGCCTGCAAGGCGCGTTGCGGCGGGTGTGCGCAGGCGAGGCGCAGATATGCTGGCATGCAGCCTGTCGGCGGACGGCCTCCGGCAAGCGCTACAACCCCCTTTGTCTGACATCCACGGCGGGATCCTGGGCGGCGACCGTTTTGTTGCGGCCGCCCTTTTTGGCTGAAAACAGGGCCATATCCGCCGCATGGATCAATTTTTCGGGCGTTTCCCCCTGTTTCGGAATCCACCCGGCCACCCCGACGCTCACGCTCAGCCGTATTTGTTTGCCACGATGGATGAAACGGATATCCTCCACCGCCGAGCGTGCGCGCTCTGCAACGCGCATGGCGTTTTGCTGGGCAGTGGCCGGCAGGATGAAGGCAAAGGCCTTGCCCCCATAACGGGCAATGAGGTCGCTGTCGCGCCCCAAGACCAAACGCATGGTCTTGGCGATCAATCGCAGGCATTCATCGCCGATCAGATGGCCATGGTCGTCGTTGACGATTTTAAAATGATCGATGTCGACCAGGGCCACGCTCAGATGCTGCTGGGTGCGGGATGCGCGTTTGAGTTCGCTTGAAAGCATCCGGTCGAAGTACCGCCGGTTGAAAACCTTGGTCAACGGATCTGAGAAGCTCAGCTTCGAAAGCTCCCGGTTGGCGATTTCCATGTTTTTGAGAGCGCGTTCCAGTTCGTTGGTACGATCCAGGACCCGGCTTTCCAGCTCTTCAGTCGCGCGCCGCTGAACGTCCAGAATCTGTTCCTGCACCATCAGCTTTTCTTCACGTGTTTTGCTGATTGTCTGGCTTAAATGGAGCGCAACGCGTTGAGCCTCTTCGCGGGCGGTGCGATCGCGATTGATCCGGTCGGCCAGGGCCACCGAGAGCAACACAGCCTCGAGGACAAAACCGACCATTTGGCTGTAATCGGTGAAGGCGGTGCGTTCGATCGCGCCGGTCAACCCGAGCATGAGCAGGATGGTGCCCACGTTCACGAAGGCAAAGGCGATCGTGTAATATTTGGCTTGGGTGTTGCCCTTGTGCCAGAGATAAATGCCGGTGGCCATGCCGGCCAGGGGCGTCGCCAGCGCGCCTTTATCTATCGTGTGGGTGAGTATCGGGTTGGCGCCCCAGATGCACGAGAGCGCCGCGACCGACCAGTACACGACAAAGGCGTTGTTCAAATGATACAGCCAGCCGCCATAGTGCTTGAGTGACAGGAAATGGCGGATGAAAAAGGTGCCGGTCAAAAAGCTCAAGGACGCAAACAGGACATAGCCCATATTCCTGAGCCAGATGGCATTGTCCCATAGATACCGCGTGCCGATGCCGGTGGTGGCCAGTTCGTAGCCGATGACCGCGCAGACGTAGGCGGCGTAGTACAAGTAATTCATGTCCCGGGTAAAAAGGTACAACGAGGTATTGTACAGCATCATCACGAGCAGAATGCCGAAGAACAGGCCAAGCAGCAGGATGCGGTGCTGATCATGCTGCCAGAAAGCATTGTTTTGCCAGATATCCAAGGTCAGAAAAAGAGGCTGCTGCGTATCCACCCGGATAGAGAGGGTGACCGGATCGCCGGGCGGCAGTTGCAGGGGAAAAAGGAGAAGACGGTGCGCGATGGGCCTGGCATCCAGGGCGACGTCGTTGCCGGCCTTTTGTTTGAACGACCACCGCTGATGGGCATGATGGTATTGCCACACCTCGACCTGGTCGAGCAGTGGCCAGCCGATTTCGAGCAACCATTCCCGATCGCTAAAAGAGGCGTTGGTCACGTCGAAGCGAAACCAGGTGGGCGGGTGCAGCTTGCCGAGATTGAAACTTTTGCCGGTGAGCGGCTGCCATTGGTCGGCCAGATCCGGGGCGGAAACCTGCAAGTGGTTCAAGGGCGCCGACTCGACAAAATACGCAATGCCCTCGCGGATAGCCCTGTGCTGCGTGTCTGTTGCTAAAGCGATCGGTCCTTGCTGGGCGAGGCTGAAAGGACAGAAAGCAAAAGCGACCGAAAGAAACAGCGCGATCGATACCCCGACACCAATGGAAGAATGTTTGCGTAAGACCCGACCGTCTTTCACGCGATTTGCTTTCCCGAGGGTTTTTCGCAGGCGCTTGTATGCTTTGTTGCAGCCGTTTGCTTGTAAGATATTTTTTCATACCCCAGGCAGGAAGCCCCTGTCAATTCAACTTGGTATAAAATGCAGGGCATCCAGATCTGGAAATTCAATTCCGATACGGTGCGGGCGCGGAAACCAACACCTCCGGCAAACGTTGGTGCGGAAAACAAGGAGCGTGCCGGCACCCTGATCCTTGCGCCGCGCGGGCGACCGCCGGTCGCCCCTACAAGAGGGTCTCTGCGATAAAACGAAGTCTTGGGGGGCGCGATAGAATGGTAGGGTGGGCACCGCCCACCATTTGTCTTATGTTGACCACCTCTGTGATTGGCCGTATTCAACGTTTCATCGCTATGTTCGCTCCGGTGTCTATCCAATCGCTTGGGCGGGATCGGTGTCAAAAACCGATGATGTTGTAATAGCGTGGTGGTGGGCAATGCCCACCCTACAGGAGGGTCTCTGCGATAACACGAAGTCTTGGGGGGCGCGATAGAATGGTAGGGTGGGCACCGCCGACCATTTGTCTTATGTTGACCACCTCTGTGATTGGCCGTATTCAACGTTTCAGCGCTATGTTCGCTCCGGTGTCTATCCAATCGCTTTGGCGGGATCGGTGTCAAAAACCGATGATGTTGTAGTAGCGTGGTGGTGGGCAATGCCCACCCTACAGGAAGGTCTCTGCGATAACACGAAGTTTGGGGGGCGCGATAGAATGGTAGGGTGGGCACCGCCGACCATTTGTCTTATGTTGACCACCTCTGTGATTGGCCGTATTCAACGTTTCAGCGCTATGTTCGCTCCGGTGTCTATCCAATCGCTTGGGCGGGATCGGTGTCAAAAACCGATGATGTTGTAATAGCGCGGTGGTGGGCAATGCCCACCCTACAGGAGGGTCTCTGCGATAACACGAAGTCTTGGGCCGCAGTTCAGAAATGGTGGGGTGGGCACCGCCCAGGGCACCGCCCACCATTTGTCTTGGAAGGACCAGGAGCTACGTGCGATTGCCCTGGGATTTCAACTTTCCCACCCTGATCCAATTTGTGTTTGCCTTTGTTTTGCAATTAATACTATAAAAACGTAAAGCTTGGATAGGCCTGCCGGCGGTCCGGCCTGACTTGGGAGCGCGCGCAGCTGATCGAATCACCTTCGGGCACCCATTCGTAACGCTCATCCGGTCGAAACGTCGAAGCCGTCATCTTACCACCGGGCGTGTCCAGCAAACCCTGCATTGCTATCGGATTGCAACACCGATTTATTCGCCGATTTACTATATCGATTCAAACCCGTTCATTCGGATGCCGAGCGCAAGCGCTTAGCATCTGCGTGGTTGTTTGAACTTGTTGGATCTTAAAAGGTGTGCCGCTTGCCACCGCCTCTTATCGCTTAGGCTTCCGATATGATCGCTATCGATGGCTACACAGTGACGCAGCGTCTCAAACAGGACCGGCTGGTCCAACTGTATGAAGCGACCGACATCACTGAGCTTCGCCAAGTCTTGATGGTTTATCAATCCACAGAGGGGCTGCCGCCGGAGGCCGTGGGCGAAATATTCAAACATTTCAAAAAAATTCGCAGCATTCACTCCGACAACCTGTTGCAGATCCACCATTGCCTCAAAGTAAGGCTGCCCGATAGGGAAGATGTGGTATTCATTTGTGATATTCACCAGGCCCGGCCCCTTAAAGAGCAGCCCAGAGCGTTAAAGACGGATATCCTTCGGTTTCTGGATGCCGCCATCTCCCTGGTCGAGACGGTTAACCAATTACATCAAAAGGGTATTTTCCTTAAACAAATCAATCCCACCACCCTGCTGGCACGCCATCATACCGGCACCCTTATGGTGAATACGCCCTTGATTCTGTCGGCGGCCACACATCCCTTATCCGGTAGAGCTGTCTCCGAACTCTACAATGAAGAGTTTCTCGCGTATGTTCTGCCCTATATTTCGCCCGAACAATCGGGCCGGATGAACCGGCAAGTCGATTACCGATCCGATTTTTATGCCATCGGCGTTCTGTTTTACGAAATGCTCACCGGTCGAACGCCTTTTTCTTCCAGCGACCCCCTCGAGCTGATTCATGCCCACATCGCCCGGCAACCGCTTTCTCCGAACAAAATCCGGATGGACATTCCTGATATGCTGTCGCGTATCAGCTTGAAACTTCTTGAGAAAATGCCGGAGGACAGGTATCAGAGCGCCTTTGGCCTGCTATCGGACCTGCGCCGTTGTTATCAGGAGTTTTGCGAGCACACGTTCATACCTTCTTTTGCGCTGGGCAACCGGGACGCACCCGAAAAGCTGCAGCTTTCCAAGGATCTGTTTGGACGGGAGAAAGAACTTTCGCAGCTCCTGTCCATCTTCGAAAAAGTAAAAGCGGGCTCGACGGAGATTTTCAATATCACCGGTCCGCCGGGGATCGGTAAAACACGCCTGGCCGAAGAGTTGCAGCTGGCCGTTGTGGAAGCCGGCGGCTATTTTGGCTTCGGCAAACACGATCCATTTCACCGCAACACACCCTATAGCGCGCTCATCGAAGCCTTTCGGCTGGTCGTTCGAAAAATTCTGGGCGAGAGCCCGGAACGCCTGGCCTATTGGAAGGAACGCCTGTTGTCGGTGTTGGGCTGGCGCGTAAACCTGATCATCGACTTCATTCCCGAACTGGAATGCGTGGTCGGCGCCCAACCGCCGGCGCCCGCGATGAATCCGGAGAAGTCGGAGAAGCGATTTCTGGGCAGCTGCGTGGATTTTCTCAGGGTTTTCGCCTTGCAAGAGCACCCCCTGGTTATTTTTCTGGATGATATGCAGTGGATCGATTCCGCGAGCCTCGCTCTGATCGAACACGTCGTGACCGCCACACCGTACGCGCAGGTGATGTTTATGGGGGCCTATCGCGACAACGAAGTGCCGCCGGCGCATCCGTTCTCGTGTCTGGTGGAGCGGGTCAGCAAAAAGGGCGTGCCGGTCGGAAGCATGGCGATCGCCCCGCTCGAGGTCAAACATATCCGGCAGGCCATCATTGCCGCGCTGTCCAAAAATGTGACCGAAATACAACGCCTGGCTGAAATCATTTTTCTCAAGACGCACGGCAATCCATTTTTCGTCCATCAGTTCATCCAATCGCTCTATCTGCGCAAGCTGCTCTATTTTGACTTTCAGACCGGCGTTTGGCGCTGGGATGAACAGGGTATTCGCGCGCAGGCCTTTACCGACAACGTGATCGCGTTAATGAACGCCGAGTTGCAGAATTTGCCCGCCGATACCCTGACGGTCATGAAAATTGCGGCCTGCATCGGCCGGCGCTTCGATTTTTTGCTGCTGGCCGCAGTCAATGCGTCATCTGTCCGCGATACGGCGGCAACTTTGTTAAATGCCGTCGATACGGGCTACATTACGGCAAAAGGTGAAAGCTATCACCTGCTGAACCGTCTTTTAACCGACGATTTATCCGCCACCGGCAAGGAGGTCTTTGATCATCTGGGCCCTGAATCGGTCAACTGCTTTGAATTTCTGCACGACCGTGTGCACCAGTCCGTATACGATCTGCTGCCGATTCATTCACGGCGCCCCTTGCATCTGAAAATAGGGCAATTGCTGCTGAAGCAGGTCGAACCGGCTAAACTGCACGAGAATATCTTCAATGTCGTCAACCAGCTGAATCATGGCGGTGATTTTATCATCGGCTCAAGGAGAAAAAGCGAATTCGCCCGCCTTTACATCGCCGCCGGCAAAAAGGCCAAGGAAGGCGCGGCCTATCTGCTGGCCACCAATTACTTCAACACGGGTATCGCGCTGCTGACCGATCATTGCTGGACCGAAGATTACGATCTTGCTTTCGGGCTATACAAAGAGAAACTGGAATGCGCCTTTATGGCGCGTCATTACGATGAAGCCGAAAGGTTGTTCGGCTTTGTCGTCGAGCGCACCCGGTCTGCCCTGGACAAGGCGGCTTTACTGAATTTTCGATTGATCATGTACGCCAGTTCGGGGCGGCACGCGGACGCGGTCGCCGTCGGATTGGAAGCATTGAAGCTGCTGGGGCAGGATTTTGCGATGCATGCCAGGCCGCGCACGATGCGGCTGCATTTTTTTATGCTGCGCATGCGGCTCACACGGCGGCGTCTCACCCTTGAGGCATTGCCTGAAATCAAGGATCCGCAGCGCATTCTGATCATGAAACTCTTGATGGATGTCTCTTTTTCCATCTACATCATATACCCATCGGTGTATGTTCGCGTCATTTTCAGAATACTGACGTTGACGCTGAAATTCGGCAACTCGCCGGCGGCATTTTTTGGATATGCCATTTACGGCGCCTTGTGCTGCCGGTACGGGCATTATGAACTCGGAAAACAGCTCGGCGACCTGGCCCTGCACGCGCAGGAACGCTTCGGGCATTCCGAAGCCAGTGCCAAAATCCTGCTTTACTACGGCATTGCGAACAGTTTCTGGAGTCATCATGTGAGTTTCGGACTGCATTGCAGCCGGCAGGGGCTGGAATTTGCTATGGAGAACGGCGATTTCAACTTTGCCGCCTATCATATCCAATCGATCCTGGTTTTCCAGCTGGTGAGCGGCACCCATCTGGCCGATATCGATGCCGAATGCAAAAAATATGATGATTACCTGAAGCAATTCCATGATCTCGGTTCGATCCACTGCGTGGCGTCGTTGTGGCAGGTGATCCGCTGTCTGCGGGGCAAGGCCGATACCGAGACCCGCCTGGATGATGAATTGTTTTCGGAACCAGCCCATTTGGAGTGCATGGCGCGCGAAGATACCAAGTTCGTTCTGCTGCGCCACTATCAGCTCAAAATGCAGTTGCTGTATACCATGAACGATTACGAGGGCGCTCTGGAGATGAGCAGCCGATCCGCCAAGATCATCGTTCACAATGCCGGTACAATCGTCATCACGGAGTTCTATTTTTACCGCTGTCTGGCCATGCTGGCCCTTTACCTTTCGGCGCCCTTGCCAAAACGGCGTTTTTTCAGACGCAAAATAAGATATTACGTGCGTAAAATGGCTCAGATGGCGGAACATTGCCCGGCCAATTTCAGGCATAAGTATTTTATCCTGCTTGGGGAAAAAGCGCGGGTCGAAGGGAACTGGGACGAGGCCTTCGCCTGTTTCAAGCAGGGCCTCGATGCGGCCCTGAAGGACGGGTTCATCCATATGGCCGCGATTGCCAACGAGTTGTCGGCCCACCTGGCGCTTAAAAAAGGGCATATCGCCCTGGCCAAGGCGCACCTGCAGGACTCGCGCGCCTGTTATCTGAAATGGGGGGCCGCCGCCAAAGGTCGGCAAATGACGCACAACTATCCCCAGCTGTTTCATGAGGGGCTCGCGTTGTCCCCCCTGCCGGCCTCGCGCGAGATCGATTATGCCACCGTCGTCAGCGCGCTGCAGACCATCTCGACGGAGATCGTGCTGGACCGGCTTTTAAAACGCCTGATGACCATCGTGGTTGAAAATGCCGGCGCCCAACGGGTGCTGTTTTTACTCAAGCGCAATGACAGCCTGGAGATCAAGGCCAGCAGCGGCCTGGGCGGCCCCATCCGGATCACGCAGCAGGCCATGCCGGTCCACAATCGTGACGATCTGCTGCTGTCCGGCATTCACTATGTGCAACACACCTTGAAATCGGTGGTCATCGACGATGCCCAGACGCACAGTGAATACCGCAGCGATCCCTATGTTCAGCAGCATAAACCCAAATCCATATTCTGCCTGCCGATCGTGCGCCAGGCGGACCTTGTGGCCCTTCTCTATCTCGAAAACAATTTGGTGGCCGGCGTGTTTACGCCGGATCGCATTGAAATCCTGCAGTTGATCGCGTCGCAAGCGGCGATTTCCATCGAGAATGCAAAGCTATACGAAAACGTGCGCCAAAAAGAGCGTGATCTGATCGTGTTGTCCGAAAAGTTGCGGTCGTTGTCATCCGAACTGTTATTGACCGAGGAACGCGAGCGAAGGCGCATCGCCGTGGAGCTGCACGACCGCATCGGACATGCCTTGGCCAACGTGAAGATGCAGCTGGGCGGGCTTAAAGAAACTCTGCTCAGCGATGATGGTCTGGAAAAGGCCGATAAAATAGCGGAACTTGTCGACCAATCGATTCAGGATACGCAGTCCCTGACATTCGATCTGAGTCCGCCCGTGCTGTACGATCTGGGCCTGGAAGCCGCCATTGAATGGTTGGTCGATCAGATGCAGGAACAGTACCGCATGTCCATCACCTTTATCGATCAGCAGCAATCCGACCAGGTCGATGAGAGTGTCCGGGTGCTTGCATTTCAGGCCACGCGCGAGTTACTGTTCAACATCGTCAAGCATGCCCATGCCCATCATGCGTGGGTGTCCATCAAGCAACGCAACGATCACATCCATATCGAAATCAAAGATGACGGCGTGGGTATGCAGGCATCCATGAAAGCCGGGTCGCATCGCCGCAAAACAGGTGGTTTTGGGTTGTTTTCAATTCAGGAGCGCCTGAAACACATCGGCGGGCGCCTGGCTATCCTTTCGGAGCCGGGCCACGGCACGCACATGACGTTAATCGCGCCCATGCACCTCAACCAAAGGAGTGGCCATGAGCATTCGCATATTAATCGTTGACGACCACAGCATCACGCGTGAAGGTCTGAAGGTATTGCTCAATAAGACGGCGAACTTCGAAGTGATCGCTGAAGCCGAGAACGGTCGTTTGGCCGTATCGCTGGCACGCAAACATCAACCGGATGTCGTGGTGATGGATATCAATATGCCGGATTTGAACGGCGTGGATGCCGCGCGGCAAATTCTGGCCGATCTGCCCCAGACCAGAATCATTGCACTGTCCATGTATTCGGACCGTAGCTATGTCAAAGGCATGCTGAAAGCCGGGGTGGCCGGGTATCTGTTGAAAAACTGCGCTTTCGAGGAGTTGTCCAGCGCCATTCATACCGTGTTGCGTCATCAAACCTATCTCAGTCCGAAAATTTCCGACATCGTGCGCAAAGAGTTCGTGAAGATGATGAATTTCAGCGACGTCGGTACGGCCGAATTGCTCTCCGACAAAGAACGCGAGGTTCTGCAGTTGATCGCCGAAGGCAAGCGCACCAAGGAAATCGCCGACCGTCTGCATATCAGCGTCAAAACCGTCGAAGCGCGCCGCAGCAAGCTCATGGACAAACTGAACATCAACAATGTGGCCGGCCTGACGAAATTTGCCATCCGTGAAGGCCTGACGTCGATCGAATGATTCTTTTGGGCCTCCCGAAATCTTGGGAGACATCAAAAGATGTTGCTCACATGCGCATGCTCAACTCGCCATGCCTAAAAATTCCGCGGCTTGCTGCGCTGCCCAAACGCCGGAGGCGATGCAGCTCAGAACGCCGCCGCTGATGGCGCCTGCGCCCACGAGGAACAGTCCTTCGATACCGGCCTTGCAGTCCACAAAACGGCCCGGTCCGAACTGACGGGGGGTCTGGTCGGGACCGAAATTGCAGCCCTCGAAGCTGTTGACCCAGTAGGCATTGGACAGCGGGGTGGCAAATTCGACAAAATCGAGGTTGCGGCGCAACCCTGGAAGGTAGCGTTCAGCCGATCGGATCAGGCTCATGCCGATTTCTTCTTTGAGCCGGTTGTAGGCGTCGCCTCTTTTGCGGCTGGCAATGCCCGACCAGGGCTTGAACATATGGTCTTTGCCCACGCCGCTGATGATTTCCAGGCTATGGCGACCTTCGGGCGCATGGCCGCCGCCCGGATCCTTCAGCGACGGCGAGGTGATGAAATAGTAAGGAAACGGGTCCGACGTTTTCCGGTCGGAAATGGCGGCGAAGTTGCGGTTGATATCCATGTCCGCGTAGTGGATGATGTTGGCATCGGTCATGCCGGCGGCAGGCAAATCAAGCGATGTGCCGATGAACGCATAAAAGGCGCCGGCCGATGGCGTCATGCGCGCAATTTTTTTCTTGATCGTCCGCGGGATGATCTCCGGGTCGAGCAGTTGCCGGAAAGCGATCAGCGGGTCCACATTGCTGATCACGGTCTTGGCCGCAAACGTTTCACCTTGGCCGGTGCTGACAATGAAGCGGTCGCCCTTGCGGGTGATGGCCGTGACCGGTGTCCGGTTTTTCAGGGTGGCCTTGTTGCGCGTCAGCGCAGCCACGAACGCATCGCGCATGGCCCCGCTGCCGCCTTTGGGATAAAAAGCCCCCTCCATGTAGTGATCCAGCAGCATCAGGCAAACGAAGGCGGACGCCTGGCCGGGCGGCAGGCCGCTGTTGCCGCAGTGCGCCGACAGGGCCGCTTGCAGGCGCGGATTGCGGGTGATGCCGTTGAGCATTTTCTGGTAGGTCGCGCTGTGGTATTTCATCAGCACCGGATGACGGATGATGTAGCGGATCCGGTCGAGCCAGGTCTTGGGCGGCCCGTGTGGATCGGAAAAGGCGCTCAGCAGGCGATCGATCACACCGAAATAGGCCTGGATGGCCTTGGTGTCATTGGGAAAGAGGGTGTGCAAGCGCTCCTCGTACGCGGGCCGGCCTTTGCAGATCCGCAATTCGAAATCGGGGAACATGTAGCGATCGAAGCCCTGCGGATCGATCTCGGCAAACGCGATCTCTTTGTCCAACGCCAGCACTTCGAGCAGTTGCCGGAAAGATCCGCCCGGGGCGAGTTTGCCCAGGTAGTGGACCCCGGTATCGAAAGTGTATCCCTTGCGGCTGAAAGGATTCATGTAGCCGCCGAACGACGGCATGGCCTCCAGCAGAAGAACCGACGCCCCCAGCTGCGTCAACCGCAGGGCCGCACTGAGTCCGCCCGCGCCACTGCCGACCACAATCGCATCCACATCGCTCATAACCACTCCGTAGTTGAGTTCGCCCGGTACCAAAAGCCCCGGCAGCGCACATCGGAAGGCGGAGGCCGTAAGGACCAGATCTGCGGGCGGAAACGTATCGTGTTCACGCCGCCATTGCAATGTGCATTAGCGGCCCTCCTACGGTACCCGCTGCGATAGACCATCAACCGGCGAATCCCAGTGTGCTACACAGGCACCTTCCAGGGCAATCGCATTTGCTTATGGGCCGCATTTCAGAAATGGAACATCGTTCTTCCTCGGGAGCGAACCTTGTGCTCGCCCGTTGCGTAAATGTCGGTCAATCCCTGTGCGAATGGACACCGTGATAGTCACGGTGCCCGTTGTAGGGGTGACCGGCAGTCGCCCACGCGAACCACTGAATTTGGGTCATCGCACAGGCTGGCGCGGCCTTTTTTCTCCCGCACCCATGATTGCCTGGGGTGGTGGCTATGCACCCGCACCGGGCGACCGCCGGTCGCCCCTGCAGGTGTTATCCCCTGCGAGAACAATTTTCAAATGCAGATACCCTGAGGCACCTTCCACTTGCCCTTGACAATCTGCGGAAATCATGACTTCTAATTTCAAAACCCTTATTGTGCAACCGCTATAAACTGAGTCCATTATCTGCTCCTCCTTATCGAACATTCGCATTACCGAACATCACAAGGATGAAATTCGGTGCTTTATGCCGTTATCTCACGACTATACATGACTTAGCAGGAGTCAAAGAATGAGGGAATCTTTAGCTTCGGTAAAAATAAGAGTTCCCCAGGTCTCCCGCATATTGGCACGCGACCGGCTGCTCGATGCCCTCGATCTGTATAAAGAAAAGAAACTGGTTTTTATTCTAGGACAGGCCGCACAGGGAAAATCCACCCTTGCGGCATCTTTTGTAAAAAGGACCTCGAGACTGTCGGCATGGGTTAACCTGGGCATCGAGGAGTCGCATCCCGTCAACTTTTTTCGACTAGTCGTTCAAGCTGTACAGCAAGCCATTCCGGACCTGGACCTGACGGAAATTTTCCGCTATATCGCCATGGATTTGGGGCCGAGGGCCGAAGGGCCTCTCTACCAGGGCTGGGTTCAAGCCGTTTTGGAAAAGGTGCCGACCCCGATTCAGATCGTTCTCGATGGTCTCGAACGACTGCCACCTTGCGCCCCTTCCTATCAGCTCATCCAGCTACTCCTGAACGAATCGGATTCACAGTTCCGATTTCTATTGCTGTCCAGAACCAAGCCGCCCTTGAATATAAAAAGATTACAGATGAAACGGGAAGCGGCCGTGATCGGCAATGATGAACTGGCCTTCACACGTTCGGAAACCGAAAGCTTTTTTCGCACCCTGCATGATATATCCCTGCCCGAGGAGCAGTTGAATAAAATTTACAACCTCACGGAAGGGTGGGTCGGGGGCTTGATCCTGTTTTCCGAGGCTCTCAAAAGGAGTCCGGACGGCGTTCAGCATTGCCTGTTATCGGAAGATTCGATCACCAATTTCAAGGAAGAGACTTTTCGGTACCTTGCGGATGAAGTCTTCGACGCACTGAGAGAGCCGCAAAAAGATTTTCTGATCAAATCTTCCATCCTCGAAGTTATCGATCACATATCCATTCGGGATTTGCTCGAAACCGGTCACGGTGATGCTTTGTTGAAGGACCTTTCCGAAAAAAACCTTTTCATCCAATCGCTCTACGATCCCGACAGCGGCATGGTGTACCGCTATCACCAGGTTTTTCGCGAATTTTTGCGCAACCGGTTCGATACCGAAATTTCAACCCGGGATCAGCGGTTTTTCTTTGCAAGAGCAGGGCATGTCTACGAGCAGAATGCCAATTACGAGAATGCTTTGAATTTGTATCTCAAAGCCGGGCAGTACCGCAAAGCCTCAAAAGTCCTGGAGCGCATTGGAACTGCGCTGCTGATGAGCGGGCGTGTGGCCGATCTTGCCGGATGGCTGCAGCAATTGCCCGGCAGATTGATCCAGCAAAGCCCTTGGCTGCTTTATTTTTTGTGCATGACCAGGCGGTTCACGACTGCCATGGAAAACTCCCATGCCCTGCTGGACTGTTTGCGGATATTCGAAAAAAAGGACGATATCCGGGGCCAGATGCTGGCCACGGCTTTCCTGATTGAAGCTTATGCGTTGGGCGGGTACCATGTGCATCCCATCAAAAGCCTTGTGGCGCATGCCGAAAAATTGCTGGAGAATACGCCGCAGGACCAGTACGTGTATGAAAGAGGGGTGCTGTGGTTTCAATTAGGCCTGGGCATGACTTTTTTATGCGGCAATCCGCGCAAAGGCTTCTGGTACTCCAAAAAAGCCTATCTGCTAGCCAGGCATTGTGGTGATGCCAACCTCCAGTTTTCCGCCATGAACCAGGCCGTCGAAGCCCTGGCGTGGATCGGTGAATTTGATATGGCCGATGAACTGGTCGCTGAACTCGAAACCCTCATGAAAGCCTCTTCTTACCAGGAACTTCGAGCCTATCACATGATTGCGCTGGCCGTGCTTTCCATGCTTAGGGGTGAAATCGGCAAAGCAAGGGAAAAGATACGCCACGCCCATGCGCTGGTGGAAAAGCACGGCTTGATTTACTTGCATTCAATCGCGCTTGCGACTGACATGTTCATCCATGTCTACAGCGGCGAACTGGACAAGGCCATGGCATTGGCCGATCAACTCCACGATTTCGCGTTATCCATTCGAAACCGTGCATTCGAAGGTATCGTCTTGTTCGATAAAGGCGTCATCTTCTATCGCAAAAAAGAGTGGCGGCGAGCGGCAGAGCATTTCGAAAAGGCCATGCAGATCCTGTCTTCGGACCAAAGCCTGGCCATGTATCACTATCATGCCGCCGTCGTGCTGCAAAGCCGCGTCCGGATTGAGTTGGAAGATCAGCCCGGAGATACGGCGGAACTTGAAAAAACCCTCGATTATCTCCGCAGCGTGCCGGATTACCTGGACTTGATTGATGCCCACATCTGCATGGCATTCATCCAGCGCAAACACAAAAAAACAATCGAAGCAGTTTATCACCTGGAAGAGGCATTCCGCCTGGCCCGCGAAAAGAAGCATTATCATTCAGCCTTGCTCAGCCGGGAGGACCTGGCCGATGCATGCGTCCTGGCCTTGGCTTTGAACGTCGAAAATGCAACCGGATACGCTTCGTACCTGCTTACCGAACACCTGGCTGACCTGGCGGGCCAGCGGCTTAAAATAGAGCAGCATGCCGCTCCGATTGCGCGCGCCAGGGTCCGGGCGCTGATAAAAGAGTTCCATCGAAAGAGCCTGGCGGTCGTCCGCATCCAGTGTTTAGGAGAATTCAATGTATGGATCGGGGACCGCCTGGTGACTGACGAGCAGTGGATCAGACTTCAGCCCAAGCTGCTGCTCAAATCGGTCATCGCCCGCGGGGCACAGGGTGTGCCGCGCGAGGTGGTCATGGAAGACCTCTGGCCGGACAACGATCCGGCGGCCAGTGAAAAGAATTTTAAAGTTACCCTTCACCGGTTGCGCAAAGCGCTTGAACCGAACCTCGATAAAACCTACGGATCCTTCTACCTGCACCTCAAAGAGAACAAGGTGTCGCTCGACAGCGACCTGATCGCGATCGATATCGATGAATTCACCTGTCTATCCAAGCTCGGCGATGAAGAGGAATCCAAAAAGAACATAAAGAAAGCCATCCAACATTATACTGAAGCTATCGATCGATATACCGGAGAATTCCTGGAAGATGATCCGTATCTGGTTTTTGCTGAAGTTCGGCGTAACGAAATCCGCAAAACTTATACCGGTGTACTCATGCGGCTGGCGCGCCTTTATGAAAAGCAGGGCAAGGCCAAAAGCGCCATTAAGTACTGCCGGAAAGTCATACAGGCCGAACCCGTCATGGAAGAAGCCCATCAAAAAATCATGACGCTATACAGCGCCTGCGGCATGCGCAATGCGGCAATCAAGGCATACCGGGATTTTGAAAAGATGCTCGCCGAGCACTGTCAGTGCCAGCCGGATCAGTCGACCCAAGCTATTTATCGGAAAATTGTGGAAGATCCACCATCGAATTAAACGCAGGTCGATCATTGCAGAACGCATCTCGAGGTTGATTATGAAAAACATCTCAGGCATTAGGCTGGCGGTTCTGCTCCATTCATTCAGCCTGCTTTGGCTTAGTACCACGCCGGCGCATGCTGGTACCCCGATCCACGGCGCCAAGGCCGGCGCCATGCAGGCGGCGTTTGTGGCCGTTGCCGATGACCCATCCGCCATCGTTCACAATCCCGCGGGCATTACCCATCTGAAAGGAAACCATTTCTATACGGGCGTGACGGCCGTTATGGGGGACACAGAGTTGGAAACCCCTTCCGGACAGACCGAGAAGTCCGATTTCAAGGTGTATTTTCCACCGCATGCGTATGCCGCAAGTGATTTCGGGATCGAAAACATGGCATTCGGGATCGGTTTTTATTCGCCGTTTGGAATCGGCGGCAGGGAATGGCGTGAAGAAGGCTTGACACGGTACCTGGCAACCAAAAACCTAATCAGCACGCTGGCCTTGAACCCGGTATTCGCCTACCGCATTATGCCGCAGGTTTCACTAGGCATAGGCGCTTTTTACCTGTACGCATCCAATGAATTCGAACGCATGATCGACCAGTCGGCCCTTGGCGCCTCGGATGGAAAATTTTCATTGGAAGGTGATGGCGGAGGCTTCGGCTACAACTTGGGCGTCCTGCTGTTTCCCGGCCAAAGAATTAGTTTCGGCATGGCATACCGCAGCAAGGTGGATGTTGACCAGGACCTCGATATCCGCCTGACCAATATGGCGCCTGCCCTTCAACCCCTGACCGGCGGCTCCAATCCGAAATTTGCTGCGGATACCGACCTGGAATTCCCGGAAGTCTTCAATTTCGGACTGGCTTTTCGCCCAATGGAAGCCCTGACGCTGGCTCTTGAATGCGAATGGACCGGTTGGTCCAGTTTCGAACGAATGGCAGTGGACCTGCGGCAGGAAGTCCCGCAGGCGGGGATAACCGATTTTGCAATGGATTTCGACTACAAGGATACGTGGATCTACAAGATCGGTGTCGCTTACGAACTCAACGCAAACTATTGCCTGCGGGCAGGCTATGCCTACGTCGAAAACCCCGTCCCGACCCGTACCGTGAACCCGGCAAACCCGGATGCGGACCAGCACAGCCTGAGTGTCGGATTAGGATACCGGGCGGCTACGTGGTATCTCGATTTTTTTTATATGGCCGATATCTTTAAAGATCGAAGCTTCAATAATGAACTGCTGAAAGGCAAATTCAAGACTTTCGCCCATTTTGTGGGTTGCAGTGTCGGGTTCGTATTCTAGCCTTTTCCGGACCCGGTTCAGATCCGTTTTCCATTCTCGTTCCTACGCTTCCGTGTGGGATGAATACAAACCGCTCCCTTTTCGGTGCGCCCGAACGGTACATCCGACTTCAAACGACGGCGGACGGCCCCCACGTCCCTCCAGCCGAGCATGCGTCGTTCCTGAAAGTTCTTGCAAAATCCGGCTATGAATTCACAAAAAATGAACTGCGGAATTTACGCAATCCGGTTCAAATGAAAAAATATAAAAAAACGAATACTTGCACATATAACCCTCCTGCCGCGATTCCCCTTGCGGTAACCCACGGGTAACCGGGGTTTGATATTGGTCAAACGGAAGCAACAATCATCAACACAAAATTTAAAGGGAGAACGCATGCGTGCAACACACAAAAAAGACCGTCCATGGGTGTCAGGAAAGGGTAAGTTTTCCTGACACCGTATACCTAACACCTAAAAGCAAAGGAGTCGCCGCCATGAAACAAAGCATCGTTATTTTCGTCCTTGGAAGCATCTGTTTTTTCCTTCTGGCCGCTTCGCCCGTCTATGCGGATGATCACACCAAACTTTATGAAAACTACCTGTCCGACAAAGCATCAACATATATGAACCGATCTGAAATGCTGCGTGATTCAAAAAGTCCCCACCTCAGATGGCACGCTGCCCTGTGCCTCCAAAAGGCCTCCTATTATGTCAGCGCCAGGCAGAACATTGTGAGAGAGTTGAACGCGAGAAAAGGTCCTCTAAAACCGCACCAGATCGACGTCTACCTGAACGACAAATTTGATCAAGTCTCCAGGGAGAATCTGCGGGCTGCCCAATGAGATTCGTCGCGTAATTTGACGGCCGGAACCCTCAACTCAGGTTTAAACCCAGGCCGGGCGGGATTCTGATCTGCACCGGCCAATTGGCGCCAAAGTGCCCGCCGGTATCGTGTGATCGCCATCGAAACCAATGATCACCTGCCGCCCTGGGCAGGGCCACGCTCGGACTGATGGACGCCCTGAGGATGGCCATCAGCCATCCCCGGCGTGTGAAGGATTCGATTCTTGTAGGCACAGGGTATCCGCATTCGAAAATTGTTCTCGCAGGGGATAACACCTGTAGGGGCGACCGGCGGTCGCCCGGTGCGGGTGCAAATCCACCACCCCAGGCAATCATGGGTGCGGGAGAAAAAAGGCCGCGCCAGCCTGTGCGATGACCCAAATTCAGTGGTTCGCGTAGGCGACCGCCGGTCGCCCCTACAACGGGCACCGTGACTATCTCGGTGTCCATTCGCCCCGGGATTGACCGACATTTACGCAACGGGCGAGCACAAGGTTCGCTCCCGAGGAAGAATGATGTTCCATTTCTGAAATGCGGCCCATACAAAATGCGGTTACCCTGCTTGTAGGCACGGGACTCCTTGCGTCTTCAACCGGGAAGCGCTATACTCCCGGCCTTAACGTCGACATGCCATCGCGCATGCCTCAAAAAGGATGGACCAACGAAAACAATATGGCGCATCACTACTCTGCCGAACAAATCGCCGATTGCATTCCGCTGCTGCAATACCTGGCTGAAAACAGCGAACAGCTGGTTCATCTGACCGAAGAACAAAGGATAGCACTGTTGACCGCTGCCGGGCGGCTCTCGCGTCCCCAGCGCGACGAGATCAACCGGCGGCGCAAAGAGGTCAACCGGGCGGTACGCCAGGCGGCGGCCGACCGCGCGCGTCGGGCGCGCGAGGCGACCGGCATCCGCAAGGCGCGCCAGGCACCTGTCTTCAAGGCACCGCTGCAAATCAGCGCGCCCGGTCTCGACGAGGCGGCGCAGGGCGCCGCGCCGGAACTGCAGTCGCCCCGCAATTGCTATGTCTGCAAAGCCGAGTTCACGCGTCTGCACTTTTTCTACGATGCCATGTGCCCAAGTTGCGCTGAGATCAACTACCGCAAACGGTTTCAGACCGCCTCGCTTGCCGGTCGCGTCGCTTTGATTACGGGCGCACGGATGAAGATAGGCTATCAAGCCGCCTTGATGATGCTGCGCGCCGGCGCCCGGGTCATTGTCACCACGCGCTTTCCCGTGGATGCCGCATTGCGCTACGGCGCCGAAGACGACTATGGCGACTGGAAAGAGCGCCTGCACATTCACGGACTGGATTTGCGCCACACGCCCAGCGTCGAGCTTTTTGCCAGTTATGTGGAACATGCCCACGACCGTCTGGACATCCTGATCAACAACGCCGCCCAGACGGTGCGCCGTCCGCCCGGATTTTACGCCCACCTGATGGATGCTGAAAACCGGCCGTTCGATCAATTGCCTGCATCCGCGCAGCTGCTGTTGGCGCGGCATGCGCAGTTCACACAACGCCTCGGCGGCCTGGGCGCACGCCAACTGCCCGGCGCGGCGGACATGCCTGTGACCTGGCAAGCGCAGGGACCGGGCATCGGGCTGCGCGCCTCGGCCCAGTTGTCCCAAATCCCCTACCCCTACGATGCCCCCCTGGTCGATGCGGAGGTTTTTCCCGAGGGCCAATTGGACATGGACTTGCAGCAGGTCGACTTGCGCACGACCAACAGCTGGCGGTTGTGCCTGGGAGATATTCAAACTCCGGAGATGCTGGAGGTCCATCTGGTCAATGCGGTGGCCCCGTTTGTCTTGTGCAATCGGCTGATCGCGCTGATGCGCCGCGACAACACCGGACAGAAACACATTGTCAATGTGACGGCCATGGAAGGTAAGTTTCACCGTTTCAAACAAGCGCCGCGCCATCCGCATACCAACATGGCCAAAGCCGCCTTGAACATGCTGACCCATACCGCCGCCCAGGACCTGGCCAAAGACGGTATCTACATGAATGCCGTGGACACCGGCTGGGTCACGGATGAAGATCCGGCCGTGCTGGCCCAGCGCAAACAGGACATCCACGATTTTCAGCCGCCGCTGGATATCGTGGACGGCGCGGCCAGGGTCTGCGACCCATTTTTCGACGGCATCTTGACGGGCCGGCATTGGTGCGGCAAATTCCTGAAGGACTACCAACCTATCGATTGGTAATGGATTATTGAAAATGCTTAAAATCGGAAGCTACAACGACCTCGTGGTGGCCCGCGAGGTCGATTTCGGCCTCTATCTGGTGTCTGGAGACGCAGAAGTGCTGCTGCCCGCCAAGTATGTGCCTGAGGGCACCCGCGTGGGCGATCCGCTGAAGGTCTTCGTCTATACCGACAGCGAAGACCGGCCGGTGGCCACCACCCTTACGCCCAAGGGCGTGGTCGGAGAATTTGCCTATCTGAAAGTCACAGATGTTGCCGATTTCGGCGCCTTCATGGATTGGGGCCTGGAAAAGGATCTGCTGGTGCCCAACAGCCAACAGCAGGTCAAGATGAAAGCCGGGCAAAGATATGTGGTCAAGGTGTGCCTGGATGCCGGCACGCAGCGCGTCTATGCCTCCAGCAAGGTTGGTGTCCTGTGCGAAGAGGCTGCCCCGGGCACGCTTGCCGCCGGGCAGCAAGTCGACCTGCTCGTCTATGGCGTATCCAAACTCGGGGTCATGGCCGTCGTCGACCATCGCTATGCAGGCTTGATCTACCGCGACGAAGTCTACCAGCTGTTGCGGGTCGGCGACCGGCGCCAGGGGTATGTCAACCGGGTGCGCGACGACGGCAAAATCGACGTCACCTTGAAAAAGCCCGGCCCTGCCTCGATCGGAGGTTCGGGAGAGGTCATCATGAGTACTCTGCAGCGGGCCGGCGGCGCTATCGCCTGCCATGACAAGAGCCCTCCGGACCTGATCAGGCAGACGTTCGCGATGAGCAAGAAAGAGTTCAAACGCGCCATCGGCGCATTGTACAAAAGCGGCCGAATCGAGATCAGCGACAAGGGTATCCGGTTGAAAACATCCGTGTAGCGCCTTGGCCCCCGTTTCAGCATGCCACTGCGGAACATCTGCTGAATTGTATAAACAGAAAACAGACACTGCCGCCCATGCGACAGTCACTTTATTGAGAGCGTCTTTATGTCAACATTCAATGCCCAAGCGTTGCCGGAAACGGCCAGACCATTAAAAGCCGAAATCGCGCGCCGGCGCACCTTTGGCATCATCAGCCATCCGGATGCCGGTAAAACGACCCTGACCGAAAAACTGTTACTCTTCGGCGGGGCGATCCAGATGGCCGGCGCCGTCAAGGCGCGCAAAGCCAGCCGGCATGCCACCAGCGACTGGATGGCCATCGAGCAGGAGCGCGGGATCTCCGTCACCAGTTCGGTGATGAAGTTCAATTATCGCGACTTCGAAATCAACCTGCTCGACACCCCCGGTCACCAGGATTTTTCCGAAGACACGTACCGGGTGCTGACTGCCGTGGACAGCGCGGTGATGGTCATCGACAGCGTCAAGGGGGTCGAGCCCCAGACGCGCAAGCTGATGGAGGTCTGCCGCATGCGCAATACCCCCATCCTGACCTTCATCAACAAGCTGGACCGCGAGGGCATGTCGCCGCTGGACATCCTGCAAGACATCGAAGATCATCTGCAGATCGAGTGCGCCCCGCTCACCTGGCCGATAGGCATGGGCAAGCGCTTCAAGGGCACCTACAATCTGTATCGCAAGCAGCTGAGTCTTTTTACGCCCGGACAGGACCGCCGCACGAGCGATGGCGTGACGATTCACGATCTGAACGATCCCTTGCTGGAAGAGCTTCTGGGCAGTCAGGCCGATGCCTTGCGCGACGATGTGGCCTTGCTGGAGGGCGCCGCCAACCCCTTCGATATGCAGGAGTTTCTCAAAGGCAATCAGACGCCTGTCTTTTTCGGCAGCGCCGTCAACAACTTCGGTGTGCGCGAGATGCTCGACACCTTTGTTGAAATCGCGCCGGCGCCCCTGCCGCGGCCCACCCTTACCCGGGTGGTGCATCCCGAGGAAGAGGCTTTTTCAGGGTTCGTTTTCAAGATTCAGGCCAACATGGACCCCATGCACCGCGACCGCCTGGCATTTCTGCGCATCTGCTCGGGCCGCTTTACGCGCGGCATGCGCGTGCGCCACCATCGCCTGGGCAAAGAGATGATTCTGGCCAATCCGATTATCTTCATGGCCCAGGACCGCGAACTGGTGGAAGAGGCCTGGCCCGGGGACATCATCGGCATTCACAATCATGGGACCATCAAAATCGGCGATACCTTTTCAGAGAAGGAGCCGCTCAAGTTCACCGGCGTTCCCAATTTCGCCCCCGAGCACTTCCGGCGCGTGCACCTCAAATTCGCCATCAAAGCCAAGCAGCTCCAGAAGGGGTTGGCGCAATTGGCCGAAGAGGGCGCGGTACAGCTGTTCCGGCCGATCGAGGGCAACGCGGTGATTATGGGCGCCGTCGGCGTGCTGCAGTTCGATGTGGCCATTGCGCGGCTCAAGGCCGAGTACGGCGTCGATGCACTCTACGAACCGGTCCCATACGCCACCGCCCGTTGGGTGCGCTGCGATGACAAAGCACAGCTGTCCGCCTTCCAGAAGTACAATCAGGCCAACCTGGCTTACGACACGGACGGCAACCTGACCTTCCTGGCCGGCAGCGAGTGGCAGCTCGATTTCGTGGCTGAAAAGTGGCCTGAGATCAGTTTCTACAAAACCCGCGAACATCAATAGCGCGCCAAGTCAGCCGCCGATGGCCGCACCCCCGTTTGCCGGCATTGCTATTTTCCCATCCGCACTGGGCGACCGCCGGTCGCCCCTACAGGTGGCATCCCCTGCGATGGCACGTCGAAAAGGGTTCTCGTAAGGTCCGGCAGAAAGGTTCGGCTTATTGATTCCCGCACAGGACATCGTTTTATTTTTTGGGGTGAACCTTGTGTTCGCCCGGTGCCTAAATGTCGGTGGATCCCTGGGCAGATGGACACGTTACGACCACGATGCTTATGGGCATGATGCTTATGACATGACCTCGATGCCCGCTGTAGGGGCGACCGGCGGTCGCCCAAGCGACCCACTGATTTGGGTCATCGCCCAAAATGGCGCGGCCCATTCTCCCGCACCCATGATTGCCTGGGGTGGTGGTCTTTTGCATCCGCGCCGGGCGACCGCCGGTCGCCCCTACAAACGGTTACTGTCACGATGTCCGTTTACCGTAGGGTCCGTTTTCGCGGCTGGAATTACAACGCCCCTCCTTGCCGGCGTGTTATCGCAGGGGAAACCACCTGTAGGGGCGACCGGCGGTCGCCCACGCGAAGCTCATATATAAGCCATCGCCCGCCAAATCGAGCGCCATTTTTCTCCCGCAGCACTGATTGCAATGGGTGGCATTCTGGCGGGTCTACCCACCTGGCGAATGACGGCTGGGCCTATTCACAGGATCACTGATCAAAAAGGTAGCCAAACTAAGGCAATCGGGTTTATAATTAACAACTCAACTTTCGGGATTGGCACGTAGTGAGGTGATCCGGGCGTGTTGTCCGCGCCACAGTCAGCCATGAGATTTTCTGCGGGCGACCGCCGGTCGCCCCTACAAACCACACGCCCGGATCACCGGCGTTTGGAACCCGAAAGTTGAATTAACAAACCTTGTCGCTAGTGGCTCAATAGACCTCAGCGCCCGGCATATGGCCCGACCTGCTAAATCCCATTCAAAAAAATAGCCGCGTATAGAATAAAAAGTTGTTTACAAACTAAATCTCCATTATAGATTGAAGACGAAACAGGCATGGCATATACGATGCTCTTTTCGGAATCGCTTGGAAATTCCGTAAGCTGAAGTAACATGAACGGCATTAGAAACGAATGATCGATGGAGGCGATGGGAATGGAGAACATTTACAAGGGTGTAATGCAGCTCAACACGATGGACGATCTGGAACAACGCAAGGAAGCGGCAGCGGCCTTTTTCAAAAAGCTCAACACCATGCAGCTTCCTGACCATTTCAACTGGGCGGAGGAAATTTTTGAAGGGCTGCATGTGCGCGAGCGCGGCGATCAACACGCCTTACTCTGGGCCGACATGGACAGCGCGGCCGAGCGCAAGTTGACCTACCGCGAAATGAGCCAGCAGGCCAATCAATGCCTCAATTATCTGCGAAAAAACAACGTATCGCAGGGCGACAATATTTACATGATGATCCCCATTGTCCCCGAAACCTGGGTTTTGACCTTGGCCAGTCTCAAGGGCGGCCTGATCAATGTGCCGACCGCCACCTCGATGACGGCGCGCGAATTGCGGTTCCGTTTCGAAGCCTATCCCGTGGATGTCATCGTCAGCAACGAAACCGGCGCCGATCTGATCGACGAGGCCTTGAGCGCGTTGGGCGTCGCGCCGAAAATAAAGATCGTGCTGGGGAAAAAGCCGGGTTGGCACAGTTACGGCGACTTTGCGCAAGAGGCGACCACGGCTGAAGGGGCGCGCATCAAAAAAGAAGACGTCCTTTTCTGCTTTTTTACATCCGGCACCACGGGACTGCCCAAACGCGTGGGCCACAGCGCCGTCTCCTATCCCCTCGGCCATCTTTCGACGGCCATCATGGTAGGCATGCGCCCCGGCGATATCCATCACAACCTGAGCGCGCCCGGCTGGGCCAAGTGGGCCTGGAGCAGCTTTTTCGCGCCGCTGGGCGTCGGCGCCACCGTTGCCGCCTTCAATTTCAGCGCCCTTTCACCCCAGACCTATCTTGACTATGTCACCCGCTATAAAGTGAACACCTTCTGCGCGCCGCCCACGGCCTGGCGCGCCTTTATCGGTCACGACCTGAGCACGTTCAATTTCGATGGGCTGCGCTCATCGGTCAGCGCCGGCGAACCGCTCAACCCTGAAGTCATCCAGCAGTGGCGCAAACATACCGGCACCGAGATCCGCGATTTCTACGGTCAGACCGAGTCCAGCGCCATGATCGGCAACCCGCCGTGGATGGAAGGCAAGATGCGTTTTGGCTCTTTCGGTATGCCATCAGGCATGTACGACATCGCTTTGGTCGACGATTACGGCAAGGAGGTCACCGCTCCCGGAGAAACCGGCCATATCACCGTCCGGCTGGACCGCTGGCGGGCCATCGGACTTTTTCAGGAGTATATCGGAAGCCCGGACAAGATGGGACAGGTCTTCAAGGAAAACTACTACTTCACCGGAGACCGGGCGCAGTTCGACGAAGACGGTTACTGGTGGTTCGTGGGCAGGGCCGACGATGTCATCAAGTCTTCCGATTTCAGGGTCGGCCCTTTCGAGGTGGAAAGCACTTTGATCGAACACCCGGCCGTCGCCGAAGCGGCCGTGGTCGGCAGTCCCGATCCGGAGCGCTATCAACTGGTCAAAGGCTACGTCATCCTGGCCAGAGGATATCAGCCTTCACGGGAGCTGGCCTTGGAGCTGTTCCAGCACTGCATCAAAATCCTGGCCAAATTCAAGATTCCGCGCATCATCGAATTCGTCACCGAAGTGCCCAAAACCATCAGCGGCAAGATTCGGCGCATCGAGTTGCGCGAACAGGAGATCAAAAGAAAAGAGGACAGTACCGAAAGGGCCCCCAACGAATACTTCTACAAGGATTTCCCCGAGCTGAGCTCGAAAAAGAAAAAATAAATTATTGTGGTGCCGCGCGTACAACCTTGCCTCACCACACGGTCCTGTGAACACCGGGGCTGCGGCCAATGCGCCGTCAGCCCCGGATCTCTTTCATGACATCGATGCCATGCTTTTTGATCCGTTTCCAGATCGTTACCCGGCTCACGCCCAATTGGCGGGCGGCTTCACTCTGGTTGCCCCCACTGCGGCGCAACACCCCCACCAGCGCGCTTTTTTCATTTTCAAGAAACGCTTCGTCGAGCGGTTCCGGCAGGCATACGGGCAGGCCCTTGGCGATTTTGGGCGGCAAATGCTGCAATCCGATGCCGCCGCTGGCACACAGGACAAAGGCATATTCGATGGCGTTGCGCAATTCGCGGACATTGCCGGGCCAGTCATAGCGATCCAAGGCTTCCAGCGCCTCGGGCGTCAGGCCCAGAATTTTTTTGCCGCTGCGGGCGGCATTGGTCCGGATGAAGCGCTGCACGATAGCCGGGATATCTTCGGACCGTTCGCGTAAGGCCGGACAGTGCAGCGGGAAGACATTGATGCGGAAATATAGATCCTCGCGGAACGTCCCCGCGCGGACCATGTCATCCAGGTCGCGGTTGGTCGCCGAGATGATGCGCACGTCGACGCTGATGGGTTTTTGCTCGCCCACCCGTTCAATCTCCCTTTCTTCGAGCACGCGCAGCAGCTTGACCTGAATGGAAAGCGGGATGTCCCCGATTTCGTCCAGGAAGATCGTGCCGCCGTGGGCGGCCTCGAAACGCCCGATGCGGGCCCGGTCGGCTCCCGTGTAAGCGCCCTTGGCATGCCCGAACAGTTCGCTTTCGAGCAGATTTTCGTTCAGGGCCGCACAATTCACCTTCATAAAGGGCTTTTCGCGTCGCGGGCCGGCCTCATGAACGGCGCGTGCCACCAGCTCCTTGCCGGTACCGCTTTCACCGCCGATCAGCACTGGAGCTTCACTCAAGGCGACATTTTCAATCAATTCGAACAGGTCCTGGATGACTGCCGAGCGCCCCATGATGCCGTGATAGCCATCTTCCAGCTGCAGCGTTTTGCGCAGCGAACTGATCTCTTCCTGCTGGCGGATCACCTGGGACATATCCTTGAGCGATTCAACCGCCCCGATCATCTCGCCCTGTTCGTCGCGCAGGATAGCCGCATTCTTGATGATCGTCACGACATGCTGGTCTTTGCGCGTGATCGTGCAGCGTTTGGCCTTGATGCCGCCCACCCGGTATAGACCGCACCAATCTTTGCCGGCCCCCTTGCCGATGATTTTGCAGCCGGTGCAATCGAGCACCCGGCAGGTGCGCCCGATCAACTCCGCGGCGTCATAACCGGTCAGTTCGGTGACCGCCGGGTTAACGGCAACGATCCGCCCCATGGGGTCGACCACCATCACCCCGTCCTGCAGCGTATCCACAATGGTTTTCCAGTATCGCGACAAATCCACTTGAGGACCCCCCTTCTGTTAAGGCACAGCACCACCAATTAACATGTGTTAACTATAACGTTGCTCCAGCGCGATTGCAAGCACAACCCCGCCATGTTCTTTGCCACCGTTATTATTGGAACTTATATCAAAAGGCTTTTCTGGCATGTCCGTTGCTCATAGTCCATGCAGCGGCGATGGACGGTGAGCCGACCACGACGGTGCGGCCACTTCGGCCGCCCTTGTCATCCAAACAATTCATCGAATGCACAGGAGGGAATATGGGATCTTTACCTTACACGTCCCAATGGCGGACAGTTGCGGCGGGTATCGTTTGTACATGTTTGCTTTGGGCGACAGCGCTTCCCGCGGCGGCCGCCGAGGATGCGGAAAGTTTGCGCAAGCAGATGAACGACATGCAAAAGCAGATGCAGCAGATGCAGCAAAAACTGGACGCAATGGAAACCACGCAGACCGATCAGGAAGAAACCGCCCAGGAGATGAGCGAGCGTCTCGACAAGACCGAACTGCACAGCGCCACCGACAAGATCGCGTTCGGCGTGGATTTCAGGACGCGGGCCGAGTCACTGCATTACAACGATATTCGATTGGCGCCCGCGGCCCTGACCAGCGGATTCTTCACCCCTGTCGCTGCAGGCGGCTTCAATGGCGCAACGCTGCCCCAGATTCAACAGGCTATGGGGGCCATGATCGCAGGCGGCATGCTGCCGCCGCCCGAACGCGTGGATGCGGACAACGATATCATCTATACGAATCGTCTGCGCCTGGAAATGTCCGCCAAAATAAATTCCCAACTGACCTTCGGCGGCCGTCTTGCCGCTTACAAAGTTTTCGGCGACAGCACGGGCGTCAAGTTCAATCAAGGCAGTATGAGCGATGTCACCTTCGACGGCAACACCTCCAGCCTTCCGCACGGCGACACCGTGCGCATGGAAAGGGCTTACTTCAACTACCGGGGCGACCTCGGTGCCGTACCGTACAATTTTTCGGCCGGGCGGCGTCCCTCCACGGAAGGACCGCCCCTGGAGTATCGCAACTACAGCATGGAAGGCGGCTCTCCGCTGGCGACGCTGATCAACTGGCAGTTCGACGGCGCTTCGCTGACGTTCGGACTCGAAGATGTCACCGGCATCCCGGGGGCCGCTTTCAAGCTTTGTTACGGGGTCGGCTTTGAAGGTGACTGGGGCAACAGTTCCTCACTAGGCAGTCTTCAGCCGGATGTCGACGATGTGCATATGTTCGGCTTTATTGTCGATCTGTTCGACAATGACACGACCAGCGCAGCGTTCACCTACGCGCGGGCTATGGATATCACCGACGGGTTTACCGGCCTGACCGTGATGCCCTTCATTGTCAGCAAAGAGGGCGACGCATACTCCTTCAGCCCCAACAGCGGCGCTTTCATCAGCCGCATGGAGCCCATGACCAATATCGGCGACTGGGATGGGGCCTCGTTGCTGCTGCGCACCAATCTGGCCGAAAAGCTGGCCGACATCGACCTTTTTCTGGCAGGCTCCTGGAGCCACACCAACCCCTCCAACCTGTCGCGCAACCCTTTCTATGAAATCATGGGGCAAGGCTTGCTCAGCTCCAACGGTCAACTCGAATCACAGGACGGCTACAGCATCTATGCCGGCATCGTCTTTCCCATGCCATTGGATGCCCGCTTGGGCGTTGAGTATAATTGGGGGTCGAAGTACTGGTTGAATTTCACGGGTGCCGAAGACTCCCTGATTGGCAGCAAACTGGCCGCGCGCGGTCACGTATGGGAAGTGTACTATCACCAGCCGATTGTCGACCGCACCTTCTTTGTGACCCTGGGCGGACAATACTACGATTATGATTATACCGGCAGCGGAAATCCCTTAGGCGCGCCCGTGAAGATCGAAAAAGCCAATTCGCTCGATGCGCTTAACGCCATCACCGACGAGGTGTGGTCAGCGTATCTGTCGGCCACTTTGCGTTTTTAACGTACGCCCAACCAGGGGGGGCCATGGGAACCATTTTGCATGTCCTGCGCAGTGAACCGGACGACGTTACCGCCCAACTGATCGAAGCGATCAGCGCTCACGAAGCCGCCACGGTCATCTGCCTCTACCCGGACCGTATCACCGGCCGCACCATAGACTGGGACCGCCTGGTGCACGACATGCTCAGCCACGACCGCGTCATTTTCTGGTGGTAGGTCACCGGCAAGGCGCAGTAACGCTGGGTGTTAACTCTGGGGCTTAACACCTGCTAAGGAAAGCCTTCCAGGCCACCGGCGCAGCGTGGGCCCCCGTTTTCATATGCTTGAAATCGTAACGTTTATTTAAAGGTTGGCAAGTGGCATGTCCGTTGCTTAGACCTTTATTATCAACAATAACCCCTAACCCTGCCGCGGGACCTCATCGCGGCCGTTCAAGCAAAGGAGAGACTCATGTTAAAAAAAATCATCATCGGATGCATGGCCCTCATTTTTGGCCTCACAATGCTCGGCACCGCGCTCGCTCTTGAAAAAGGCAATCAGCGCAAAGGCAAATACAGCTATCGCAAAGTATATAAGAGCTGCATGGCACGCGGCGCCAGCGAGACCGACCGGCCCATCCTGAACCCTGATGCCAAGACGCGCGCACAGTGGACCCGAATTTTCGAAAAGGCGAATTACGCCGACTTCGGCTGCGAAGAAGAGTGGGCCGCTTTGAGCCAAGAAGAAGTCAGCGATATTTACGGTTACTTGTGGGAATATGCGGCGGATTCTCCCACGCCGGCCAAATGCAAATAATGAGGAAAAACCGATGGGACCATTACGCAGGCTTTGCTACCTGTTGCTTTTAATCGGGACCCTGCTGCCCGGACCGTGGTATTCAACGGCCTGGGCAACTCCGTCCGAAGAGGATTCCATAGCCCCGGGCCGCGCCCTGGCCCAGCAAGCCATCTCGGCACGGGCCGCCTGGAGTACCAGCGACCACAGCAAGCACCCGGCCCTGCAGCAAACCTTTACGAGCGGAGCGCAAATTACGGCCGCCTGCTTGTCGTGCCACTCGGAAGCCGAAGAACAATTCAAAAAGACCATTCACTGGAAATGGATCGGCTATACCGACGAGAAAAACAAAAGATTGGGTAAAGCCGGCGACTCGCTGAATAACTTCTGCATCTCCACCAACAATATGCAGGATAAAAGCTGCAATGCCTGCCATCCTGGCTGGCAGGGCAAGGACGCGGGCGTAAACTGCCTTAGCTGTCACGGTAGCAAGAAGATCAACTGGAGTGAAGCATTCGAAGACTACAATGCATTTGCCGCTTCCGATGATCCCGAAGAAACGGACCTTGCCCTGGAAATTCAGACCGACATCCTGGACGCGGTCCAGGCCATCGGTCTTCCCACGCGCGGCAACTGCGGCGAATGTCACTTCAAGGGCGGCGGGGGCGACGGCGTCAAGCACGGAGATCTGGATACGTCGCTGATCAAGCCGGGCAAGGCGTTGGATGTCCACATGGGGGGCGATGGCCAGAATTTCAATTGCACCCGCTGTCATACGACCGTACGCCACCATGTGGCCGGCCGGATCTATTCCAAGCCTGCCTTCGAACAGCGCACCAGCCTGCTTCAGGATGACCTGACCCCCAAGATCACTTGCGAATCATGCCATGGCGACAAGCCGCATGCGCCCGGCGAGAAGGTCAACGATCATACCGACAAAGTGGCCTGCCAAAGTTGCCACATCCCGACATTTGCGCGCGAACTGCCCACCAAGATGTCTTGGGACTGGTCCCAGGCGGGCCGGTTGAAGGAGGGGCAAAAATACAAGGAAGAAGGCCCGCTGGGCCGGGAAACCTACCTGAGCATCAAAGGGGTCATGCATTGGGAGAAAAACGTTCAGCCGGAGTACGCCTGGTTCAACGGCGTGTTGAAAACCTTAACGGTCAAGGATCGTATCGATCCGTCATCGGTGGTGGCGGTATCGGCCCCGGTCGGCGACCCGCAAGATCCCAATGCCAGGATTTTTCCATTCAAAGTGCATCGGGGCAAACAGCCCTATGACAAAGTCCACAAAACGCTTCTGGCCCCACTGCTCTCCGGCCCGCAGGGCTATTGGACCACGCTGGACTGGAACGAAGCGCTGACCCAGGGCATGCAGGCCATGGATGTCCCGTTTTCGGGCGAATTCGATTTCGCAGCGACCTCCTACGTCCTGCCCACGACCCACATGGTAGCTCCCAAGGAAAACGCGTTGGCCTGCACCCAGTGCCATGTGCGCAATGGCAGCCGCCTGGTGGGAATCCCCGGCGTCTTCATGCCCGGGCGCGACCGCAACCCGCTGGTGGACACGTTCGGGTGGATAGCTGTTCTGGGTGCCCTTGCGGGGGTTTTTCTGCACGGCGCGGGCCGCATTTTCAGCAATGGCCGCAAGCACGAATGACATCCGTAGTGGTCCGAAGAATGGAGCTAGTGTGTTAGTGCAGTAATCAATGCTGCGGTAGAAAATGGTGCGCGACATGGCGGGAAAAGACCGACATCTGTGCTTTGCGCGGGCGACCGCCGGTCGCCCCTACAGGTGGTTTCCCCTGCCGGTAACGCCGGCAAGGGGGCCGTTGTTCTTGTGACGGTGAAACGGACCCCACGGTAAAGGGACATCGTGACCATAACCGTTTGTAGGGGCGACCGGCGGTCGCCCGGTGCGGGTGCAAAACCCCCACAGCGGGCAATCAATGCTGCGGGAGCACATGGTGCGCGACATGGCGGGAAAAGACCGACATCTGTGTTTCGCGCGGGCGACCGCCGGTCGTCCCTACAGGTGGTTTCCCCTGCCGATAACGCCGGCAAGTGGGCCGTTGTTCTTGTGACGGTGAAACGGACCCCACGGTAAAGGGACATCGTGACCATCGCCCTACATGTGATCCCCTGCGAATCTTGGATCCCATCCAGCCTCTCATGCGTAAATTCAGGCAAAGGGGCGCATACCTTGCGGAACATCCCGGAAACATTATATTGCCGGTACTATTCAAACACTTGTTTTGCCAGCGTTTGACTGTTTCATGTCAATCACCAATAAAGTCAGGAGAAACAGCATGCCGCGCATCGTTCGTTTTTATAAACTAGGCGGGCCCGAGGTGCTTCAAATCGAAGAGGAGCCGTTGCAGGATCCGGGGCCGGGCGAAGTGCGGCTCAAGGTCGCGGCGTTCGGCCTCAATCGGGCCGAGACCCTGTTCCGGCAGGGCCTGTATCTTGAGCGTCCCAAACTGCCGTCGCGGTTGGGCTACGAAGCCGCGGGGGTGGTCGATGCCATCGGTCCGGATGTCAAGGGTGTGCGCCTGGGCGATCGCGTCAGCACCATCCCCGGATTTTCCATGCGCAAATACGGTGTCTACGGCGAAAGCGCCATCGTTCCGGCCGGTGTGGTGGCAGCCTATCCGGATACCTTATCGGCGGCCGAGGGCGCGGCGATCTGGATGCAGTACATGACCGCCTATGGCGCACTGGTGGCTTTAGGCGGGCTGCAAAAAGACGATGCGGTGCTGGTGACCGCCGCCAGCAGCAGTGTGGGGCTGGCTGCCATCCAGATCGTCAAGGCGATCGGCGCCACGGCCATTGCCACGACACGCGGGCCGGCCAAAAAGCAGACGCTGCTCGATGCCGGCGCTGATCACGTCATCGTGTCCGACGAGGAGAATCTGGCCCTGCGGACGCGTGAGATCACCGGCAAGAAGGGCGCGCGCCTGATCTTCGACCCGGTGGCCGGGCCTTTTCTGGAGAAACTGGCCAAAGCCGCGGCACCCGGAGGCATCATCTTCGTATATGGCTCACTGGCCATGGCACCCACGCCCTTTCCGTTGGCGGACGCTTTATCCAAGGGGTTGTCGATCCGCGGCTACACCCTGTTCGAGATCAGCGGGCATCCCGAAAAGTTGGCGCAAGGCAAGGCGTTCGTTTATGAAGGCCTGCGTTCCGGCGCGTTCACACCCATTATCGCGCGCACGTTCACTCTGGACGAGATTGCCGACGCCCATCGTTACATGGAATCCAACCAGCAGGTGGGCAAGATCGTTGTCACGGTGTAGGGGATTTCCGGTTATCCCTTTCCAAAGGGGCAGTGGGGATAGCTGCACGACGGGCAATCGCGGCAAAGTCCGCCGTGTCCCAGGAAAGACAGGGCCGCCTTGCCGATGCGTTCGCCGGTCAGGATGCGCGGCAGGATCAGATCCAGAACCGTCGTGCGGTGATAGAGGCCGCAGGCGGGTACGCCCAGCAACGGAACATCGCCAATATAAGCCACCAGGAACATCGCCCCGGGCAGCGCGGCCGCGCCATAGTGCATGTCGGTGGCGCCTGCCAGGCGAATGCCGTGGCGGGTGACATCGTCGGGATCGACGCTCATGCCGCCGGTGAGCAGCAACAGGTCGCAGCCGCGCGCGATATGGCCGCGGATGGCTTCGGCAATCCGCTCGGCGTCGTCGGGAGCGAACGCGACCGCCGCCACATGCGAATCCAAAGCAGCGATCTTCGCTTGCAAGACCGGTGTGAAACGATCCTGGATGAGCCCATGGAAGACTTCATTGCCGGTTATAATCAAGCCGGCCCGGGCCTGCCGCAGCGGCCGCACGCGCACGATGGCACCATGATGGCGCGCGATGGCCGCGGCGCGTTCAACCGGTTCGCGGTTCATCACCAGGGGAATGGCGCGGGTCGCTGCGACCATCTCGCCCTTGCACACGCGCGTATGGGCATGCAACGTGGCACACATGACCTCGTCGATCATGTTCAACGCCGCCAGCGCGGCCGCATCCACCGCCAGCAAACCGTCGCAGGCCGCGCGCATCACGATCTTGCCTTCTTTGGGATCATCGGTCCATTCCACCCCTTCGCCGGCAATGGCGCTGGCCAGCATGCTCGCAGCCTCGTTCTCATGGATCTGATCGGGGGCGAGATCTTCGATCGTATAGAGATGGTTTTTGCCTAAACGCTGCAGGTGGCAGATATCTTCTTCGCAAACCATGTGCCCCTTGCGAAAGGCAGGCCCCTTGAATTCTCCGGGGCGTATTTCGGTGATATCATGCGCCAGCGGGCGGCCGATTGCGTTTTTTAAGGGGACTTTTTTGAGCATGATGGTCCTTTCGAAAAAGATATTTTTAAGGGGCTCTTTACTCCACGCTCCAATTCATCTCAGGCCAGGCGACCGGCCGGGGGTCTTTGAAGTAGGCGCCTTGGGCGCAGGGCTTGCACAGGGGCCCTGCATCGTCCATGACTTCCTTTTGATCCCGCACCATTTGGCCGCAGCGTGCGCAGACGACTTTGCGCCGCGTCGGACCGGGCATGTCGTATTCGCTGAGCGGCACTTGTACTTTTTGCACTTGGAAAAGGACACAGTCGGGCATCCTTTTGTAGGCCGCGATCTGCTGCCGGCCTTTTTGCAACACTCCCGGTGCATAAATCTGCGTCAGATCGCGGGCTTCTTCGGTGGAAATGACCCGAAAAGCGCTGCGATCGTCAAGGTTGATGAAGGTGGCGGCCATGATGCCGTAATCTATGAATTTGAGCGAGCGGCGCCCCAGTTTGACGCCGGTGACATGCGCGATGGCATCGGCGGCGCAGCGGTCCATTTCGACATAGACGATCAGCTTCTTGATCTGGTCATGGGCGCGCGGATTGTCCAGCCCGATCAGACGGCAGCCCAGGATAGCCATGCGCACGCCGACCACCTGGCCCGGGCATAGATGACCGTGAGCGGCGGCCGACGCGTCGAGCAGTTGGTCAAATTCGGCTTGCATGCGGTTCATGAATCACCTGTGATGCTGTGATGGTCGGATGATCATGCCGTGGAACAAGCCTTCGGGAGGCTTGCCAGTGAGCATTGGGTTCCGAAGCGCATGGAGGATCTGCACGGCTTTTTCAATATGCGCCATTTCATTCATTTGTCCAGATCCTTCCTGCGATCGTGCGCCATTTTCCGCCCCTCAAACCGCCGCCACCCGGCACGGCACGAACCGGTGCAGCGGCGTGCCCAGCGCATCCCGGTGCGTGTTGCGGGTCAGACGGTTGACGTTGATACCGTACACCTGCCCATCGTACAGCAGGCCGAAACCATGCGGAATCAAGACCGTGCCGGCACGCACCTGCTCGCTGACCTCCAGTTCGCCCTCCTGGCTGCCGGCCTCTGTGGTAATGCGGACCTGCTGACCGTCCGCCAGATTCAGCGCCTGGGCATCGGCCGGGTGAATGGCCACCGTACAGGCGCGCCGATCCTTGTGCCACTCGGGATTGCGCATCAGGGTATTGGCGTTGTTCGCGGTGTGACGGCCCGCATTGAGCACCAGCGGAAATGCCGCGGGCAGGCGCAGCGCCTGTGATTCGGACGCGGCATCCAGCGCGCGGACCTCGTCGGCCAGCTCGGCAATGAGTACTTCGATTTTGCCCGAGGGTGTGCGCACCGCGCTCAAATTCTGCTCAGGGTCGGCACGGCCTACCCACAAGCCTTGGGGATGATCCAGGAGGGCCTGGAAAATGCGGTCGCCCAGGTCCATGCCGGGGGTGAATCCGGCGCGCGCGGCATTGGCGCGAAAGGTTTCGGGCGCGGTGAGCAGCAATCCCCACAGCGCCGCCTTGGCCGCACTGTCCCACTTGTATCCCAAGGTTTTCGCCAGGACAAATGGCATGGCACGGGCGGCGCGCGGCTCGGTGGCGGCCCAGCCCATCAACTGTGCGGCGAAAGCCAACCGGTCGCCATCGGCGGCCGTTTGCAGCACAGGCGGGATGTCAGGGATCAGTCCCAGGCGTTCGGCCAGACCCGTGAAGATCTGCGACGCTTCCAGGCAAAGGGGCGGCGGCGGCACGAGCGGGCGCCGGATCTGGAAAAAGACTTCCGGAAAATTGTTGGGGAAAAAAGTGGCGTCCCAAGCCTCGTAAAAGGTCCGGCAGGGCAGCACATAGTGCGCCAGGCGCGCGGTTTCGCTCATGACGATGTCGTTGACCACCAGCAGGTCGAGTTCGCCAAAGGCGCGCTCGTAGGCGCTGGTATCGGGGTAGGCACGCAGCGGATTGCAGGCGCTGACAAGCACGGCGCGCAGCCGTTCGGGGTGGTCGTTGAGAATCTCCTCGGGCATGACCGCCGGCGGAAAAGAGCCGGCCGCCGCGGGCGGCATGCCGGTGACGACCGTGCGCCAGGTTTTGGGCTGGCGCTCGTCGGCATGGAACCCCATAGGCATCACCATGCCCGGAATGACATTGCCGCCGCGCACGCCGAACAAGCCGCAGATCGCGCCCAGCACATGCATGAGATAGGAATTCAGCGTGCTGCGGCGCCCCATGTAGATGCCCAGGTCGGGATGCATACACCAGCGGCGGGTCGTCATCAGGCGGCACAGATGCCTGACCTGCGTCTCCTCCAGCGCGCACACCGCCAGGGCCGCCGCAATGTCGAAGCCTTCGAACCAAGGGCGCATGTGATCCCATCCGGCCACGTGGCGCTCAATATACGCCCGGTTTTCCCAGCCTTCGCGCACGATGATGGCGATCATGGCCTTGATCAGCAGGGCATCGGTGCCTGGCCGCAAGGCCAGGTGCAGATCGGCGATGGCGGCCGTCTCGCTGCGGCGCGGATCGATGGCCACCAGCAGGCGGTCCGGGTCCTTGCTGAAGGCCTTGAGCACTATCGGCGCCCGCGGCATCTGGTGACTCTGCATGCCATTCCAGCCCCATGCCACCAGCATGTCGGCCGCGTGCTCGTCGGGAACCAGTATGTGGTACTGCCGGCCGAACAGGCGCCCGAGCACCCAGAAAATGCCGCTGAACTCCTGGCCGGCCGAAGAGTAGAAATACTGCGACCCCATGCCGCGCAGCAGTGCCAGGCCGAAGGCCGCCTCGGCGTGCCCGCCCATGGCGCTGGCGCCCATGTAGGCCAGGCTGCGCGGGCCGTGGCGGTCCACCAGGCCGCGCAGCCGGGCGGCGATCTCGTCGAGCGCCTGCTGCCAGGAAACGACCTCGAAACCGCTTGGCGTGCGCTTGAGCGGGGCGGTCAGCCGATCTGCCGGATATTGATGGTAGCAGACGTTGAGGCCCTTGCGGCAGGCGTACCCCTGGCTGCGCGGGTTGTCCTTGTCCGGCCGCACGCGCGTCATGCGGTCGTTTTCCACCAGGATCTCCAGCCCGCAGTTCTGCGGACACAATATACATCCGGATTTGTGCCACTGGGTCATGGGTTGTCTCCTTGCCTTTTCGGGGTCGAATACACCCGGCCATATCACCTGCCGGTTTCTATCTTGATTTTGTAAATACAACATGCCAATACAATCAAAAAGTGGCAGAAATGACAAAAACCGTTCGAAAACGGCCATTCCAAACACGAGGATAAACCTTAGATGGCAAAACTGGTTTTTATAGCGATTGAAGGATGTCTTTTTTCGACCATCACCAATCTTGTCGATGCCTTCAGTATCGCCAACCGCTGGCATCAAGTCCTGAGGGGCAACGCTGGTCCGCCGCCATTCGAAACCCTGGTCGTCACCGCGGACGGCAAACCCATTACGGCCAACGGCGGTATCGCGGTCCAGCCGACCTGCGCCATGACGCAGGTACACGATGCCGATGTGATCCTCATTCCCGCCTTTGCGCAGGTCATCGATCCTTCGGTCCGGAATATCGCACCGATTCTGAATTGGCTGCAGGATTGCCACCGTCGCCGCATCACCATCGCCGCTATGTGTACCGGCGCCTTTGTGCTGGCTGCCACCGGATTGCTGGACGATAGGCAGGCCACCACCCACTGGCAGTTCAGCAAACAGTTTCAGCGCCGCCATCCTAAAGTGCGCTTCCAGTTGAACACGATGCTGACCGAGCAGGATGGGCTGATCTGCACCGGCGCCGTCACGGCCATTTTTAATTTGGGCCTGCATTTGATCCGACGGCTGCACTCCGAAGAACTTGCGGCCTTATGCGCCAAGGCTTTTCTGGTTGATCCCAATCGCACCACCCAGGCGCCCTATACCGTATTTCATTCGCCCAAAAACCACGGCGACGTGCAGGTTCTGAAAGCGCAGGCTTGGATGGAAGCGCACTATGCCGAGAACGCGGCGATCGACGCGATCGCCGAAAGGGTCGGCATCAGCGCACGCCACTTTAAACGCCGCTTTCGCAAGGCCACCGGCGAATCGCCGCTGGCCTACCTGCAGCAATTGCGGATCGAAGCCGCCAAGCATAAGCTGGCCACCACCCAGGCCACCCTGAACGACATCACCTACATGATCGGGTACGAAGACAGCAGCACTTTTCGCCGCTTGTTTAAAAAGTTGGTGTGCATATCGCCAAGAGAGTACCGGGCCAAATTTTTTGTAGGACAAAAACCGGCCTGAGCCATTATAGTGATACAATATAAATATGTGGTTATGCACTTCGCTCCAGTAAGACACAGGTATGAGGTGTCATAAGAAGGTTACGTTTGTGATTTATAGAACCTTTAAAAAAGGCATGCACGTAAAAGCGGAAGGTGAGCATGTCGAATCGACAGAATGCCTCCCTTTACACTTTAAACTTTACACTTAACACTTCGCCCATAATCACTGGGGCGGGGTGCATAAAAATAATATGTACATGGCAATAGCCGGGTCAGTCCCAATGATGCCGGATCTATTCAGGCAGTCGCATTTTTGAAAGGATGAAAACCATGACGCGTGCATTGATCACCTTTGAATTGCCGGACCCGTTTCTGCAACGACTCGAGCAAAACTACCCGCAGGTGGAATGGGTACGCTGCACGGAGCGGGACCCGCTCTTCGAACTGCTCCCGGAGACCGAAATACTGCTGACTTTCTTTCGCGGCAGCCGCAAGATGCTGGATGCCGCGCCCAAGCTGAAATGGATCCAGGCCATCAGCGCCGGGATCGACTACCTGGCCCTGGACGAAATCGGCCGTCGCGGCATCCTGGTCACCAATGGCCGCGGGATCCATGCGATCCACATGGCCGAGTATACCATCGCGGCCATGATCAACCTGGCGCGTGGCTTCCATCTTATGTTTCGCCACCAGATGCGCAAGCAATGGGAACGGGACGTGCCGCAGCAGGAGATTTACGGCGCTACGGCGGGTATCATCGGGCTGGGCGCCATCGGATTGGAAATCGCCCGCAAGGCCGCTTTCATGGGCATGCGCGTCATCGGCGTCAAGCGTACCCCCACACCGCAGCCGCACGTCGATGACGTTTATGGCCCGCATGATATGGGGGTCGTGTTCCAGCACAGTGATTATGTGGTCAATTTGCTGCCCTATACCGCGGCCACCGACAAGATGATCGACCGGCGCTGCTTCGACCTGATGAAACCCACCGCGGCCTTCATCAATATTGGCCGCGGCCAGACAGTCAACGAAGAAGATCTGATCGCAGCTCTGCGCACGCACAAGATGCATGCCCTGGTCAGCGATGTCTACTACACTGAACCATTGCCGGCCGACAGCCCCCTGTGGGAGATGGACAACGTCATCCTCACACCGCATGTCTGCGGCGTGTCCCCGCATTACATGGCGCGTGCCATGGAGATCATCGAGCACAATCTGTCTGTCTATCTATCCGGCAAGGGCGATATGATCAATAAGGTGGATGTGGTCGCCGGTTACTGATAGGGCGGTGCAAGGATCTATCGTCCCTGGCTTTTTTTTATCGGGTTATGCTCTTTGCTCAAGTGAACATGGGCGAAGTGTTAAGTGTAAAGTTTAAAGTGTAAAGGGCGGCATTCTGTCGATTTGATATGCTCACCTCCCTATGTTGGACGCTTTTACGTGCATGCATTTTGTTAAAGGTTCTAAAAATTACAATGTATCCTTCTTAGGACACCCCATACCTGTGTCTTACTGGAGCGAACTGCATAACCATATTTTTTTATTATTCAGTGTGGCGCGGACCACCCGCCTGGCTCGCCTCACTACGTGCCAATCTCGAAGTTGCGTTCTTACAGGTTGCCCTCAACTGAGTGCAGGCCTGTGGCAGACGGTTAGCGCTCCAGGGTCTGTTTGAGGTCGGCCGAACAGTGCGCCACCGTGGCAGCGATCGGCCCGGCCAGTTCATCGGGCAGCACATCGGTGATCCAGACCAGCCGCGTGCGGCCCTGGCCATCGGCAAAAACCTGGAACGAAGCATTGTGATGCGTGGCGCGCCCGCCTACCGATGCATACGCAAGACGCCGCGCATCGTCATCGATCGTGACAATCCATTCGCGCACTTCCAGGCCGCTTGCAAACGTGACCACGCGGGCGTCGCCGTCCATGCGTGTATCCACCAGTACGCCGGGCATGAGGCGTGTGTGCACCGCCCCGACATCGCGGATGGCCGCCCACACATCGTCAGGTTCGGCCGCCAGCAGAATTTCCTTGTAGATCGTCGCCATTTTCTCTCCTCCACTATAGCCCAGATAGTAGGGTGGGCACTGCCCACCACCGCGCTATTTCCCATAAACAACAATATCGGTTTCTGACACTGATCCCGCCTAAGCGATTGGATAAACACAGGAGCGAACATAGCGTCGAAACGTAGAATACGGCCAATCACAGATACGATCAACATAAGACACATGGTGGGCGATGCCCACCCTACCTGGCTACCTGGCTTCCTCAGGGGCGAACCGTGCGTTCGCCCGGTGCGTCAATGTCGGTCTCGGGGGCGAAATGGACACTTGATGGTCACGATGCCCGCTGTAGGGGCGACCGGCGGTCGCCCGCGCGAACTACTGAACGTGGATCAACGCATAAAACTGTTGCGGCCTTATTCTCCCGCAGCCATGATTGCCTGGGAAGGTGGCCTTGCACCCGCCGGGCGACCGCCGGTCGCCCCACAGGTGGTATCCCTTGCTAGAACACGGAGAAAGGGTTCTCGAAAGTCCGCAGAAAGAAACGGCCCTTTTCTGGCATAGGGCAACTTTTTCCAATCGCTTTGGCGAGGACAGCGTCAGAAACCGATGATGTTGTTTGCGGGGAATAGTGGTGGGCAATGCCCACCCTACATTCTGATGCGGTAGCGGGAGCCGGTGACCGGCTCCCGCCTTCTCTTTGATTCCAAAATTACCAATTCTTGCTCTTCGAATCCCACTTGCCGGTGGCAAATACACCGTCGCTGTTGAGGAAATCGCCTTGGCGCTCGGTTTCGCCGCTCAAATGCCAGAGCAGCCAGGCACAAATGGCGGGCAGACCTTCTCTGGCGGCAGCCATGTGGTCCACGTCGTCCATGACGGTCATAAAGACCGGCACGGTAGTCCTCTGATAGTCCGTCTCGGCATTGGGGGTGGCCAGGGTATCGGCTTCACCACAGATATAGGCCGCAGGATTTCTCAGATTATAGGCTCCTTGGCCGTCGAAGGAGCCGCCGGCCACATGGATAGTGGTGCTGAGCCTTGGATCGGAAGCAATGGCGAAGGTGCCGATGGACCCTCTGGAATGCCCGCCGGCGGCCACCTTGGCCATGTTGCACTTCTGGTAGAGAACGCTCCGGGAGTTAGTGTTCTGACCGGATAGCCAAGTGATGGCATCGGTCAATTCGGTGCCGCTGTTGGTGGATGTTTCGATCACGACGATAAAGCCCCATGAAGCAATGTAGTTGCCATGGTCCACGTAGCTGTCGGGATTGGTGCCGGCGCCGCAGCCAAAAACCAGAATCGGGAAAGGCCCCGTGCCGGTGGGGTAGAACAATCCGCTGTCGCCACTGGGACCTGAGCGGAGATTTTGGGTGGTAGCATAAGGGCCTGTACTGAAGGTATCATAGTCGGTGCCTCCCCCGCTGCTGCTGCCGTCGCACCCGCCACCCGAGCTCGAGCTGCTGGAACTGGACCCGCCGTCGCAAGCATAACCTGCGAATATCAAACCCACCAGGGCCAGAACTACCAACATTGAACGAACGATTCGATTGTACAGTTTCATTTTTACTTCTCCTTTGGTTTGGTTCGCGTTGATTTGCGGCCGGCCCTTGCCTCCTTTCCAGGCCGGCTGGCTAATTAAATTCCTTTTGCCTCCCTGCCTACCGGAATGCATCGGCCAATCCATACTTGACTTCCGGTTTGGCTTTGATGTTCAGATAGGCTTCTTCAGCTGCGGTGTAGACCGGCCAATCGATCCCTTGGATGCCGGGAGAATCCGTGGCGGCAAAGGCAGCCCGGTTTTGCGCGGGCTCAAGGAATACTGCAGGTGTTCCCTGGCGTTTTCGGCATCTGTGAGCGTTCTGTCCCTGGAATCGGTATCGGTGAAGACGCCGGCGATGTTGAGTTCACCCAATAGCGCCGTCACTGCAGGGTCTGCGGCAAAGGCGGCCGTGGTTTGATCGAAGTCGATCACATCGGCATGTCCGAAATGATTGCCCTGATCTCAACGGATTTCGGCGGCATTAGGAGTATCGTCTCAAAAGCGCTACTTGCAAAAAATATGCATAGGAAAAGAATCGACATTTCTGATGTTTTTACCTTGATACTACGGCAAAAAACGGTGTTCGAAAACTTACCGGTTCGAAAAGGCGGCTGAATGTCACATATTTTGATGGTCAAAGTGTATGAGAAAGAAGGGTGTTATAAGTTATTGTTCAAGACGGCCACATCTGCTTTTATTCGAAGCCCGACCAGGTAATTCTTCACAGCGTTGCTGATTTTTTGGTCGATCAGGTTTTGTTTGATATCTTTTTCGACTTCTCCAAAGGGGATCAGCCGGGCCTGCTGCCGAGCGGTAACCTTGATGATATGATAACCGCTTGAGCTCTTCACGATGGGACTCACCTCATGCAACTTCATGGAAAAAGCAGTCTCTTCGAATTTCTTATCCATGGTGCCCCTGACGATAAATCCAAGATCTCCGCCATTCTGGCTGCTGGGGCAATCGGATGCTTCACGTGCCAGAGCTTCGAATGTTTCGCCCGCATTCAAACGATTTTTTAAGGATTCAATCGATGCTTTTGCCTTCTGCTTGTCGGCATCGGAGGCCTCCGTACCAAGGGAGATAAATAATTGGCTCGCTCTGATTCTTTCCGGTTCTTCAAAATGGCTGGTATTATTGCGGTAATAGTGTGCATAAGTTTTGCTCCCGTTCCGGTCCATTTTGAAAAGGGTCCCTGACGCCTCATATGCGCTGCATAATCGCTCCTCCGGAAAGGAAAGTAGCCGGAGGAAGACGTGAGTCCTCCCACCGGTGAAAGCGCCCCGCACAAGCCCGAACGATTTACTGTCCAGTAGATTTCAGCCAACGCGGAGCAGTTGCAGCGGTTTCGACATCAAGAGCAAACCGGCGCACCGTTTCAGCAGAGGCTGGATTCATCAAGGCGCGGCAGTTCTTTCCGGTGTATTCGTCATTTGAGTATGCCACACCCCACGGGCGGCTTGGGTATTGGAAACCATATTGCCGTTGAGATCTATTTCAGCAGGGCGTGATCATCGGAGTGAATTTTTCGAGTATCGATCTACCAATCAAGGCGGCAGGATCGTCATATGGCTCAACATCTCAGGCAGTTGTTCATCGACATCAACAAAACGGCCGCCTTGGCGCAACAGGCCCCAGCAAACAGGGTTCATGGATTTTTAGGAGTTGCACCGCTGGGGCGCGGGGTAATCCTTTAGATTCCACCGCAGTGTCGTTCGCGTTCGAAATCTATTTTATGTCGGATTATATGATTTTAACCGCAGAGCTGGCAATGGCTATTCCCCTAAAAACCGTGTAGTGAAAACCTAATTCAGCTGGCACCAGATAGTCACTGGTCTATAAGGTCCGCGCGGTCTTGGAGGGTCTGAAAAAGGTCGAGGCGTCGCATCCCTGGGCGAGCTGGAATACCCACTTGCAGGCATCGGTGCTATACCATTTGCCGCCATCGGAACCTCCGGTGCCTGAATCGGTTTTCTCCCACACGACCACCGCGTAGGCCGACAGGATCGCCGTTGTCACTCGAAGATGTGCGTCGTCTTCCCTTTCAAAAGCAAAATTCTAGGGTTTCCGCGAACTGGGCACCATATGGTGAAAGAAGATAGCCAAACCCACCTACGTTGAGGGCGGTTGTTATCCAGAACACCATACGAAATGACACCTTTCTTGATTTGTGACGTAATAATTGCTGGGCATAGAGTGCTCCCGGCCAACCCCCCAATAGCGCCAGCGCATGCAGGGCGTTTTCAGAGGTTCTCTGCGCACCTTTCCGCGCTGCTGATTTATCGCCGGCGTACATACCAAAGGTCAGCAAACTCATTAAAAAGTAAAGCCAAAATATTGCAGCCGGTAGCATTCCGACAAATGACACTACGGCAACGACGGCAAGAAAAACCACAGAAACAATAAAGGCTTTGGAGGCCGAGCCCAATGCATATGCAATGCCTGAAATTTTAACCTTTTCCGCCCTTGGACGACCTTGCGGATCTCTAGAACAACAATAAGTGACTTCAGCACCCACTTTAGGACGACTGGTTCCACGAGTAAATGCTTTAATATGAACGAAGACTTGATTGCCCCCCGTTGTAGGAGCAATAAACCCAAATCCTTTTTCATCATTCCATGTGACGATTTTCCCTTGCGTTCGCATCAATACTCCTTGGGGGCGGTGGCTTCAGGGGCCGCGATCCCCTGCGGCCCCACTGAAAGCCAAGGTTGGCGGCGCCATATGCTTAGTAACTCAACTTTCGGGATTGGCACGTAGTGAGGTGAGCCGGGCGGGTGGTCCGCGCAACAGTCAGCCATTAGATTTTGGTGAACGTCACCTTATCCCGTGAATTCACCGGACGGGACAACCGGTATAGAAAGTCCCAGTATCCCAGGGAAAGCACCCGTCCACGGATGCTGCCAAGGGGAATTATAAGTGTACCACTTTCGGGAAAATAAAAATGTACCACCCCGCACAGTTTTTTGTAGCACGAGCCTGATCTGTAAAGTAAATGCTGAGGGCGACTTTTTACCATCCAATAGTGTCTTCTTACGCTCTCTGACGAATATCATTATGCTTAACGTCGCTTTTCTGTGGGCACGGCTTTTTGCGCGCCGCTGTAAAAGCCTTGTTAGCTGGCAGCAGCGCCTTGGGACCCACGCTTCTCTTGGGCGTTCATCGGCTTGAACCCATACGCAACAACGATGTCATCTGTGATGACAGTGACCCCCTTCCGGTTGAAGTAGTCGCGGGTGAAGCTCGCGACCCTTTGTATCTCATCGGAGGGGAATTTCGCATACCACCACGAGGCGGAGATCGCGGCGAAGAAGTCAAACGCCGCGTGCCCGTTCTCAAACTCATTCTGCCAAACAATACGCCTACTCTGAATGCGATCAAGATGAGCCTTCTCTAGCAAGCGGCGGATGTAGCGCTCATCCCTGGGCCACCACTCCAGCCGATAGCCGAGAATGTGGCGTTTGGTGATGCATCGGAGACTGGCATCAATCGCTTCCCAATAGTGCTCTGGCCCATGCGCGCCGACGCAGATCAAGCCTCCTGGCTTTACCACCCTAACCATTTCGCTGATCGCCATTCGTTGGTTGGGGAGTATGCCAAACGTCATTCCGGAGATCGCGGCATCAAACGAACCATCTCGGAAAGGCAGGTTTTCCGCATCGAGCTGGCAAGGAGAGTGGGCGGCAATGCCAGTGGCATCCTTCCTGATGGCCTCTTTGAGCATGAGAGACGAGATATCACCACATACAACGGTGCGCGCTTTTTTCTCAAGCGCCACGCGCGCTAGCGCACCAGTGCCACATCCAACATCCAGGAGACGCATCCCCTCAAAGGAGAGCCCTTCCAGCTGAGCTTGAGCCGACCGATTCTGAAGATGGTATCCGACACTATCGTACTGACGGACGTGGTCCGAGAACTCGCCCTCGTATCCTCTCTTGACTCGTTCCTTCATGCCTTGGATGTCGTTGGCGCTTCCTGTTGCCAGCGCGAGGATGTTGTTGGCCTGAACCAGAACCTTCATTGCGAGAGTGAGTTTCCCGGACCAGAGAACTGAGGGCACTACTTGGCCTCCTTCCTGATGTCGGCTAACGCAGCTTTTCAGCGGGCGCGGCTTTTTGCGATCCGCTGGGATTCATACTTTGTGGAAAGCGAGCCTTTCATCGCCCCACTGATTATATATCATACCACACAACTGAAATCCTTTTTTGATCAAAAGTCTTTGCATTGAAATATTATTTTTATGGGTATCTACTTTGATGGTTTTGCATCGACTGATACACCAATCAATACAAATTGATCCAACTCCTTTACCTTGTTCAAGGACTGCTATTCGGTGAATTACTGCATAAGGATCATTGTTAAGCCATTTTCCTTTGAAGATTTCTTTGTATGTAGAATCTTCTCCTTCAATAAATGCGAAACAACCACCTATATGATCGTCTTCGACACAAATATAATGATGACAATTTTCAATATCCAATTGGATGATATTTTCTTTAGGGTAGCCTCCGATCCACTGACTTGGATTCCCATGTTCCAACATATACTGTCGAGCGGACTCATATACCCTGAGAATTTTATCGAGATCATTTCGATTGCTTTTTCTGATTTCCATATACAACCCTTAACATGAATGATGATTTATTATGTGGCTTACAAGTTTAACGTGTGCGTCACGGGCGCCATGCCCCTCGCCGTCCCGTGGACGCGAAGGTGTACGCCCGGCACGGGCGTGAACCTAAGGGTGAAATTTCCTTATGTGTGAACCCGGTTACGATCATTGATCCTAACCCAAATATTAGCCGACGACAAGGGCGGTGTCGCGAGGGCCCGTATGAAGAAAAGCAAGGTGGCCAAAATCGACGAAACCAGCTTCCTTGGCTTTACCATGCACGCCGGGTGGTGTGGGGCTGGGGAGAAATACCCCCGGCTACCCGATCAGGCGGCACTGTCGGTTCCACTCCTGCAGACCTCATAGCGCAACTCAGCCATTCCGCTGCCAATCTGACGAACAGACACCAAGCGAAAACGTGGGCTCAGCACTCTACGAGGAAACAAGGGCTTACCCTTGCCCAACGTAACCGAACCGATTTGAACGATTAGCTCATCCAATAGGCCGGCATCGTAGAACTGACCCGCCAGATCCCCCCCTCCGACGATCCAGATGTTCTTGGACCCTGCTGCCGCCCGCATTTGATCATGAACCTGACGGACGTCACCCTGGACGAATCGGAGATTGGCGCCTTCGATTGCAGGAAGCGTACGACTGGAAAAAATCCAGGCTGGCTGAGTGTATGGCCAATATGATCCGGTCTCGGCAGCGACCTTATCAGCGTTGCGCAACATCCACTCGTAGGTTGCCGATCCCATGGATAGCGCACCTACTTGAGCGATGAATTCTGGATAGCTGGAATCATCAAGGTCTCCAAGAGGGAAGAGCCACTCCAAAGAGTCATCCTCAGTGGCGATGAATCCATCAAGACTTGTAGCCGTAAAGTACTGAGTTTTTCTGGTCATGTGCTGCTCCGGTGCACGATTTCAACCGCCTAACGTTTGATCCCTTGGAAATCCCTCTCGATGGAAGGGTTAGGCTTACGCGAGCGGAATTGTGACTTCACACGCATAGTCTTTCGGGAGCGGTGCATCGGTTTCTCTGCGATTTCAGTACTCCCGCCAATACGCCCACCATTTCTCCGAGGCCTGTTGAATCTGTTCTGACGACATCTCGCCGGAAGAGGAAATGACCGTTAGCTCCTGCGCACGTATTGCCAGTCCAACGGGGCCGGCACGAAAGGCTATTTTTACAGGGGCGCCACATCGGCTATGAGATCAACTTCAGTGCCGACGATGTGTCGAACTTGCAGCCTGCGAGAACCTCATGAAAGAGTTCTTCAGATTCATCGGTTGCCCGAATCGGATCGCTACTACTCCAGATGGCGGGCCGTCCGGCTCGGTTGGAGGATTCCACAGCTGGACGCCACCGAACTCCACTTAGAATGCGGTTGGAAGCTTCTCGGCCACCAGCGTCAGTAGCCGACATCGGCGATTGCGTTCTCAAGAATGGTTAGGTGATCGCTCAGCGTCTGCGGAAGCTGACGCCCGCAACACCGGGAAAATTGTAGCGCAGCGGAAATTTGATCCGCGTGCTTGCGTTTATTAAATTTTTTGGTTATGCACTTCGCTCCAGTGATTATGGGCGAAGTGTTAAGTGTAAAGTTTAAAGTGTAAAGGGAGGCATTCTGTCGATTTGACATGCTCACCTTCCGCTTTTAAGTGCATGCTTTTGTTAAAGGTTCTAAAAATCACAACGTAACCTTTTTATGACACCTCATACCTGTGTCTTACTGGAGCGAAGTGCATAACCAGATTAAATTTTTAGCTAAAGATGCCCGGATTGTGCTTTTTCCAGATTTCCATTTCAATGCTCTCGGGATAAAGTCCATCCGACGAGTAATTGTTGTGCTCTACCCATTCAACGCAGGTTTCAACCATTTTTTCGATTGAGTAGAAATAAATAACTATGCCTTCATGGACTGAAATGACGGGCCTCTTTAGGGCAGATGCGAGATTATGGCCTTTTGTTGGGATCACGTACCAGGCGCCATTAAAAGATGCAATTGGGAAAGCGTTTTTCAGCATGTGATGGTCTGGCTTATAAGTTCCATACGAATCCATCATACTCTTATATTCAAATCTGGCTCTTTCGATGCTACAGAAAGAATTGTCTCTGAACCAAAAAGGTTGTTCAGACTCCAAAGCGTCTTTTGTCTGCCCGCCGCGCCACTCATAGAGTGCGATAATTTCATCAGTTAATTCCCCGGGGAACCATGAACATTGATTCTTAATCTCCGACTCAGTAAGCGCTGGCAAAAGCGAATCGTTAACGTTCATGCCCTTTGATTCAAATGCTTTAAGTAACCTTTCGAGGCTATTGTGCAGATTAACCTTCGAAAAAGCAGCTTGCTCTATATCGATATGCTGCATTTTCGCTTCACTTGGCTTCTTACTACACCCAACAAGCTGGGAGCAAGCTAATGAGCCCAATATTGTTTTCAGGAAGAATCTTCGATTCATAGTGAAATTTAACATAGTTCAGGTTGCCCAATAGCCGATTATTTTACGGCTGTTTTACATACGAGATCCGTTAATCAGCCAGATAAAAAATCGACATTTAGCAAAAACCTCGCTAATTAGTACGAACGCTTGTTCGCACTCGCACTCGTGTGGATCGCTATCTCTGAAACTTGGAAACTCCTTCGTTCTTAGTCCGCGCTGACTATCAGGTCAATCAAAATTTTTCATGTGAACCTAATCACATGGGGGCACAAATGTCCTACGATGAATCCATTCACCAGGAAACTGCGAAGACAGGCAGGCTCGCCTGCGCTGGGATGTCGGAAAGCTGGTGGGCATTATCCGCCGGTCGTGAAGATCAGATCGAGCAGGTGACCTGGGCGCTTTTACCTTTGGCCGCGCTGACACGCGCAGGGTGCCTTCGGTGTTGCTTAAATGCCGGCTGATCCGATCGAAAATGCGAAAAGAAACTGTCCGAGGTAGTAGAGAGGCAATCCGATCAGGCGATTGCTATATTCTGATCGTATGAAGGTATCGCGGGCCACGAAGATATCGGAGAGATAGAAAACAATTGCCCCGGAAAGCACGCTCCAGCGGAAACCGGTTGGCAAGTCGGCCGCCCCAAAGACGGATAGGGCGCCGCCGACCATGACTGAGATGACCAGGATGTAGCCCATGACGGGGCCGCTCATCTTGCCCAGGTGGGGTTGCAGCCAGCGGAATACGATGATTGCTGGTAGCAGCAGTACTATCAGGCCGGCGGCAGTGCCCAAGCCCAAGGTGCCGATGCCGTAAAACGCCGCGGCGTAGCAGAGGTGTCCGAGAAGGAATGCGCACAGGCCCGCCAGAAAAAGCGATTTGGATTTAAAAATCAATAACAAATCTCCGATCCAGCTCAGGCATAATCCGACCAGCAGCGCGGTGGCGTAGGCCGGAACCGGTTTGAGCTGCAACAGGGCTGCGTATATGAAAAGGGCGGATAACAAGGGTTTGAAGATGAGTTTGCCGGTGACGCTGCCGCACTTTTCGGCGATCAACAAGGCGGCCAGGCAACAAACGGCTGTGGCGAGCAGGGGCGTCGTCATGGGGTGCTCCAATCGTGGGTGGCTGGGGCAGTATACATGGGTTTGCCCGAAAAAGACAATAGCTGCATGTGACAGGGCGGTAGAAATGATGCTAATTCAACAACAGCACCGGGATATCCGTGGCAGCGGCCTGACGGATCTGGCGGTAGACGTTGCGCATGGCTACCGAACGTCCCACCATGCTTTCAAAGGTGTAAGGGTGTTCTAAATTGGATGCCCTCGATTATTCAAAAGAAATGCTCGTGGAGGCTAGGCGGAAGAAGATTTACCAGCAGCACATGCAGACCGATTTGAGCCATCCTCTCGATATAGCCGATAACCGCTATGAGGCCGTGGTTTGCACCGGGACATTCACGTATGGTCACGTCAGGGCGCATGCCTTTGATGAACTGATCCGCATTACCCGCCCGGGCGGTGTCATCTGCTTTACCATACGCCAGGGCGCCTACGAAGTACGGTTACCGCCAGCGCATGATTGCGCTGGCGGCAGCAGATGGCCTGGGAGCTCATCGGCATGCACGATACCGACTACCTGAAAAATGAAGGTGTGGCCTGCAAACTGTGCACGTACAAAGTGCTGCCCGAACAGGATCCCGCGTTAATAGGTCACGGCCATCCGGGGTGTGTGCCCGGGATCGCGGTTTTTACGGGCACCCCAATGGCTCAGGCTGGGGCGCTTGCTGGTATGAATGCCGCTGCCCATTGGGCACCGGCCTGTTGCTGACGAGCGTCATCCGGGCGGTTTCAGAAATTTCGCAATCTTCAAGTCTTTAAGATAGACGCTGGACCACTTGGTAAACCGCACCCAGCCGTTCCGCCGTTCGGATGTCTTTCTTCGGTTGACGGGATTTCTCGAATCGGGGTTCCTTCTGAACAACTGCTTGAGCGCGGAAAATTTTCGACGCTCCTCGCCGCTGCGTCTGTCATGCATCGAACGCCGCTGTGTTTCCATGGATGCCCTCCCTGCGGTGCGCGCTGCATCTATCGTTTGCCGCGAATGCATGCGCGTACCACGCCGCTTTGTGAGTTGCTGACAATCTGTGCCGTGATGGCATCTTGAATACAATAATAAGATGACTTGTGGCGCTATTCAACAGGCAGCTCGAAACATGGGCGATCCCTGAGATGCGCGGAGGTGATCCGGCGCGGCCATGCACCGTTTTCAATCGTCACTTGAGCGAACCAGATTATCCTATCTGGTTGTGCAGTTCGCTCAGGTGACTTTTGGCGTTTTCGGGATTGGGACGGACCACCCCCGGCTCACCGGGGTTTTTCTACATCACCCCACGCCGTATATCACTTGACCGAAGCGGAGAACCAGATTTTCCTATTCCGCTCAAGCGGTGTGCGCAAGCTTCCGCCCGGGCCGGGCAAAGAAAATGGCGAAGGCCGCCATAAAGGTCATCATGCTGGTGACGAAAAAGGCAATGCGGTAGGATCCGGTGGTATCGAAAACGTGTCCGGCAAAAATGGGTCCGCAGGCGCCGGCGATCATCATCACCGGATTCATGAACCCCTGGATTTTACCAAGATCCTTGAGGCCGAAATATTCGGCCCGGATTGCGGGCATCAATGGGATGTTGCCGCCGAAGCCGATGCCGAACAGAAAAATGAACACCCACACCATGCCCATGGTGCGGGCATTCATCAGCACCAGCAAGCCCGACCCCATCAGCGTGTAGGCGGTCATGAAGAGGTAGCGTTTGTTGACATGATCGCCCAGGGTGCCGAACGCCAGACGGCCGATGATGCTCACCAGGGTCAGCAAGCCGATGCTGAAGGCAGCCGTTTCGACGGGTATACCGACATCCGTCAGAGCGGGAATGGTATGCACGGTGACGGTGGAGTGAGCCATGCCCTGAAAGAAGAAGGCCAGTGCCAAAAACCAGAAGGTCGAGGAGTGCAAGGCTTCTTTCAAGGAATAATCCGTGGTGCTTCCGATGACCGAATCGAATGCGCAATGGGTTCCTGCAGCGCTGGTCTGAACCGGCGGGATGGGGATGTCACCATCCGGAAGCAGGCCCATATCGGCAGGTTTTTCCCGGATGACGAATGTGAGTGGGATGACCACCACCCAGATCAGGGCGCCCATGAACACAAAGGCGCTGCGCCAGCCGAAATGATTTACCAGCACGGCTGCCAGCGGGGCGCAGATCAGCCCGCCAAGCCCGGCACCCACTGACAGAATCGCCAAAGCAAACGAAAGACGCCGTTGGAACCATTTGGCAATGAGGGTCCACGCCGGCAGGTAGAGCATGGCACTCATGCCGACGGACAGCATCACGCCGTAAATCAGATAAAACCCGATCAGTGATTGCACGGTGGCCATCAGCATGAATGCCGCGCCGGCCACCACTGCCCCGATGATGATCAGGATGCGGACGCCGTATTTATCGACGGCCCAGCCTACCAGCGGTGATGCGATCCCGCCTTCGACGGTGCGCATGGCATAGACGCCGGAGGTCATTGCGCGGGTCCAGCCGAATTCGGCGGTCATCGGTTTAAAAAAGACGCCAAAACTGTAAAGCCAGGTGCCATAACCGAACATGCAGATGATATTGGTGGCCATGACGATCCACCAGCCATAGAACAATTTTTTTTTCATTCCGCTTTCGACCCATTCAAACGAGCATTGCACAAAGAGGGGTTCCGGGCAGGGTGTATAGCGCAATTCATCGGCAGATGCCAAGAGATCTATCAGGCAGACCACCCACCCGGATCACCTCCTCCGTGCCGATCCCGAGGTTGACTATCGCGTGATAATAATGATTGATATTGCCTGCCGTCTGCCATCGAGGGCGGTTTATGGGAAGATATCGGTTGTGATAGGAGGCTGCATTCCGCACCAGGTGGTTGGCTCACCCGTATGGGTGCGGGTGCGCGAAAGATGTGTGAACCCACTCGGCTTCGTGAAAATCGGGGCCGCCAGCAGGCAGGAGGGATAGATGGATGTACAATGGGTTTATGAATCGGACGCGCTGGATTGGGAGGCGTTGTCGACGTTGTACCGCATCGCGCCGTTGGGCATTAAACCGGCCGAAGACTTGAAGCTCGTTTTTTCCAACAGCCGCTACAAATGCTTCGCATATGTCGGCGGCATGTTGGTGGGCGCCGGGCGCGCCCTGGCCGATGGCCGGGATTGCGCCTATATTTGCGATATCGCGGTTCACCCGGAGTATCAGGGACGTCACATCGGCCAGGCGATTGTATTGAAGCTGGTTGCTTTGTCGGAAGGCCACCGTAAAATCATTTTATATGCGAATCCCGGCAAGGAAGGCTTTTACCGCAAGCTTGGCTTTTACCCGATGAACACGGCCATGGCCATTTTCAGCGACACGCGGCAGGCGTTGGCGAGAGGCTTTATCAGCGAAGGGTAAAAGTCTTCAGGCGCTCTGCGGGTGAGCTGCCTTTTTACGGGGTCATCCGCTTAATGTCCTCTGAAAGAGCAGGCGATGCTAAAAAAAGTGCTCATTATCCTGGTTATCTTTTTGCTGGTATTGGTCGCAGTGACGCTCGGAATTCATTACTACTATGTGCGCCGTCCACTGCCGGTGACTACGGGTGAAGTACGTGTGCACGGCATCCAAAGACCGGTCGAAGTGCTTCGGGATACGTGGGGGGTCGCGCACGTGTATGCACAGAGCAATCACGATTTGCTTTTCGCCCAGGGCTTCGTGCATGCCCAGGATCGGCTCTGGCAGATGGCGCTTAACCGTCGGGTGGCCGCTGGCCGGTTGAGTGAAATCTTCGGTGAGCAGACCATCGCGCTCGATCGCTTGCTACGAACGCTGGGTCTGATGCGGGCCGCGCGCGCGGAACTTGCCGATAGCAGCCCCGAAGCATTAGCACTGCTGCGGGCGTATGCTGCGGGCGTCAATGCATTTATCGATGCGCATTCCGACCGCTTGCCCCTGGAATTCACTCTGTTGGGCGTCACTGCGGAGCACTGGCGGCCCGAGGATTCCATCGGCTGGGCCAAGGTGATGGCCTTGATGGGTTCTGGTGGCTGGCAGGAAGAATGGGTCGGTGCAACGCTCGCGCACAAACTGGGCCATCGGCGTGCCCGCTGGCTGCTGGGCGCGGATTGGCCGCTGTCACCCGCTATCTGGTCGCCTGGCCCGGCCATCGGCCACGCTTTGGCGGCCGCAAAGCCGGCAGGGGCGCTGGATTTCAGCCGCTTTGTGCCTGCGCTGGGCGGCGGCAGCAACAATTGGGTCGTGCATGGGTCCAAATCCGACACGGGTGCGCCGTTGCTGGCCAACGACATGCACCTGGATGTAAAGATACCTTCGATCTGGTATGAGATGCACTTGAGTGGCGGCGATTTCGATGTGATCGGTCTTTCCATGCCTGGGTCGCCGCTGATCGTGGCCGGCCACAACCAGGCGGTGGCCTGGGGCATTACGTTTGCCTACATCGACAATCAGGATCTTTTTCTGGAGCGCTTTGACCCGGCCCGGCCTGGCCGCTATCTGCACCGGGGTAATTGGAAAGAGGCCGAACGCCGCGAGGAGATTATCCAGGTCAAAGGGCGGACGCAACCGGTCGTGCACACGGTTGTGTCGACCCTTCATGGACCCGTTCTGACGCCGCTGGTGGCGCCCCCAGCAAGCGACATGGCATTGGCTCTGCAATGGAGCGCGCACACTCCGGGAGGGCTGCTCTCCGCGATTCTGGGGATGAACCGCGCCCGCAATGTGGCCGAGTTCAAAGAGGCCGCCCTGGACTGGAGCGATCCTTCGCTGAATCTGGTCTGCGCCGACCGCAGCGGTGACATCGGCTATGTTTTGGCCGGCCGCGTGCCGGACAGGCCCCAGAACCATGGTTTCGGCCCATTTGCAGGGTGGACCGGCGACCATGATTGGCGCGGATATCTGCCTTCCGCGGAAAAAGTTGCTTTCGTGAACCCCGCCCGGGGGTATATCGCGACGGCCAACAACCGGCTGACTGCCGACGATCGTCCGCAAGACCTGTCGAACAGTTACCGGGCAGCGAGAATTGACGCGCTGCTGTCGGGCAAAGCGCCAGTCTCCATGGCTGACTGCCGAGATCTTCAAGGCGATTTTAAATCCCTGGAAGCCGAGCGCTTCATTCAGGCGCTGGGTTCTGTCCGGGGGCAGTCCGCGATATCAGAGGATCTGCTTGTCCGCCTGCGCGCCTGGGATGGCAGCATGGCGCCGCAAAGCACCGGAGGCGCTATTTACGAGGTGTTTTTCCAGAGACTTCTGGAAAACACTTTCAGAGACGATTTGCAGGAGGCTGCCGATCTATTTTTCGGCAAAGGATTGACCGGTTTGAGTCCCTTGAATCCCTTCATCGCGCGTAGCCGCCTTCTCATGCTCGATTTGCTTTCCGATCCGACCTCGGTCTGGTTCGATGATGTCACGACCGAAACGCGCGAACACATGGACAAGGTGCTTGAAAAGAGCCTTAACGAGACGGCGGCCTTTCTGACCCGGACGTTGGGGCCCGACCCAGCCGGGTGGCGCTGGGGGCGCCTGCACCAGATCGTATTCAAGCACCCCCTGAGCCAGCGCAAGCCGCTGGACAAGCTGTTTGACATCGGACCGTTCGAGTCCGGCGGCCATTTGAGCACGGTCTGGCAATCCACCGCGCAGCCGGGCATGGATTTCAGATACAACGGCTGGACGGTCAGCAACCGGCATATTTATGACCTGCAAACGTGGGACAACAGCCTGGGGGCCATTGTGCCGGGGCAATCCGGCCAGCCGGCCAGCCCGCATTACAAGGACCAGGTGTCGCAGTGGCGCAACGCAGGCCATCACCCCCTGTACTACTTACGCGACCAGGTGCGCGCCCGTACAAAGCAGCGCTTGGTATTGGTGGGGGAATAAAGTTACTGGTTAAGCAGGTCGCTCACGTGAACGATTGGCGAAGTGTTAAGTGTAAAGTTTAAAGTGTAAAGGGAGGCATTCTGTCGATTTGATATGCTCACCCCTCGTGCCTAGGCGGTCTCCACGTGCGCGGCGATGCGTTCGCGGACCATCTCGGCCGTTTGCTCGACGGTCAGATGGGCGAAGTCCGCATAAGGGATCTCTTCGAGCACTTCGATATGGATGGGGTGCCGGCCATGAAAGTTAAGGCTCGCCTTGGGCAGCGCCTTACGGCTGCCATTGATGGCGATGGTCAACAGCGGCAGCTGCATCTGGTGCGCCAGAATGAACGCGCCGGGCTTAAACGGTTTCAGTCGTCCGGATTCCGAGCGGGTGCCTTCGGGGAAAAAAAAGACCGACGAGCCTTGGCGTAAAACTTTTTCGCAGGCGGCCATCAGTTGTCGCCGGCTCTCCTTCTCACGCCGGTTAAGCCGGATATAGCCGTTGAGCGCCATGTTCCAGCCGATGAACGGCACGCGGAACATTTCGGCCTTGGAGACCCATTTGAACGGAAAGAACAAACGGAAGGCCACCAGGATATCCAGCGCGGACTGGTGGTTGGATACCACGACATAGGTGACGCCTTTGCGGATTTTTTCGCGTCCGGAGGCGGTTACCGACCAGGCCGGCATGGTCCACAGGTACAGACAAGCCCAAAAAGAGGTGAACATATGCAGCCAAACCAGGCGCTTATCGAAGGGAGCCGTGCAGGCGTAGATCAGCAGCGCGAGGATAAAAAAAAAGCGGATGTAACACCCATGTAGGTGAGAAAAAACAAGGCGATGATGCGGTTGAGCATGCTCCTCCTGATCGGTTTCAAGAATTATTTTCCGGACTTTATTTTTTTTTCGCGCGCCTGTCAATCTCCGTCTGCCCATCTGTTCAGGGTAACCGCATTTGGGTATGGGCTGTATTTCAGAATTGGAACACCGTTCTTTCTTAGGGGCGAACAGGGGCGGGGAGATGTCGTTTAATCCCTGATAATCCGCATCTGAAGTACCCTGTTCGTTTGCCCGTATGCCCGGGATGGTGTAGCATCCCACAGGTACTGAGAACAACGCGCGCCCTATAAAACGAAACCTCACGGCAAACGGGTCATCGCAAAACAGCTAATGGAAAACATCGCCATGAACGATGCGGATGTCATGGTTATCGGGGCCGGCGCCTCCGGCTTGATGGCCGCGATCGCGGCCGGCAAGCGCGGCCGGCGCGTGCGGATGATCGATCATGCATCGCGGCCCGGACAAAAAATTCTGATGTCGGGCGGTGGGCGCTGCAACTTTACCAATCGCACGGTTTCGGCCGAACACTACGTCTCGTCCAATCCCCATTTTTGTAAATCGGCCTTGAGCCGTTATACGCCGGGGGATTTTTTGGCGTTGGTCGAACAGCACCGGATTGCGTACGAAGAGCGGGCGCACGGACAGCTTTTTTGTGTGCACAGCGCACGGGATATACTGGATATGCTTCTGTGTGAATCCAGGCAGGCCGGCGTGCTTTTAGACCTCGACACGCATGTCGAGCGTCTCGAACGCACAGATACGGGCCATTTTCAGATTGTTTGCAATCGCGCTATCTATCGCTGTTCCTCAGTGATCGTGGCCACCGGTGGGCTGTCGGTGCCGGCCGCGGGCGCCAGTGCGCTGGGCTACCGCATCGCCGAGCAGTTCGGGATTCCTGTTCGGCCGCGGTCGGCCGGCCTGGTGCCGTTTACCCTGCAGCCCGGGGACAAAGAAAGATTCGCCACGTTGGCCGGCATTGCCGTGGAGGCCGAGATCGGCAATGCAAGGCAGCGGTTTCGCGAGAATCTGCTTTTCACGCACCGCGGCGTGAGCGGGCCGGCGGTCTTGCAGATGTCGCTTTATTGGGAGCCAGGCGAGACCCTGTGGATCAACTTGTTGCCGCGGATCGAACTGTTCGCATGGCTCAGAGAAAAACAGAGGGTGCATCCGCGGCGCACCCTCAAGGCGCTGCTGAGCGAACGCTTGCCCCAACGCCTCGTGGCCGCCATGCTGCCGTCTGAGATGGCTGACCGTCGCCTGCAAACGCTTTCGCATGCCCAGTTCAGGGAGGTGGCGGCCATGCTGCAGCAGTGGCCCCTCAAGCCAGGCGGTACCGAAGGATACCGCACTGCGGAGGTGACGCTGGGCGGGGTCGATTGCGACGCGCTTTCTTCCAAAACCATGCAAGCGCGCGCGGTGCCCGGATTGTTTTTTACCGGGGAGGTGGTGGATATCAGCGGCCGCCTGGGCGGCTACAACCTGCAGTGGGCCTGGTCGTCGGGGTGGTGTGCCGGGCAGTTTGCGTAGGAAAGGCAGTCGCCACTTGCGCGAACGTCATACCCGAATTCAGTTTGAACACAAGGCGGAACTTAGCGTTCGTTCCGCCTTGTGACAGGTTTTATTTACCATCCGAAGCCCATGTAGAATCCGGGTGCATAAATGGCGGTTGTGCCTCTGATGAACGGGGGCGGCGGCAATACGAGCGCACGATTGGGCTGAGGGTAACGGGACCTGTATGCAGGCCGGTGCGGCGCGGGCAGATGTTTGTGGCGCGATGCAAAGTGATGGTGTTCATGATGTTTGGCCTGCGGCTTGTAATGATTGCCTTGGTCACCATGGTGGCGCGGTTGGCTGTAATGGTGTTTGCCGTGATCCGACCGGCCCTTGCGGTCGCCGGCCCAGGCGTTGCCACCGATCAGTAAAAACAAGGCACTCAGCGCCACAATCCATTTCAAGGAAAGACTCTTCATGTTTTCCCCTCTTTCATTCATGTTCTTGGCATGATGGCCATCAACACCTGCCACGATGGTCATCCCCTGTTGAACACATCAGACGAGGGGTCTGCGGCAAAAGTTTACATGAAGCCGGTGCAACCCCAACGCCGGCCGCGGCTTGGGGTTTACAGCTTGCCAGAACGAATGATGGAAAAAATCAGCCACAGCCCCAGCAAGGTGGCGATAATGTAGCCGGTGACGCCGAGCAACTGGGTGATGGATATGGTTTTGAGACCGAACAGATCGACCTGAAACACCATGACCTCCTGCGTGACGTTCAGTATCAGGGACGCCGCAATGATGGAGGCTGCGATCACCAGGCCGATGGTCAGCCGGTTGAGGCCGGTTTCAAACTTGCCGGAAGCCTTCTCGAGGCCGCCGTGATGAAGCTCCAGGCGGTGCTCGCCCATGGCCAGGCGTCGGAAGATATCGTGGGCCAGCTTGGGCATGCCGCGCAAAAGCCCCCCGGCGGCGCGGGCTTCACGGCCCATGTTCTTGAAAATTTTGCGGGCTTCGTAGCCGCGTTCCAACAGCCGCTGGGCATACGGCCGCGTCACTTCCAGCAGGCTGGCTTCGGAGCCCAGGATCTTGCCCAGGGATTCGGTTTGAATAAACGTCTTGAGCAGTAGCAGCAGGTTGCGCGGCAGGGCGATGCGGTACTTGTACACCAGGCGCATGGTCTGGTCATAGACATCTTTGACGGCAATGGTTTTCAAGGAGCGCCCGTAAAAAGGTTCGCTGATCTCTTTCAGTTCCTGGCGCAGAAGGTTCATAGCCACTTTGTCGGGATCGATCAGTCCGGCCGCTTCAAAGGCCTCCATCACCAAGTCGTAGTCGTGTTCGGCAAATCCCAGGAATACATGGGCAATCTGCAGCATGGTCTCTTCGTCCAGATAACCCACGATGCCAAAATCCACCAAACCGACGCGACCGTCACGCATGACGATCGTATTGCCCGGATGGGGATCGGCGTGGAAAACACCGGCTTGCATCAACTGCCGTGAAAAAGAGCGCAGGCCGATCAGGGCCACCTCCTGAGGGTCGATGCCGGCGCGCCGGATCTCGGCCACATGGTCCATCTTGATGCCATCGATGTGCTCCATCACCAGCACCGATTTGGAGGTGTACAGCCAGTGGACGCCAGGAATGTAAATTTCGTCGATATCCTTGAAACTCTGGGTGAAACGCTCGATATTGCCCGCCTCGATGAGCATGTCCAACTCGCGGAAGATCGTTCGCTCGAACTCCTTGACCAGGTTGATTGCGCCCAGAATGCGACCGAGTTCGGTGCGCCGCTCGATTTTCTCGGCAAAATAGTACATCAGCTGTATATCGTTGCGGATGCGCTTGTCGATGCCCGGCCGGATCACCTTGACAGCTACACGTTCACCGCTTTTCAAACGGGCCGAATGCACCTGGGCGACCGAGGCAGCCGCCATGGACTCCGGATCGAAGTGCTCGAAAACGGCATCCAGAGGCTGCTGCAATTCGCGTTCGACCACCGCCCGGATCTCGCTGAACGGCACCGGCGGCACGTTGTCCTGCAGTTTGCTGAGCTCTTCGATGTAGTCGGGCGGGAAAATGTCGCCGCGTGTGCTCACCAATTGTCCGAGCTTGATGAAGCTGGGGCCCAGTTCCTCCAATACGTGCCGGACCCGCACCGGATCGGGCAGCCCGGATTTGACGGCGCGGTCCGAGCGACTGCGCGGCCACAGTCGTGCTCCCACTTCACCCAGACCGTGTTTGATCAGAACGCGGGAAATGGCGCCGAAATGCCGGACACCGCGGATGCGACGACTTGCGAATGGCAATTGCATCGAGTCAACCCTCAGGGACGAATTTATTCGGAGGCTTCTTGGGTGTCTTTATTCACCGGGGACCATTTGCGGGTGATTTCGGCCAGTTTATCCTTATCGGCCACATAGCTTTCAACCAAGCCGCAATCGACACACACATAGTTGTCCAACGGTGCCATCGACGTGAGGCTTACCGGAATGGTATTGCTGCCGAAAGGCCCGCCCTTGAGGGGCAGATCGTCCGCAAAGTAGATCTTTTTTGAACCGCATTTGGGGCATTGGCCGTTTTTCATGGCAATCCTTTCTTTCTGATGAGGGGTATACCTGCGGCGCTCATGGTCGCAGTGGGATGTCGCGTGGATTCCCCGGGACCTTGTGCTTTAAAAGGTTATCCATCAATGCGCGGCGTGTGTCAATGTCGGAGCAGCCCCAAACCAGGGTAACCGCATTTGCGTATGGGCCGCGTTTCAGAAATGGGACACCGTTCTTCCTTAGGGACGCACCTTGTGTTCACCAGATGCGTCAATGTCGATGTATCCCAGAGGCGAATGGACATCTTGATGAGCACGACGCCTGCTGTAGGGGCGACCGTCGCCCACGCGACCCACTGAATTTGGGTCATCGCCCAGAATGGCGCGGCCTTAATCTGTTTGTCTGGGGAGGTGGCTTTGCACCCGCGCCGGGCGACCGCCGGTCGCCCCTACAGGTGGCACCCCCTGCGATAGGACGGCAACGGGGGTTTGCGTAACAGCCGAAGAAAGGCGATAGGACGGCAACGGGGGTCTCGTATGGCCCAGAAAGGTACCGGCCTTTGATTCTGACACAGTGCATCGTTTTTTATTCGTGGGGGCGACCCCTGTGTTCGCCTGGTGCGTCAAAGTCGGTGGATCGCCTGGTGCGAATGGACATCTTGATGAGCACGAAGCCCGCTGTAGGGGCGACCGGCGGTCGCCCACGCGACCCACTGAGTTTGGGGTCATCGCCCAAACTGGCGCGGCCTTGATCTGTTTGTCTGGGGAGGTGGCTTTGCACCCGCCGGGCGACCGCCGGTCGCCCCTACAGGTGGCATCCCTGCGATAGGACGGCAACGGGGGTTTGCGTAACAGCCGCAGAAAGGCCATAGGACGGCAACGGGGTTTGGTATGGCCCAGAAAGGTACCGGCCTTTGATTCTGACACAGTGCATCGTTTTTTATTCGTGGGGGCGACCCCTGTGTTCGCCTGGTGCGTCAAAGTCGGTGGATCGCCTGGTGCGAATGGACATCTTGATGAGCACGAAGCCCGCTGTAGGGGCGACCGGCGGTCGCCCACGCGACCCACTGAGTTTGGGGTCATCGCCCAAACTGGCGCGGCCTTGATCTGTTTGTCTGGGGAGGTGGCTTTGCACCCGCCGGGCGACCGCCGGTCGCCCCTACAGGTGGCACCCCCTGCGATAGGACGGCAACGGGGGTTTGCGTAACAGCCGCAGAAAGGCCATAGGACGGCAACAGGGGTCTCGTATGGCTTCTCGGTCCCATCAAAAAAAAGATGCTGTCCTTGGGTTGCCCGCAAAACTACCGAGACGAGGCGCGACGCGTGGCGCGCGCTTCTTGATATCGCAAGTCGTCACATCGCAGCGGGAGGATACCTGCTTTGGTTACTCTTGAGCCGTGGCAATGGTAAACAACGCCGTAATGGGGTCCAGCTTTACGCACTCATTGTTGATATTGCACATACTGCCGTCCCAGTCTTGCGGGGATTTGGATGCGGGACGGAACCCCGATTGGATAAAACCACGGGACATCTCCAGCGCTTGTACATATCGCAGGGCCTGAATCTGTAAGGCCGCATTCTTGCGCAAAAGATCATCGACCGCTTGCTTGTCCGCCTCGTAGGAGTCAGTGTTCGACAACTGTTCTTTGATGGCCTGCGCCAAACCCAGCAGTTCCGCAAATTCCAGCTGGTGTTTTTTAGCGGCAGCCAGAAACACGTTTTGAGAGCCGTTGCTCTTTTTGATTTCATCCGTTTCTTTCAGATCGCGTTTTTCGGCCAGAGTCACGCCTGTGACCTGCTCAGCCACATCCAGCTCGTTTTCGGCGGCTACAACCTGCGAAGCAAACCCGACGATCAACAAACACAAACATATTAGGCGCAGGACTTTCATGGATGGATCCTCTCTATAGTAGTATTATGAATTACTATAAACACTTGCATGCGCCTCCAAAATGCGGTCCACACCGCATTCCGCCACCGGCAGGACCCTACGGCCGGTGGGTGCGTACGGACCTGGCCGCATGATTGACGAACTGCCCGCGGACGAATCGGATACGGTCCAATCATTTCAGGAATCAGGTACAAACCGTATAGCGCAAAGGAGCGCTGTCGCCCATATTCAGGATCTGGTGTGAAAGCACGCATGGCGGCGTAGCGATCAAACCCCCATGCGGCGTCATGTGCCGGCACTGCGCTCCCGCTATGGGCAATTCTCGAAAAACATCTTCAAAGGAGAGTTGATTTGACGCGATCGGTGTTTTCCAGCAAAACGGCCGCAGGCGGTTATTTGCTATGGGCTGTCTTATGCTTGGCAGTCGGTTCGGCAAACGCGGCCAATGATCAGAAAAACAACGCTTTCGGTTTTGAACAGGTAGAGCAAATGGCGGCGCGCCTGGCTGAACAAGCCTATGCCGAACCGCCCAAGATACCTGAATTCATGCGCCACATGAACTATGACAAATGGCGTGACATACGGTTCAAGACCGAAAGATCCCTGTGGCGGGGTGAAAATGTGTTTTTTGAGGTTCAGTTTTTCCATCCCGGGTTCTTGTATCTATCGCCCGTAAAAATCAATGTGGTGGACCAGCATGGGGCCCGCCCGCTGGCCTACTCGCCGGGCCTGTTCAATTTCGGGATGAACACCTTTCCGGAAAAAGTGCCCGACGACTTGGGTTTTGCCGGATTTCGCGTCCATCATCCAATCAATACGGACGACTATTATGATGAGGTGATCGCCTTTATGGGGGCCAGTTATTTCCGGGCGGTGGCCAAAGATCAGCGCTACGGTCTATCCGCGCGGGGACTGGCGTTGGATGTGGCCGAACAGAAGGGTGAGGAGTTTCCGGTGTTCAAAGAATTCTGGATCGTCAAACCCGGACCGGATGACCGTAAAATCAACATTTACGCCATGCTGGACAGTCCCAGTCTCTGTGGCGCTTATGCTTTTGTCATCGAGCCGGGCGTCCAGACCCTGGTTCACGTCAAAAGTACGCTGTACCGCCGCAAAGGCGTGCAGAAGTTGGGGATGGCCCCTTTGACCAGCATGTTTTTGCACGGTGAAAACAACAATGTCCGGCATGACGATTTTCGTCCCGAAGTTCATGATTCCGATGGTCTGCTGATCGGCTCGGACGCCGGAGAGTGGATGTGGCGTCCGCTGCGAAACCCAAAAATTCTGAGCGTCAGCGATTTTCCTGTTGATCGTCTGAACGGGTTCGGATTGTTGCAAAGGGATTCGGCTTTTGAAAGCTATCAGGATCTGGAGGCCTTTTATCAGTTGCGGCCGAGCGTCTGGATCAGTCCGGTGGGCAACTGGGGACCCGGGAAAGTACAATTGATCGAACTGCCCACCGATACCGAAATCAACGACAACATTATCGCTTTCTGGGTACCCCGTGAGGTGTCCGAGCCGAGTCTTCCTATGTCGTTTGCCTATCGCATGAACTGGTATTTTCCGGACAAGGACCGCCATGAAAAAGGATGGGTGATGGCCACGCGTTCGACAGCCACCAAAGATGAGAACCGGCGGCGATTCTTAATTGATTTCAAAGGCGGACAATTGGCGCGGCTTGATGACCCCATGGTTCTCGAACCGGTGGTGAGCGCTTCCAAGGGCGCACAGATCGTCGATCAGCAGCTGATGAAAAATAAGTACACCGATAGCTGGCGTTTGGTTTTTTCGGTTGTGCCGGGCCAGAAAGAACTCCTCGGCGCTGTGATGAATGACGGTAAAACAATTAATCTAAAAGCGTTTTTGAGGCAAGAAGGCAATGCCGTTACCGAAACATGGAGCTACCATTTTGAACCTTAATGCCAATGCATCGCGTTCCGTCGCCCTGGCGAAACCGGAACCGTTCACATCTGTTCGGGCCCCCGGCTTGCCAGACGTGACGCAGGAGTGGCAGCTGGCGGCCGAACGCATGCAGCTATATTTAAAAAGCATGCAGGTGCCCCCCGAAGATCAATTGGGGTTGGCTTTGGAGGCGATGCGGCGCGTGAAAGCCAACGGACAGGTGCATAAGGATCCCCTGCCGTTTTCGCTGGAGGTGTTGTGGCAAATCCTGCAGGAGCGCTCCGCCGCCGATAGTGCGTGCAATGCGCCGCAGGGGATTTCGCATCTGCGGTTGCCGGCATCGCGCTTCAGCGATGTCGCCAGCGTTGCCGCGCTGGCGCGGCCTGCGATTCGCCGGCAGTGCATGCTCTCGGCGCCGATGGAATTGAGCCCCTGGCGTAAAGCGCTCCTGGACACATTAGAGGTCATCCGCCGGCCCACGGAACATTTGCTTTACCGCCGGGGCATACTTTTAGGGGCTCTGGCGGCCCTCATCTTATTTCTCTGGCTGAAAGTTTTCTCTGGCTGAAAGTTTAAACTATGCCCACCTCTACGCCAAAATCATGGGAAAAGGTCGCCAAGCGGCGCCGACTGGTGTTCCTGGCTCTGGTGCTGGTCCCAACCCTATTCGCCAGCGCCCAGATGGCGGCTGTGTTCCCTGAGCACGAAAACCTGTGGTTGAAAACGCTTCTGGCCACATTCTATGGCTTGCTGTTCCTCTGGATATCCTTCGGGTTCTGGACCACGGTTGCAGGGTTGTGGGTCATGTGGCGCGGCTACGACCGGTTCAATATACGGCTGCCCTCGGTTAAAAAGTTTCCATCCGGGGTGCGAACCGCCATTTTGATGCCGATCTACAATGAAGATATTCGGCGCGTGTCTGCAGGCCTCGAAACGATCTACCGTTCGGTGGAGAAGGTCGGCCTGCGCGATGCCTTTGATTTTTTCATTCTCAGCGACACCAACGATCCGGACAAATGGGTTCTGGAGGAAAATGCATGGGCCGACTTGTGCACGCGTGTCGGCGGGTTTCGGCGCATTTTCTACCGCAACCGCAGGCCTAACCTGAAGCGCAAGAGCGGCAACATCGCCGATTTTTGCCGGCGGTGGGGCTCGCAGTACCGCTACATGATCGTGCTGGACGCGGACAGCATCATGACCGGCGAAAGCTTCGCCCGCATGGTGGCCACCATGGAACAGCACCCGGATATCGGCATCTTGCAAAGCGTGCCATTGTCCGTCAACCGTGAAACCCTGCTGGGCCGTACCCAGCAGTTCGCCAACCATGTCTACGGCCCCCTGCTGTCTGCCGGGATCTCTTTCTGGCAGCTTGGTGACGCCCAATATTGGGGGCATAACGCCATCATCCGGATCGCGCCCTTCCGCGAGCATTGCGGTCTGCCCAGGCTTTCCGGTTCACCGCCTTTCGGCGGAGATATCCTGAGCCATGATTTCGTGGAGGCGGCCCTAATGCGGCGCGCCGGCTGGAGCGTGTGGCTGGCCCACGATCTGACGGGTAGCTATGAAGAAACCCCGCCGACGCTGATCGACGAACTGGAAAGAGACCGCCGCTGGTGTCAAGGCAACTTTCAGCACCTGCGTCTGCTGTTCACAAAGGGCCTCTTCTCAGCCCACCGTGCCGTATTTCTGCGTGGCGCGCTCAACTACGGGTCGGCCCTGCTCTGGTTCTGCTTCATGAGCTTGAGCACCCTCATCGCCGTGTGGGACAGTATCGGCGTGCCCAATTATTTCCCCAAGCAGCACGCGCTTTTCCCGTCCTGGCCGGTGTGGCACTGGGGCTGGGGTGTCACCTTGCTGGTTTCGACAGCGGTTGTGCTGTTCTTGCCTAAAATTCTGTGCTTTTTCTGGGTGTGGGCCAAGCAGCGCAATGCGGACCAATACGGTGGCGGTTTCCGGCTGTTTGTCAGTGTTCTTCTCGAAACAATCCTGTCGACTCTGCTGGCACCCGTGCGCATGCTTTTTCACAGCAAATTCGTCCTGCTGACGCTTTTGGGTCAGAAAATCAGCTGGGAAGCCCAGTCCCGCGAAGATCGCGGCATATCCTGGCGCGTCGCTTTCAAAATGCACGGCACGGGCATGATTGCGGCATTGGCCATCGGGATTGGATTTTCATTGATCAGCCGCTCTTTCTTATGGTGGCTGTTGCCGGTGCTGACCTCCCTCATCCTGGCGCCGGCGACTGTGGTCTGGACCAGTCGGGTGGGCGTCGGGCGTAGATTCCGCCAGGCAGGGCTGTTGTTGATCCCCGAGGAGGTTGCGCCCCCGGCCGAACTGATCGGTTTGAACGCCATCCTGTCCCGGCCGCCCCCTCCCAATCCGCCCACTTTCGATCGTTTGCAGGGGTTTGTGCGCGCCGTGGTCGACCCTCCCGTGCATGCGCTGCACATCGCAATGCTCGGGGAGGACAAAAAACTGAACGCGCGTATAACGGCGCGGCGCAAGGCTCTGGCAAACAAGGCATTCGACGTCGGACCACAGGCATTGAACATTGCGGAGAAAAAGGCACTGCTCAGCGATCCCGTGCGATTGGCGGATCTGCATCGCAGGGTCTGGGCCCTGTCCGATCCTGAAAAGGCCCGCGAATGGGGCTTGACGGCTGAAACATGAGGGCGGTAAAACGCACCTCGCTGGTCCCCTTGGATGACGATTTTTTCAGTGTGATCAAAGCAGGGCAAGCGCCGTCCACAGACAACATTGGCCAAGACCACGAAAATCAAACCCCAGTGCAGAGAGATTTTCAGCGCCGGGGGTTTCGGTGATTCTGTGACGGTGGGTTATCGCTCTGAAAGGATGCTCACCGATCCACGGCGACCGGCGTCGATCCGTTCAACCAGAGCCCGGCAGTTCTGCAGAAATGCATCGAAGGTGCGCATGCGCATTTCCGCACTGGGGTTTCGGGTACCGCCCGTTTCGACCGCCTGCATGATCAACTGAATGCTTTCCTTATACCAATCCAACAATCGCCTGCGGTCGTCATCGTTCAACGTTTGAGCGGGGTGCGCACTGGACAGGTTGACCGGCAACTGCAAATTGGGCACAAGCTTTTCAAGATACAAAAGGGTATGAATAAAAGAGGTCAGAAACTCATCTAAATTATCATGGCTATGGCCGCCGTGCATGCCATGCATAAAATTTTTCTCATTGATGAAGGCAAAAAACAGACCGCTCTTCGGTGAGAGTGACGCATTCGACGAATCGAACCAGCCCGTGGTCACCATCTGGAAACGGGCCACCGAAAGAGCGTCCAATCCCCAAAGATCGGCGAAAAATTGCCGGGCACGTGAACTGTGCGTCAGACGCAGCCGGTACACAAGCTGGTGCAGCGTCTCATGCGCGGCCATGCGGCGCAGCTCTTCAATAGAAGGATTCAGCACGGTTTCGATATAGAACCAGATGCTGCTGCTGCCTTCGGATGTCAGGGCGTTGTTCTTCTCGTTCATATCGATCAAATGCACTTGGTTAACCAGGTCGATCTGGAAAGCGGTTTCCACCATTCGAATTCCGTCGGTGATCGCCGCCAGCCGTGCGTCAAATTCGGTGCCCGGGGCGCGCAGCTGATCCAGGCGCTGGCCGATATATTTGAAAAGTGGCGGCGTGTCCGGCAGGGTATTGTTTTGCGCGACCGCCACTGTTTGAACCGGCTGTTGACGAACGGCAATCACCTGTGGGTTGGCTTCATCGCCGAGTTGCAGTTCAAAACGTTGGCCAGGCGCCACGGCGTCTCCGAACACCTTGGGAAAGTAGGAAAAGGCGCTGGCCTTGGACTTAAAGCCCGTTGCGGAAGCGGACGTCACATCGGGTGGGTGACCGGCCAGATAAGCCGGATCGATGCGCCCGACATTTTTTACCATGAAAGAACCGTCTTTATTGGATTCCAGCGGACGGAACGCCTGGTCGTCCAATGTCACTTTCAAATCGGCCGGGCCAAAAACCACGACGCCGACCACATGCCCTTGGCTTTCCAGGGGTTGGCCCTGGAGCAGCTCCTTGCGGTTGAAAAACCGGGGTTCGGCAATACCGTTTTGCAGGGTAAACAAGCACACGGCATCCAGTTCGGGGCATTGCGGCGGTGCGGCCGCCCTTGAAGGAACGGTTTTCCATACCGGTGTCGGGGAAGCAGCGGCACCGGGGCCGTCCGCGAAAGACGGCAAGGGGCTAAATACGAGCATGCCTAAAAAGAGAGATAATACGCGGATCTGGAACATCATATGCAAGATTACCTTACGTACTGCTGTAGTTCGTCCGTAATGGGGTGAAGACCCTATAAGGCACTATCAAAAGCAGGGGCCTATGTCCACCCACAATTTTCATGGCCCGATTGATCTTGGCATATACCCCCGCTGCGGACCCGCGGAGAGGCCCATGCTGTGCGGTGCCTGTTTACACTGGGGGTAAAACCTCTCGACACCCGGTTTACCGCCCTCAACAGGTCGACAACCCCGGAATGGGTCTAATGGGGTACTGGTCATTTAGGTTGCGGCTGAACGACTGTGGCGCGGACACCCGCCCGGATCGCCTCACTTGCCAATCCGAAAGTTGAGTTATTAAGACAACGTTGATAAAATGATCAAAACTGAAGGGGGTCTTATGAAAAAACCCGCATGCATGCTTTGCTTGATAATGGTCCTTTCAACTGCCGCGCCCGCCATTTCAGACCAAGGGGAAAATACCGGTGCGGGTGTGCGCATCAGAGAGACCCGCGAAGGGTTTCAGCGCGCCAGTGTCATTCTTGGAATGGAAGTTAAAAGTGCGCGCGGTGAAATTCTGGGTGTGGTCAAAGAATTGATATTCTCCAATAACGGCGACTTGGAGTACATCGTTGTGGACAAAGGTGCCTTGGGCAAGGGGGGCAAATTGACGCCGATTCCGTTCAGCGTCATTCAGCCTACCTTTACCGTTCAGCAAAACGTCCTGGTCGTGGGTTTGACCGCGGCGCGTTTCGACAACGCACCGGCCATCAACGAAAAAGATTTGGCCAACATCCAGAATCCGCATTGGAGCGACAGGGTCCATGGCTTTTTCGGCAGCCCCGGTCCGACCGTGCCCAAAGCCACGCCATTTGTTCCTCCCAACGGCAATCCCCCGCAATAGGGTCGGGTTGGTGGGGCAAGATCACACATTCTTGCCATGGCAACAGTCATGAGGTAAAAGGAGGGTTTTATCACCAAAGGATTGTATCATGCCGATGTACTACGTTGACGGACGCTTTGTCCCCGCTGAACAGGCCGTGATTCCAGTCGATGACCTGGCCATCCTGCGCGGTATCGGGGTATTTGATTTGCTGAGGACCTATGCGGGCAAGCCGTTGTTTCTGAAAGAGCACGTTCAGAGGCTCATCGATTCGGCGCGTCAGACCGGTCTCGACCTGCCCTGGTCGCACGCCGAGATTTGCCGGATCGCCTTGGAGACCCTGGGACGCAATGATCTGGAAGAGGCCAATATCCGCATCATTGTCACTGGCGGATCCAGCCCTGACTTCATCACGCCACAGGGCAAGCCGCGCTTGCTGGTGCTGGTGACGCCCCTGCCCAAATTGCCGGCCGAATGGTATGCAGACGGCGCAAAGGTCGTTACCCTGCGCGCCGAACGGCGCATCCCGGGCGCCAAGAGCATCGATTATCTCCCGGCGGCCATGGCCTTGCGCCAGGGAAAGGACCGGGGGGCCGTGGAGGCCATTTACATCGACCGCAACGATCATGCCCTGGAAGGCACCACGAGCAACCTGTTCGCCGTTATCGACGGGCGGTTGGTCACGCCGGGCAGCGGTATCCTGTCGGGCATCACGCGCAAAGTGGTTCTGGATCTGGCCACGGCATTTGTGCCCATCGATATCCGCGACCTGGCCCGCAGCGAACTGCTTCGCGCTCAGGAGGTGTTCATTACCGGCACCAACAAGGGGCTGGTTCCGGTGGTCCAGATCGACGAAACGATCATTGGCGACGGACGGCCTGGCAGGGTTACGCGCAGCATCATGGCCGCGTTGCGCGATTCGTTGACGCACCTGACGGCGTGATGGGGATATTCGGCGCGACCCGCTCTTGATTAATGCTCAATGCCTTCGCGCGCGGGCACGCCACTTTCGAAATAGTGTTTGATCGCCCGCATTTCGGTGACCAGATCGGCCGCCGCGAGGACGGCGGGCAGGGCGCCGCGGCCGGTTAAGACCAATTCCACGTGCTCCGGACGCTGGGCGATCAGGTCGAGCAGGTTTTGCGCATCAAGCAATCCGCAGGCGGCGGCCACATTGGCTTCGTCGCCTATGACCACATCGAAATCACCACTGGTCAGGGCGCTACGCAGTGCATCCAGTCCTGCCCGCGCGGCGGCGCGGTCCGCGTCATCCGGACATCCGCGCACAAAGCGTCCGGTACCGAATTGCTCGGCGGTTACCGTACCGGCCAGGCTTGCGATCGCTTTGATTTCACTATAATCGCCCTGTTTCATGAACTGGCCGATATATACCTTCAATCCTGCACCCACCGCCCGCAAGGCCAACCCCAGCGCTGCCGTGGTCTTACCCTTGCCGTCTCCCGTGTAAACCTGCACACGCCCCTGCATGAAGCCTCCCTATTTTTGGCCCGAAAACATCGCAGGCAGAAACCATAGCTTCTTTTTATCTCTCCAACCCCAAAACCCCTTCCACCTGCTCAGCCACCTCGCGGCCGGCCAGCAGGGTGTGTTGTCCGATGGCCCCTTCTACGGCCTGGAAGGCGCGCCGCTGGATGCGGTCGCGGCTCACCGCCAGGCGGGCGCATACCTGTAATGCGAAAAAGCTGAGCAGCAGGACAATCACGATGGTCAACACCGCATGCAGGAAAAAATCACCACTCAAGTAGGCGCCGCCCACGAAACTGGATGCGGTCAGCCAGGCCACATAGGTCATTAGGACTAAGCTCGGCAGGTTGAAAATGGTCTGCAGCAGCGCATGGCTCAGCGTGCGGGCGCTGCGTTCGATCTCCATATCCAGGGCATCGGTCCACATGCTGCGCGCCAGCTGTCCAACCGCCGCGCCGTCGGCGGCCTCCATGCGGCGCACGGAGGGATCGAAACGGCCCTGGATCAACTGTTCACCGATCTCCGGCCAGAGAGTCCACCAGGCCTGCTGAAAAGCCTGCAAGGCGGTATCCACGCGGTTGCGATCACCGAGGGTTTCTAAAGCAGCGCTGCTCTCCTTGTAGCGCCGCCACGACGAAATCAACCCCCAGATCTGGTGCAGGGGATTGCCGAAGCGCACGAGGGCGGCCACCCCGCTGCCGAACAGGATCAGGCGCGACCAGATGGCCACGATCCAACCGACCGGACCGACCCAGCGTTGGGCCAGGGATTGGTAGAGGCGCACATTGACCCCCAGAATCATACGGCGGTCATCGGCGCGCAGACTCTCCACGGCCCGGCGCAGGGCTTGCTGCTCGGCGACGGCGATGCGCTGGGCAGCCTGCGCGAGTACCGCGCGATCTTGTTCGGCGGCCCGGCGCACTTGGGTTTGCATAAAATCGCTGATCTGGCGCGCATTGGCCAGGCGCCGGTCCGGACCGAAACCGGGGCGGCTGAAAGTGCCGAAAATCAAATCGCGCAGCTGATCGAACTGGTCCAAGTCGTGGCGCGGTCCGGCCTGGGGGTCCCACTGCGGCCGCTGCAGATGACGCCGGGCCGATACCATCAGCACGGCTTGCGGCGCGATCTCCCAGGCCTGTGCCAGATAGGTTTTGAACTCCGGCACGATCACGTCGGTCAGTTCCTGCCGGTCCAGACGGTCGCACTGATTGACCACGGCCACCAGCGAGGCGCCGTGAAAGCGCTGTACCAGAGGTGCCATGAAATCGGCATGGTCGCGACGCTTGGGATTCTGGGCATCGAAAACGCACAGCAGTACGTCCGAGTGGGCGACGGCATGGTGAATCAGCGGCACGTGCGACGCATTCTGCGTGCTGTCCGTATCGGGCGTATCGATCAGGATCATGTGGGTCAGCATGTCGGCGGCCCGGCTGGCGCGGATCTGCACGTCGCCCTCGTCGAGGGGTCCGAGAAGCTGATGCACCGCGTCGGCGTCATTGGACAACGCCACCAGCGCGCGTGTGGTCGGCCGGCGGCTGCCCGTGGGCGACAGATCGTCGATGCCGGCCAGCGCATTGAGCAGGGTGGATTTGCCCGCGCCCGATGGCCCGATCAAAGTGACCACCAGGCGGCGGTCCAACCGTGACCGCAGGCGTTCCATCATGCGTCCGGCTTCGGCGGCCTGCTTGGCCAGCGCATGCGACGGTTGCCATAGCGGCACTTTGCCCAGCCGTCCGGCCAGATCGTCCATGGCGTGCATCTGATTTTCGAGCTGCCCCAGGGCATCCAGGGCCGCCAGTTCCCGATCGACGATCATACGGACTCCTCCAATACAGCCAGCGCCCGCGCGATGCGTTCGAGCAGTTCGGCGGCGCGTGTGTGGGCCGTGCGGGCGGGGCCGAGCACTTCGCCGGTGATCTGCTGCTCGAACAGGGCCTCCACCGCCGTGAGTTTATGCGCGAGCCAGGTGCGGGCCACGGGGGCCAGCAACTGCTCCAGCTGACGCTGGTCGGCTTTTTTGAGCCCGGCCGTGGCCGGAATGGCGATCAGGGCATACAGATCGTGCAGCCCCAGCAAACCGGTCAGCTTGACCTTGATGCCCACGGCACCGGCTGGATCGCCGGTGTGCAGGATGTAGGTGATGGCGGCCGTGGCCGGAATCACGTTGAGCAGGGCGGCGAAGGTCTGACGGATCTGGTCGAACACCCCCATGCGCTGCCGCAAGGTGCCGGCCAGTTCGGTGAGATCTTGCTCCAGAACGCCGGACCAGCTTAAGAGCGACGCTTTTTGATTTTCGATGTGGGTCAGGGCGGCATTCCAGTTCTTTGAGAGCAGTCGCTGCTGAATGGCGCGAACCACAGGATGCGCGTCAAGAGAGCCATGGCCGGCCTGAATACGCGTGTCCATGGTGGTCTGGTAGAGTGTATTGGCCGCGTGCAGCAGGTCAAACCCCATCAAACCGGCCGGGTCGTCCACTTCGGTCGGCTTCGGCGGCGGCTCACCGGTCCGGCGCGCCAGCCGCACGGCGGACAGCACCATTTTGAGCGGCCACTCCACCACCTGGCCGGTCCGGCGCATCAGCTTGATGTGGGTCGGGTCGGTGGCCACCCATATTTGAGCAAATCGGCGCAGCACCTGGTCGGTGGGAAAATGAGAGAGCGCTTGCTGTACACTCAGTCGTTGGGCCGTTTCGAGGGCCTCGATGTAGTCTGCGAGCCATTTTTGAGCATTGCGGAGTGTGCCGTTCATCTGGCGCGCATGCGCCAGCGCGTCCGCCATCATCGATTGCATCAACTGCCGTCTCAACGGCATGGGATCGAGCCCGGCCAGAGCGCTTCGCAGGTCGCGGCCGTCATCGACGGCACGCACCGCCATCGGTCGATCGCCCGCGGCAACGCGGTTGTCGTCGTCAGCGCGGAAAATACCGAGTACGTATCGCTCGTGATCCGCGCCATAGAGATTGGCGGCTGCGGTCAGGGCATGCTCGCGCACCTCAGCGTCGCTGAAACTGGGGTAGACCCGGTACACCAGGTAGCAGGGCCGGGTGCCCATTCCGGTGAGCAGCTGGGCGATGAAGTCGGAGTTGTCGCGGTTATTGTAAGTAGCATTGGTGAAAATATAGATGAAGGCATCGGCGCTTTCCAGGCTTTGGCGCGCCAACTCGCGGTTGGCGTATGCGCCGCGGGCGCCGGTGTCGATGTCGGGTGTGTCCAGCAGGACCATCTGCGGCAAACCGTCGTCGCTCAGGCAGTACACCGGGTCGCCGGGGGTGGTGAGCTGTTCGGCATCGCGCATCGGCTGCAGGCTGGCGCCGAACACATGCGCCAGGGCGTCGAACAACGCTTTCTGGCGCAAATGCGTCGCTTGCAAGGCGGCCAATACGCGGCGGTTTAACCCGGCGCGACCGCCGGTGGGTGAGACCGTGCGACCGATCAGGCTGTTAAACAAGGTCGATTTGCCGGCCGATCCGCCGCCGCAGATCGCCACCACGAGCGGGAAATCGGGTTGCAGCTTGGGCAGCAGTTTCACATCCAGCGCATGGGTCCAAGGCTGCAGCGCGCCGGCCATGTCCAGATGCAGAACATCCGCAGCGGCGGGAAGATCCTGCCGAAGCAATTCGAAAGCTTTTGTCGTTTTTGTTTTCAATCCTTCAACTTTCTTCTTTCACTTTCATCTTTCCACCGTCTCCCCTTGTTTGACAACCCCAAAAACAATCATAGGGTATTATCATACGTTTAAGATGGGCGGTGATACATGGCATGGCGAACGATCCCCGGATTGCAAGGTAAAGTGTACGTTCCTGAGCATTTCGCGACGGAGAAGAAAAATCCTTGCCCGGACTGCTTTGCCTGCCAGAAGTGCAGCGACGACCGATGCATGGTATGTTGCAGGGATCGCTTGGATCACCGGAAAATAGAAACATACTCCTCTTTAAAGGAGGCCTGATATGAACCGAATCGATTGTCTGTTTGAACGCGCGTCCAGCATTGGTGTCGCGATTGCCCTGATGTTTATGGCTATGGGTCTGGTCGTGATTGGGGTGACCGTTCTGCCCGTTCTGGGGCTTTTTCTCGCTATTCCCCTTTTTATGGCGGCCAGCGCCTTTTTCTTCGCTCCTCGCAGCAAGGAGTGTACCATCTACTGATGTGCGGCGGTTGTACGCGCCGCGCACGCAAAAACCCGGTCCTGGCAGACCGGGTTTTCTTTGCCCTTCCGGGGCATAATGCGCATCCCCATTATTTCAAACTGTCCCAGAAAGTGCGGCCCCGATCCATGGGGGTCTGCGTTTCGGATACCGTTGGTTCGGCTTGTGCCGGACGCGTCCGTGTGCCGCGCAGTCGGGCCACACGCTCCTCGATGGGCGGGTGGGTGGAAAACAGGCTCATCATGGAACGACCCGACAAGGGGTTGACAATAAACATGTGCGCCGTGGAAGGATTGGCATTCATCGGAATCTGCTTGCTGTAGGCCCCCAATTTCTCGAGGGCACTTGCCAGGCCCTCGCTGTTGCCGGCCAGTTGGGCACCGGTGTCGTCGGCGATGTACTCCCGTGAGCGCGATATGGCCATCTGCACGACCATGGCCGCAAGAGGCGCCACAATGGCCATGACGATCAATCCTAATCCGCCGCCGCGCTCGCCGTCCCGGCTGCCGCCTCCGAAAATGGCCGACCAGCGGGCCATGTTGGCCAGCAGCATAATGGCGCCCGCCATGGTCGCGGCGATGGAGCCGATCAGAATATCGCGGTTTTTGACATGGCCCATTTCGTGGGCCAGCACACCCATCACCTGCTCGCGGTTCATCAGTTTCAGAAGCCCCTGGGTCACAGCCACCACCGCATGTTCGGGGTTTCGGCCGGTGGCGAAGGCATTGGGCGTATCCTGGGGGATAATGTACACCCGCGGCATCGGCAGGTTGCCTTTGCGGGCCAGGGTAGCCACCATTTGATAGAGATCGGGAGCCTGCTGGGGTGTTGCTTCCTGGGCGCGATACATACGCAACACGATCTTATCCGAATACCAGTAACTGAAGAAGTTCATCGCGCCGGCAAAGAGCAGCGCCAGGATCATACCCTGTTGCCCCCCAAGAAACTGGCCGATCAACACGATCAACACCGTCATAAGGGCTAACAGAAAAGTGGTCCGTAGTTGATTGCTCATTTATAACTCCTTGAATCTTTCGAGTGTCGTCTATCAATTCATTGAATGCTGGATCAAATCGAATGCCAAATATAGGTATTTTGCCAATAGTTGCAAGAACGGAAGGGTAGCGGTCTTTATCTCTTGCAAATCGCCTCGATTTTTGGTGAATATGCGCTATTTTTAGCAATGCGGTGTAAAAAACGAAAATATCCGCTTGGGTTTTATGAAAGAGAACCCCATTATATTGCAATTTACATCTTAGAGGTATGAGCATGGCCGACGACGAGAACACCAACGACTTTCCAGAGTCGGAAAATGAAAACGAAGAGAGCTTCGCGGAAATGTTCGAAGCTTACAGCGCCGGGATGAAAGAGGATCTTCGCATCGGCGACAAGGTTCACGGCAAAATCATCGCCATCAGCGACAGTTCCGTATTCGTGGACACCGGCACAAAGACCGATGGTGTGGCGGAGATCGAAGAGCTGAAGGACGAGCAGGGACAACTGCATTTTGCTGTGGGCGATATGGTGGATCTTTATGTCGTCTCCTCCGATGAAAGCGAAATTAGACTGTCGCGCGCCATCGCCGGCGTGGGTGGCCTGGGCATGCTCAAGGATGCTTTCTCCGGCAATATCCCGGTGGAAGGCCGCGTGCAGCAAGTCATCAAAGGGGGGTTTCAGGTCGAAGTCCTCAAGCGAAGGGCTTTTTGCCCGATCAGCCTGATAGACACGCGCTACGTGGATACGCCCGAAAATTACGTGGGGCAGACCTTTCAGTTCATCATCAAAAAATTGACCGAAAACGGGCGCAATATCGTTCTTTCCCGCCGCGATCTGCTGGAAGCGGAGCAGAAGAAGGAGCGGGACGTTTTCCTGGAGCAATTGGACGCCGGCCAGACGTATACCGGCCGAATCACGCGCCTGATGCCTTATGGCGCCTTCGTCGAACTGGTACCTGGCCTGGAAGGCATGGTCCACATTTCGGAACTGAGTTGGTCGCGACTTGAAAAACCCGACGATGCCGTGCAACCCAATCAGATGCTGCAAGTGAAAGTGCTGCGCATCGAACCCGGTAAAAGAGGGCCGAAAATCGCCTTGTCGGCCAAACAGGTCGAGAGCGACCCATGGGACAGTCTGACGGACAAGATCCAAACCGGCCAGAAGATAGAGGGCAAAGTGACCCGTTGCACTGATTTCGGCGCTTTCGTTGAAATACAGCCGGGAATCGAGGGGCTGGTACATATCAGTGAAATGAGCTACAGCCAGCGTGTGCACAAGGCCAGCGATATCGTGCAGCCCGGACAGACAATTGTGGTGGCTGTCAAGGAAATCGATGTGGCTAAACGTCGCATCGGCTTGAGCCTGCGCGATGCCGAAGGTGATCCCTGGATGGAAGTCGAGCAAAAGTTCGCCGTGGGGCAGCCTGCTGAAGGCACTGTTGAAAAGCAGGAAAAATTTGGCATTTTCGTTCGTTTGGCCCCGGGCATTGTCGGACTGCTTCCCAAATCGGCCATTGGTCGCTCCATGAATGCCGCCCAGATCGACAAGCTCAAAGCTGGAGACCGCATTGCCGTGACCATCGAAAGTATCAGCCTAGCCGATCGCAAAATCTCCCTCAAGCCGCAAGACGCGGGCGATGAAGGCCAATGGCATCAGTTCCAGGAAAACGCGGGCAGCGCGGGCAAGGGTGAATTGGCTGAAAAACTGGCCCGGGCGCTTAGAAAAAAGGACGAATAACGGCATCATGGACCCATCCGAAGTGTACGATCTGGTCATCGTCGGTGGTGGGCCGGGTGGTTTGTCCGCTGCAATTTACGCCATGCGGGCGGCCATGAAAACCGTGCTGATCGAAAAAGCAGCCCCCGGCGGGCAAGTCAACCTATCCGATCAGGTCGAAAACTACCCCGGTTTTACGCATGTCGGTGGCGCTGAATTGGCGATGCGGTTCGCCGAACATGCCCGCGCCTACGGACTGGAAGAAATCAACGATGACGTTGTGGCTCTGGAACCCGGTCTGAACCACCACACCGTCATCCTCGCCAACGGCCAGAGAATCCACAGCCATGCGATCATCCTGGCCACGGGGGGTACACCGCGCACCCTCAAGGTGCCCGGCGAAGAAGATCTCTACGGCAAAGGGGTTTCTTACTGCGCAGTATGCGATGGGTTTTTCTTTCGTGGCAAAAAAGTCATCGTTGTGGGGGGCGGAGACAGTGCCTGTGAAGAGGGGTTGTACTTGGCCAAACTTGCCGAGCAGGTGTTTGTGGTCCACCGCCGCGACACCCTGCGGGCCAGCCGGATTTTACAGCAACGCGTCGAGGCCGACTGCAAAATGGAAGTGGTCTGGAATTCGGTAATCGCCGAAATTCAAGCCGATGCCAGCGGGGTCAACGGCGTTATTTTGCAAGATACGCAATCCGGCCAACAGCGTCATATGCCTATCGACGGCGTGTTCATTTTTATTGGATTTACACCCAACAACCACCTGGTGCCGGCCGGTATTCGCATGAATACCGATGGTTTCGTGATCACCGACGAGCAGTGCGCGACCAGCATTGCGGGGATCTACGCCATTGGCGATCTGCGCGAGAAATATGCCCGCCAGATCGTACTTTCGGCCGCTGACGGATGCATGGCCGCCCTATCGGCAGCCCACTATGTAGAAACCCGCAAAGCCGCCATAGGGATTGATACCTGCGAATTGCCAGCCAATTTAGTTGTCCGTTGATTCGCTGATCCGCTAAGGTGATGATTCGGCGATTTTCCAATTTGTTAACGAACCCACAAATTAGCCAATCCAACATTTGCATTACTTATCGTTCATGTATATATTGGTAATGTATTTGATTAGTATATGAACGGAGGTGCTTATGGCGGATATGGATAAATCGGATTTCACGGATTCCTATCACTCTGAAACCTTCTCCGATCTGCGCGGACGCCAATCGGTTCGGGCGACGTTCAAGCTCAGCGACCATTGCATCGAAGCCATCAGCATTGTTGCCGCCCAAATGGGTATCAAGCAAAAGTCGCTCTTCGATCATCTTTTCAGTGACACGCAGGCCCTGAGTCATATTGCCCGCAAAGTGCGCAATGCCCGGCTGGACATGGGGAATCGGATTCAAAAGACATTCGTGATCAGCCGCGGCGCGCTGGTCAGCCTGGAAGATATTGCCAAAAGCTTCAATGCCCCGCGCGACGCCCTTATCGAGATGGCGGTCCAACGACTGATGCCGATCATCGAGGACGAGCGCAAACGACATGCGAAACGCAAAATGGTTTTCGCGAAAGTTCAAAAACATTTGGCGTCAGGGCGTGAGCTGTTGAAAGAAGCCATGCAGGAACTGGGTGCGGAGGATCCCCTGGCGGACCGTCTGAACACAGCCATGGGCGTGTATGAAAATGCTTTCAAACACATGTCCGCATTCATCGAGAAAAGCGAAGGCATCGAAACTTTCGAGCCGGATGCCTTCACCCGAATCGACATTGTTTACGAGGAAGATTAAAGCGTCCTCTCACAGTGCCCGACAGCCCAAATCCGCTTAAGCTTCCCAATCGATGATCAGGGGCACGATGTGCAGCTTTCGTGAACGTTCCTGCGTAGCTCCCAGCGTCCATCCCTTGCAATGACCCCGGCCCTCGAGCAAACGGCCAATCTGGTCGACCACTTCCTGGACATTGATAATGGGATGGCGGGCGAAAACGGTGGGCAGCCCATAGGTCAAATTGCACGCCAGGCATTTCTTGGGCCTTTGGTGCAGTTCCAGGTCGAACAGCAACTGGCCATTTTGAAAGCTGTTGTACCTCAGGCGGATGTCGTAGGCGCCCTCTTCGGGATCGCCCAGGAGGGCTTCGAAAAAACGGTCGGCGCGATCCGCCGGAAAGATCCTGTCTAAGGTTTCACGCTCAAAAAGAGCTGCAAAAGTATTCGTATCCGGTGCTTGCATAATTTGCGAGTGAGTCCTTTCATCTGACGTGGGGCCGATTCGTCGATCGGCTGACATCGATACAATCCACGAGGGTGGCTATTTGCCGAACCGTCGTGGCGATCGCCGCTATGCGCTCATGGCGATCACTCCTTTGAGATAATGGCCTTCAGGGAAACTCAGGCCAACCGGGTGGTCTGCAGCCTGACTGAGGTGCCCGATCAGACGCACGTCGCGCCCGGCATCCACAGCGGCGCCGGCCACGATTTTTTGAAACAGCAGGCTGTCGACCCGTCCCGAACAAGAAAAGGTCATCAGCACGCCGCCAGGCCGCAGCAGCTTGAAGGCCAGCAGATTGATGTCCTTGTAGCCCCGGCAGCCTTTGTTCAACTGACCGGCGGAGGCCACGAACTTGGGCGGATCGAGCACGATCAGATCGAAGGCGCGCCGTTCGTCGCGATACCGGCGCAGGCATTCGAATACATTGCCGGCGACATAATCGATCGGCGCGTCATCCAATCCATTCAGGCTGGCATTGTCGCGGGCCAGGGCCAGCACATCGGGCGAAGCATCGATGTTGGTGACGCGGCGGGCGCCGCCGCGCAGGGCCCACAAGCCGAAACCACCCGTGTAGCAAAAACAGTTAAGCACCTCGCCATCGGCGGCGAAATCGGCGGCGCGCGCCTGGTTTTCGCGCTGGTCCAGATAAAAACCTGTTTTGTGGCCGTGCCTAAGATCCACCAGAAAGCGGACGGCCCCCGCCTGGACCGCGACCCGTTCGGGCGGCAGGGCGCCCCACAGCGGTCCGCTTTGCGGCGATAAGCCCTCTTTGGCACGCACCTCTACATCCGAACGCTCGAAGATGCCCTTGACCGGCAACAACGCACGCAGATGCGTGACAATGGTCGTTTTCCAGAACTCCGCGCCGGCTGTCAGGAATTGGCACACCAGGAAATCATCGTAGCGATCCACGATCAGGCCGGGTAGTCGGTCGGACTCGGCATTGACCAGACGCACGGCCGTGCATGGGGCGAGCAGGGGCAATTTGCGGCGGGCCTGAATGGCCGCCTCCAGACGCCGGTGGAAAAATCCCGCATCGATGGTCGCGGACGCATCAAAGGACCACATGCGGATACGAATTTGCGAATGCGGCGAGTAAGCGCCCCAGCCCAGCCTGCGGCCGTCCGCCGCATGCACGGCCACCGTGCTACCGCCAGGCAGCGTGCGGTCTTCTTGCCGGACGGCTCCCGAAAAAATCCACGGGTGGCGCCGCTGCAAGGACTTTTCGGCTTTAGGCAATACGCTGATCGTCTTGATCGGTGAGTGATGTGCGAACACCGCGTTCCTTCCATACCATCATGTCGTCCACTTCCATAACCGGCCCGTGTCAGCCTTGCTTGTATCAAATCCAGGGCATCCCGTCATCAACGCATGTTTGCGACTGACCGGATAGTGTCGGCATATTTTCGGTTTGACGTCGTGGATGGCGCAAACCCAGCGGTCGCTGGACGATCCTTGTTTCAGAAAGGGGCAAGGCACCGCAAATTGGGTCGAACCCGGCGTCACCCAAATCCGGTAAGTGGTTTGGCCGTCGAGGCCTGTGATAGCCCGGACCCATTCCAGAACATCTTCGCGGCCTTTGGACCGCAGCAGCTGCACATCTTCCTCGGTCAGCCCGTCATGATAGGCGAGCTGGCGGCAGCACTGGCCACACTGGCGGCAGGTGAAAGATTCCATGCCGGTCCAGATACGAATGCCGTTGCAGCCGTTGTTGGGGCTCTCCTCGGCGCGGCAGGCCGTTTGAAAGACCAATCGGCAAACGGCGGCCAGCTGATCCGTCTCGTCCTTCGGAACCTCGCTGACTGCCTGGCACATAAAATCGATCAGCTCGGCCCCCTCGAGCCAGCGCATGTTCCGATGATGCTGTTTGGCGACCCACAAGCCCTCTTTGTCGGCGTCGCGCTTGTAAACCACCTCATCTCCAAAAAGCGTGCGCAATAATTCGCAGAATAGCATGGGCTGGGGACCGTAGCTGTGAAAATCGAGGCAAACGGCTTTCAATGCCTGTTCGCGGGTCAAAAAAATACTATCTTTTTCCATGACCTCCTCCCAAGCGTATTGGAATGTTTATTATCAGGGTACGGTTTGCTGATCCGCACATCGCCGGGCGAGCCGGTTACTGCTGCCCCAAAATGGTTTCTTTGAGTGGCTTTGCTGGCGCTACCGTCCCTTCAGATGCAGCGTCCGGGGGCTGCCAGAGAGAGGGCTTTTGAGCACGTTCGGGCTGCGATATGAAATGAACCCCCATGGACAACGAAAGCATGAAAGCATATTTGCGTCGATCCGACAAGCCCGGCGTCACAGGGTATCCGCATTTGAAATTGTTCTCGCAGGGGATCCCACCTGTAGGGGCGACCGGCGGTCGCCCGGTGCGGGTGCAAAGCCGGCAGGCCAGGCAATCATGGGTGCGGGAGAAAAAAGGCCGCGCCAGCCTGTGCGATGACCCGAATTCAGTGGTTCGCGCGGGCGACCGCCGGTCGCCCCTACAACGGGCACCGTGACTATCACGGTGTCCATTCGCCCCGGAATTGACCGACATTACGCAACGGGCGAGCACAAGGTTCGCTCTCGAGGAAGAACGATGTTCCATTTCTGAAATGCGGCCCATACGCAAATGCGGTTACCCTGCCCGGCGTCATCGGCCCCCCAAGGCAATCGCATGGCTGACGTGGCGCGGATCACCCACCTGGATCACCGGCGTTTGTAACTAGAAAGTTTAAGTTTGAAACGTAAAGGCGGGTATTCTGTGACAACACGCCGAACTCTGATATAGAAGGTTCTTTGAGGTAAACAGGTACACCCATGCAACAGGAGGGTTCGATGATTACGGCAAAACAGATTATGACCTCGGATGTGATCACCTTGTCGCCGGAAACCGACATTCTTAAAGCCGCCAGGCTGTTGCTGGACAAAAGCATCAACGGTGCTCCGGTAGTGGACGACGAGGGCAAAGTGTTGGGCATTCTGTGCCAGAGCGATCTGGTGGCGCAACAAAAGCGGCTACCGATGCCCAGCATATTTACCTTGTTGGATGGGTTTATTTCACTGACCTCTTCCAAACAGTTGGATAAGGAGGTCCGCAAAATTGCGGCACTCACCGTGACCGACGCCATGACCTCCGATCCGGTGACGGTCGGGCCGGATACCCAACTGGAGACCATTGCAGGCCTCATGGTGGACAGCAATTTCCACACACTGCCGGTCGTCGAGGACGGCCGCCTGGTAGGCATCATCGGAAAGCAGGATGTTCTCCGGACCTTGTTGCAAGGCGTACCGCAGGGCAAATAGGGTCGTTGATGCGTCGATTCGTAAAATCGCGGAAACCATCGCGTTGCACCAGAGGCGCGTTAAAATGCGCCCGACAAGTGACCGTTGATCGCATCAAAGAAAGTGGGCGACGGAGTGCGTGCGGCGCTGCCGCCCGTCCATCAACAGTCATTTGCGCGACCCGCATACCAGAATTTGGAAAAAGGACATGAAACAGTACACGTGCACAGATTATCGCCAGGAAATGATTCTACTGAGCCTGCAGCGGCGGCTGGCCGACCCGACGCTGGATGAGCATGAAAAACAGCATCTTCAGGAGCAGATCCGTAAACTGGAAGCGGACATGGGGATGTAGGGCGCTGCCTGCGGGCGCCCTGGCCGATCTCCCGATGTTTATAGATCCTGCATGTCCAGCTCATGGTCGATCTGGATGGCGGCGATGACACTCTGTGCGGCCGGGCAGTGGGGTAAATAGACCTCGAATGCAGCCTGGGCCGCGGCGCGTTGTTCCGATTTGAGGGCAAGGGTGTAACGCACGTGGATGCGGGTAATCTTGAGTACGCCGGCGACATCCTCGATCTCGCCGCTGACATCGGCGCGGTAGCGCTCCTGGGGTGTTGCGATCTTGCTTTTCGCCAGCACGGTGGCGAAGGTACCCATCATTCAGCCGCCCACGGCGCCGACCACATGATCCAGGGTGGCGGCATGCTCCTCTTCCGGTTCGATACGGTAAAAGCCTTTGATCCCGCCATGAACCCCGTAGTAAACGGGATCCTTGAATCCCTTGATAAACGCTTTTCGGGTGGGGCCTTTTTCGCGTGTAATGACAATCTCCGACCGGTGCACGATGTTGCCCATGATGCCCTCCTGTTCATTTTGATAGGTAAATGGCTTTTCTGGTTATCCACTTCGCAAGTGAGATACGGGTGTGGGTGACGTAGGAAAACCCCGGTGCCAATCTCGAAAATCCAATAGTCACTGGAGCGAACTGGATAACCCAAATGGTTTTTTCAAGATAAGTCATTGGGAGCCATGCGCCAGCGCTGAAGATGGGTGTTTTCGCATCAATCGTGCGGATGGCCGACCGGCAACTTCAACAAAGCGAGCAGATCAAGGGGATGATCGATGACATGCACGGCACCTGCATCCCAGAGTTCCTGGACCGGCCGAAAGCCCCATCCGGCGCCAACGCCGACCATCCCGGCCCGCCGTGCAGTCTGCATATCCACCGCGCTGTCGCCAAGGAAAACACACGCATCGGCAGGCACGCCCATAGCGCGTGCGGCACGCAGGGCTTGATCCGGTTCGGGCTTTTTGGGGATGCCGTCCTGTTGTCCAAGCACACTGCGGAAGCTTGTTTTTCCGAAAAAATGATCGGCCATCAAACACGCGAAAGGGTGTGGTTTGTTGGTGACCACCGACAAGGCCAGTTGGCTGGCCGCCAAGGTTTGGAGCAATGCCGGAATACCGTCATACGGGTGGGTGGCAATATGCCAGTGGCCGCCGTAATCATCGAGCAGTTCCTGCAGGCAGTCCTGAATCCGTTCCGGTGAGCGCTGTTCAGGGGGCAGGGCCCGTGTCATCAGCACGGCCGAACCGTCGCCGATGAACCAGCGGTACTGGTCGAGGGTATGGGTGGGGAACCCCCGCCGGGCCAGCACCCGGTTGACGGAAGCCGCCAAATCGTCCAGCGTATTCAAAAGCGTGCCGTCCATATCGAATAGGACCGCCTGACAATTCATTCGTATCCTCGCCTATTTTAAAAGACGTTTACCGTTCTCGCGATCGACTGCAGCCAAGAGCGGCGAACGGTGTATTGGTTCGCGGTGATCCGGGTGGGTGGTCCGCGCCACTCCCGAATGTAGGGTGGGCATTGCCCACCGCTATTGCCTAACAACATCATCGGTTTCTGATACTGATTTGCCCAAGCGATAGACACCGAATCGAACATCGATGAAACGTTGAACACGGCCAATCAGGGGCGATAATTATAAAAGACAATGGTGGGCGATGCCCACCCTGCTTGGCTGACGTGGCGCAGACCACCCACCCGGGCCACCTCTTCCGTGCCAATCCCGAAAGTTGGTTATACCAATTTGTATAGCGCGTCCTGGGGTGAAGAACAAGGACGCTACGCGTGAAGCCAAGGATGCCCACACAAGGCACTATTTCGCGTATTGACAAATACGCTCCTATACAGGTTATTATTTGCAGCGTTAGGCTGGGTCGCAACCGTTCGGTTGTTCGTCCAGCGCATCGGTCATCCGCTTGAAAGGAACCTTACGTTGACGAAACTATCGCTCACCGGATTGGCGGTCTATCGAAGAATTCGGCGAAGAATCTGGTCAAAAATCTGGCCAGAAATATGGTTTGGGCTGCTGGTCGGTGCGGTCGTCGGAGGAGTGCTGGTGCAGCCCTCGTTCGCCGAACAGTGCCTTGCGCCTTCGCCGACCTTGCTCAAGGGCGAAGACCCCTATGCCCCTATCAAGGATCGCGACTTGACGCCCGGCGAAAACGACACCCTGAAACGGTTATACCAATCGCTGACCGGCAACTGGCGTGCAACGGCCGAAACCTTTTTCTGTACGAGCGCGGATGATCCAGACGACGTAGACAGCGATCGCGCGACGGGACAGGCCAAAGTCGTCGTAGACTATTCCGGCGATCTGACCATGACCGCAGAATTCTACTCGCCGCGTCAAAAAAGCAGTCATCAAGAGATCTTGCACATGTTCCAGAGTAACAACCGGCTGAGAATCGAACACGATACCGGGGCCGGTGATGTCGAGCTGATCGACATATCCGGGCATACCATCAGCTGTCTTTACCGGCGGATCGTGCCGATGGGCAAAGGGTCCTCACGGCGCGAATTCTTTTTCACGCTGCATGCCGCAGCCGATGCGTTCACGATCGAACAGCAGCTTTATATTCAAGGCAGATTGAGTTCGGGGCAGTCCTGGCACTTCAAACGATAACGGAGGCGCGTTATGGAAGAAATGATACTGGATGAAAAAGAGGCGCGGGTCATCGGCAGCCTCATTGAAAAGCAATTGTCCACGCCCGAATACTACCCGCTTTCTCTGAATGCCCTGACCAACGCCTGTAACCAGAAGAGCAACCGCGAACCGGTGGTGGCGTATGACGAAGCCACCGTCGAAACCATTTTGGAAGGACTGATCGCCAAAAAACGAGTCAACAAGAGCATGGTCGGCCGCGTGCCCAAGTTCGAGGAACTGTTTATCCGCGAGCATAACCTGGTGCCACGCGAAGCCGCCATTTTATGCGTGCTGCTGCTGCGCGGGCCTCAGACGGTCGGTGAAATTCGCAGCCGCACATTTCGGCTTTTCGATTTTGGATCCGCTGAAGCGGTGTTGGAGACTTTGAACAATTTGCAGAATTGGGGCATGGTTATGCGCCTGGCGCGCATGCCGGGCCATAAGGAATCCCGTTATTGCCATCTTTTTTCTGGACGGCCGGACATCTCTCCGGAAGAGCCTGTGGCCGCTGCGCAGGCCGAGGCGCCCGTCGCGCCGGCGCGTATGGCCGCCGTCGAACAAGAGATCGCCGCGTTGAAGGAAGAAGTGGCTGCTTTGAAGGCGGTTTTCGATCAATTCAGAAAACAATTCGAATAGTCGTCTTTGCATTGCATCCCAATTGCGACAATGGTAACAAGCGAGGCCTTCGATGGTGCGGTGCAATCCGCTGCCAAGCAGATAACCCAAAAACAGTCGATGTCGGGAGATATCCTTGCTTTGCGTATTCCGGATCGGTTTTACATCCTGCTTTTATCGATCCTGTTTGCGGCCGCGGCCGGAATGCAGGATGCGGGTGCGGCTGCCTTTAATACGGTGGTCGATCCTACCGGCCGGACTGTGCGGGTGCCGGTCGCGCCGCGCCGCGTCGTTGCCCTGGCGCCGAATGTCACCGAGATCGTTTACAGCCTGAACCAGGCGCATCGCCTGGTGGGCGTGAGCAGCTTCAGCACCTACCCGCCGGCCGCCCGGCATTTGCCCACCATTGGGTCCTACATCAATCCCGATGTGGAGCGCATTGTCGCATTGCAGCCCGACCTGTGCATCGCCATCAAGGACGGCAACCCCATTGCCGTGGTTGAGCAGTTGCAGTCGATCGGGGTGCCGGTGTTCGCCATCGATCCGCGCAATCTTGAAACGATTATGCAAAGCGTGCAGGCCATTGGCGACCTGCTCGACGCCGGCCCCCACGCAGATGCGGTGGTCGGCGATATGCGCCGGCGTATTGCGCGGGTTCAGGCGCGGATTTCCGGCATAACCCACCGTCCCAAAGTGTTTTTTCAGATCGGCATTTCGCCGATCGTTTCCGTGGGCAGCAAAACCTTCATTCATACCCTGATCGAAATGGCCGGTGGCGTCAATGTCACGGCCGGTCCCACGCCTTACCCGCGCTACTCGCGTGAACAGGTGATCGTCCTGGCTCCGGAGGTGATCGTGATCTCTTCGATGGAGCGCACAGCCCTTTTCGAGCAGGTTAAAGCCGAATGGATGCAATGGCCGGCCATTGCAGCCGTGAAAAACGGGGCGATTTTCATTGCGCCGCCTGATTTGTTCGACCGGCCTTCACCCCGACTGGTGGATGCGCTGGAATTGCTGGCGGCCTTTATACATCCCGAAACGTCAGCGGAGCGGCCATGACGCCGGACGCACCCAAGCTGACCCGGCGCATCATGTGGGTCGTGCTGGCATTGTCGGCCGTGCTGCTGGTCGTCGCCTACATCGGGTTGACGGCGGGATCGGCCGGCGGCGGGCCCTGGGCGGTGATCAAAAGCCTGCGCAACGATAGCGATGCCCGACTGCTGCACGATATCATCTGGCGCCTGCGCCTGCCGCGCGTGCTGCTGGCGGCGCTGCTGGGCGCCACGCTAAGTCTGGGCGGCATGGTATTCCAGGGCCTGCTGCGCAATCCCCTGGCCGAGCCTTACATCCTGGGGGTTTCCGGTGGTGCGGCCATCGGCGCCATCGTCGGCATCTTGCTGGGTCTGGCACGTTTTCCAGGCGTGTGGCTGACCGCTTTCATCGGCAGCTTGGCGACTCTCGGTGTGCTTTTCCTGATGTCGGCCGGCCGCTCGTTTCTCCGAACCAACACCTTGCTGCTCTCCGGTGTGATGGTCAATGCTTTTTGCGCAGCCGTGATCATGTTCCTGATCTCGATGGCCCAGGACAGCCGCCTGCATAATATCATTTTCTGGCTGATGGGGGATCTGGCCGCAGCCACCACTGACAAGGTCGGTATACTGGCGGCCACGGTAGTGCCTTGCTATGTTGTTATTTTTTCCCGCTCGCACGCCATGAACCTGATGACCCTGGGCAGTGACATGGCCCACAGCATGGGCGTCAATATCAAGTACACCACCGCCTTGCTGCTGGTGGTCACATCGCTGATGGTCAGTGCCACCGTGAGTTACTGCGGCTTGGTAGGCTTTGTAGGCCTGGTCATCCCCCACATGCTGCGCCTGGGCTTGGGCCCCGACCACCGCGTACTGGCTCCGGCCTGCATCCTGGGCGGCGGTGCATTCATGGTGCTATGCGACGTGCTGGCGCGCACGCTGCCGGCACAGGGCGAGATCCCGGTAGGGGTCATTTCGGCGATGATCGGAGCGCCGTTGTTTATTTACCTGCTTCGTAAGTCCGGATGATGGAAAAAACGTGTTGCGGCTAAGCGTTACGTTTTGAGTCAATTTACGGGATTGGCACGCAAGAAACGAAGACGAAACAGACTATGATCTCCACCCATCCCATAGCGATCGATGTCGACGCATTGAGCCATGCTTTTGAGGGGCGTTCGGTATTGAACGACCTGCATTTTCAGGTGCCGGCCGGCTGTTTTTTCACCGTGATCGGACCCAATGGCTCCGGGAAAACCACGCTGCTCAAATTGATCCTGGGGTTATTGCCCCTGCAGACAGGCCGCGTGCGTATTTTAGACAAGGCCCCCGGCAGGTACGCGGCACGGGATCTGGCCCGTACCATGGCCTATGTGCCCCAGAGTGTGCCGCTGTCGTTCGCCTTCAGCGTGCAGCAGGTGGTCATGATGGGCCGTGCGCCGCACCTGGGCTGGCTGGGCATCGAAAGCCCGCATGATCTTGACCTGGCGCGCCAGGCGATGGACCTGTCCGGCATCGGGCACCTGGCCGGACGGCGTCTCGATCAGTTGAGCGGCGGCGAACAGCAGCGCGTATTCATCGCGCGTGCGATCTGCCAGCAACCGGCCATCCTGTTGCTCGACGAACCGACCGCCGCCCTGGATCTGGCCCATCAGGTCCGCGTCATGGATTTGATGGAGCGCTTAAAAAACGAACAGGGCATCACCGTGATCATGATTTCGCACGACCTGAACCTGGCTGCCATGTATGCCGATCAGGTGCTGCTGCTCGATCAGGGCCATATTGCCGCATTGGGGCCGCCACGCGCCGTGCTGGATTTCAACGTCCTCGAAAAGGTTTACGGCTGCGCCCTGCTGGTCGACAAAAGCCCCCTGGGCGACTACCCCCGCGTGCATCTGGTCCCCGGCCGGTATCTGGATCCGAACAGGGATTGACGGGATGCATTGCAGGGGCGTTCGCCCGTTGCGTGCGATGCCGATGCGTTGTTGACGACCGAGGGGGGTGCGTCGAATGAAAACCGACACAAGGTTCGCCCTCACAAAAAGCGCTGCAGTCGCCTTAAAGGTTCTTGACATCCTGCTTCCAAATGCGTTAGTGGCCCGAATATACGGTTCAGGTGCTCTCGAAATGGAGCTGTTCAAGGGAACTCCGTGCGATTCGGAGACGGGCCCGCCGCTGTAACCCCGCCCGACACCACTGTCGGGAACCTCATGCGCCCTGTGCGCCACTGTCTGATTCAGGATGGGAAGGCTGCGCGTGAGGCGGGGAAGTCAGAAGACCTGCCTGGACGATGTTGGCCTTACTGGCGTGGACGACCGTTGGCCTGTGGATCGGTGGATAAAAAGGGACATCCCGGATCGAAATTTTCTTCGGTCCGGGATTTTTGTTTCCGGACCACCTGAGCGGAAAGGGAGTTCAAGAGATGCGTGCTACCGGTATTTTTATTTTGATCAGTGTAATGCTGTTGGTCGGCGGGCTGTTCGATGCAACCCGGGCGCAAGAGCCAGCCGAAGATCCCGCGAAGACAACTTTGGGCGAGGTGGTGGTGACCGCCAGTCGCGAAAAAGAAGAAGTTACCAAAGTCCCGGCGCATGTGACGGTAATATCGGCCAAAGATATTGAAAATTCCACAGCACAGAATGTTCCAGAAGTGCTTCGCTCTGCTGGTATTCATGTAATTGATGTAGGTGGCAATCAGCGCAATTATAATGTCGATTTGCGTGGATTTGGAGAGAGTTCTCCCCAGAACGCACTGTTGCTCGTGGATGGACGACGAGTCAACCTCCCTGACCTCTCTGGCCCCGATTGGAATCTGGTCCCTATAGAACGCATCGAACGAATCGAAGTTGTCCGTGGCGGTCGCGGAAGTGTGCTATATGGCGATAACGCTACCGCGGGTGTTATCAACATCATTACAAAAGAAGGGGCGAAGACGGCAGGAAGTGTCACTGCTGCATTTGGCAGTTATGACACTTTCAAAACTGCCGCTTCGCTCAGCGGAGCGCTTGGAATCGGCGGGTATGATTTTAGCGCGAGTTATTTTGATACGCATGGCTACCGTGACAACAGTAATAGTGATGTAAAAGATCTGGGAACCAATTTATGGTTGGATCCGAGCGATCGTGTCAGGCTGCATTTAAGTGCAGGGCACCACTACGATGATACTCGCAACCCTGGGGCTTTGTTGGATAGTGCATTGAACGCTGGTGTTTCACGAAAATCCACCACCCACCCTCTCGACTTTGATAAGGTGAAAGATTATTACATCAAAGCTGGCGCTGAAGTAAGCATTCTATCCAATGATCTCTTCAAACTAGAAGCGTCCTGGCGTGATCGGGACAAAGAAAGCTACGGAACATATTCCGGAGGTCTTTATTGGTTTGATGCGGATACCCAGTCGGATATTCTGACCATATCTCCCCAGCTGATCTTTAAGGAGGATTTTGGTGGCATATCAAATACAATCATCTTTGGCGTCGATTATTCACAGGCCGAGCAGGACTATGATAGCACTGGTACTTCGGGCGACATAAAAGCGAAACTTGAAAAGATAAACAGCGGTTACTTTATTCATGATGATCTTAACCTGGATAATAATATTTCTTTGTCAGGCGGCTATCGATACGATCGGGCGGAATTCAAATATCGTCCCGCGAATGTAAGAAAAAGAAAATTGGATGAGGAGGCTTTTGATGTCGGTATCAATTATGCCTTAAACAAGGTCTCTCATATTTATGCGTCTTTTAACCGCGCATTCCGGTACCCCGTATTGGATGAACAATTCAGCTACCTATACAGTTCTGTAAACACTTCGGTTGAACCCCAGACATCGGACAACTACGAAGTGGGCGGATCAATCGAAGTCGCCGGTGGGCTAAGAATACTTGCCAATTTTTTTCGAATTGCCACTGAAGATGAAATCTATTTCAATCCAGTCTCTTATCTTAACGAAAACATGGAGGATGATACCATCCGCCAAGGGGTTGAATTGGGTTTGGATTGGCAGTTACATGCCCTTCGTATGGGCGCTACCTACACCTATACTGAAACCGAATTCGATGACGGTCTCTACGCCGGCAATGAGGTCCCTTATGTTCCGCGCCACCAAGGGACAGCATACATCAACTATGCTTTCAATTCGGGATTGTTTATAGGATTGGATGCAAACTATATTGGTAGACGTTATTTGATCAGCGATTTTGAAAACCTATTTGACAAAGCCGAATCGTATGCTCTGGTCAATGCCAAGATAAAATACGATTGGCGCTGGCTGTCCTTTTTCGCCAACCTAAATAATATATTCGACAAAGAATATTCGGCCTACAGTGGTCTTTCGTATGAGGCGTTCCCGGCGGAACCTGGTAGTTATCCCTCGCCCGGATTTAACGTCCTGGCCGGGGTCACCGCCCGGTTCGGCGGTATGTAAGGCATAGGGGCGGTCATGTATCAATTTTTCACAAGCGGCGGGCCGGTGATGTATCCTTTGCTGGCCTGCTCGTTCATCGTTTTGACGGTCGTTTGCGAGCGGGCGATCTTCTGGCTGCGGCTGACCGTGCGGCGCAACCGGTCCTTGATCGATGAGGTGCTGGAACTGTGCCGCCGCGGCGACTGGGAGGCGGTGCGCCGCAAGACCGCCGGCAGCAAGGATTTCGTGGTGCGCATCCTGGTCAGCGGAATTCTGCACCGCGAGTTTTCGATGCTCAAGGCCATGGAGGCCGCCGCGGCCGACGAGATTCAGCGCATGCGGCGCTACATGACCGTGCTGGATACGATGATCACGGTTGCGCCCATGCTGGGTATCCTGGGCACCGTCACAGGCATCATCACCTCTTTCGAGATGCTGGGCACGGCCGGACTCGAACAACCGGCGGCGGTGACCGCCGGGGTGGCCGAAGCCCTGATCAGCACGGCTACCGGGCTGGCCATCGCGATCTTTTCGGTGTTTCCGTACAACTATTTCAACTCAAAAGTGGCGCGCGCCACCCTGGACATCGAAAAATACGCGACTAGTTTGGAAATAGTATATGAAAAACTGAGCCACGCGGCTTCGCCTGAGATAAAAGGGCCAAGCGTAAAATAGCCGAATGAAAAGTAAATAGATCGATGAAAATTCCCGTCCATACCCGCTCGGCGGCGCGTATCGAGATGTTGCCGCTTATCGATGTGGTTTTCCTGCTGCTGGTGGTCTTCATCTACGCCATGCTGTCCATGGCTGTGCACAAAGCGCTGCCGGTGGCCCTGCCTACCTCCGGCACCGCGCAGACGCAACAGCAGACCCTGCTGTCCATTACGGTTACGGCGCAAAACGCCATTTTTGTCGATAAAAGGCCGGTGCCGCTGGATGCGTTGGCCGATGTCCTGCGCGAGCGGTCCGCCCAGGACGATGAAACGGGCGTTATGCTTTTCGCGGACCATGATCTGTCTTACCAGTCATTATTCAAGGTGCTCGACCAGGTGCGCCGGGCCGGCTTGAGCCGTATCCATTTGCAGGCTGAATCGGAGCCGCGGCCATGATGCGCTGGGTCGTGCCTGTGTTATGTTCGCTGGGCATTCATGTGGCCCTGTTCAACGTATCCTGGGAAACAACGCGGCCCGCCTACGCCGTTTCGCAAAACCGGGCCGTCACTATCTCCCTGGAAGTGCTGGCCGCCCCGGAGCCCGCCGCGCCGGTTGCACCCCTGCCCGTCCCGCGCGTCAAAGCGGTTCAGCCCTTAAAACCGCTTGCCGTTGTAAAACCGCCTGAAAAAAAGAACAAAATCGCGAGGCCGCCGGCCCCCACGCCTGCTGAAGTGCTGGAAAGTCCTGCGCCGGCTCCCGAGAAAGATCGGCCAGCAGTGTCGAATGACCCGCCGGCGCAAACGCCTGGTCCCGACCCATTGCCTGATGAACAAGCCATGGCTGTGAACCGCGCGTCGTCAAATGCGCCTGACGGTTCTGCGGCCACTGCGGGATCGGCGCAGGTCACAGCCTCGGTACCGCTCTACGCCCTCAATCCCGCCCCTGCGTATCCCACTGTGGCCCGGCGCCGCAATTATCAGGGCACCGTTTATCTGAACGTACGGGTTGATCGCCAGGGCCGGGCCGTCGAAGTCGAGGTTCAGCAAAGCAGCGGGCATGCCGTTCTGGATCAAAGTGCCGTGAAAAGCGTTCGTCAATGGCGGTTCGAACCGGCTCGGCGTGCTGGCCAGCCGATTGACATGTGGGTGCGGGTGCCGGTGCGTTTCGCACTGGAATGACGCCGGGTGAAGCAACGTTCCCACGCAGTGGGCGTGGGAACGTGCGTGCAAGAATCGGCGGGGAACCGGTAAACGGCCAACGGATCAAAATACGTATGCGACACTCAGACCGCCATAAAATCCGGTGTCATGCCCATAGATGCCGTTGGCGATGTCGGCATCGGGCAGCACATCTTCATCCAGGCTGTCGCTGTAGTTGATCTTGGCGCCGACACTCAACGTTTCGCTGACCGCATAGGTCACGCCCAGCGACAGGCCGTAATCATAAAAACCGCCGTCAGTGGCGGCGTCACTGTAGGCTGTGGCGAAATCTTCGCCGGCAAAACCGATCTTGGCGCCGGCTTCCAGGCTCAGATCGTCTGCCAGATCCATGGCATAGGTCAGGCTTAGATCGGTGTAAAAGCTTTCGACCTCATCCACATCGTAATAAAAACTGATACCGGCCGACAACCCGCCCACAATGGCCATGCCGACACTGGCATACAACTCCAGCGTACTGTCGCCGCCGCCCGGAAACAAGTAGTTGATGACACCCAGGCTGACATCCAGATTTTCGATGCTGAAGGAATAATAGGCGGTCAGATCGATTTCCGAAAAGTCATTGTCATTGAGCGTATCGTCGTAATCGTCGAAATCGAAATTGCCCCACACGTTGAGGCCGAACCCGTTTTTACTGACGTCCAGGCTCGGCTGGGCCACCAAACCATCGTTGAGGGTGATGCCGCGCCAGACATAGGCCGAGTTGAGATCGAGGGCCGCCGTGGCATCCGCCGCCCATGCTGAACTGCTTGCCAAAACAATAGCCAATGCGATAACAGGGAAAATGCGTTTCATACCGTTCTTCTCCTTTGAAAACATTATTGAATGAGTCTTTGTTGCGTAAATCTTTTGAAAGTCATAGGGCGACGCCAGTGTTGCGGCCCGGAACGTGATGATACGCTCGAACTTTGCACCTCCTTTCGATTCCAGCGGAGCCCAACGCGGCAACAGGTGCATACTGATCTGCAGAAATGCAGATAATATGCCAGGCGCTTTTGGCGGTGGCATGTTTTGTATTTGTAATAAATAAGAATGCTTGAGGTGTTTTTTAATTCGGACAAATTTTTGTTTGTAAAATTGAATTTACAAATTTGAATTATACTTTGGTATTTTATACACTTTTGTTACAATTGGTCTCTGCGCTGGCACCATTCCGATTGTCCCTAAATATGAAAGGATCCCCATGCTACCATCGCATACCTGGCGGATTGCGCATCGCGGCGCGCGCGATGAAGCCCCCGAAAATACGCGGACGGCTTTTGAACGCGCCTTGCAGTATCCCATCGATGGCATCGAACTGGATGTGCAGATGAGCGCCGACGGCGTCGCCGTGATCTATCACGATGCGACCCTCAAACGGGTTTCGGGCGGACGCCGGCGTGTATCCGAAACGACCTATGCCCAGCTGGCGGTGTTGGACTGGGGCCGCTGGTTCCATGCCGATTTCAGCCGGGAACCGCTCCTGACGCTGGAGCAGACTTTGGCGCTGTTCGCCCACCGCACGCGGTTGCTGATCGAAATCAAATCCACGCCCACTGAAAATCGTTCGGGGCACACCGAACGTCTGACCCGCGAAGTGGTGCGACTGCTGGGGCAGATGCCGCCGACTGTCGACCCGGCACACATTTACGTTCTTTCCTTTGATCCACAGGCACTTTGGCTGACCCATCAATTGGCCCCTCATTGGCGTTGCGTGCTCAATGTGCCGGAGTATGCCCCGCACCAGGTCATGGGGCTGACGCAGGCCGAAATCGAATTTTTGTGGGCCATCGATGTTCGGATCGGCCGGTTGTCCGCCGCTTTGACCGGCTGGGCCAAAGACCGGGGATTGCAGCTTTTCACCTACACTTGCAACGGCACCCGTCAGGTGCAAAAGGCCCTGCATCTTGGGGTGGATGCCATCCTCAGCGATCGGCCGTGCTGGTTGACCGAGTATTTGGGGAAATAAGTTGGCCGGGTAGCCAAAGGCCGGGTGGGTTTATCGGTGGTTATTATTTCAAAGCATCGGCCATATGACCGAACATGTGCCCTATCTCGGGAAAGATCAGGGCTTTGCAGGCCAGCTCGCAGGCTTTCTGGCTGCCTGGCAGGCAGAAGACCAGGCAGCGGCCGATCACACCCGCGGTTGCCCGGGAAAGCAGGGCGGCCGTATCGATTTGCTCAAAGCTGAGATGGGCGAAGATCGGTCCGAAGGCAGTGAGTTCCTTGATAAAGAGCGGCTGGACCGCCTCGATGGTGACATCTTGGGGGGTGATGCCGGTGCCGCCGGTAATAATCATGGCATCAGGCGCGTGATCTGCCACTGTCCGCGTGATGGCTTCGCGGATGGGCGTGATGGCATCACTGACCACCTGATGGGCGACCACGCTGTGGCCTTCCCGCACGGCCTGCCCGGCGATCCAGTGGCCGCTTTTGTCCGTGTCCAGCGTGCGCGTCGTGGAAACGCTCAACACCGCGATTTTGAGAGATTGCGGCGCCCTGCTGCGATGTGAATGGTGTCCCATAGGTTATCTATGCACTGTTGGTGTCGGGTTTATACGAAATTGGGGCGCTGCGGCTGTTTAGCGCAAATCGCTCGTATGGTGAGCGATTTTACCGGATTTCCAGCACCACGCGATCCTCCTGGTCGCATTCTTTCAGCAGCACATTAATCATATCCGTCTTGCCGGTGCGAATGCATTGACCCGTATAGTTGCTTTGAATGGGCAACTCGCGATGGCCGCGATCGATCAACACCGCCAGTTCGATGCGACCCGGACGGCCGAAATCGACGATGGCGTCCATGGCCGCGCGAATCGTACGGCCGGTATACAGCACATCATCGACCAGCACGATCCGTTTCCCATTTACCGAAAAAGGGATCTGGGTGGTTTTGACCACCGGATGGGGCGTCAGCTGGGTCCAGTCGTCCCGGTACAGGGTGATGTCGATTTCGCCGACGGGAAGCTCGGTGGCTTCAAAGGCTTTGATATTTTGCTGCAGCCGCCGCGCCAAGTACACGCCGCGCGTGTGAATGCCGATCAGGGCGATCGGTGCGCCCTTGTGCGCCTCCAGAATTTCCTGAGCCATCCGTTTGAGGATGCGATCGATATCCGCAGCATTCAAGATATTTTGGGTTTCGCCCATGGTCTTTTTCCGCCATTAGAGGTTAGACAATGGTTCTCCGGAACAGCAACATGGTTGAACACGCACGAATGCCTCTCATATATCAGACGGCGCGCAATTGGCAACACAATATCCTCCGGATCCCGCGGCATTTTACCCTGTGCGGGCCTGCGGCGGTAACCCCATACCGCTCGGTCCCCCCGTTTCACCTGTACCGGCGAACCTTGTGTTCCACCTGTAGGGGCGACCGGCGGTCGCCCGGTGCGAGAGCAAAACCACCACCTCCGGCAATCATGGAGAATAAGGCCTCGCCATTTGTGCGATCGTCCAAATTCAGTGGTTCGCGCGGGCGACCGCCGGTCGCCCCTACAGCGGGCACCGTGACCATCACGGTGTCCATTCGCCCCAGGGATTCAACGACATCTACGCGCCGGGCAAACCCAAGGTTCGCTAA